>JAABUO010010451.1_pt1 | contig 10271 bp, 7 predicted proteins | sample 5559291 | NCBI WGS metagenome assembly JAABUO01 (sample SAMN10711878, study PRJNA513372) | rock metagenome | isolation source: Antarctica rocks | place: Antarctica: Victoria Land, Finger Mt sud
CCTTGAAACAGAAATTCAACCCAGGAACTTAGCACGCTCTATTTCTCGTTCAAAAGATGAAAGGGGACAGTTCGACGACCGTTTTCTCAGGTGGGATTCGCCTTCCTTACCTTCTCTTTCTCAATCACCTCCATCAAGTTCTTTTTTCTCTATTGTTTTGCAAGGTAAATTCCCACCAACGATCCTAGAAACCACGACCTTCCACGGACCTGCACGCTAAACGCACCGAGGAAGAGAGAGCTTGAAATGTCTCTGCCTGTTTGGGCGATTGCTAGGCTTGTTGGAGTTTGTTCGACAGCCGTGGGCGGGCTGGGTATGCAGCCTGCTGGTGTTTATGTGTTTGCTAACCCTTTCCCCTCAAATAGCTGCGGGAAGTGTAGCGTGGGGTTCAATTCTCATCTCTCTGCTGAAAAGCCGCCGAATTGTGTGTAAGTAAGCACGCACCCGGTCTTTTTTTTGGGTTTTTCCTTTTTCAGATGCGTGGGATGTTTCTGCGTAATGATAGATGGAGATGGGCATGGCAGGGAGGGAGGGTTGTTGGAAGGGGGAGGATGGCAGTGATTGGATGTGAGGATGTAGGGGGTTTCTGTTGTTGGAGATGGGCGGTAGGGGGTGTCGCTTTCCCATTTTTGGGGTTTTTGTTTTTGGGAAGGGGGGGGCTTGGTAAATTGTGTCGGTTACTCAAAGAGATCGGGGGTTAGGGAGTAAGGTGGTGAAGCAGAAATACTGCTGAAGCAGGATCTGTTATAGAACGTACCTGTGGGGCTGGTTTCAACGCAGCCTATGGGGCCCAGAGAAAGACCGAGTCGGTAGGCAATGGTCAGTCCTCGTAAAGATTATGGCTATAGGGTTCTTGTCAATATAAACGAGATTTGCCGTTTCGTGCGAGTAATAGTCTATCTCACATTCACATATCCAATGGAACACTTCGCCACCTTGATGTAGTAGAGCAGAGAATCACTAGCTCGCGTTCTGAGGAAAAGCATGTGCGACAAGCCAAAATTGGAAGAAAGGACATATGGAATAGCTCAATCATGACTCACATTGCCACTTCAATATATCCAGATAAACAAATAGTCTCATTGGTTTTCTGTCTCTGAAAGAGAATGTCTCTGAAAGAGAATGACTCGGATTCGGTTGCAGAGTGTGTGCGATAGGAAGAAACGGAAAAATGGACATATGGAATCCCGTGGACTGGCGTCGGAATGCAATGGATGTGGCAGAAGAAGAGAAATCAGTGGAAGAGCTCAACGATGACTCACATTGTCACCTATTCTCGGATTCGGCTTGGCTGTCCAATTTGCATGCTGACTTTGGCAGGCATCAAAGGTCGCCTCCGCCTGGGTTGATATGTTATATTGCTCTGACCTCTTACCGTATTATTTGTCAATACCGTTTGTCCGTCAGATTAGCTTCGGGCGCCTGTTTCTCACTTACAAATATCATTTGTCCTGCTCTAAGCTTGCTATTGCTTCGAAGGTTGAGGGTACTCAGGAGGAAAACCGAGATTAGGTATCGGAGGTGGTACCTCCGTACGGAGGCAATTTCCGCGAGACTCTATGAACCGGGATAGCATTGTAGAACTTTATGATCATTACAGTGCTGTTTTGAACCCCTCTCAGATTCAGTTCCTAAGGTCGCCGTAGCTATGTTTTGTTCCGTGCGCCCCGATACACTTTTACGTAAGCATGCTTGAGGTCTGGAGGGTGCTACTTCTCGTGCATTTGGGGCGAGACTTTGAGAGCTGGAGAGCTATCGATAGGGTAATCACAAAGTCGTGATGTTTGGGTGCGATGTCCTGCCCTAGCCTGGAAATGGCAATTTGGTTGGCTTTGATCCGGCATGAAAGTGCACTGGTTTACGCGATACACTAGATTTTATAGAAACCTTTCAACAATCCACGAACGCATCGAGTATTCATATTTCCCATGTGACACGCAATTCTGATGACGTGGAAAATTTCCTGATCGAGGAGATTATGGAAACGCTGTAAAACCAGAAAAGAGAGCTACAAATTTACGGAAATATTCCTCAAGATACCCAGTCCTCGTGGCAGACGGCGTTCAAGTTGACACATGCAAGTCATGTACTATCGAGTTACACCATTGGACGTGACTTTGCTGCCACTCAAAAGTCCTCGCGCCTAGCGCATTCACAGGATCCCAGATCGTGAGAGCTACCATGCCTTCTCATTCCAAGTTGAAAAGTGCAAGCCACGTGCTGTTATATGCGCTATCAAATCTATCCTCACCACATTAATGATAAACATGGCATTGCTGCACCTTGAAAGTCCTCGGGCCGGGAAGTTCCACTACTCGGCCCCGAGAATTCCAGTCTGTGAAGATTACCACGCCCTTTCAAGCCTTCGGGGTAACAATTTGTGTAAGCCCAATTATGCCATTATTGATCGGCCTAGCTTCCTAGCAGTATTGAGCCGATTGTGAGTAGATCGGGACATTTCTGCAGCTGGGGTCTGGGGGCGGCAAACTTCTTTGCTGTCGCTGAGTCCACACAATGCTACGACCGGCTTTGGCCAACGGCATATGCCGGTATCCCACATGAAGATCGAAATTGAGGATACCGTCGTTGGCAGCAGTTTCTGCCGTTCGCCGTGCATGGTAGAAGCTTGTGGTCAGCGGTGTATCAGTGTGAGGTCTTTTCTATCAATCCAATAGAAAAGGAGAAGACGCGCCCACGAGAAGATCCATGGTCATCCATCTCCGCTCATTCGAAGTCAACCCATTCAAGTGGCCAAACAAGTGACATCATAAATATTTGAAGCTTCAGGGGTCTCCCAAAAGGTGCGAGGATGATTCATGAAAATCGGATCCGGTATGAACGGCCTTGGGAGGCCTGAAAGAGTCTCCCCATCACATAGTACGTTGTCGCCACCGTCGAATCTCTTTGTCCATGAATACCCAGAAAGCCAGGTTACTTTCCTGTGAATTGTGATCTTCCAGAAAGCATGCCACTACCGTTCAGCCCCACAAAACCACCAACACCGAGGTCTTCTGATGGGTAGTACTCAAAGCACACACCTTGGAATTTCAGATTGTAAGGTTCTTCATGTTCCGTCGCAATTCGCGAAGTGATGGATGTGTCAGTCAACGGTCAGCCTCATGAGGGTGTTCCAGAGTCAGCAAAGATGAGCGATCGAGTGTGGCTTGTGAATGCCAAGCGTGTATCGCTACAACCAACCTTCATAGCCGATACCGTGCGTGTAGTTCTGTTGGTTGCTTTGTTTCGGATTACTGAGAGATTAGCATTCGTCGGGTTCGGACCGTCTGTGTTTCCAGAGATGCCGAGAGTTCCGACACAATTCAGGTCATGGGATATGAGAAAGATAGGCTATCATGTCTGAAGGGGTCATCTTCGGCGGTGTGTACTCGTAATGCATGATCGATGTGGTTCGAATTATTATGTCGGGCATGGGTTCCAATCCTGAAGGTAAAGATTTGAGAGCGAGGTGTACGAGGCACGCGAGATAAGCGAGCGAATAATCTATTGCGGGGGATGTCAGACATAATAGGTTTAGCCCCATAAGACAAGCGAGGTCAGAAACCCCAGACTCTTCATTCTCCGACTCTAAAGCGCTTGAAGTATTTATGCTGACGCTTGCACTGTACAATGCTTTCCCCCAAGTCTCCACAATTATTCGAAGATTAGCTGATCTTCGATCAAGTTTGATTACTACCGTGATATTACAAATGCTTGTTCTCAGCTGCAGTAGAATGTAAGTGCAACAGGGGCTGTGTATGTACTTACCTTAAAGGAAGCCTAAGAGGATTTGCCGAGATCTTTCCATCGCGTGCAAAAGCACCCAGAGGCGCTTAAGGCGTGCTATATCCCTATATCTTGGCTTGGGGCTTTTTTGCTGAACGGGATTTGATATCCATTAATTACCGTCTTTAAAGCTGCGCCTGCCTGCAATTTGTTTTATTCAAATGGGAACATGCTAGGGACTCGAAACCAGACAGTGTGAGTTTATTAGAAGAAGAATAGAATAACATCTAGTATAGATATAGATATTGAGACTCGGAGATAGTAATTGCGAATATTGGTGAGTTAGCCACTCCCTCGAGCCGATTGGTGGTAACCCATTTTAATCAGGTAATCAAATCTTTTAGGCGATGGCTAGAAATGTTTGGCAGCCTCCGACTCTCCAAGGCATCCATTAGAGCTATGGTTTTGACGCAACACCTCAGCCCCGCATTGTGCTCCGTGAGCGAATTCCAACGAGGATTTTTCCGCTGTTGAGAGCATCTGTAAAGAGTAAACAATGGCTCGGGCTCCAAAGCAACTGCTACCGAATGCCATCTCCGGCAGCCCCGGGACCGTTGTCTTTAGTACCAGTGTATTACATCGACAGTAAATTGAGCATAATCCATAGTGATTGCTAAAGTCTTGGAAAGCACCAAATTGAACAAGTCCCTGTGAAGCAATTCGGGTTCTTTCGGTCGTTTGTTCGATTCCCATCTTCAGGTAATATTTCCAAGTACCTTCTCTTGAGCCTAAGACTGTTTGTCAATTCGGGCAGGTTTGATCTAGTGGTCTTGGCCGGTATCTCGAGGATTGCAGACTTCGTGAGCCAAGTCAGGATTTCGGGACCCGGAGGTTCCGACCGCTGGAGCCATCCGATCGCGAGATGTCCGGACAGTCCAGCAGCGTAAGTAGCTCCACTCATAGAGAAACCCTTGTGCTAGTAGAATAGATAGTGTACGGCGGAAATGCTCATAACTTTGCGAGAGAAGATAATTATGTAGACCAGTATTAGCTGTAGCGATAGAGAAGGAAATATAATGTACAAGATTTATGACATATAATTTTTCAACCACATGCGCCTCCAAAGATGCAACAGCCAACAATCCCAGCCGCGATAGCATCGCTATCAATACCAAAGGAGCCAGTCCGTATAAACGCAGCAAAAAAAGCCCAAACGAGCACAAGAACAATAGAAATCCCGTTTCCACTTATCTAAGCAGTGACGCTTCGTTGCAAAGCAGAACCCAGATATATGGGACCGACTTCACTATTTCTTATGATGGATTCGGCGGACGTGATCTTTCATATTATCCACTCGGCTGAACAATCTTTCACACCCTTCCCATTCACACGTTACACCAGGAGCATGCTTAGCTTCATGACGATCACGATCCTTCTTACTCGAGAAGCCAGGCTGTGTTGTCTGAGGGCAACCGTCGAAGCGGCAAAAAAGGGACTTCGTGTGGCGCCGGAAATGCTTGCGCAGGTCACAACCTCTAGTAAAGACTGCTTGAGAGGTGCAGCCTGGATAAGCACAGCGCCAGCTCCTGCCATCAGAGAGCGGGAAGCCAAAGTTTTGCAGATCTGCAGGGTTGCCAGGAGAAGAGGAACGTGAGGGCTGGGAGGACGTCCCATCGTCAAAGGCGTCGGGACGAAGCGTAGACCAAGACGAACTCGACCATGGGTCTGCAGGATAGTTGCTCGGATGCGTTAGACCTTGGGAGGACGACTGTAGAGGGATTCCAGCCGATGCTGGGTTGAATTCTGGCATCCAGTGCTGCGAGGGCAGGTACGGCATGCCGGGTTGTGCTGCAGGAGGGTAGGCACCAGCATCTTGAAGAAAGAGGCGTCGAGCCTCTTCCTCCTCCCCTTGGAGAGCTCTCTCAGCTTCAGACGACAGGAACCCAGACATATTGGACCGAATTCGAGAATGTCTCGATGCTGCTGAAGTCAATATAGAGTCGGTTCGGCGGCGTCGAAGTGAACGAACACGGCTTTTGGGGATCGATGGTTTCGGACGATGAGTCGGGGGTGAACCGGCGAGGGCATTCGAGGGTAAGATATAGTAAGTACCTTCGATCTCATCATCCATTTCAGCGAATATTTTTATCAAGCAGCAAATTAAGATAAGCCAAGATTTCTTCCTCAGGACCGTAGGAAGAGAAATCGCTGTCGAGGGCGATGTCGGACTACACCTGTATCTGAGGTTAGGCCACGCGGCGAAGCCCTGTGCCGCTGGAGAAGTTCAGGTAAGGTCGAGGAACGATGCGCTTGAGTAAGCTATCAATACCTTGTCGACGATGACGAGGGTCTCAGTAGGGCTGATACACGCTTGCTACTGGCTTGACTGCAATGTTCTATTGTCAGCAAACCATTAGCTCCTCAGCTCCGGTAACAGCTTGTCAGGGTTTACCGCGCTTAAGACTAACGAAGCTGGGTTAAAAGATTTCACTGCCTCAGAATCCAGGGCACAATTTTATGGTTAACAAGGTTCCACCAATCAAGATGGCTTGTCCGGTCCCTTGGGAATTGAGAATGTTATGTTCCAAATTGGGTGAGGCTGAAAGATGCTAGCATAGATCGCCCGTCAAGCAGAGTATGATGAAAGGTGCGGGTAGGGCCTGACGCGTGGGCAACTGACTCATGGAGTCTCTTGACAGTTTGCTCGAGGTAAGGTTCGAATCTTTGTATTGACGATTGATGTCCTTGACCTGGACAGCGATTTGTCAACTCTCCATCGCACCATCACCTGATGACACTCCCGACTCAAGATGGCCAATGCAACATGCAAAAGACATAGATTAAAAGTATATGTATAGTTGAGTGGCGTGACATAAAGCTACGGAACGCATTGATGTCAGTAATTAGGGTCCAGTAGAGCTCTTTCAGATGATTCCAGTACATGATAACGGAGCCAGAGATCAGCAGTTGGGAGTCCCGATTTTTGTGTCTTAGCTTAGGTGTGGAGTAGAGTAGCCTATACCTTACTCTTCCATTTAGAGTATCATTCCTAGCTTTCCTCATTCCGGGAAAGGTCAGATACTACTTACTGTTCCTGAAGACGCCATGCGGCCATACCATGCGACTATGATGCCTTGTGAGGCGCAAGCAACCTTAATCTCATCTCATGTCCGTTGATCAAGGAGCAGAAGATTACCGATAATCCAACGTATCGGTGAACAAAGAACATCGAGACGATAATTACACCCATAGCCCACTTGGTCCTGAGTTCCCAAGCTGAACCTATCGGCTGGCACATCAGATTGCTATATTCAGGTCATGATTATTACGTCCTGCTCGTAAACCGCATGTTTGATGAGTTGAGATAGATGACAAATGTTGGTTGGAATCAATGACTTTCAGGTGTGCAAGGGTATTTGACGAAGTTCTCTGAGGCACATCTCGGTCTAAAGGTCATCATCCGATGTTCATCTCCGTTGACTGCGACCACAGAATTTGTTTGCTGATATGGAGGAGGAGCAGCAACGAAGGGTGGCTTGCTTCTTTAAAGCCTAATCATTTAATTTCCTGCAAGGAGCACACAAGTCGAGTCATATGTGTGAGGATGTGTAAGAGACTGACAATGGGAATGGGAGATAGAGACGTGACCGTTACTTTTGATGAACTACCGTACCTGTAAGGTAAGGTAAGGTAAGTACCGGTACCTTACTGTGAAGATCATCATCGGCCGCGAGGCTGTGATGAGTTAGCGGAGGGCGCTAGAGAGCTAAGCCTTACCGAGTGAACGTTAAGATCATCCATGTCATTTCCAGTACTAGGGGTCGGGTTCGGTAGGATCGATGCCAGCTTGAAGAAGTCTACCTTACCTTACCTCCTTACCCGTCACTTGTAAAATATTTGGCGAATGCGCAGCTGGGGGCCTTAGAAAACATCATCAAGTGGAGATTCTGGTCAGCCTTGAACACTACTAAGGAGCTAAGGTAAGGTACGACACGACGAGTGATAGTCGAAGGGCGTGAAGTACGGTATTTCCGTACTATGTACGGAATGTTTTCGACGAAATTTAGCGATGTGGCATCTCCTATTGGTTGAGACATCATCCGTCATCCGCTTCCGCACTCATCTTCGTGCCTACTTCCTATAGTACATGCCATACCTTATATATATGCCTTAGGTATTACAAGAACCAGTCAGGCATGCCAGTCCGGCGAAGAAAAATCCAACTTGTCTGTTCCAAGATGCTATGACTGTTTCTCAACGGAATGCACCGTGCGAATGGTGTCAACCTCAGCTGTTACGAGTGAGCTGGACAACCCGTTGTTTCTGCCTTGCCCGTCCTGGCAATGTCCATGTTTCATGGATTTTGATACTATCTTTCTCCAACTGCCCACCTACCGACTTCTATTGGCTCATCACTAAGGATATCAATGTCTACACCCTCAGTACCTTGAATGCCTGAACATCCTAATCTTTCAACTACGATCCAAAAGCCCAGCGCCTTGCACATGTTGGGCTGAACGTTTGCCTCTTTGATACGTAGACGACTCGGATCGTCAACAAACTCACCGTTACCGCTAACTTCAAGGATCTGCTTAGACGGTCCTTGGCCTATTTCGAATCCGAGCCTCATTGGGGATCTCATCATATTGTTCGATCCTGCTCTACTCTTTTGCGGTCCAGCAACCACAGACAGTCGAGTCACGCGGCGAACAAAGACTGGCGCCACGAGACAGTCGTTTCCTGGTGGAAATAGTGCACAGGGAATCTTCAAGATCATCCGCCCAGCTTCTTCAACTGGCAAACGCTCAACCGCACATTGTGACGTGGCCCCGACCTGCATGGTGAATTTACCAAGCTGGCCTTGCTCAAAGGTAGAGCAGATGATGGTATAAGCACCTGGTTGTACATTTCGGATATCGACGAAGGCATATTTTACCCGATACTCGCCGCTGTCGCTGACGACATCTCGACTTGTGATGGAGGAAACTCGCTTCCCGTTGCCCCATGCAAGCTTAACGTGAACTGGGAATTTTTCCTCACAACACTCGAGCAGAAGTGAAACATCCGATGCTGTGCGCAAGGTGATGCTAAATTGGGGATTAATGGAATATAATCTACTGTTCGCGTTTCCCCCCGACGTCGAGAACGTCCATGCACCATGGTGTTCTTGGTGGTGAGCGTATCTATCCCGAGCTTCCGTGATGGACAATGGCTGGAGAGAAAACGCTGACAGCGTAAAATTGCAGCTTGAGAGAGGAAGCCCTTGTTCTGAGACAACCACTGTGTAAGACATGGTAGCTGGCCACTCAAGCTTAAGCAAGGTGTTAGGGGAGTCAACGTACAGACCACGAACGACGGCACCGTCATTCAGGACGACTTTCTTGCCGTTATTGTCAAAAGCATACAAACTAATATAACTCCCGTTGGCCACTCCATCTGCCATAAAATCTCTCTTGTTGGGCTCCGACACTCGACTGTTGGTTGCTGAATGTCTACTAAGGAGTAGCCACACAATACCACCACTGCTACTATATACCTGGTACTGGGGATTCCCCGCGAATGAGCCTCCAGAGAAGCTTGACGAAATAACATTCCATGTAAAGTGAACATCTTGTCGGAAAGAGAACAGACCTGGGTTCCAATTCAGATACATCGACCGAAAATTTTGGATGACGTTTTTCAGGTCCATCCAGAACGTCCCAGGTGTGATTTGCTCGGTTCCCGTCGCTATACTAGTGTTTTTATCTAACAGCTTTCCAGGGAAATTACCGTGAAAAGAAGTGGCTAAGTTGTTCCCTTTCCAAACAATCCCCTCCGACCAAGGGTTCTTAACCAGAAACATGGATCGATCTCCATCTTCTTTCATGTCTAAGATCGCGTAGTCATGCTCTCCAGCTAACCCGATATACTCTTCTTCGCGCTCGGTCAGCTTGCCAGTCCCAATTGTCACAAGCACATCTCCGTACTTAAAAGCACTAAAGATTCGGCGCCACAACGACGAAGGTGCAATATCATTACTGCACGATATCTCAGCACTTTGGTAGAAGCATCCAAGGCTCAAGAAGTTATGGATAGTTCACCTCTGCAGAAAAATCTGTTCGGGGATCCACCCTGTCATGATCCACAAGTCTGTACCTGAATTACTTCCAGGGAAATCGTAGCCGCCCCTGACTTTAAGATAGGCCTTCTCAATAAGCGCTGGCCAGAGTAATCCAGGGTTTCTCCGGTCAATTACATGCAGCGTTCTTGAAGTACTCGATGTAGGTAAGAGATCATCGATGACGACCTTTCGAGAGCAGCCATTGAAGTGCAATCGAAACAAATATTTCCCATTCGGCGAGAAGGCTGGTTGCTTCAACTCATGATCGTAAGGGTAGAAAATTGATGAAATGATCTAGTATCTCATTAGATGGGAGTGGATCCAATTCTCAATCTAGATGTACTTTAGAGTGACCATGACGTGCCCTGGCAGTAACTGCACAGAGGCTCGCAACAACAGAGCAGTCAGTCGTGACATCTTGAGTAAGGTCGATATCTAGTTCAGTTCG
>JAABUO010010454.1_pt1 | contig 10270 bp, 12 predicted proteins | sample 5559291 | NCBI WGS metagenome assembly JAABUO01 (sample SAMN10711878, study PRJNA513372) | rock metagenome | isolation source: Antarctica rocks | place: Antarctica: Victoria Land, Finger Mt sud
TCCCTCTGCACTAAGTCCCTCTGCACTAAGTCCCTCTGCACTAAGTCCCTCTGCACTAAGTCCCTCTGCACTAAGTCCCTCTGCACTAAGTCCCTCTGCACTAAGTCCCTCTGCACCTGCCCTCTACACCTGCTCTACACCTGCTCTACACCTGCTCTACACCTGAGCGAAGCTTTGGGGCGTGTGGCACGGTTGGGGCTGTTGGTGCGGATGGCAGCGGTTGCGCGGTCGCTGTCAGGGCGGTCGCGTCGAGGATCCATCCGCGCGAGGCCGGGTCGTTGCTACCCACGACGGCCGACGCCGCTCGCGCCTATTGAGGGGCCGGCCGGCCACTGTCATTCAACCGTCGTTCTACATCCCGCTCAGTTGTCAGTGGGATTCCCGCTTGATGTCAGTGGATCGTCCCACTCGTTTGTCAGGTGCGCGGATCCGGGGCGCTGGGTAGCGCTGGTAGCTGCTGGAGAGCGTTCAGATGTCGGAGAAGAACTCCGGGACGACCTCGACATCTTCGATTTGTCGAATCGTGCGGCGTACTCCGAGCTCGTATTCCCTGAGCAGTTCACACAGCCGGTCGCCGTCGATGAGATCAACAGGCGGCGCGCCATCGCGCGTCGCCTCTTGCTTCGCGTCGCCGGTGAAGCTACCCGTGGTGATGAGAAGCCCCTTGTCGCCGCGCCCACTCATGGCGCCTCTGAAGTCGCGGACCGCCCCGGCACCAACGGTGCCCTTGTACCGCTTGCATTGAAAGAACACAGGGAAGCTGACCAACGAGAGGCGGTAAACGCCGATCCCATCGATGCCACCGTCGCCGCTTCTTCCCGTGACGGTGGCCGACACGAACCCCGCTTCGCGCAAAAGCCTCCGCGCAAGCCGCTCAAAACGATCAGGCGGGATCGCGAGTAGCTGCTCGAGTAGCTGCTCCTTCCAGTCCTTCGCGCCAGCACCCTCGTCGTCCTCGCCGGCGAGGTCATCCTCACCGCCCCCGCTCCCCGCCCTCTTGGCCTTTCTCGCCTCGCGAAGTCGAACGAGGTAGGCAGCGTGGCGCTCAGCGACGTCCTGCGACGTCATCGAGCGTCCGAGTTCGGTAGTGCTCCACACGCCGCGCTTGCTGTTGTCCAGCGCTCCGATGCCCTGTTTGAGGTAGGTACGAGCCCAAGCGAGCCGATACTCGATCTCGCCGCCTGGCCCGTCGCCGTGAGGCAGCGCCTGCTGCTCCTCGGTGAAGCCCTCCAGCTCGACTACCTTCTCGACGATCTCCTCGATCGTTCCCGAGTCGCCGATCTCCCGGACCGCACGCAGCGTCGGCCAAAGCAGGTCTTTGTACGACGGGACCATCGACTTGTCGCTCATGTCCGGAACCTACATGCGACCGAACGCCAGGCGGGTGATCGTTGACGCCAACCCGAACCACCGGCGCCCGACGAGACCGAAGGCGAGCGAGGAAAGGGAGCTCGCGCGCACCACGCCCCGCCGCGGGCGTCGCCTGGCCCCAGGGGCCGGGCGACTTCAGCCGCTTCCGACCCTTCCCCAGATGCAGTAGTCCCGGCGGACTGTGGCGAGGCGAAGCCGAGCCCATGTCCTACCGGCGCGCAGCCGCGAAGCGGCGAGCACAAGCTGTTTGCTGTTGTTTGGGCTGTAGATCAAAGCCCGAGCGCCGCGCGTGAGCGCGCACGCGCGTATCCCTTAGAGGTTCATTAACTAGGTTCATCCTTTAAGTCAGACGAGGGGATGTATCTCGCTGACCGGGCTTAAGCTCGAAAAATGTATCTCGCTGACCGGGCTGGAATGTATCTCGCTGACCGGGCTGGGCTCGGCGTCGGCGAGCCCGCCGCAGACCCGACTAGGACCCGATCTACGCCCGACTAATGCCCGACTAGTCGAAGCGATCCGATGGTCGCTATGTGTCACTAAATAACCGGGCTCGGTGCAGCCGGTTTTGACGTCCGCGCCCGCTGCTTAGATCCGTCCATGCCCTCCCGCTGGCATGGTCAGGCGCCACGTGATGCGATGCTGCACCCCGTGTGGCAGCCCACTAATGGCGCTCAGGACGAAGATCAGTTCGTCGCCCGCTGCCTGCTCGGCGCCGGCTGGGTCGGCGGCAGCCGACGCCTGTCGATGCTTGACCTGCGCGTCTGGGCGGCGCTCTGCGCACTGCTGCGCATCCAGATCTCAGACGCTGTCGCCGACGATCCGACACTGGACAGTGCGACTCTCCGCACCATCTCCACGACGGTTTACCAGCTCGCCGGCGCCGTGCTCAGCGACGACGGCGGACAGACGTACCACAAGCTCGTGCGCTCGCTCGAGCGGCTGGCGAGCACGACAGTGATCGTCGATCGCGTGGACGCCGACCCCGCTCAGGTCGCGCGGCGAGTCTCTCGCGGCCTGGTGCGCCTGCTCGGCGACGTGTGGATCGCCACCGACGAACTCCAGCTCCGCGCGCCGGCGCAATGGGCCACGCTTCGGGGCGAAACGTCTCTGCGCGTCGAGATCGGGCACTGGACGGCTCAGCAGATCGTCGCTGGCCGGACGTGCTGGCTCGACCTCGATTTGCTGCGCGCGCTGGGCCCGGGCCTCCCCGCGAGAGTGTGGGCGACGCTGGAGGCATGGGGACGGTGGCCCGCGCGCACGATGGACGGCCGCGAGGAGACGGCGATCGGCCTCGGCGTGCCCGCCCTTGAGTCGCTTGGCGTCGCGGGCTACCGCCGTCCAGACCACGCTCGTGGCGCCCTAAACCGCGCGGGCGAGCGGATCTGCAACGCAGACCCGAGTTACGAGCTCGTCCGCTGTGAGAAGCGCGCGGGGTGGTGCCTGGTTGTACGCCGTCTCAGCGGCGCCAGGGCACGCGCCGCGGCGCGCTCACATGCGCCGTGGCGCTCACCGGGGACCGCCGCGGCCAAGCGTCAGCGGCCCGTTCGGGCCGCGGTGCGCGCTCAGGTGGCCGATTCGCTCGGCCGCAGCGCGTCCTAAGCCGCTCTAAGCCTCTGCGGACGGGCCGGGCGATGGGATCGCCCGCCGGGATCGAGCGCAGCGCTCGCCGTAAGCGCAGGGCGCGGATCGGCCCGGCCTGGGCGATCCCGGCGAGCGTGACGCGCAGCTCGACGGCCTGGGCCTCGGCCGCCTCCGCTCTGGCGCGCTCGCGCTCGGCGATCTCCCGCCACACGATCAGTTCCCCGCCGGGGCTCCCCCGGACGGCGTAGCGCTGGTCGTCGGCTCCCACACGGGATGCAGGATCGCATCCCTGGGAGCCTGGCCGTGACATCGCCGGAGCGCCATCCCCCAGCATCGTCGCGCAGGCCGCGGACGGACAATCATCCCTGCACCGAGCCCGTGTTTTTAGTGTAGTTCCGCAAGTCCACCGGACGGAACACCCGACCCCCGTTCTTTCGGTGACGCCGGCCGGCGGTCGACCCCGTGCAGCGAGTGACGCCTGACCCCGTGCAGCGAGTGACGCTTTGGGGCCTCTGACCCCGTGCAGCGAGTGACGGCGAGTCGTCTGACTTAAAGGATGAACCTAAAAGAAGATGAACCTGAGGGATCTGCGCTCGTGCGCCCTCGCGCGAGTGCACGCGCGAGGGCTCCGTGCTCGCCAGCGCTGCACTCCGGCTGCGCGCTCGCCAGCGCAGGGTTCGGCTTCGCCTCACCACAGCGCGCGAGGACAGCTGGCTGGGGAAGGGGGACTGAGGGGTCGAGGTCCGGAGGCAACCTGCAAGGGTCCTGCTCCGGATTGGCTCGCGCCACGGCCTGCGGCCTGGCGCGCTTTTAGCGCTCGCGGACAAATGGAGATCCCGTCGTCGCCACCCGGCCGGACGCGATCCCGACCAGGGGGCAACTTTGCTCACGGAGTGAGGGTGTCGTGGGCCTGAGCGCAGTCGTTCCTCAGCCCGGGATCGGGATTCCAGCGCGTCCAGCCAGCGGATCGCGTCCCCGCACAGAGGCCCAGGGGGGAGCGGGCGGCTCAGAGGGCACTCTGCGCGCAGCTGCGCGACCAGCTGCCCGCCGCGCCAGTCGACGATCCGTCTCTTGATCGCGCGTCGACGCGAACCATCGAGACGACGGGTTATCAACTCGTGGACCAGGTGTGGTCTACCGACAGCGGACGCGAGTACGAAAAGCTGTACCGAGCGCTCGCGCGCCTGCGCTCGGCCACGGTGATCGTCGATCGGCTGGAGCCTGACCCCCAGCTGGCTGCCGCGCGGCTCACGCGCGGCATGGTCGGGCTGATCGGCGACGTGTGGGCTGCGACCACGCAGCTGGACCTCCGCACGCCCACGCAATGGGGTGCGCTGCGCGGGTCTAGCTCGCTGCGCGTCGAGATCGGCCGCTGGCCCGCGCAGCAGATCCTCGCGGGCCACGTCGCCTGGCTGGACCTCGATCTTCTGCGCGCGCTCGGATCGGGACTGGCGGCTCGCGTCTGGGCGACCTTGGAGGCATGGGGCCGCTGGCCAGCACGATCGCTCGATGGGCAGCAGGAGGAGTGCGCAATCGGGCTCGGCGAGCCCGCACGGCAGTCGCTCGGTGTCGGCGGCTACAAGCAGGCGAGCCAGGCGCGAGCGGCGCTCGATCGCGCTGGGGCTCGAATCGCCGCGGCTGATCCGAGCTACGAGCTGATCCGATGCGAGCGCCGCGCCGGCTGGTGTCTGGTCGTCCGGCGGCTGAGCGGCGCTCGAGCCCGCGCCCGGGCGCGCTCAGACGCGCCGTGGCGCTCGAAGGGGATCGCCGCGACCAAGCATGAGCGGCCAGAACGGGCCGCAGTACGCGCCGCGGCGGCCGAATCGCTCGATTCGGTGCGCTCTAAGCCTGTCTAAAGTAGACGAAGCTGCCTGAGTGGACGTAGCTGCGGATGATGCAGTCTTAGCACTCGTGCTCGACCCGCAGCCCGCCAGAAGGGGAATGACGACGAGGGCTGCACAGGCCACTCTCAGTAGTGGTTGCCTCATTTCCTCTCCTCTCTCGAAGCTCGTTCAGGACGAGCGGCTTCCGCAAGCCGATTCTCACACACACCCGTCTTAAGCCCCTGCGGCTGGGACGGACGGCGGATCGTCCGCCGAGATCGCGCGCAGCGCCCGCCGTAGCCGCAGGGCGCGGATAGGCCCGGCGCTGGCCAGCTCGGCGAGCGTGACGCGCAGCTCGACGGCCTGGGCCTCGGCAGCGGCACGCTCGACGCGCTCGCGCTCGTAGAGATCGCGCCAGATCACCAACTCGCCGGGGTGACCCGGTGACTCGGAGCCCGACTTGCCGGGGTGACTCGGCGCCAGGAGCCCGGCGCGCAGCAACTCGGCGCGCGGGACTCGGCGAGTCCCTGCCTCGTCGCGGACGACTCGCAAAGTCCCGCGATCCATGCGACCGGTGATCACCTTGCGCGTCAGGCCGGTGATCTCGGCGGCCTCGGCGACGGTAAGCAGACGGGGCTCGGGCGGCGAGTCCTCCGAGTCGGCCTCCGAGTCGGGTAGCGAGTCAGTCACCTGGCAGCTATTCGACCAACTTGGTCGGACACCTGCCGAGTCCCAGCGTGCCTCGATCCATACGGCCCGTGATGACCTTCTTCGCCAGGCCGGTCGCCGGCGGCGGCCTCGGCCGGGGTGAGAAGGCGACGCTCGGCGGGCGAGTGCTCTGAGTCGGGGGCCGGGTCGAGCTGCGAGTCGGGATCTGAGTCGGTCATGCCCTCGAATTCGACCAGGTCGCTCGGACACCTGCCGAGTCACCCTGGGTCGATCAGTTTCGGAGCAGAAGTGGCGGGTTTGGCGACAAGCGTCCGCGACGGCGTACGCGACCAAGAGGTCACGGCGACTCTTCCACCTCGCCGACGACGTCTACGCCGTTATCGGTGTCGGCCTAATCGGTGGCCTGGGCGATCTCGATCAGCTTGACCGGCAGCCCGAGTGCGCCGGCGTTACGCGCCAGCGGACCGTCCAGCGTCCACAGCTCGCCGCGCAGCTGCTCGGCGAGCACGAGATAAGCGGCGTCATAGGCCGAGCGACGCTGTAGCCGCGCGGCCATCGCGACCACCGCCGGCCCGTCGTCGAGCTCGTGCCAGACCAGCGGCACCGAGGCGATCTGTTGCCAGGCCACCACGACCCGGTCGCTGGCAAGCTGGCCGGCGGCAACGGCGCGGGTCAGCGCGCTGGCGATCTCATAGCGCGCCAGCATCGGCGCATGTACGTCCTCACCGTCGCGTCGCCACCGGCGCAGATGCTGCTCGACTGCGGCCGCGCGATCGCGGTCCAGCGCCAAGACGACCAGCGCGCTGGCGTCGATGACGACGCTCAAGCCACGCGCCGCTCAAGCTCACCCCGGGCATCGCGCGCCAGTGCGAGCCCGTCGATCTCACCCAGCCGGTCACGCAGCTGTGCCAGTCCGGTGAGCGCGCTCTCGAGATCGCCCTGGGCAATAGCCAGGTCGGCGCGCAACAGCTCGCCGGCAAGCGTGTCGGGGTCTATGCCACGGCGCTCGGCCTCGCGCGCCAACAGCGCGTAGGAGTCCTCAGCAAGCGTGATCGTGTGCGCAGGAGAGCCAGCCATCGCCTGTCGAGTCTAAGGGGGCAAGCATCCCACTCGGCGGCGACCGACAAGCCGCTCTCTCCGCCTGTTCAGTCACGTTTACGCTCAACCCGCCTCTGGACCCCGTCATAGAGTCACGTTAATGAGGGAAAACGTGACCCAAGCCGCAGATGGCCGCTTCGTAGGCATCGTGTCGTCGAGGCCGCCGATCAGCTCCCTAGCGCCGCCGCCGCCCAGGTCGTGAACGTTGGCAGCGCACGCCTCTTGCTCTGTCCACCCCGCCGCCATCAGGATGGCTTCGAGCCGTTGGATGAGCTCACGGCCCGAGCGATCTTTGTCTCCAGCTGAGCTATCCTTCGCTTAAGGCCCGCACCCGGCGCCGCGGTGCCGGTGTGATCAGCTGACGGCCCTTCACTCTGGTGGCCCGCGTGGCGGGTTGCGGGCAACGTCCAACCGGTAATCAGGAGGAGTCATGGCGAAGTACATGTTTCTGGGCGGGTACAGCCCTTCATCGTGGGAACGTATGATGGCGAACCCCGGCAAACGCGAGGCGGCGGTGTCCGACCTGTGCAAGAAGGCCGGAGGCAAGCTCGAGGCGCTCTACTGGACCACTGGGGCCGATGACTACATGTTCATCGCCGATTTTCCCGATGAGATGAGCGCTTACGGCATCAGCGTGGCGATGTCGAGCTCCGGAGAGGTCCATGACCAGCGTACGGTCAAGCTCATCACCCAGGAGGAGAGCGTTTCGCTGCTTGAAAAGGCGAAGGGCTTGGAAAGTGAGTATCGCGTGCCCGGGGCTTGATCGCAGGCCCGCGCTGGTCGCTACCCTCGGCGAGCCTGATCGTCGCTCTCCGCGCGCGCGGAACGCTATCCGGCTCTTCGCGCGCGGAAACAAACGCCTGCCCGCGGTCGCATCGTGCTCGACGGCGTCGTGCTCGACGAGCCGGCGCGCGGACGGTTCGTGGCTGCTCGCAGCGCATCCATAAAACGGCCGGCCCACCGAGCTGTGGACCACCACGCCGTCCGCCAGGCCGCATCCCGAGCCCGCCACGACCTAGAAAGATCAAGCGGCATGAATGCCACGCCTGATATCCAGACGATCGTCGCGGGACTCGCCCGCAGGGCGTCGTCGGCCGCTCGGCTCTGCGACCCACGCCTGCACCGGCCGAGGCCTCCCAAGAATTCGATCCCTTCCTCACCCCTCGGTGAGCCGTTCTGATCAGTGCCGAATGGCGCGGCGGCCGATCGCCGAAGTCCCCTCGACAACCTGGTTCAACGCACGCCGACTCGTCCTCTTCACCGGAGCAGGGCCCCTGCTCATAGAGTCACGAAAATGACCCAAAACGTGACTATTCACAGATAGGCCGTCAGCTCGCGCCTAGCCGGGCGGCTTTAGAGTCGGGCGTGTGAGCGCTTCCCCCGCCCGATGGTCTCAGCGGTTGGCGACTGCTGTGGCTGCTGCTGTCCTTTTGGCCGGTTGCGGTGGCTCGGCAGCCGTGACCATCAAGTCGCGGCCGGTCGCTGACAGTGGTCTCCGCGGCGCCGCCCAGACGTTTCGCGCTGACTTCCCGGCCTGCGCCGTACCGCGGCACAAGAGCGATCGGCTGCAACAGGGCGTCCCGAGCCCGCAGCTGCTGTCGCTGCTCGGTGTCCTGCGGCGCCCTGCCACCCCGGCAGACCGACTGGCGAGCCTGTACCTCACCGGTCCCTCTCGCACGCCGGGCGCATACGTCCACTACATCCGCCGCGCCCGTGTCGCCTTCGGCGCCCGTTACTTTGTTATCCCAGCGCTCAGCTCCGGCGTCACGCCGGCCTGCACGGCCGCCGAGCGAATCCGAGTGCGACGCGAGGCGATTCGAGTCCCGAAGCCGCTGCGTCCTACTGTTCTGGAGTCCGCGCTGTCGGTTGGATTCCAGAGTCAATATGAGGGCGTGGCGCTGATTGCCCTCGGGCCGAATCGCAGCGGTTGGGGCTTCGGACCGATCACGGCCCGCCAGCTGGCAACCGACCCCCCGGTACAGCCCAATCCCGTCATCTTCGGGCTCGTCCCCGACGGAGTCGCCTCAGTGCAGCTGTCCCTCAAGGTGCAAGAGAGCCACCGACAGCGAATGCTGCTGGTGAGCACGCGCCCGGTGGCCAACGTGTTCGTGATTCGGCACCCGCGCGGCTTCAACGGCAACCGGCTATCCAAGATCGTCTGGCGCGCCGCCAACGGCTCGATACTGCGGACGATCACCGACCCGCCGGTCTGATCGCCTATCTGGCGCGACACTCCTGCTTAGCGGCGGCCTTAGCTACTCTCGCCGGAGCCGTCCGACGCCGGCTCATACGGTCACCAAAATGGACAGAAACGTGACCGGAGGCGCAATGGCGCCCACCGCAGTCCGCTCCTGCTTTGACGGTGGCGTCCACCGGAAGCGGAAGCCGCGGTCGTAGACCCGCCTTGGCGACTAAGCAGGTCTCGCGGTAGTAGATCGGGGCGCGGGCGCGCTTCTAGCGGCTCTTGATGACGACGCGTTCGCGGTGCACGCCCGCGCTTGTGAGAGGGCGTATGGTCGCGGCGTGCGTCTCTGTTGCGTGCTGTGGTCAGGGTCGTGGGTTCTGGCTGGATGCGGCGGTGGGAGCCCAACCAAACCGCGGCCCGCGCCTCTCCGGCCGTCCGGCACTGGCGGCCAGCTGGTTTTCGTCGGAGAGCCCGCGCCAGCGCGCCCGGCGACGGTGTCCGGGTCGGGGGGCACGCTCGAGCTGCGCGCTGTCGAAGCTGGGCGATCGCGGAGATCCTCGTTGCTGGCGACACTCGTCCGTCCCGTAGCTCGTGAACCTCGCGATGCTTGCTTCGGCCTCTACACAGCCAACCAAGACCCCGTCGAGGGCGACGTCGTCTGTGGAGTCCGCAGACCCGACCGGTTCGTCAGCAGCCTCGGCGAAACGGTAATCCCGGGGCTCCCCGGCAACGCGACCTACCTCCTCGGTCAGGCACCAGCCGATGTCACCCAGGTGCAGCTGGTCGGCCCAGCGGGAAACCACCGACTGCCGCTCTCAGCGCATCGCGTGTTCCTAGCTGTGCTCTCTCCCTCCGCGCGCGGACCGGTGGAGCTCCGCGCCGTGTTCGCAGACGGCCACAGTCTCACCAGCACCTTCACCCTCCCCCTCACCGACCACCAGATCGCAGGCGCCTTGCGCTACCGCCGGCTAGGAGCGGTCTTCAACGACGAGGTCGGGGAGAACATCCTCACCCAGTCCTATAGCCAGGTGGTAAGCCGCTTCGGGGCCCCGCTGGCCACGATCAGCAGCACCCACGGCACACGCTGCGTGTACTACGACGTCGTCGGCGACCCGAACGGCTGGGCGTTCTGCTTCCGCCACAACACGATGGTCGCCGCGCAGGGCAACCAGACACCACCAGCCGGCGTCCGGTAAGGCCTCACCGATGTCGCAGGAGCTCAGCCAACTGACAGCCAACTGCCAGGCCGCGGACGTCCACTGTCACGAAATGGATGCAAAACGTGACTCCCTGCGCTGATGGCCGTCGCTGAGAGCCCGCCGGCGGCCTCGACGAGCTCCGCCAGGCGCCGGCCCCCCGAGGTTCTGACCGAGCTCGAGGTGATCGCGCTGCTCAAGGCGTGCTCGACGCGGGCGCCGACCGGGATCCGCAACCGGGCGCTGATCGCTGTCCTGTGGCGATCGGGCCTGCGGATCTCTGAAGCCCTGGCGCTGGAGCTGCGCGACGTCGACCTTGAGTTGGGCACGTTGCGGGTCCGTCACGG
>JAABUO010010456.1_pt1 | contig 10269 bp, 15 predicted proteins | sample 5559291 | NCBI WGS metagenome assembly JAABUO01 (sample SAMN10711878, study PRJNA513372) | rock metagenome | isolation source: Antarctica rocks | place: Antarctica: Victoria Land, Finger Mt sud
GGAGAGCTGAAGGTGCATTGTCATGATGCTGCCACCTGGAAATTCCCCTCCTTTGCTGGCCAAGTCGCCTGCAGGGGCCTCGACTTCCATTTCTGGGATGCTGTGGATGACTTGTCCAAGACTAACATTGATTTGGTCTTCGATGATCAGCGTCTGTACATGCACAATGCCATTGGCATGTTTGGCTCCATCCCACTGACTCTGTCCGGTGGGTTGATTCTGATCGCTTCTCAAGCAATTGTTGCACCTCATGTACACTGTGTTTATCATTGAAACAGGCTGCAACTTGTGTGAAATCATGCTGTTCATGCATGCAGCATAATCATGCACACAGCACCTGCATGTAAACAGTGTGAATGGTGTCCTGGGTCCTGTGCTTCTGACATTTTGCTTCAGGGACTTGTCCAACAGAGGCAGACAGTCCTGGGTCCTGTGATGTGACACTCTGTGTCAGGACTCCTTTGAGAATGCTTGCTGTATGGCTTTAAGAGAGTCAGCCAGTGACGATTACAACATGGCGTGCACATTTATGTCCCTGGCAGTGTCCGGCTGATACATTTCAACCACACTGTGTGAATGCAATGATCCTTCTTGGCCATTGTGGCACATACAGTGTTCTGAAGCTGCAAGCCTGCAGGTGACGTGGGCATCAACCCTGACTCTGGCCAGTATCGGTTGTCTGGGGAGGTAGCAGGAGTGGAGGTGAACGAGCTGCGCAAGACCCTAGGCGTGCGGCCCACCCCCTACAGTGTGGGCGGGGCGGTCAGGGGGGTGCTGCATGTTACTGGACCCCTTGACCAGCCCATCTTCTCAGGTATACTGGAACTAGTGTACTGCAAGTCATGTTGTAGCAGTTGGTAATATAGGCTTACTATGTCACACCCCAGCTCCATGTTGTTGTGCTTAGTTTCATCCTGCCTTCAAAGCCACCTTGTACCCAATGATGTGTTATGCTGATGTATGTGCACATCTGACTGTGTATGAATGCTCATGTTGTGCTCACGCCCATACACAAGCTCAGTGTCTGCTAGACTCTGTGCTGGCATGGGGCTTCTTGCATTGCATACAATCTTCCTAAAAGCACAAAAAAGCGCATGCACATGGATCACACATGCGTTCACCTTGATCCAGATGACATCACACATGTCAAGCACAGACCACTTGTAAGCTATGCAGGCACTGCAGTAGCCACTGCTCCTAGCAAGAGCATGCTTGAGTTGAGTGAGGACTGTGATGCCAAATCCACCCTGGTGCAGACTCAGGGCTGTGTAGGGGCATACGACAAAATGCCCTTGGCCTCAGCCAGCTGCCTGTTCACCATGGACACCTCCTCTGATATCTTCATCATGCATTCCTTCCAGGTATCAGTCATACATACAGCCAATGACTTACCTTTGAATGAATAGTTTTGAAATTCACTTTTTTAGTCATTACGTGTAAAGTATCCATCATTTGTGATGGGCCAAAGGCAAGCATGCACCACACGTGCCCTCGCAAGTAGCTCAGCTACAGTCAGACACAAGCTAAGAGAAGCCGCTGCCAAATAAAGTCGGTGTTTTTTTGAAGAAGGGCAGCCTTGCATGCATGCAACGGACAGTAAAGCAACTGCCGAATAAAATTATGAGTTTTACGAAAAGCTGCAGCCATGAGCTTTATGAAGTGGTACAGCTTGAGCAATGCTGAGGTCTGGCTGGGGCCCTTTGCAGCATCCATCTGCCCTCCCCCCCCCTCCCCCCCCCCTCTCCTTACCTGTTCTGTAGGCAATGTGTGTTTGGCTTGCTGATTAAGACGCTGTGCTGTCTGGCAGGCAGAACCAGTGGGTGGTGGTAAGATGCTGGGATCTGGGCGCATGTGGGTTGCTCAAGCTGCCTTGGACAACCCCAATGCAGTCAAGATGAACATGAGAGGGCAGGGCCTCCCCACAGAAGCCCTGCTGAAGCGCTACCTGCCCTCTGTGAGTAGTGAATAAGGCAATCTGTATAATATTCGTCTGCTGGCAACACAAATGTTAGAGAGGCGTAGTTCTTGAAGGATGCACACATGCTGTGCTTGATACCATCTGAGCATCACTTGCTGTTATTGCTTGATTCAAAGCTGTTCCCCTGCGAGGCAAAGACCATTTCTTCACCTGATTGCCAAACTGTCCAGGTATGCTTGCCTGTTGACCAAAACATCATTGGCTCCTGCAGTGGCCTTACACTGGCTGGATTAAAGTTGGATTATCACAAAAAAAGCATCTATGCTTATGCACCTGCAGAGCACAAACAGACTTGTATAAACCTCAACCCTGCTGCTCTGCAGAAAACACAGTGCATCTCTAGTGTGCTGGTTCTAAACCCAGGACAAACCCAAACTGACATTCCCTGCATGGACAGTTGCATCACCCACACCATGCAAGCAATGCAGAAGAGCTTGCTCCCAAGTCAAAGCATGACAACCATTTCTGCCTGGAGGCTCTCACCAAGAACAGGCAGAGATTGTAATGCCATGCGCATGGTGATTGCAGGGCACAGTGCTGCCAAAGGCCCTTACCTTGGGCCCAGGGGAGGTTCAGGGTAGCATGGAGGGTAGCCACACCAACCCCACCATTCAGGCCACCTGGCAGGTCCCTGTGGCCCAGGCCTCAGGTCAAGTCAAGCTGGACAAAGACTCCATGCACCTCTCTGCCAAGTGCGACTCTTTCTGCTGCAGTTTTGCTGTTGGTGATCGAGTGTTGCTGCTTGGCCAACAGCATGCTTGCCCCATCTTTGCACCAGATGCTAGTGTCACTTATACCAAGCGTAAAACAGCTGTGCGCAGGTGGATGCTGCTAGCTGTGTCTGTTGACTTGGATGTTCTGTCCCTGCCGACAGCACTGTTGACCAGTCTTTGCATCAGTTTTGGCTGAGCGTGCCGGCAGGGCACACACTCTGGTGCATGCAACAATGCGGCCATGTCGTGACGGTGCTCTACACAGGGAACTTCTATGCGTATCAAGCTCAAGAAGCTGCAGCACATTGTGCATGCACAGCTCATTCACCGTGTCATATTCTGTGTCAGCTTCTGTGTCATTCTCTGTGTCAGCTTTGCCAAAGTAGGGCAGTGCACCATGCCTAGCAACACTCACCTGCATCAACTCATTCCAAGAACCGGTCTGCATTCATGGTGCTCTTTTTGACATGTCTCATGTGCATTATGCACCATCATCCAACCATACATGACCTCTAGTAATATGTTGGGTGAGTGAAAGAACACATGAGCAGATGAATGGCTGGATGAATGGATGAATGAGAAATGAATGATTGAGTGTATCTGCTCAATTTGCAGAGCACCAGCTCTGGACGTTTCCGGCATACTTCACATGCGGCCGCCACCACCAGAGAAGATTCGGGCAGCTATGACGCAAGCCGAGATGACCGCAGTGTCCGTGCCGGTGCTGGAAGGAGCTGAAGTCGATGCCAACTTCAAGGTGCGCTGCAACAAGCACACAGCACAACACCCATCAGTTTGCTCACTTCATTGAACATGCATCTTCCCCTAAGGTCAAGCGCACAGCACAACACCCATCAGTTTCCTCACTTCATTGAACATGCATCTTCCCCTGAGGTCAAGTATGTACAGTCATGCCTTGGTCCCAAGACAACATAAGATGATGGTCCACTGAAGCATTGCTGGCAACATTGGTGTAGAAGTGGCGATACGCATCATGTGGTATGCATTGCTGACTGGACAAACCGCAAGAAAAGTCTGCATTGCATTGACAGATGTCGTGCTGGTGGGGGATACAGCAACGTCACTGTTATTCAACCACGCCCTGTCATAGTGTAAATTTACACTCAGAAATGCATGGGACTCATATCAGGCATTTTGCATTTGGGAGATATCTTAGGAACATCACAGGAGTCTACTCATCACTGTGCATATTAGACCCTTATGAGGAAAGTCTATCTTATGGGTTCAGATATCAGGGTGTGTGCGCTGGGCGATGGATGACAATGCAACTGCAAACTGCTCAGGGCTGAACAGGGTATCCAAAAGGGTTTTTGATCGGTGACGTGTGACATGATTTGAAGAAAAGAAAACTGCCAAACATATGGTACCATGGTGGTCAAAATCAAAGCAAACAAAAGCTCTGTGGTAATCACAGAAACCCCGCTGGTGCTGCCTCAGCTGCCTGCTCTGAAAGTCAGCCAATGCTGTTGCATGTAGCTCTTTTCAATCCCAAAACGTCTATTTCAATCCAGAATTGTCATCCCTACACTGGAAATCTAAACTCAGAAATGCCTGTGGACAGTAAAAACGCGTTTCTACATTGTGGACATGTTTCAGGGGTTGGATGTGATGCCAGTGGTGTCCCCAGCAACAGCAGAGAACAGACCATCCCTTGGTCAGCCCACAAGGCTCAGGCTGACAGGCCGCACCAAGCTATCAGGCCGACTCTCCCCCCAGCCGGACCAAGCTGTGCCTTCCACCCAGCTGCCGGCCTCAGCTTTTGAAGGTGGGACGCATTTCAATAGCTTGCATGATAGTTGATTCCATTCAGTTGCTGGCCTCTGCTTTTGAAGGTGGGATGCATACCAACAGCTTACGTAATAGTTGATTCCATCCAGTTGCTGGCCTCTGCTTTTGAAGGTGACGTGCATACCAACAGCTTGCATGATGATGCATCACTGTGGCTTGGGCTTGACAACTGTACAGTGTCCTAGTGTACTCTGTACTGCAATGCTGCGCTGGAGTTTATTGTATACTGTTGTGCTGCTTGCTTTACATCAAAACATGCTACTGCTGGTGTACCAGCTATTAACGCAAGAGGGTATATCAGAGTTTCAAGAATGTGCGAAATAGATACAGATTGTTTGTGCTGCAAACCGCGTTTTTCAAAGTATACATTGATGCAGCATGCCTTAGCATGGCAAGATTGAGATAGCTGTATATGTGTTCACAAGCATCTAGATCCTGAAGCAGCACAATGCCACCTTCACGACCCCACACATCAGCATTGCTGACGAGACAAACAATGCTGGCCAAATACGCTTCAAGGTCTCTTCGGTGATCCCCAGAACCATAAGCCGCACGATGCTCAGTAACATACAAGCACAGGCTAGACTCACATCTCGCTGAGTCAAGAGGTCCCAAAAGTTGCTGCTGCTAGCATGGCCGGAGGGAAATCTGTCCAGCATGACAAGTCATGAATGCTGCTGTCGCTGCAGGTGATGTCTTGCTGGATGGCCTGAGAGTGAATCAGCTGAAGCTTTCTAGAAACCTGACAGGAAGTCTCCAAGTGTCAGAGAAGGAAGTTCACATGCATGCTAAGGTATGACATGCTTGCTGCTACAAAAACTGCTGTTTGCATGCTCCAACATCTTGTCTCTCTGACCTGGCATTCTGCTCCCCCAGAGAAATGCATTAGTTGTATATTCAATGATATCCCTAGTATAATTGCGCCTTGCACATATGGCTCAACTGCCTGCTAATAGTAGAAAAAGGACACAATGAAACTGAAAAGAAAGTCTGCCTGCTGCTAATATTCTTCAGGCTATTGCCTTGCGACTTCTCCATTGCAATCGCAAACAAAGGCGTAGGCTGTTCTGTTCTTTGCTTGTTTGCTGCTAAGCAGCTGCTGTGGCATCAGGGCTCAAGGCCAGATGAGTCGTTGGACATGGATCTAGCCCTGCCCTTGTTTCAGCCCCAGCCCACTCCTGAACCCCAGCAGATCAAGACCCAGTCCATGGGGGGCCTGCTGCCGGGCCGCCTAGCAGGGGTAGCTGATTTGCTGCCAGTACCCCGTTTTGCCCCCTCAAGCCTGCTGCCAGGTTTGTTCCCATACCAATGTCATGTCATACTCAGGTCATGTCATATAAGGGGGTTTGATCAAGGGCTTCAATAGTCAAATACTCTCTGCTATATGTGATAGGCATGCAGAGTTATTTGTGACCATCACAGCCAAAGCAGATGCAGTTGACTAACTTTTGCACTGTTGCCTGCATGTTGGCATGGGTAAATTGTATGGCGTGAGGAAAGCTGGTTACTGCAGGCACGCGTAAAGCATCGACAGCCGGCCCACCCAAGCCCTCAGCAGCCCCAGGGATGGGGGAGGGGGGCACTTTCTCCTTACGCTGTGGCCAGCTCAGTATCTCAGCTCAGGTGAACTCAGCCTGATGACATCAATTGCATGCGCAACATTCATGTTGTCGCACCCAGACAGAATCAACTAGGTAGACTCAGACAGAATCAGTATTCTACAGCAACATTTGTCCATTACACACCTTTGCTCAGGCTTGTCATGAATGGTATTGCTTCACAACAGTTGATGCTGTCTGAGTTCATCTGGTCAATTCTGTCTGAGTGTATCTGGGCAGGCCTGGCAGCCATACAAATGACTGATGATCATGACGAGGTGATGATGCCTTTGCTTGTCCTGTTTGCACAACTGCCTGCATCCTGTTAGTGTCTGTAAGGCCTTGAAAGGTGTACAGTATCAGTATGCTCAGCAACATGAAAAGGCAGCACTCAGCTGTCAAGATTGCCCGGCTGTTGCATGTCAACAGACTATTCGCCAGATGCAGCAATCAACAGACTGCAGATAGCCAGTGTGCACTAAAGCTAGTCTATATACCTCACCACAATCGTACTCAAACACTTTGACACCATCTTTGCGCAACAGAAGCAGCCGTCTCCTGCAATATGGACACAAGTGATGAGCACCAGAGTGAACACGCCGTCTGAACAATACCTCTCAGAAAGGGCAGATCCAAGAAGCTAGTGTCAAATGCTGCCTTTCCTTTGTATCTTTCACCAAGCAATGCTCTGGCGTGTGGAAATCCTGTGACGCATCCTTCGGTGTTGTGCTAGGTGAATGCCAGCAGCAGCTTGGTAGATGCAGCTGTGATGGGACTCAAGCTAGATGAGCTTGAGCTGGCCTCCCTGAGAGGGGAGGTGCAGGAGGTCAGCCTCAGCCTCAACTTTGACACACGCATGGGGCGGGGCAAGGTCAGCGTGGCAGGGCCCCGGTTCAGTGGGCTGCAGGGGGAGGCCCTGAGTGGGGGTGTACGCTGGGAGAGGGATGTGATTCGCCTTGAGAAGGCTGTTCTGCAGCAGCGGTCTTCCAGGTGGGAATTCTCTGCATGGCAGCTTGTACCTCACCTGCTACCATGTTGAACCTCTTGTTTCCGGTCCAGACAAGGACCCATGTGGCTGCAATCTCTGAGTGATTGAGTCAAGAGTCAATGCCTAAGGATGTTGGACAGGACTCAATTTGAGGGTCTTGCACTGGGCAAAACATGGGTTGAGAAGCTCTGCCGAGCATCAGATGAGATGGTGCATTTGGTGTCACGCAGCTTCAAGCGCTGCAGGGTCATATCGCTGCAAGTGGTTATGGTCATTCGATGAACCCTGAGGCGTCATGTCTTTGCTTAAGGGGGATCTACAATGTTACTGTTACGCATTGTATGCTGAATGCAGATACGAGGTGCAAGGGGAGTACGTGATTCCTCCTGACACTCACATCCCAGATAGCGCGGCATCGATGGCCCCCATGGAGCTGATGGGGTCCAGGTCTGGGGCCCCCCTCAAGCCACCCAAGTCAGCCTTTGGGCAGGCTACTGGCCGCTGGCGCTTACAGGTCAGATCATAAACAGAATATTCTCTGCGCTACCTACCATTTAGTATTGCCTCAGGCAGCTTTCAGCCACTGCAGCATCAGCAACGACATTTAGCAATGTACAAGCAGTTGTGGTCGAAAAGCAAGCATCTAGCATATAGTCACAGTGTGGGAATGCCTGATACCAGTCCCCAGGCGTTTCTGAGTTTAGATTCACACTATGAAGTGGGCAACGCCAAAAAAATCGATTGATGTATCTGCGTCCCAAAACAGCTGAATTGGAGCATGATGATGGTGGTGGTTAATGACATCAACGCATGTTATTGTTGGTACGCTGACTGCTAAGACAGGACCTCATACAGGGAGCTAGTCAAGACTGTGCTTACCTGACCCTAAGGGAAGTCACGTCTGTGCTGAATGAATGAATGAATGAATGTTTGACTGTTGCCTTCCAGGTGGCGGTGCCTCAGGCTGACATGGAGGAGATCCTACCAGCAGCCCGCCTGCTCAGCAGAGCTACTGCTGTCACCCCTTCTGACTATGACCGAGCCAAGACGCTCTTCCTTGCTGGCCTGCATGATGCTGGCATGCAAGCTCAGGTCGGTGGTGCTTTTATCCACCCACACTCAGACACTGATCTCTTTGTGATCTGCCACATGCACGCTCAGACACAGATGATTCTTGAGCTCTGCTATATACATGTTCAGACTCGGACCTCTTTGTGATCTGCCACGTACAAGCTCGGACAGAATTCTCTTTTTGATCTGCCACATACAAGCTCAGAAGCACATGACAAGGAGACAGAGCTTATCTTGCTCCCAAAAGCTGTTACCATCAATTGGTAACAGCTCACATATTTGCCTTCAATGCACAATTCAAGTCTATATGACCTTCACATCATGCATCACTCCACAAGACGCAATGACAAGGAATTGCACCACATCTTGTTGCAAATCGCTCCATTTCTTAGGCTAGGCCGTACTTCTGATGCCAATGCATTGCAGAGTCTGGTCCATCAGCTAGAAGAAGCAGCCAAGCAAGCCCGCCAACAAGCCAGAAGTCTCCAAGAGGCTATTCCTACAAGCCCTCACTCTGCCCTGCCCTCCACTGCCCCAGAGGCCACTGCAGAGTCAGGGCCTGGCAAGGGCCCCAGTGCAAGGGGCAATGTGCCAGGGCTGCAGGATCTTAAGGGGTCCTGGAGTGGGGCCTTCCAGGCTTATGGGGGCGGCGGGGGTGCTGCCAATACAGACTTTGATGTGAAGGGAGCTGACTGGCAATGGGGCAACTACAGAATGGATCAGGTCAGACAAACTGTCATATGGGGGTTGGTCTTCAAGCATGCAGTTTTTAAGACAGCGCAAGTCAGTGCTCAATTGTGCTCATAATGAGGTTTGTGCGAGACGCAATCCAGGACAATTCTTAGTCACCATAGCCAGATCACAAACGTGACCGCAGCGCTGCTTTCTTATGCACTGCATGTTTGCGCAGCTAATCTCTGACATGCTTTCAAATGCGTGTTTCATTGTCAACTCCTCTGATTGGCGGAAAAAAAGGCGGAAAAGAGCATGTTGCTCTGCATGATGCTGTGCATGCATCTGAACTCAGCATATGGGTTTTGCTGCAGGTGGTTGCAATAGGCAGCTGCCACAGCAATGAAGGGCTGAAGCTGGAGGAGGTTGCCCTTCGAGCTGAGGATGCCAAGCTGCTGTTGAGGGGCGGCCTGCTGGGACCCCACCAGAACGCCACCCTCATGCTCACCGACTTCCCTGTTGCCCTGCTGCAACCTCTCTTCAGGCAAGCCACTCGCAGTCTGTACTTACAGATCAGCACTTACCCATTTCATGCTTCATCCAACTTGCTGTGCATCTGCACCAGTTCCGCCAATGTCAGCCAGTGTATCCTCCAGTTGAAGCTGCTCATGGAAACCAGGCAAGCACATGCAATGCTTCTTGGACCATGATCAGTATGATGGGCAAGATATGATCCAATGCATTGCAGCAGGACTGAGACGCAAGCCAGGTGCACTTCACATGCAGGCTGTCCTTCAAGTCAAGCTAAAACACCACCTGCCTTGTCTGTCTGCGGCGTTGTTTTCATAAGCCTGTGCCAGCTTTGTAGCACGACGGGCCAGCATCAGGCACATCCTCAACATGAAGGCTGCTCCTGTTGCAGTGCCAGTGTCTAAGCACAAGTCATCCCTCTACGTTGCGCCAATGTGACGGAGACTTAGCTCCTGCATGACAAGACAGGCTGCTTCAGCTGCAGTGCCACTGTCAAACCTCTGTGTTGCACTGTGTGAGTGAGACCTAACCCCTGTATGACAAGTCAGGACGCTTCTGTTGCAGCAACACTGTCGAGCCTCTGAACTACACAGTGTAACAGAAACATGAGTCCTGCAGAACACATCGGCATGGTTCAGTTGCAGCACCACTGTCAAGGCAAAAGAGTATAGTTATGTGACTGAGACCTGGTTTCTGCAGGGCTGTTCCAGCTTTGGAGCATGCAGCCCCAGCAGTAGGCACGTCCTCAGAGGGTCTGGGCCTAGGGGCTTCCCCGGGCGCCCCCTTTCACGGCCTCAACATGGCCTTCTCCAGGACTGGCAGGGCTCATGCCCTCATCCCTGCTGACACCCTGTACAGCAACAGCCCTGTCAATGGCCTGCTGTTTGTGCATGGTACCATTGGTAAGTG
>JAABUO010010457.1_pt1 | contig 10269 bp, 12 predicted proteins | sample 5559291 | NCBI WGS metagenome assembly JAABUO01 (sample SAMN10711878, study PRJNA513372) | rock metagenome | isolation source: Antarctica rocks | place: Antarctica: Victoria Land, Finger Mt sud
AGTGGGCAGCGCGCATGGGCTGGCATGTCATACACCCAAGTCATGCAAGCTGTTGGGTATGAGCAGAGGGGGCCTGAGTGGCCTGATCAGGCACCGACTGCCCTCAAGGTGAGTCATGGACACCAGATGATTGAAGCGCCGCTCTGAATGCACATCTTCGCTTTGAGCAAGGTCGCCAAGAGTTTGGAAATGGCATGGCAACTACTGGCCCTGACACTTGCAGTTGCTGTTGGTCCGGATGCATTTGACTGTATGCCTCATCACATGTCACTTGTGCAGTTAACTTCAGACAAGTATGGCAAACATGAATGTTTTGCACTGGAGTCAGACCCATTTGTCCTCGCCTTGCGTTTGGCATCTGATTAGGTGTAGGCAGCTTGGTTGATGTGACCAGTGTTTGTTGACCCTGACTCTTTGTGTTTGCCACTGCCCTCTGCTTCTATAGCAAGCTGTGAATGCATCTTTCGAGCTGGACCCATCAGAGGCCAAATTTGGACAGTTCTTTCTATGAAGAGCATGCTAGCGGCCTGTGACGACATCAAACTCTGCTGCACATCTGCAAAGAAACCCAACTGTAGTCATTGACGATGGTTATGGTGTCATACAGGCACTTGGCAATGCTTGTTTTGAGCTGGACCCAGACGCAAGACCCACTTTCAAGCAATGCATTGAGCATCTGAGCAGCATGCTAGCAGCCTGTGGTGATGCCACAAGGGCAGAGAGCCTGGAGGCTCGTAATCAGACAAGGCCAGGAATCAACGGCAATGACGTTCCAGATGTATTGCTCTGCACTACTCAAGCACCCATTCACACTGAGGTGGATCTTGCTCCCCTGCCCAATGGCACTGCTGTGGCGGCATGACAAGGGTATGGGATGTAGTGTCAAACCTGGATGCAATATGGGTTTGGTGTGGTCAAGCATGATCAGCATTATATGTGGCATCAAGCAAAGGCCTCTGACAGGCAAGGCATACTGGCAGGTCTACAGTGGGCTTTCTGGTCGTAAATAAGAAGATGTAATTGAGAAGATGGGTTTGTCTTTTGACATGATACTGGGTCATTGCAATTTACAAGAGCAGCACTGCTTCACATCTGCCAGATACGTGCGCTGCTGGAGATGCATAAATTGGTTTTTTGACTGTTGCTTTTTCATCACTCTGGCTGGCTTTGCTTAGCAGCTCCAGCCAAGAACTGTTTTAAGAGACCAACACATGGTCTTTGTTTGTGTTTCTGCAGCTGTAGTGCAGACTTTCGGATCCCTCATAATTTCTGGTTTGTTGCTCTTGAAGGCGAGAAGGGATGCTATAATTCTTGCAGTGTGTGTCCCACCGAGCAGCAGTTGTGTCTCACTGAGCAGTTTGTGCAATCTTGATATGCCGTAGCCGAAGTAGAAACTTGTGGTCAGGTCCTGGGCAGATGCGATGAAAGATTTTGATGTAGAATTAGCGGTTGCACAGATAATTGGTTTGAATATCAAGAACAAATAGACTCTAATATTCTGTGAGGTTGCAGTTGACCCTATGAATACGCACGTACGAGCAATGTACTAGCTTACATCACCATATGGCTTTGTATGCTGTTCTTGGGCAGCCGATTGGAGCTTTGTTGCTCCCAACAAAGCACTGAGTTGGTGAAAATGACAACGAATTTGTGCCCTGTCAGTAGGGTTGTAGCAAATTTACGTCTTGCTCTAAATCGCCTTTCATGCATAAGACCGTGAATTGTGCACCGTCAAGGACTGTGACGCGCAGGCCGTTTGCTCCATAGACATATATGCGTATCCAACGCGTATGCACAAGTGCGAAAGCAGAATTTGTCACGGGACCGTGAGTTGACTACAAGGTACACTGGCAGAGCATGCTTGCTGGTGATCAACATATCAGGAGCCCCTATCGTCTCAAAAGGAAGCAGCAGTGCTGAGCTGCACTCGTTGCAAGGACTGAGACGCTGAAGGCCTGAGTCTTGCGGTGATCACAGTGCCGGCGATCAAAGCTCGAGACCAGCTGCCGAGCGCACTAGGGCTACCGAGGCCTATGACTTTTCCGTCACACATGTGATATCTTTTGTGCACAGCTGCAATTGCGAAAAAGGTACGCTTGTATTACAAGCAACTGTTGCGGGCTCAGGCTGGGCTGATCTAGTGTCGAGTGTCTCACTCTTGGTTCCCTCACGCAGTGTCTCTGCGAGCTTTGGTTATCAATGACAGCAGTATGTTACATACATCACATATCATGCCCCATTGCGCACATGTGCAGGCTGCATGGACCGTGTCAAGGACTTGATAGACTACTTACGCGAAGAACCTGAAGAGCAAGCTTGGGCTACAGCTGGTTCCAAGAAGGACAGAAGTCATGATAACAGAGCGTCTGCATTTGGCGACAGCATCAAACCTCAGACATTGCTGGAGAAGTTCTACTCAGAGGGCAAAATCTTACCAGGTCACCTGGACGAAAGGTAGATTTTATGGCTGGCATGCCTTTGCATACACTTGTAATAGAGGCAAACCATTGATTGCTATTCATCCTGGCAGGTATGCATGGACTACAGATGCAGACAGTTTCCTTGCCAGCTGCTGCAGAGCATCTTGGGACCTTGCTGTGACGAGACATTCTGCGGCCGGCAACGACAGCTATGACAGCATGTGCTGTCATGTTATGCTGGAAAGGAGTAGCAGCAACATGGTAACATGTCAAATTAGACTCCCTTGCCCTGCAGATGCCTGGGCTACATGAAGAACCTGGCTCCTGACATCCAGTGTCAAGCTCTGTCAGAGTATGCAAACCGCAGATCCAAGGACACCCTCAACAACCCACCAGCATACTTCATGTCCTTGCTTCAGGTACACAGCCTCTCTGATCAGGCTGCCACTTGCTGTACATCAAGAGTCTTGCATGTGCTCAACCCATGGGTTGTACACATTGCCAATACAGGCTTTTCACCTTGCTCTACCCTTGGCTGGTGGAATCAGCTGCTGTATGCCTGCCTTAGTGACCAGCTGACTTTGGCTGCAATGCAGCGCATGACTGCCAGTCCTCAGTGAGCTTGACAAGACACTGCCTCTGAGAATCTTGTCAGCCATCTGTTGTCAGCATTGCTCAACAAGCATCCATTATCGGCACCTCTGCTGATGCAATCAGCGCTCAGCATTGTGCGCATTGTGCTGCAGAGCCTTGAAATAGCTGCACAGAAGACACACAGCTTGAAGAAGAAGGGTCTGCGTGAGGGCATCCTGTCCATCCTCGCTCCAGCAGGTAGGAATCTGCTGCGAAGCCTGCAGGACGATGGCAGCATTGGCCAGTTTGAGCTGGACTCAGCATGCATCTCATGGCTAGCCAAGCTGCCATCCCATCAGCAAGCACAGGTAAGGCGGCCAATCTCTGTCTGTATCCTGCTGAGCATGATAGGTACAGCATGTACATCCCCACAGTGTATGTTGCTGGAATGGTGTTGAAATTACCGCTGCTGAGCTCAAAGCATTGTGTCTCACAATCGTCACTTGACACTCTGTCAAGTCAAGGGTGGCATGTGTCACCAACACCTGCCGAATGTTACCAGTTGCAAGTTCTTGCACAGAGCTGTGTCAGTCTTGCAAGCTATATGCATCAACACTTGTCGACAGAAACAAGCACATCAAGTCACATAGGAATGTGTGTGCTGCTTGAAACCTCTAATGACTGAGCAAGCTGTCAAAGGGCCATGCAGATCCTGGCATTGTGAATACCTGCAGACATGTGAATTTGACATTCAGGTGCTAGAGCAGTATGCGAATGTCAAGCACAGAGATCAGCTACGCTGCAATGCAGCCTTCTTCATGGGACTTCTTAAGCAGGTCACAGATGGCAAGCCTCCCAGAGTGCCCAGCTCAGCAGGCAAAAGCTCTGTGCTGACTGTGCCAAAGCCTCTGGAAGCAGACCCAAGCACTGTCAGCCCAGAAGCCAAGCAGAAGCTGGCTGAGCTGTACAGCCTGGGCATTCTGGACAATACCCTCATGGACCAGCATTGCTTGGGGCTGCTAGCTGCCATCCCTGCCTGCTTACAGGTCCATGCAATCAGCTGCCTTGCTGAAGGCATCTCTGTGGCAGAAAACAAGCGTGCCTACATCACACAGCTACTGAAAAGCATACGGGCTTCAGCAGGCAGCTCTGCCGCAGCTGCTCTGAAGTCAGGTATGACTCCCCTTGCCACTCCCAGCAAAGCTGCCGCAAACATCAAGCTCGTGAGCAACACTGGGAAAGTGATCAACCCAAATGACATCAGCATACGGCTGAACCCATCCAGCATCTTTTATGATGCTGATTTGGCCATGTGTTGGCGTGTCCTGACTAGACAAGACAAAGCTGGCTGGCAGGTCAAGGCAGCTGCAGGCAAGCACCCAAAGCTTGCCAGCCTTTCCAAACCAAGGCAGAAGCTGGCTCGGCAGCTGCACCCAGGACATGCCCACTTTCATGCTGCAACAGCTGCTGTTTGGAAGCACACAGACCCGGGCATCAAGGAGGATCTGCTGCATGATGCCGACAGCACGGGTGAGCCCATCACCGTGCTGCCTCACCACCAAAGACTAGAGCCAGATCCTCAGTTCCACGATATGGATTTCCCCCCGCTTGGCGGCGTGCAAGCTTCAAACCCTATTGAGGAGAGCGGCGCTACAGCAGACCAAATCACAGAGTCGGCAGTTTCAGCAACAGGCCTCAGCACTGAGAAGACCATTAACGGTGCCCCTCTATCACAAAGGTTCAGAACTGAGCAGAGCTCAGGGAGCAGCGACATCAGGGACTCACAGCCCAATGCTTTGCCCTTGTACAACATGGGCATGGCTTTTCAGCAATCACTCTCTCTGCAAGATATCAGCCAAGGAGACCCAAGCATGGCGCGGGACAAGCCACTGACAGACACCCTTTCAGAGGTGCCACTCCAATTGCAATGCTCTGTGCAACTGTTTGGCATGCTGGTTTCTTGTGGACGTGCACTCTTAATGCACGATAATTGACAAGCAACCATACGTTACTGCTTTGCAGCTCCTTTGCCCCACTGCATCTGTATGCAGCAGTGGCATGTGTAGCTTGCATCTGAAAGCATCTGTTGGCAACATCCTCTACGACAAGCCCTTGGACACACAGTCTGAACTATCGTTCTGCGAGCAATCCTAGCAGCATCCTACATTCAGCATGCACCCATTCAGCTGTCATATGCCTGCAGGGATTCGGTAGCACAGCTGCCAACATGACTTCCCAGCTACCCCATGGTGTCCTACCAGACAAGCCTCGGCCCCCAGGGTACCCAACACAACAGGCTTTCAGCACACAGATTCACAGTGACATGCCACGCAGGCTGCCAACAGCATCAGGCCCCTTCCCAGGCCTGATCAGAGCCCCCCTAAGCAGTTCAGATCAAACAGACAGTTACGTACAGAGGCATGCCATGCCAGCTGCGGCTGACGCAGTAATCCTGGCTCAGCATGCGTTTGGTGGGCCACAGATTGACAATGTCTACTCAAGAAGAGATGCCAGTACAAGGAATCAGGCTTCAGATGCGACAGCTCAAATACTGTCCGTCCACAGTCAGATGGATATTGGCAACAAGACTGGAATGCAAAGCAGCAGCCAGCAACTCAGCAGCAAAGCACCCTATAGCGGTTGTCATGTCAATGACCAGAACAGCAGCAGCAATGAGAATCAATTCCCTGCGGCTGGTGCAGTAGGTCCCCGCTATGTGACCCCCATCCCAAACCCCCTCCTACCCTCCAATTCACCCCTTTCAGAAACCACAGCGACCCTCAATGCCAAGGCAGAGAACGCATATGTATCTTTTGACGAATGGCAGGCCCAGGTCTGGGCAAAGCAACTTAGAATGCCTCATGACAGAATCAGTGAGTGCAACAGCAGCACCAATGAGCATCAGTTTGTTGCTGGTCAGCAACCATTTGGGTGGCTGTCAGGCACTTAGATGCCAGGCTATACAGCCGTAGCAGATGGTGTTTATCAAAGAGCACGCCCTTGACAAATGGCAAAGAAGAACTGTATAGGTGCCCCAAAGGCACCTTGCAGGCGGATGCCTGGTTCTTGCTTTTACAGCATGACTCATCCTGTGCCATGGTGCAATTGGCAAGAACCAGCATTGTACAATGCGAATTCGTACGGTCTGTGCAGATGTGCAAATGACCTGGTCTCATGACCTGGTCTCATGACCTGGTCATTATAGTAGACCGCATCTTCAAGGTGTGAGCTGCATTGCCAGGGCAGCTATATGATTTCACGACTTGTCCTGTTTTGTACAATGCTGGCTGTATGTGCCAAAAAAACTGAACAAGGTGAATTCAATTCTAAACATGCGACAAAACAGACAAGAGGAAGCATTGAATCTGGGTCTCTACAATGACTTCATATCCGCAGGTAACAATTCTGTTTGGCATACTGCAAATGTCAAAGTGAGTGTGGCAATGCTGAATCTGCTTGATCAGTATGCAGATGCTGACTTGCAAAAAGCAATGTGAAGCTGCGTTGCTGGACCGATTCATCCTTAAAAGTGTACAAAACTAGTTGGCGAAGGCGACCGCCAATGAAATCACATAGTCTGCTAGCTCTGTTGGGCAACTCAGGAAAGGGCTGTGACTTGTGTGAAAAGTCTTCTTGATCCAGTCCACCCCAGATGCCTCCACCATTATATCTTGAACAAATGTCGGCAAGCATATGTCTTGGGAGCAACGAATGTATGCACGGCGGCCAGAGTATGCAGCATCTGCCCAAGCCGGGGCAGGGCTGGGATTTGTGAACACATGCAGAGATAGTGGCAACAAAGCAGATGCTGCGTCTGCAGCCAGATACTCAGGGACACCGCCATACATTATAGTCTGGGGATTTGCAGGCCTGATTAGTCCAGTCTTTTCCTGCATTGGGAAAGACAGCTGATCATGCAGATATTTTGCAAGAGGTCTGCCACAAGACGCAAAAGTGCAAGCTGTTGACCCACATCTACACAGTGCCAAGATTCCCACTTCCCACCCACGCAATGGAACACACACTCTCCTTGGTGAAGCAGAAATGCGGCAATGAATATTAGTCCAATGATGCCTCCTGTCTTGCCGTCCGCTGTACGTTCTTTTGTGCTCAAACCCTTGGCAGCTGCGGCACCAGGACAGCCTCCATAGGAGTGCATGACCAGCAGGACGTTAGTGCCGTCCTCTACCAGAGGCAGCAGAAGTCGTTCACGGATGAAAGCAGCATCTGTAGAGCTTGTGTGATTTGCAGACACGTCAGGGTTGACACTTGGCAGCTTCTGTGAGGATACTCGATATCCTGCTTGCTGAAACAGCACGATCAAACCGTTGTAGTGGAGTGTCGAGTGCCAGGCCCCCCGGAACAATCACGATGCATGGCTTCGGCATTGTCCACCAAGAGCATTTAAATAAGCTATTCTAATACTAGCATATATCGAGGTGCGCGTCACTGACTCCGGCTGCTTCACGCCGGTTCCGGGATGACGTGGGTCGACTTCTCTTTCAGGTTCCAGGCTGGAATTGGAACGCCAGCAAATTGTTCAGAATCCTCGGCTTTGGCCATGCTCGTGACCTAACGACGACATCGGAGGCTCAAGGCACCTGTCAACAGGGTCAAACGCAGGCCCGCGTTGCTGGATGCAGTCTGGGTGACGATCCGGGCACCGACAAGCGCGTGCAAGTGCGGCAGAGTCAGAGACAGCTACAAAATCATCGATCCCTTTCAGAGCACGGAGCGGGAGTCGCCTACCCGCAACATTCGTCGCTTCATGTCTGCAAAACGAAGTATCAATTTCTTAGAAATGGCGCAAAATATCACCAAGGTAAAAGACAAAGCCCGGATCACACACATAGGGATTTCCACAACTTGAAGCAATCATCTTGCTGGGCCTCATCCAAGATTACAGCTGTCCTGAGCGGCCACGCGTGCAGGTGGGGAGGAACACCAGACTCCTCGCCGAGAAGAAGAAGCAATTGGATTCCGAGAGAGAATGGATTCAGGTGCAGGACAGGGAGTTGGATGCTGTCAGGCAGAAGCTTGAAGCTGTCCAACTGGTGAGGGACTGCATCTCTACGCATCAGACGTGTCTTAGCATCACAGCAGATACACACTCAAAGAAACATTGTGGACGTGGTACCAGCATCTGCTCCCTATCTGTTTTCCCTTCTGCAAGGTGTACACTCCTTGCCATTTTGAGCTGTACCATCACGAAACTCGTTTGCTGATGCCTGCTGACGGGTCTCATCATGCAAAGACACACAAATTGTCACCAACCCTTGGTGACTGCTCTCTTCATCTGGCTCTTTGATATGACAACATATATGTTGTGTGTGGGTGTTTGCTCGTTCAATTTGCCATGCAGGCAACACCACTTTGTCTGATGCACTGCTGACTTGGACCTGTTTGCAACAGGACAAGGTCAGCATGGCGGCAGAAATGCACAAGCTGAACCAGTATGTCGACATTCTGAAGTACTCCAGAGATGCTGCGGAGGGGGACTTCTACCAGTTGCGTCAGAGGAGTGCAAGCCTTGCCAAGGTTAGGACTGTGCATAGCCTTTCATACCCTGCGTTGTTGCCAAAGGCTGCCCTGCAACTGTGATTGAGCACATGACCTGGGTATCTGTATTGCCCTGCTTCATCATGAGTTAATGAATGGGGCAATTTGCTCTGCCATTTGTTGTGCTGCAGTCATCTCCTGTTTGAGATCACTGCAATGGTAGATTTGACGTGCTTTGGCTCTTCATCCTTCTCAGAGTGCACCTAATGCTCACTTTTTGAAAACACTACACAAGCAGTCATGCATGGCATTACCTAACAAGCTTGTGAACATGTCTTGACTTCTACCATTTGTTGGCCCGTTGCTTTGTACAGGAGCAACATGCTGGTTGCACATACAGCAGACACTGCTACACACAAAACAGGTCTTTTGGCAGCAGGGGTTGTATACATTGTGACCACTGACTAGCGTGACCATTGTGTGCAGGAGAATAATAGGCTGAGTCTCCAGGTGCAGGGCTTGTCTGTTCAAGTCATGGTGTCGGATGCATCCAGGATCCGAGCAAGGCAGCTGGAACGAAGCAACACCAGTGCCGCTCTCCAGGTCCGGGTCCGCCATCATTTACCCAAATTTGTCTGATGTTCATGAGTTGCGGTTAAATTGCTGCACCTATGATTCTTTGAACAAGCCTGTCTGAAGGGAGCTGACCTGCTTTGCATGCACCTAATGCCTGTCGGCTAAGACTGTGTTTGAGTTACCATTGGTATATTTGTTATCCCAACCCACTGAAGGTAACTGTTTTGTCGCAGCTGTACACATGCATGGCAGCTTTTCCATCAACTGCTGCCTGCCTTTTCGGGGTCATTGTGTGATTGGAGATACTTGATGTACTTCAGGCAATGAGCCTTTTGTGCATACTCTCTGATCTGTCTGTGGTGTCTTGTCAACACGCACTTGTGCTTCACAGGATGTGCATGAATGGTTGAACTGCGTGTACTGACATCGCTCTCGCCTTACGGACTGCATGACTGACTTAACAAAAGACCTGACTTTGGCTGGTTGCCCATTCCTGGAGGCAACTTTATGAGCTCTGACAAAATCCTTGCTGACAGTCTTGCATTGCATTCTGGTTGTAACAGTACAATGCAGCAATTTCAACTTTGCATGTATGGTTGTCTGCAGGAGCAAGCTGCTTTGAGAGAGCAGTTGCATGGCCTGAACATCAGGTTGGATGCTGGTGAGCAAGGTCAGAGGGCAGCAGAGGACACAGCTCAGCAGGAGCAAGCACAGAAGCAGGCTGCAGTGCAGGTAAGCTCAAACCCATGTTTGTGCCTGCTACCATGTCCCATCATGCCCTGTTTGCTGTGTGACACTTTCAGCTGCCTCTGACAAAGCCCATGCCTTTCCGATTCCTGGCACTTGCAAATTTCCTTTGCAGAGGCACCATGTTGAGCTGCCTTTACGCTTATGATGACCCATCATGTTGTAATTTGAACCCCTTTTGCCTGCTCATGTGTGATTTGTCTGATGCAGGAGCAAGCTGGGGTGAGGCAGCAAGTGGGGTCCCTGACTGCCAGCATACATGTTGCGGAGCAAGCACAGAGCAGTGCTGAAGAGGCTGTACAGGAGGAGCGTCAGCGGAGTGCAGAGGCAAAGCAGGTGAACAGACTGACCATATATGTCCTTCCCCTTCCCCTTCCCCTTCCCCTTCCCCTTCCCCTTCCCCTTCCCCTTCCCCTTCCCCTTCCCCTTCCCCTTCCCCTTCCCCTTCCCCTTC
>JAABUO010010459.1_pt1 | contig 10268 bp, 11 predicted proteins | sample 5559291 | NCBI WGS metagenome assembly JAABUO01 (sample SAMN10711878, study PRJNA513372) | rock metagenome | isolation source: Antarctica rocks | place: Antarctica: Victoria Land, Finger Mt sud
CTCCCTTTGCTATTTCATGTGGAAGGGCAGGATCAGCAGCAGCAATGGGGATGGGCCTGAGGGGGTCAGGCTCCTCATACAGGGGGTTGCTGACATAGTCTGAGTCAGCAACAGCAGCAGCAGCAGCAGCAGCGTTGTCAAGTGCACACTCTTGCTGTAGTGGCTGTGCAGTCTCAGCTGCAAATGCAATGTTGGCAGTGGCCTCAGCAACTTCTGATTGGACAGCCTGACGCTGTACTGAAGGAAGGCCTGACACAGGTGAGTGGGTGTCTTTGCCACTTCCAAGGCTTGCTGCAGCTGAAGCACCTGAGCCATCTGCAGTCTGTGCTGCATGCAGGGCTGCCTCTGCTGGGGCTTCTTGCTCAAGCAAGCTCTCTGCAGTGACATCTGGCTGGTTGGCATCTTCACTTTTGGCCGACAGACAACCAGGCGCTGTCAGCTGCTGGCTGTTGCTTGTAAGAGCAAGTGCTTCGTCCAGGGTGGCATGCAAGCTTCTGTTGCCAGTGGAGTCAGAAGAGTCACCACCAACGCTGTCATTTGTGTCAGCACGAGCAAGGGCTCGTGCAGATGTGGCTGGTCGGGCCTTCTTGACTGTACCAGGGACAGCAGCCTCTCCTTCCAGACATCTCAGCAAGCTCTGCACGATGTCCTTGCTCTTTATGTTCCCCTAAACACGGCAGCTCCTTCAGTATCATGAACAAGGTTGTTGGACTGCAGGTAAGCAAGTCAGAGAAGGTGGCAGGAGTCAGATGTTACCTTCACTCCTGCCTCCTTAGCCAGCTGCTGCAGCTCCTTGCGCGGCAACTCATCCAGCGAGCGCTCTCGCGAAGTAGGGGAAAGTATACCGAGCTCGTCCATAAGCCTCACAGCCTTCAAAACAACTTGTAGATCCTGCTCTGCGGTAAGAACATACGGCAACCGAAGGCGCCACAAATGCACTCCAGGTGTGCGCAAATAGCCATCACACCAGTCCCACACAGGTAACTTTCCACTTCCAGTGCGTCTGACAGTGCGTTCAGGTCAAGCATTGAGTCATGACAGCTGAAGCCAATTCTTGTGTTCAAATACGTCTATCCAATTCCTGAACATGCGCCTGCATTCTGAGTCGAACATCTGAAGCCCCGCACCAAAGCCACTCACATTTTCGACTGCACGTTGTCTGCCACAGCTGCTTGCGTGACTTGTTTGTGGATAGGTCGAGGGCACGACTCCTGCTACTACGCCAAGTCTACAGCAGCTGGGATTAAAGCCTGTCTTCCGCTCTCTGTCTGCTTGCGGTTGCCTATAACACTGGTTGCTAGCCTTGCTGTTCATGCCCACTCCTTCTGGAAGGGCTGATCCTTTCAATCCGTGGGTTGAGGCTCAAAAAGGAACGGCAGTCTACCAGTATGCTAGCTGGCTTGGTATGTGTTGAGCCCTGCATAATTGCCACTCACACATATGTGCTTAAGCTTACCAGAGGATGCTACAGTGATGCGCAGGTCTTGCTCTGTTCTTGCCACTGGCTCGGCTGTCACTACAAAGAGCTGTGTTGAAGGTTGGTGCTTTCTTTGGTCTGAATTCTGCACTATTTATTTTGCAGAGCAGCACCTTAACGACCGACATTGTGTAGTCTTACATCTCCTTGATGCCTACTGCTTTTGTTTTGTGCCTGAAATGGTCTCATTTGACTCTACAGCGCTTTGCAAAGAGGTGCTTGGCACCAGTCCCAGTGCATCCAGGGCAGAAACTAACAAATCGCCAACAGTTGGAGTCCAAGTTTTGTGAATCACTATGGAAGGTACGTCCGTGCCTGCTTGCCATAACACCAACAGCGTCTGCTAATGATTTTATTTTGACTTGGGGTTCATATCAATTTGACCTGTGAACAAGCTCTTGTCAGGGAAAGCTCACACTTTTCACGGATCAATCAACTCTCCAGGGGTTGGTGTATGGCACAACATTTTTTATTGGGATCTATGCCGTGTATGATGAGCCCTGGCTTACAGACACAAGCTTCTTCTGGAGAGACTGGCCACACCAACGCTTCTCGTAAGCTAGCCTGCATTCCCTTCCAGTACTGCCTTTTGGCGCTGCCTGCAAAGGACGCAATTGCCTCACAGCATTGCTTTCCACATACTCTCCTCTTCCATCCACTGGCATGACTCTTTCTAGCCCTCAAGCTTGGTGTTATTGTCTCGATAGGCTATATGACAGAACATCATTTGCACTTCCTGTCTACAGCCCTGAATGGACGCCTACAATCTCCTGTTTTGTAGGGCAAAGCACACCTTCGCGCCTTGAAAACGCCTGCACTGTAGCCTGATGCTTGCACAGCATCATGGCAGCTGTTTGCATCTCAAATTACAACATGGAGAGTACATTTATAAAATGATGATCAGATGTTGAAAGTATAATTATGTGCAAGACGAATGCAAAACCTTTTTTGCAGGCAGAAGCTGCTGTTCCTGTATAAAGCCTACTTTGCCTCGTATGCATCTGGCCTGCTGATGTTGGTCTTCTGGGACACCCATCGCAGTGACTTCTGGGCGATGCTGTTGCATCATGTGGCCACTGTGTGCCTTGTGGCCCTGTCATACTACTCAGGGTAAGCTATGCACATGACTGATCACAAGCAACAAGTGTGAATGCTGCCTGTTTGTGAACTATGTGCACACAGCAAGGGTTCTCATGTTGATGTGGTACATGACCTACTGAGGCAGCGTCCATAGTGCTGTTGTGAAGCAGACACTTGCTGTGGCAGGGTATTGCACCTTTCTGTCTCTCTGATGGCCTTGAATTGCAAGTGTACTAGAACAGTGCAGCATTCACGTCCGGAAGTGTAGCAGTGGAGCTCACGACGCAGCATAGAGCCTGATTGCTGTTCTGCTACTGATCATATTTGGACCTGATGAAGATGCAGTCATACTCATAAAGACAGCAGGGCATGTGATGCAGGTTTCTGAGGGTTGGGTCAATGATCATGATTCTTCACGACCCCAGTGACATCATCCTAGAAGTTACCAAGATGCTGAATTATGCAGAATGGGAGCAAACGTCCACAGTCATGTTTGCAGTCTTCATGGCATCATGGTTTATGACTCGCTTGGTATATTTTCCATTCTGGATTGTCTGGAGCACGAGGTGGGTGGCCAATGCTGCAGTGTTACATGCTGCATTATCTCTTTGCCATATGGGTCTTTAAATGTCTGGTTGCTGCTGCTGGCGCATTTGATTCCAGATGTTGGGGGCTGTTCAACGAAGGCCTGACTGCTGCGGGGCTTGCTTTGGTGCATGTTACGCATATTGGCAGGCTGCTTGTGACCAGTGGTCAAGCTGCTTGGGGCTTTTGGCAGATCTAACAGCTCACCAGGCTAATGGCCTTTGTTGTTAGCTGAAGCTGAGCACTGTGCTGCAGTTTTGAGGTGGAGCATGTACTGGGCTTCAAGCCTGACATGTACATGCTGTTCAATGGACTGCTTCTGATGCTGGTGGTTCTGCACATATACTGGTTTGCTATCATTTGCAATATAGCCTTGCAAAAAGTGCTGAAGGGGAAAGATGTGGCAGATGTAAGAGAAGCAGAAGAATGACAATCATCCATGGCTGGAACAGAATTTTCACAATGTGTTCCGTGAGTAGTGCTGGTGATCATGTGTAGTTAAGTTTCGCCCTGTAATGTGTCAGTAGTGTGCATACTGGTGCCATTGTTCTGCCGCAGTTCAGTTTTCGATTGCTGAAACAACTAGCATAATCTTCAGTGCTACATGCGTAATCAGCAATGTCCGTGCAGAGGCATCGCAAGCCTGCCGAGCAGTGGCGGTTTCAAAATGAAGGCCTGTTCAAATCTTGAAATCCCGAACGACAAGTTGGCTGTCACAATCAATATCCTTATGACTAAAGTAGCACACAGACAGCTGGTGTGATGCGTGTCCCTTGCTGCTGACAAAGTGATTGTAAACAACCTGACTGTTAGGCAATGTGCCAGTGGTCACGCCGTGCCCATGGAAATGATCGAGAATTCGTTACAATGCTTGCTTCATCGAGCACACTGCTGAAGAAAGATCGCGTACACAGACTCAAGCACAGGACATGTCGGTACTAACAGAGAAATCTGGGAATGCCACATGCACCAGTCGTCAAGATGTGCTGCAAAGCACCCCCCTGTCGTCATTTATTATAAAGCAGGAGAAGGCATAGATTTGGATAACAGAGCCACTTGTAATGTGTTATGAAAGCAAGTCTCCTGGCAGTCAAACATATGGCCTTTGGCGTCCTGGCACAGGGCACAAGCATACAGCTTTACTCCAAAACAGACCAGTGATACACCAGTCAGCAAAGCTTGCAACTTGATGCTGTCATCAATGGGGCATTTCAGGCAGCCCTGCTTGCTTCTTTACCGGCGCATACAGCTTCAGAAAGGGCAGTATGCACTCTGCCAATGAACGCATTCCAGCTGCGTTGGGGTGGAGCGCATCTGGCATTAGGTCTTGTGACAGCTGCACAGCACAAGACACGTGAGTCCTGTCAGCAAACCAGAACTTGGAGGCAACTCTGGCGGTGAAAAGAGAAGGAGAGGAGAGAGGTGGTGTATCTGACAGCCAATGGTCCCCAGGACATCAGACTGAGCCTCATGGATTACTCAACATGCTTTGTCATGCCATCAGAAGGGAAAAACCAATGCCATCAAATATAACAGGATGATATCAGCCAGGCGCTTTAGGCCATCATAACACCAACAGAACCACCAGCACTCATGCAGAACAGATCAGGTGCAGCCAGCATGATCCACATGCAGCAACAGCCTGATTGCCATTCCAAGTAGCACATTATACAGTTTGTGTGTTTGCATGTGCTGTGTTTGCCGTGTTTGCCAATGGCATGCAGGTGAGCATGACTCGCAATTGCTGCAGCTGCAGCTGCTTGGTTACACATGGAGACATAGATAAACAAATGTACACATAGATATACAGATCTAGATATAGATACACGTCTCATGCGACAACAGCAGTGCCAGCCATGACAAAGCACCTAGAGTCCCGTTGCATTTGTTTGCATGTTGTTGACCATGGATTGCTGCAAGCCGTGTGTTGCATTCATGTAGGAGCTACTCAGGACTGTACCTACCTGGCCCAAGGGGAAGACACATATTTGATGAATGAATGGGGAATTGCGTTGCAGCAGGCAGGCAGGCACTTAATAACTGTCAAACATACATGTGGCAACTTTTTGCGTCACCTTGCCTCCAGCAGTGAAAGGTAGTGCGCAATCTGCAAAGTGCAGCTGCTTGTTGCCAAAGGCATATCGCTCTAGTTGGTCATTCACAGCAGCAATCCCTCGGCTGTAATCGCTGGGCAGCTTGAACCGGTCTCCAGGGCTGGAGCCCCTCGGCAGAAGCCCCAGGATGAGCACATGGGTCAGTGGATTGTGCTGATGTAGGAAGTCAATCACTTCTCTGACCCTGCAGAGCACGGCCTACAATTATTTAAATAAATTGCAACATTACTGCAACTTTTGGTTGATTATAAAAAAATATCAAACTTAGTCACTGATGTTTAGTAAGTGAACAAGGATACGCCACTGTGCTACAGTCTGCTTCAGATGTTCTAACTCGGAGCTTGCATGTGCCTTGGTGAGCTACTCTAAATGGACCTTTCCGGAACAACATTGAATGAGTTGCCTCATCCAAGGTTCGTAGACATTGCAGGTATTGTCTGCTGGACCCCTTGTTGACTCTCAGAAACGAGACGTGCAAATTGATTGATTACTTGCAGTCACAACAGCAGCACAGCCCTCAGCAGCAGCTGCTATGTTTGTCAAGCAGCTGAGTGTCCAGTCTCAAAAGAGTTGGAAATTGTCCATCCTTGCATGCAGTTGTATGCAACTGCACCTGTCAGCAGTGCCTGCAGCTGCTTGCAGAATAGGGGCTTCCCCTTTACCTAAGCAGCTTGCAGCACCCAGATCATTGGTGCCTATCATGACAATGGCGATGTGTGGCTGCTGCTTCTGGAAGATTTGCCCATGCTGCATCCTCCACAGCTGGTGCATTGTCTGGTCACCTACACGTGCAAGAGAGGAGACTATTAGCATAGTGCTAAAGAAAGACTGACTGCATGTTTCACGCATCTGCAAGGTCATGAGGCACTGACTGATGAGCGCAGTGGTACACAAAGAGTGGGTGTGGCTCCCTTCTTACCCAAACCAGCAAAGAGGGTCTCAAGTACCAGCAAGACAGGGTGTGAAGTGCCCACAGCATGCTGAGAGTCAGATTGCTTCTTTCATTCTGTGCAAATTGGTGTTGCTCTGAGTTTGTGCCAGAATGTTACTGCTGTTAGCTGTTTCTGCCAGAGTGCAGCCACGGCAATAGCACATGAGACCATCAATTTCTGATGAGGCAAAGTTGTCTGCTTGCACGACCTGCTATCAATGGCAAGAGTGTGCACCTCACCCCCTACTGCTAGTACAGCTGTTGAGTATTGGCTACCAAAGTATTCTTGGAACACTTCAGGCACGCCTGCACACCTGGAACAAGGGTGTCCCCCATCAGTGCCCCGCCAAGTTTCTGTTATACTGTCACCATAGAAGACCAAGCTAGAGCCCTGAAAGCAAAACAGAGATCACAAGTCCACTCCAAGGACAAAGTGGCTGATCGACTCGCTTAAAAATCACAGTCACCTGATGCGCATCCGATGCAGCTACTTCAGCCGCCAGTTTTTGCGAGAATGGCTCCCACCAGGAGTCTTGTCGTTTTATGGGTTCTGTTGCTGGTCCAGAGCAAAAGCTTTTTTTTGTGTCCAAAATCTTGCGTTGCGGCTGTGCACCGCTGTGACCAGCAGCGTCACCATGAAATCGCAGGACACCAACAAACAACAGCAGACCGACAACAGCAACGAAGCACAGCCCCGCCTGGCGTCCTGCACGGTTATCGTTGACTTGATCACACAGCCTGCGCGCAGCCTGCATGCGAGTGCAAACAATTTCCGGAATGCTTTACAGTGTCACATCCTTTGCCGACATAAACATGGAGTAATCTTTTGTCAGTTGTGACGAGCGCGACCACAACGCAATTCAACAAGGGGACCAAGTCATGCTAGCACTTACTAAGTACGCGTACGCCGTACAAGCAACTGACTGCATGCAGCTGCTGACTTCACTCCGACGAGCGATGCTGTCCTGTGTGTGCAGCAAAATCTTTGCAGGTTGAACGAACGGTTCGAGATGCCACTGATGGCACGACCTTGTGCATGACCAGGGGGTCTGTGGTTTGAACCAATCATATAGCTGTCAGGTGCTTGCATGCATACAGTCATGATATCACCCTGAGCAGTGCAACTCGCACCAAGCACGGCTTCCATTGTGTGGAGCAGAATGCCTACATTGCAAATATTATTTCATGGCCACAGCCTATAAGCTAACACGTTGCTTTGCTTACGAGCTGTGCTGCTGCGCTTTGTATTGTTAAGAAAGTGAGTCTTTGCCTTTTCACTGTGATTCAGGTCACTCTGTGTGTATCTAGAAGATGACTCGGAACTCCGTCTGTCACCAGCTGCTCATAGAAACAGTGATAGTCAGGCGACAGGGTGCAGCCTGGGATGCCAGCCAATCCTAATGTCAAGCAGCGAGCAGAAGCGATGCTTGGCGTGCTGTGGCATGCTGCTGGTGCTAGCAATCATATTGACGCTGTACCTAGCAGGCTCTCAGCATGCTATTGTCCCTCTGAGTGTGTTGCAATTGAGAAGAAACCTTGCTATTGCAACTGACATATCTGCCAAGATTGCAAGCAGAGCAGACCAACCCCCAATGCCAATGACCAGCACTTTGAGAGCTCAGCTTGCTGGTCATGTACATAATGAGCCTTGGGCCAGAAACACAGAGCTCAACATAAGCACTCAAATAAGCGACAGCAGTCAGAAGATTCCCCAGCATGTATATGTTTCCGTGATACAACGGGATTTCATTGTCAGCCAGAGTATAGCAAACTGCAAGCAGCTTAATCCAGGCTTTACATTCCACATCATGGATGACACTGACATCCAAAAGTTTGTGGAACAGAAGGCGCCGACCCTGCTGCCGATCTTCAACCAGCTGCAAGGTGTAGAACGATCAGACTTCTGGAGGTATCTGGTGCTGTGGTCACAGGGAGGCTACTACATAGACAGCGACATCAACTGCCTGAAGCTATTCACTGCCTGGGATGATGCCTTCCTTCATCGAGCAAAGGCCATCATTGGCATTGAAAGCATAAATCCAGGCAGTGATAGGAATCACCTTGGCTTTTGCTGTCCAGTGCAGTACACAAACTGGGCTATGGCGAGCGCGCCTGGACATTTATTGTTTGAACATGTCATTGATGTCATTTTGGACTTCTATGCTGTGGCAAATCGGGATGAAAGTAGTCTCGAAGCTCAACGCCGCGGCCGTGATCACATTGTGTACAAGACAGGCCCTGGAGCATTGTCTAGGGCAGTAGAGCATTATTTGGCCCTGTTTGACGAGTACTCTTTGGATGTTGCTACTGGTCATCATGCTGAGATTGTTGGTGACGTCGGTGTTTTCCCCAAATTTGCTCTTGCGTCTCCAAAAATTTCTACGGCGGTGTATAGTCAAGTGTATGTGAAGCACATGTTTGCTGGTAGCTGGAAGCACAAGAACTGAGTGTCTGGTTGCTTGTGTGTCTTGATTTGGTGCTCGTGTATGTGATGCTATGCCACTTCAGAGAGCATTGTTTGTCTGCATACATCTGTGATGCATAGATATTGGTACTGTATATGATCATGCGCAGCAGTCCTCTACAGACTGACAAGTGCCTTGTGTTTGCATACAACAAAGTACCGTACTTGCCATGCAGAGCTTGCTGGACGATTCTGCACCACTCGTGCTTGAATCACTGCCAACTGCGAAGCTAGAGCTGGGGGCAACCCTTGTACAGGGGCGCGAGGAGTATTATGCCGCGAGGACCTCTGCTGAAGAACTTCGCAGGTCAAACCTTTGTCTGTATCGAGCTCGCCATGAGCGTCGTACGCACAAGTGACTACAGTCATGTTAGAGACCGTGCCTGTTGTCTCATAGTCGTGGTCTGCTAAAGGACATCACTCTGAAGTGTCTAGCAGACGGCTATCAGAGTCGATCAGTGTGGAACCTGACCGCACTCAACAACAAGCAAGAAGCCGTTACTGCCAGCTTGGGAGCAAAGCCAAACATTAGCAAAGATGGTACGCTTTGCAATCGCGCTTCTTGGGCGAGGATTGCTCGGCAGTACTCACCAATAAGGCCTATTTTCGATAGTTTTCCATGCACAGGTGGGCGTGTTTGCGGAGCGATATGCCTTTGTGGTGGAATGGTTGGACGCAAATTCCGGCATCACCTGGAAGTATCAGCTGCTACACTTCCCTGAGACCAAGGAGCTTGAGATGGTGAGTGATCACTGCTAAGCAAGTGCACTTGCTCCTGTTCAAGTTGCCAACAGGGGCATGCAGAATAGTCTATGCCCTGCAGTATGACATCAAGAACCGCAAGACATTCCTGAAACGCTGCCGGTATGACAATATCACTGCTGATATGCTGTACATTGGGGCTGTGGTCACTGTCTACAGCAGGCAGCTGAAGCTTGTCGACTACGCTGATGAGTTCACCAGAAAGTGTCTCAGTAACAGACAAGAAAGGTAACAGGGTGTGACGCTACAGCTTGCCAAGTCTGCATCTGGAGAGCAACCAAAATATGTTCAGCTTGCGCAACATCCCCACATTCTGCTCAACCACCTGTGCATCAGACTGGACCCAAAAGCAATGCTTGCAAAACATGCTGTAAGCACCTGCCTGTTGTGATAGTCACATCAGCATTTTTCATGGCAATCAATCTTTGTGTGCCCTCACTGTGGGTCCGTGCACCATGCTATTGGCATATCTACTTAGAGCGTGCTTTGCAGAACTCTGGCTATGATCAAACCTGATGCTGTTCAGCACCTCGGCCAGATTGTGGATGTCGTTCTGCAATCAGGCTTCATTTTGAGGTGAGCTTGCTCTCATGGGCATTGCGTGACATCCGTGTCATCGAGCCTGCTGGTATTCTACATGTCGCTGGGAGTTGCTCTATTAGATTCTATGCAGTGCTAGATTTGCATCAGCATCACTGTATGCTGAGCAGAGCTCATCATTGTCAAATACAAGACAGGTCACTCTTGCGCGACAACAAATCAAACATGCCTGAATTCCTGTGCTGTCCAACACACATATCTTCAACAAAACGACATTCAGCAGAATGGACATTTCTGCACCCACATAGAGAGCTG
>JAABUO010010460.1_pt1 | contig 10268 bp, 16 predicted proteins | sample 5559291 | NCBI WGS metagenome assembly JAABUO01 (sample SAMN10711878, study PRJNA513372) | rock metagenome | isolation source: Antarctica rocks | place: Antarctica: Victoria Land, Finger Mt sud
TGTGATTACAGGTTACAGATGCTGGAAGGCATCACCTATAGCAGCTTGTTCTGCTTCTTCTTCTCGGTAAGCTGGACGCAGCATGACAGACAGACGCTGCAGGCCTTGCATGCGTGCCATCAGAGCTTCAGACTCTGCTATTTGCTCCTCTGCCAGGTGTTCCCTGTCCAGCAGCCTGCTTAGGACGCAGTGGGATGCCCCTGCCCTGACTGGCCCCTGCCCTAGGGCTTGCATGAGCACCAAAAATTGTCCTAGACCCTACAGTAAATTGCAGACATTGCAGATGACAGTATACAGAGAAACACCTGTCGTGACAAACTCTAATTTTAAATACAACCCAAAAGCCAACAGCAAATTGCAGACACTACAGATGACTGTGTACAGAAATGCGATTGTCACAAAATAAGAACCTGAGCATGAACCCAAATCCTATAGCAAATTGCAGACAGATGACTGTGTGCAGAGAAACACCTGTCCTGACGATCTCATGTGCCACAGCTGAGGCCACAGCGGTGGGTGCAGACAAGACTGCACACAGCATCCAGCATACTTTGGGGACCAGCTCCATCCCAGGTGCATCACGCACCACAGTCCTAACTGCCTTTTGCAGTTGAGGCATCAACATTGCAATCACCAGCACTGACAAATGCCGTTCCTGATCAGCTGTGGATGCATTCCTGGATGCAATATCAAGACATATGCTCCGACTCAGCATGGGGACCACCATCCAAACAGCTTCATGTGCTGATTGCAACACTGCCTTGGGGCTAGATGCAGCCGTGACTGCCTCACTGCATGTGACTGCCAGCTTGACAACTAGCAGAGCAGAGCAGAGCTCCTCTGTGCGAGACATAACCATGGAAAGCATTCCAGGCCCTGTTAGGTCAGCAGTCAGCCTTGCTTTTGCGTCTGTAAAGAGCTCATGGGTGTCTCTTTCTTGTACGCTGGCATACCCCTCTTCTTCAGCTGATGCCGATGTGAGGCCATAGTTGTTGGCTGGTGAGTTTGGTATGCGGATTGCATGCAAGCTGGAAAGACAGATGAGCAGGGGACGGAAGGCTGGCGGTACAGTGACAGTAGAGTCTGACGCTAAAAGCCTGGCTGGATCTGCTGCTAGGAGCTCCATTGGCAACACATCTGAAGGCAGGATACTTGCAAATGCGCTTTGCAAGTCGGCATCCGTTAGCAGAGCACCCTGACGGAGTGAATGCTGGTGGAAGTCTGTGATGACTGACATCCATTGCTCGGACACCTTATGTGCTGGCTGGCCCGCAGGATAGGCGGCTTGCAAGCAGTGTGCAGTGTATGAGGCAACTGTGAGGTTGAAAGCAGCTGTCAGTCGCAGGGCCTCCTGGGATCCTGGCTGGATCTACAGGCAGGGAGAACAATGTAAAGTATGGCAAGGTGTCTGTGAAGCAGCATAAAAGTGCTAATCTGGTTTTTGTGCTTAGGTTGCAGGAGCATTGTGTCATACACATGTCTCACCGTGTGCAGCAATGTGTCTTGCTGCAGAGGTGCGTGCCGATGGAGCAGCTCACACGTGTCTGGCACAAAGGTATGGTGCAAGCTGTACTCTGAGACTACATTTCGGACCGTTGCATCAGCCGCAAACTGCTGCCTCCATGTTAGCCAAGGCGCCTGGCTGGTGTCTAAATCACCATCTCCCCCCTAGAAATGATTACAACCCAATCAATATGACGCTGCAAGGTCGACGCTGTTGCCACATCCTCAAACCGGGAATGGTAAGTACCTGTGGGACCACAATTACCCACATCGATGGTACTGCACCGCAGAGGGCTAGCGGGCGGTTGCTTGTGATATCGCCGTCCTGCTGCCTGCGTCTGCCGATACGTTCCGGACAAGCTGTATTTTCCTGATCAGTGAGTCTTGTCAAGCCTTCGATCGTGCGAGTCCGTGGTCATCGAAAACCGAATGCAACAAGTTGCTTACACGTCTGCCTTGATGACGCCTGACGCTTAGCGCTGCCGAAGTCACGCTGAGGATGCCAAAGAGGAGGATGTTTTCCTGGTTTCGGAGCATGACCAACAGAATTCATGGATGCATGGGGGCCCAGCAGGCTACTTTCTTGTTCACTACTTCACACATTCAGAGCGCACTGATCTTCGCGGAAACACGATGTGACCACTTGTCCGCCACATTTTGCAGAGACCTATGATGCGGCTTGTCTGGCCAAAGCCGAGTGGGTGCTCTAAGTTGTAAGGATGAGGGTGCGAAGTCGCATGTAGCGCAACAAAGTTGATGGTTTAGCATTAGCCTGCTGCAGCTTCTTGCGCCAAAAGCTGTCCAGACAACTCTTTCCTCAGTAACGGAATTAGGCCCCGTAGTTGATGATTTTTAAACATGTTGTCAGGGTCCAACAGACGTTTGAGACTCCGTAAATGGTGCAAGTTGCTGTGCCCCCCAACCTTGCTAGCCAGTCGTTTTTCTGCATGCCAATATCAATGGGTGAAATCACGAACAAAGTGCGATGTATGTTTGCTTAAATAGGTTGAGACAGCAAATGCGACTGGTGGTATACCACTGGTGCCAGCAATTCAATTGCCAATTTGGTGATCAAATATCTGAGGTGCTGGTGTGAAAGCAGTGATGCCAGGCTGATGCCAACACTATGGAAACAACGCCTATGAGCATGCAGACACAAGCCTGAAGTCTGAAGCTGTCTCAATTTCTGCATGACAGGATGCCAGTGTGAGCCTGACTGTAAATGGGGAAAAGCACATACCTGGTTCAGGGTCGGAACTCAGGTTGTCATAGGCATAGAAGTGTGTGGTGTAATGTTCTAGAATGTGCTCCAGGTCCGTTGCTGTTGCTTGCAGTGTCTGGCTGTCAGGATGGATTAAAACAATGTAGTAGTGCATGTAGGCGCCTTTGAAAGGCGTGAAGCTGCTTGTGTTGTGGGTGCCTTTGCCAAACCAGTCTGCACAGCAACCCCTTTCAGTTGTGTGTTTGTGTGTGCTCGACAGCTTAATGCACACAGGTCACAGATGCAACTGCTACGCCACCCAGCAACAACATCGCGCAACTGCCTGTGCAGCTGCAGTATTGCACTAGAGTCGATGCAGTACAGATGAAAAGGGCTTTCAAGTAGACATTTCAGAGGCAGCAAGGGTCTGAGTGTGTCCATCCAACACCATCAATGACACAAATTCTGCACAGTACGCCCAAGAAACAAGGGCCTGCTGTGTAAAAGGCAGACACAAACAACAGGCAACAACACAAGCTAATCACCTGTGAGCATTACTGCAGAGGTCCGCCCCCTGGCTACTGCAAGAGCTTTCAACATGGCATCCTGTCCTCCATTCATCAGCTGCATCATCACATGACAGCTTGGGTTGTATACTTCGTCAAGCAGAGTATAGCGTATATGCAGCACATGAACGAAGCTGTGGTCCAAACTGCATTCACCCCTGCTTGCTTCAAGGCATGGCCAGGCCCACGGCTGGCTGTGTTTCAGCACATAGATCTGAAGCAAGATTCGAAGGGATGTGCTCAAGGGCTTTGAGGGCATGTCCTCAAGGAGTTTCACGGGAATTCTTGAAAGGAGGCCTTTCAAGGGAGCTTAGTCAAACGCATGGCAGTAACAGTCAGGCATACTTGCAAGAAAAGACATGGCTTTGTGGGGTGATGCTCGTACATGTGCTTGGCTCATCAGTCCAGATAAATGGTAAGTCTTTGCTGGCCTGCTCTGTGCAAAGACTCCTGCTAGCTGATCGTCCACTAGCTGAAAAGATGACACGTTTGGGCCCAACACATCCTGCAAACCATTCATGTTGTTCTGTCTATATAGACTATCATATATGCATGGCCTATGTATGGCTTAGGATACTCTGCACACATGGTGACAACAATGTTTAGCCAAGAATGGCTCAATGAGCCGTCCTAAGCAGGGCTTGAGAAGCATATGCTCAATTCAGCTCTTTTTGCAAGGTGTCACTGTCTGCATAACCTCAGCCCAGCCATAAATGCGCCAGGCAGAAAGGAGACTTGTTCTTGTTCAGAGTGGTGAGTGCCAACTCACTTGCAGCAATATGACAGTGTCAGCCGTCCTGATCTGATATCAATCGGTTGCCAGGCACAGTGTATGCGTACCTGTACAGGACCCAAAGCACGGATGGGATCAAAAACAGCTGCTTTCTGTAGAACGCTTTCAGATCCAAAAAAATTCACCTGCAGCAGAACAGCTAGTATCAGGGGCCAAGGAGCAAAGCTTGAGATAAGCCAGAAGCCAGTCACTAGCTAAGCAAAAGCATTGAAATTCTCGCTTGGTGCACTTGGTGGACGTGACAAATCAAGAACTTGATTCAGCCAGGTAGGCTTATCATGCACAGTACTGCTTTCCCCAGCATTTTCCATGCAAATGATCCAGATGCTGCCTCTGGTCCCATGCAAGAACAGTGGGCACACTGCATTCAAAAAGCTCTTGCAGCACTGCTTAAACATACCACTAGAATCGCTAGATTTCCAGGAATGCTGAATATTTCAAGTCCCAGACCTGGGTACTGGGCCAGTGCTGCAACTGTGAAGTCTGTCAAGTTCCTGCCAGGCCACAGACACTTTGCCTTGTAGAAATGCTGAAGACTGATGCAATACATGCACCTACATCATCTGGAGTAGTGCAAATGCACTGGGACTATAGTGGGGTATGTACTGCAACAGCTGCACACATTGTGCTAGTGTTTGCTTGTGGACAAAGGCAGCGTTGAACAGCATGCACAGCAACAAGGTTGTGATGCAACATGCTACTGACAGTCAAGACATGAGGCGCGATGCCCACCTGAAAGTTGTCAAGTTGCTGTCATCTGGCAAAATAAGATACCCAGCATACACATCTGTTGTATCATTGAAGAGTTGGAACATCACTTCGGTCACTATGCCAAATACTGTTCCAGCCCCTTTCAAGCCCCTCAGCAGCTCATGATTCTGTGTTTTGGAAACTGTGATCTGCATCAGACATAGACCATATAAGACATTGCTTCCTTGAACAAACAGCCATCCAGTTGTCAACTCAAACGCTGCTATCAACGCTTGTTTGACAACAATCCATAAGCTGCCATCTACCTAGTATAGATGACATAAGCCCCAACAATAGACTCATACCAGTGATCCATTTGCAATGACAATCTGTGCTCCCAGGATCCTGTCACATGTCAAACCATGCTGCCTCATGGACGGGCCGATGCCCCCGCCCAGGGCTAGTCCCATCCCTGCATGCAATATATGATATTATGCAATATGTATAGTATACTCATGTAAGAGTCAACAAGTTGTGATATGCAGACATGTAATATGGCTCTGGTATCAGCACTGGGTGCTTGTAAGCAGCAAAGCCAACCATGAGGATGCAGAATGCATGCATGGCAGCTGAACAGCATGCAAGATTGTTTTTGGCATGCAGAGACAAGCACATACTGGGTCAGATTACCAACTTGCGCAAGCCGCTTTCCTGTGCTAGAATCAAGACATGAAAGCAAACCCATTCATCAAAGCCGGGCCAACCATATGCAGAACATACAAGATGTCTCGAAACAGTGCAAAACGATGCTGAAACTATACATACCTGTTGAGTTGATATCTCCCCAGGGTAGACCTAGTCCCCAGGTTCCAGCTGCATGCAAAATGTCACCACCAAGGGCTCCACCTGCATGGGCCATAAGCAGGTGCTGCATGTGTCCAATTATGACAACGCTTAACAAGAAACCAAACGTCTTGATGTTTTTGGCATTCATGACAGGATCACATGTCAGTGTATCTGACAGCGCTGTATTGGTTTGGCAACTGTATCTACCTCTGATGCGCTGACATGTCTGGTCATGCTGCTCAACTGCAAGATGTGCTAACAAGAAAAGCAGAGACAAAGTTTCTCTGGCTGCATCATGACAGCACAGGATTTCAAGCAGAAAATAGGACACCTTGAGCAACAGCGGTTTGCTGAACAGGGTCAATGGTGACGTTGCGCATGTTGCTGAGGTCCACAGTGATGCCACCAGCGGCACTTCTGGCATTGACCTGCGAACCAACTTCCTTGTGAACCACATTTTCTATGTTTGGCCGTGAACCACAGGGCTCAGTGCATTGACATGCAACATATCTATACTTTTGACACACACTGCAGCAGAACTGAATTGCAAGATTGCATGTAGACATGTAGCCAGCCACACCTCTAGCGTCATTGATGAAATGGAAATGTAACATATGAAAGTTCTTGTGGCTGATGCTGACTTTGTAATAGCCTAGCAGTATTTTTTAGCACATGCACGGTGTGCTTGTTAGGGACAGTGTGTAACAGCCAGTAAGCGTGAAGGACTGACTTGCTGAATGCATCACAGCATTTGAAGGTGTGGGGAATGCTTACCCCCCAATGACCTCCGCCACGAGCCGCAATTGTCAAATTGTATTCCCTAGCAATGTTCACAGCAGCAACAACATCCAGGCTGCCTGCAGATGGGAAGGTTTTGTGAAAGCTGGCCACCATGTGCTAGCTGGTCAGTTGTAACTGCTGAGAACTGCTGCAGCTCAGGGTCATGTCCACTGAAATGTAAGCTCAACCAAGGGGGGTTGTCTCACTCTGAGCAACTAGCACAGCTGCTGGGACTGCAAGGGCTTCGTCTTGCAAAAAAGGGTCTATGTAGTAGCCCTGGATGAGCAGTGAAGTGTTCGCACCATCCTGAGCAGAGTATAAGGCTCCCGCCGTTTGGTGTTGAAGTTGCTCTATCCACACTGGCTGAGCAACCGCGTTTGCAGCTGCACACAGGGCGAGTACCACTGCTGCAAAGCCAAGGCCTGCATTCGAGATCTGCTGCATGAGACAGTCTAACCGCAAGTATTGCGGATTTCCAGGCGAAAGCGTCGACGGCCATTTCTTGTGCCACCTGAAAGCGAATCTGTCCGACAAGGCCTCGATTGCCCCCAGCAGTTGCAGAACTGAAGCGAACCCGGGAGCTCCGAGACCAGGCAACACTTTTTGAGGCAAGATATTGTACGTCTCTTCTGAGTGGAGGAGCCTACTGCTGACCCAGCCATTGAAGCATTACTGAGGCCATAGACACTGCACACCTGTCTGCCCAAGCAAGCAGAGCCAAGCTGCAGATGAGCCAGTCTTCCCAAGGCTGTGTTATTGGTTCCGGAGCATATACAAAAAGGTCTGATCGCCTCATTGAAGTATCGGTCCAAGAAACTCTTATAGCAACTGCCGGAAGCTAGCACAATGGCCGGTACCTCTTCGAAATTGCTTGTTCACTGCACATGCTTGCGTGAAAGCACATACTGCGTTTTTGTTGATAAACTTTGCCTTCATCGCACACGAACATCGCGATCGGCACAACAACGGCTGCCACAGACCGCCCGGTCGTCCACGGGCCTGTCGCTTCCGTTCATTGGACTCCCTCGATGCTATTGTAAAAAGACAACAGATGACTTCCTGTCGGTCATGCAAGCTGACCCTGCGTGATCAGCACCGAGTCGCTTGCGCCCTTGCTCTGTGTCTCCTGTGCGGTTTGGTGGGTGCCTCACTGGAAACAAACTTCCGAAGTGATGAGGTCAGAGCCAATCGTGACATTTATAAGGCTGTGCAGTCAGATTTACTTGTGCCTGAAAGGTGAGGCACTGTGAGTGCCTGTTGCTTGTTACATACATACTGCGGGCACCTGTGGCTGCCCAAATTTGGTCACAGGATGCAGATATTTGCCTCATTTCCAAACCTTCTTCATGCGCCCTCTGCATTGACATGCAATGCTGTGTTTACGCTTCCCGCTTGATGCCGCAGACACGCCATTGCCAACAGAAGCTTGTTGTCCTCTGGCAACACCACAATCTTCAGCAACGGCTGGGCTCAAGGGTGGGGCTGGTGGGCTAGTGGGGCTAGGAACATCTCTGAGGTTCCAGGGGTTGGCGTGAACCAAGAGTCTGGTCTGTGCACCACATTTCCAAGGCCTGGGGTGAGAGAGCCATTCACACTCCTGCCTTGTCACCTTCTTCTGTTGGTAGCTTCGCCTTCAGCTACATTTGCTACATCACATGAAGCTCTCAGCGCTCAACACAGGGAGGCTGCGCCTGCGTTGCAGTTGTTTTGCAGGCTAGCAAAGCATTGCCTTGAAGTCTTTGTCAAATGCATAGACTGAAGCCCCTGAAGCCCCACTGAAGGTTGTGATTTTACATGCTTGCAACTGCTTATAGGGCTGGATGTCATTCAAATGCCAAGACTGTTTCACACTGAACAATGCTTCTGGCATTGGATATGCAATATCACAATTTTCAAATGTCGACATGATAGGTGAGCTGCTCTACAACATAAAATGGCAATGTCAAGTTGATTTGTACATCGTGAGCTTTGTACATGCTGTCACTGCGTGTGTTGAGTGACTGGAAGTTGGCTCACATGGCACATGTCTTGTAAGCATGTTGTGGCAACCCTCATGATTACTTTGCACATGAACAACAACAATTTAGCACATACAGTTTATTTTTAGTAAGTGCATAGCTTTGAGCATGTCTGAGCAGTACAATCCTGTGTTGTGCTGTATGGCAGCCTTATGCAACCATACTCCTGCCTGCAAGACATCATGACCATTGTTTACTGCACTATTCAAAGTCTACATTTGCATACAATGCTTGCTGAATGTACTCTTTACAGCTGATGAGCTGAAACCACCAGCAGTGATTACATGGTTTACATCGCAGGATCAACTTCAGGGACCTCCACAGCCAATTCCACAATCCCCATGGGACTGCAAATGATCATCCAGAATTCCACAGCACAAGTAACATGCAACATGCCTTTGGGCTCTGCATACAGCACCAACAACAAGCTCGTACAGAGCATGACCCTGTTTCAGAACTCTCCCAGCAATTCCGGTCATCAGGACTGCCAAACAGCCCTGCAGAACGCACATGCAATTGGGCTGCAATCGCTGTGGGGCAACATCTCCTTCTGCATTGACGATATACAGCTGCTGTCAAGCACGGTGGTGTCTCAAGGTGCAACTCACTCAAGCTGTCCACCTGGCTGAGTGCAAAACTATAGCATGCAACAAGATGCTGCTTTTCGAGTCAAAATGGCTCTTGAGGCTGGCATGCTCACTTTTCACCACGTGATTGTCCCTGAAGCAACATAATTTCTTTTGATACCCAGTTGGTGGTCCTGCTGTTGTGTCATGTTACACATCTTGTGCTTTGCAGCTATTCCTCGGGTTGGAGCCCTGCTGGCAGACCCCAGACAGCCGCCCACCCCTGCAAACCTCACAAAATTCATTCCTGCAGCTGATGCTGGTACGCCAACCTGTTATGCTGTCTGAACAAAGTAACATAAGCATTGTACTACTCAAGCTTCACTCAACATCACCTGCTACAGCTGCTTACCACATTTTTTGTCATTGCATCGGCATGCATGCATTCTTTGTTCTGATGACTCTCTGTTTCGCACCAAGCAATCTGCATGGGCAGCGTTGTACAGCTTGAGCAGTCAACAGCCACATGATTGTGAAGCTTTCTGCAATGCAGGCACAGTGCTTGGGATACTTCTGGGGGTTGCAGGGCCTGCAGCAGGGGTGGCAGCATGGCTTGCCATCACCTACTCGTACAGGAGGTCCAAGCGTAGGATTGTCTTGCAAGTCGGGAAGCAACTTCAGCTCAAGCACATCTCATACGACAAGGACGCACACAGCGTCCACGCAAAACAACACAGCTCGTCTGCCATGGTGACAACTGTCACTAGTCCACTTATAACCAAACAACCGCCAGGTGAGCAGTAGGAATGAAAGCCGGTAGCAAACCTTCAGGGTGTTTAGCTACACTGTGCACATGCAACACAAGACAAGCTTGCAAGCAGATTGGAGACCCTTGCTTGCTGAAGACACAGCAAGCATGCAGCAGTGATGCTGCAGCTTTGCGTCATTGTAAGCTGTCACATGCTTGCATCTCCAAGGCAACATGCTGCTGGCAAGGGTATAGAGCCCTGTTGCCACAAGGGTCATGCTGCATGACAGGCTACAGCTGATATGGGTGCTGAAGGTTCCCGAGGTACAACAGATGCTGACATGGTTTGAGGCACACATATGCATTGCTGAAAGTTCTCCTCCCAGCTGTTTTCAGGATTGGACCCCGAGCTGTTGTTGTCACTTATCCTGCAGGATTGCAGAGAGACTCATCCATGACACCCTTGATTGATGAGCTGATTCCGTCAAGCCAAGCCTCGGAGGTCCCTTCAACCAAAATGAAGAGGGCTGCCATGCAGATTGCACAGCAATGTTTAC
>JAABUO010010463.1_pt1 | contig 10267 bp, 14 predicted proteins | sample 5559291 | NCBI WGS metagenome assembly JAABUO01 (sample SAMN10711878, study PRJNA513372) | rock metagenome | isolation source: Antarctica rocks | place: Antarctica: Victoria Land, Finger Mt sud
AAGAGCTTGCAGCTGCTGCCTAAACCTATCAATGTTCTTGGACGTGGTGTCAGCAGGATGTGTGCCTGTTTGAATGGCATAAGTTTCTGCTGGCAGACCAAATGCATCCCAGCCCATTGGATGCAGAACATTGTGCCCAGTCATGCGCTTGTAGCGAGCCATGATGTCTGTTGCTGTGTACCCCTCCGGATGTCCAACATGCAGGCCAGACCCACTGCATGCCATGCGCCAAACGTCTGGCTTATTCCATTCCTGTATCATGCATCGAGTCATGTATATAGAAGCTTTCTCACCTTGGGTAGGGAAACATGTCCAAAGCATAGAACTTGGGTTTTGATTTGTCCAATTCTTGTATGCCTGGGGTTCTGAAAGTTTTATGCTTGGACCAGTAACTTTGCCATTTGGCTTCTAATTGCTCGAATGGGTAAGCTGATGACTGCACAAGCGATTGCTTCGATCCCGGAATGGGCGTAGCTTCTTGCTGAGGCTGCCCAGTAACCGTCGGCTCAGCTGCTATTGCTTGTGCATGACAGACGGTGTGTGTATGGCGTGTACACTGCACTTTATCCAGTGCCTGCACAACCCTTTTGCGTTTCGAGCAGCCGGGAATGCTTTGGGCATGCCAATAAAGCAGTTGCCGCCGGTACGCGTCGATAGCTGGACGACACTGCATGCCGCAGTTGTGCTGCAAAGTGTTCAGAACAGCAAAGTGCGACAGTGCTGTTCTGCTTGACTTCTCATGCAGGCAGCTCAGACCCTGCATGGCGAAAGCCATTCCACGCTACAGTTGCACACCGCTGCATCTGCAACAGAGTTGCATCGCAGCGAAGTCAGCACTCAGCCATGGCATGTCGATTACGCCCTGGCTTCGATGCTAACGCCCTAGTGCAGCTGGCCTTAGTCATCACCATCTCTTGCTGTGCTTTGGCGCAGGGAGGTGCGAGAATCACAGCGGTCAAGCTGGACAGCCTGTAGTTATACGCATTGTGACAGAGCACTGCGGCGCATTGCTTGTTTTGCGCGCACATCGCACATGTCTGCTACCCGGTTGATCTGTGCCGAGCGAGCTCTGCGTCCCGAGTTAGTCATATCGCCGCACGTTATCGTAGGCTGTCAAATCATCAGGGCTTAGTGCTGTTTTGGAGAAATCATACTCTTCCCGCGCCGCTGGTTGTCGTGTCATAAGCTGCTGCCGTTGCCCACTTGCGCGTGCTGCAGATTTGAGCACTAAATGCGCTAATGGACATTATGCAGCTGCGTTTGCCCAGATCGGACAGTGTGCTGTCGGTTGCCAGCAGCCAGGCGACTGAAACACCTCGCAGTGGCTTCAGCTCCTTCGGTACAAGGGTGCCCAGCATAAGCAGCAGAGATGCTGCACTGTACAGTCTGGCACAGGGTCTGGTCCCTGTCATCAACGACCCATCAGTGCAGTCTCATCTCAACCCAGCCTGGTGTTGGCCATTTGGTGGAAATTCAGATTCCTTCACAACCCCCCCACCAATTTCTCACAGCCTTGTCTATGAGGTCACCCTTCAGGACTTCAGGCGGTACATGCGTGTCATGGCTGAGAAGTACAACAGATTTGAAGCCAACTTGGCAAACATTGCGCATGAGCAGCAGACATATACCACTGCGGACTCTGTAGCAGGTGCACATGTGCGCATTCTGTTGTCAGTCAGCAACGACTTGTAACAATTAGCCTGCCAGGCAAGCTACACTGCTCAGTGACTGACTGCATCTTCTGCAAGTTTAGGTGACATGCTTGTCAGCCAAGGAGATGGCTTAGCACAATCCATGCGACAGGTGCCCCCCCACTACTTTACCGAGGAGTTCTCCCTCTCCAGGTATGCATTTGCACTGCTGGCATTCCCAAGTTCATTTGTTAGCGCTTTGTTAGGCAGATACAGTATGTACTTGTGTCAAGCTTGATCAAGCATGTTGACTGCCTGTATGTGTCATGTTAATCACATGTATTATGTTAATGCATGCATGAACCCTGCTGTCTGGTATGAACTGAGGATAGCATTTGTAGTCCGTATGATCACAATACATCTGCTGATTTTCAGCTTGTCTCCCAAGTTTGCCTGTCCCTGCAGGCCCGAGACATGGAGGGAGATTTGCCCTAGTGAAGCAGAAGAGGACAGGCAGGAGACCATGGACCAGCTGTCCTCCTATTTGGTATGCTTGTATGAACTGTGCACACTATTGGAGGTCACGACTAAACACATGTGCATCCCACCATACCAAGCGTACCACACTCTGCACATTTTAAGCCACTCTGCACATTTTAACCCACTCTGCACTGAACCTGTCAATGGACAAATTGTGCACAAAACCGGCTGTCTTTACTGTTATTCTTGTCATGCAAGCATTTGCTTGCACTGCAGGACATCGTAGAGACACACTTGTTGCGAGATATTGCAGCACGCTCTGAAAACTTCTTCCAAGCGGCAAGCGTAGTACAGGAACTGCGTGGTGTTCTGGCCAGGACATATGTCCAAGTCAAGACTCTTCGCCAGGAGGTTGAAACCAGGCTGTTGTGCATGGCGTCTTGCATCCTGCTGCGTTGTGATGGCGTTCATCACGACATGCCGACCTGCTTACTCGCATGATGCCAACTACAATCATCATGCATGTGTCTGCAAACACACCCTGTTCTGTTTCTTGTGTGCAAACCAGAGTATCACAGCATGCCTCAGCAACCATAAGATTTGCCTGTTTGGTGCTGGAAACAAACCCTGCTCTGCATGTTGCATGTTGCACTTGTATTGATGAGCCTGTATTGCTTTGATAAATTTATTGCCCGGATTGGCAGGTGCACCTGCTGGATGAGGAGGTACTGGAGGCAGCTGTGACAGTACAGAAACTGCAGCGCAGGCGCGTCAACCTGAAGGCTCTGCATCACAAGCTTCAGGTCAGCTGCCTATCCAAATGCCAATGCTATGTCTGAATTGCCACTTGGGCATGTAGCTGCAGTGTCAAGGGCCCAATCAGTCAATGCTTCCAGGTCAACAGGCATGGTTGGTCTTGCTTTAGTTTAGAAAGTGACATTTGGTGGAGCTCCTGGCTCTGTATCCCTGTGCTCACGTCAGTGTTGCTGGAAGAGGGTCTCAATGGCAGCAGTGATATGGTGTGAATTGATGGTGGACACTAGGTTGTGTGTAAGTTTAGACTTGTGGTCCCTGTGAAATCTGCAACCATGGACAATTCAACACGACCCTGCATGCTTTTCACCCGATGGCAAATCCAGCTGTGGTGATGCAAACATTCAGAAGCTGGATTTGCCGTTGCATCAGTACAGCTAATGTCAGGTTGCCCATAACACTTAACATAGCCCACAAGCTCCACAACATCAGCTTCAGACATGCCTGAGCTCTACACAGAGAGTGAAAACCTTGGGCTGCATTGTGTGCAGGTCATCGATCATGTGACCCAGTCACAGTATGCGCTTGAGTTGCTGCTGCCCCAAGGCGACTACGCTGGAGCATTGGACATCATGAGCGACATACAGGTGAGCACCTGCTTCCTGACAAGCCACCATGACCTGATCACCATACTGCAAATGGACAGCCTGGCCTGCTTCAGCATAGCACCTGTTCTTGCCAGCTTGCGAGCCCCCCAACTCCTTTCTCTTGCTCATGCTAGCTCTCTCGCTCAGGGATTGTAGTGAAGCATGGAGACTGCTGCAGGCAAGTGCACAAGCAACAGAAATGGATCATCAGGGAGCACCACTTTGTTCTCACTTGACTGATGGACTGGTGTGCTGCAGGCCACACTACAGAGGGAGGGATTGCAGCACCTGCACTGCTTTCGACAGCTGCCACAGCAGCTGCTTGTAGCTGGTGAAGCTGTGCAGCAGCTGATGGCATCAGACCTGCTAGGACTGATGCGCTTTCAAGCCCTGCCCCATCTGCAAGACCATATGCTGGCTGCTATCATGCAGCATCAGGAGTACCTTGCTTCAGGGTGGGTCTCTCTCCCATCATACACCACTGTCACAGCCCTGTGCCACATGTTGCCATTTATCCAGCATGTGCCAAGCGGCCACATTGTTAGCCAGCCTGAACACAAAGGGATTTTGCCCCTCAGAGGGTGATGCTAAGTGGTAATCACAGTCAGCATGTCTACCACAATTGCGTTGACCATGTGTCCTCAAGATCTAGCTGATTTTGATGCTGCAAGATTATTAGGATGGCATGCACTGTAAGTCTAGACAGTGCTGAGTCATGCATTGAAAAGATCATGTCGTGTCACTGCAATTGTACTGAAGGTGCGCTGCCGCTTTTGCAGGCAAATCAGTGACAGGGGCCGGTACAGGCTACAATCAGAGGATGGCAGTACAGCTGCAATGCAGTCTCAGCCCAGTGTTGTGGCAGATGGCACAAGCAATGGATCCGCTGAGCCCCTGTCAGACTTGTTGTCACTTGGCAGAGCAGCAGTGCAGAGCTTGCAACCAGACGCTACTGAGGCAGATGAGATGGCACAACTGGTCACGCCTCTTGTACTTGGTGAGCGCGCTTGCGCATCATCATTGTCGATTGATTTGTCTGCCCTGCAATCTCCAGAAACTCTCAACTGCCTTAGTATTGTGCAAACAGTGTTCTCCCAAGCCTGTTGCAGTTGTCTTTGGCACAAATGCCTTTGCTTTTGTGCAGAAGGCAGACTTCATGACACATCAGACTAAAGTAGGCAGGCAGGTCTAGTCTGAATTGGGTGCTGCTATCACTTGAGACAAAGAAATTCGCTCAATTTACAGGTTTTATGATGGCTGACAAAGGTTACAACCTGTAAATTGTGCTGCAAAATGTGCATGACTTGCAGGATTGAAGCGTATCAATGGGCTTGCTCCTGTCTTGAAGAGCTACAAGGACGCCATGGCTGTCGAAGTGAAGCAGGCGATCAGGTAACAGTTCATGAAAAGCCTCTGCATGCAATACTTTGCAGGCTGCTTCCTGCTGATTAGTGGCTGTGAGCATCGCTATCAAGAGCATTGCAGAGCCAGTCATGATCACACCTGCGCAAAGGTATCATTGCATTCAACTGCATCCTGGCATAATGCTCAACGCAATCACAGCAGAATACGCCAGGCATGTAGATGCTCACAAGGTCTGCAGAGCTTTGACTTGGCTTCACAACATTGGCGGTTGCACTTCAGGGACATTGTGGAGCGGAGTCTGCCGGTGCTGCTGGGCGGCCTATGGGCCAATCTCCAGCATCACTCTCTTGCTGATAAGCTACAGGTCAATCTAATGCCCTGCTGTTCTGGCTCTGCTCTCCACCATCGGTTGCATCCTCCATTGCAGCACCGCCTGCTTTGAGCTGAGTCTGTGCGCCAGCAAAACTGCAGCGACACTGTCTACACAAATTGCATGCTGTGCCACCTTCTACTGCTCTGTAATCACCATGGACAGCATCCCATCATGCAATGCACAGTGAGCATGACTATGGCATGTTCCATGAACAGGCGGTGTCCAGTCAGGGCTTCCTATGGCTGTTGGCAGCAGTGTTGTGCGTCAGCCAGGCCTGCTTGCAGCAATGCAGCAGGGTACGTGCTGTCCTGGAAGAGGGGTTGAAGGCAGGACGCACCCCCCGCACCCAGTGGGGCCCCCTGCTGCAGGACATGCAGGAAGCTGGCCAGGCTGTGAGTGAAGTTGCCCATGGCCGGTGGGCCAAGCTGCTAGGCTCAAGGTCGGCTGAGTATCTACACTACTGTGAAGACTGCATTCTGATGCATTGCTTGCTTGTTGATTGGCAGGCATGCATATTGTGATGTACAACAAGCTTTATCAAGCATCCTTGTGGTTGATAGGCAGTGGTAGCTGAAGGTGAGCATGCTATGTCTGTTGCATGTGTTGTTTCGGGACGGATCTTTTGCAATTGCATGCTGTTTCGCAGAAGTTAAGGTAAGCTGCTTGGCCTGCCAGCATGCAGCACTCAACGATATGACTACTGATTGCGACGACAGGGAACATTCAGCAGGCATGTTGGGGAGACCTTGTGGCTGCATTGCACTGCATGATATGCAGACTGACAGCAGCATCTTAGAGGCCTTGTAGACAAGCGTGTTATGAATAGATCACATTCAGGTCTTCCTTCTCTTGATGCTGCAAGGCCAATGACTGTCTTTCCTGTTGCAGGACAGCAGCCACAAATGAGATGCAAGTGGCAGAGCTGCAGCAAGTGCTGCAGCTTTGTGATGACTTTGCCAGCATGACAGAAGGCTTTGGCTGCCGCCCAGTACCTGCCCTTCGTGCTGCTGTGCAGCTGCAGTGCAAGTCCTATCTGGAACACCTGCATCAGCACACCTTCACCAATCTCACAGGTCTGCACCAAGACAACCCCCTTGATGTGCTTCAAGCCTCACCACGCTATCGTTACAGGTTTTGCAGGAATGCTGGTGTGTTTGCTGAGCACAAGCAGCATCACAACGCATGCACAGCCCTGTTACACGCAGGGTATCTGTTGCTCAGGCATGCACCATCTGTGAACCACAGCCAGTTGATCAGACCAGATGAGGGTCTTGAGATGCATGTGCCACCTTCTGTGTTCATGGCATGCATCCAGGCGGGGGGATGCCACCTGTTGGGAATTTGCAGTTGTATGACCACACCCCATGCATTTGATGAGATGTGTGGGTTGTGCAGGAGCTCTGGAGCAGGAGTCCTGGGCTGCTGTAGCTGTGCACCATGACAGTCAGCATCTGGTGGATGACTGGGCTGCGCGTGCAGCTCAAATCAAGGCCGCCTCTTCCAAGAGAGTGCAACCCACCACCAATGGCATAGGATCACCTGCTGGTGAGCATGCTGTCTATTGTTGCATTGAGTTGCTACTGCCTACAAGTATGCATGCAGAGCCTGTGACTCAGCAGTGTCTCAAGGTACAGACGGACAGACATACAGACATAGGCTGTCGCAGAGGCTTGCCTTTGGCCCAGCTTTGGCTCAGTGAAACATTTGTGGAGTATGCAGGTGCTGTCTACTGGTGCTCCTGCTTGCAGATGGCCTGACTGTGGAGCAGCCAAAGGCATGCTATTGTAACACTTGCATTGTGTTCAAATGCCTAGCAAACAGCAAATTGAAAATCAAACTAATTTGTGCTTGCGCAGCTTCAGAGGAAGAGGCCAGACCCAGAGGGGCACCAGACACCAACCCTCCCAGCACCAGCGGCCGCCCCTCAGCCCCCAAACCCCCACACCTCAGCCCAAATCACAAGCATGAAGAAGATGTGCTGAGAGTGAAGGAGCAAGGCTTCCATGTGGCCCACACAGTGTTGCTGCTGCTGCGCATGCTGCAGACCTACATGGCCTTCCAGCAGGCTGTGTCCTTGCTGGCTGCTGACACTGCACGTAGAGCTGTGGAGCTCATTAAGGTCACCTTCTCCTTGCACTGCTGCCTTGCAGACTGTCACTACTGCTTCTTATGCCCCTGCTAGCAAGTCAATGCCTTATATCGATTGCTAGCACATGCACCGACCACAAGTGGTTAGATGCTGCAATCTGCCGTTGTTGGTGTTGTTGTTGCTGGTTGATTCAAGAGTCTTGACCTTGGCACAGTGGCCCACATGCCATGCATGTTATGTATGCACCTTGCATTGGCAACCCCACAAATCACGCCTTTTCCTGCTTACAAGTGCACAACAATGGGCTGACGCTGGGGACTTGCAATGATGCAGGTGTTCAATTCGCGCATGTGCCAGTTGGTGCTGGGGGCAGGCGCCATGCAAGTGTCGGGCCTGAGGTCCATCACAGCCAAGCACTTGGCATTGTCCAGTCAGTGCCTGTCGGCCTACATGGCGCTACACCCCTTACTCAAACCCCTGCTTACTGCTACCCTACCCACCCCCCGCCTGGGCCTGCTGCTACCAGAGTTTGACCGCCTGCTGCAGGTCTGCCCTCCTCCTTGCAGCTTTGCTGTCAGCTGATTCTCATTGCACTGCCGATGGCTTGGCTGGAAGTGCAGAGTGTCAATGGCATGTTGTTGGCAATATATGATGTTGCGTGATGGGCGACATTGCTGCATCTCTATATGTGTTACATCTCATGAATTCAGACACAGCAGCAGATATTTGCATACTAACTCGACCAGACGCAGTGCAAAAGAGAAGAAACTGTCTGTCGCAGCAAAAGTTCTCAGATCATTCATCATCCGGGGGAAACAATAATGTCATTCAGAATTGCAGCGCTAAACTTCCCACCCACATGCATCATGATCACGTACGCTTGACTGCCTCCTCCAGAATTAATACAGGATAATCTGAGGGGCTGTTTTTGTGTTGGCCACCTTCTTGAGCAGGTTGCATGCATGATGCAGGACTTGAGCATGCACAAGGAGGAGATCCATTCCAAACTGGTGGCCATCATACGAGAGCGGCTGGCCACCAACCTGAAGCAGCTTCCCCTCATTGCCGCCACCTGGGCCCCAAACTCACCTCCCGACGCCCAGCAGATGCCCCCCAGCAACTTTGCCCAGACCAACGCCAAGCAGCTACGCATCCTCAGTCAGGTAAAGCACATTTCGTTTATACATGTGTCATATCAGGTTCCTTTGTTGCATAGGGAGCTGCATGCATCCTCACCAAAGCCCTGCTGACACCAGTAGGAATGCTGGCTGGCTACGGCTCGTTTGGGAACTCTGACATGTTGCAGTGTGACTGCCCACAATGCAGCACTCTACCTGGTCCATTTGGTGCTTGTCTTGCTTGCCAGCTTTGTGTCTGATGTGCAATTTGTACCTGGGGATGGAATGTCCTGCTGTCAAGATTGCAGATTGGTCGAATTGTCAGGTTATAGCATACAGGCTCCATCTGGTGCAGGTGTTGTCGCCCATCCTATTACCAACTGATCTGCATTCCATATTTGGGAGGGTGGCTGCGCTGTTCAGTAAAAGCCTGGCAGAGGCGTTTTCAAGGCTGGAGCCCAGGGTGACCATCTCCTCACCCTTCTGTGCTTACCATTTGCAGCAAGCTCACATTCGTTGGCATGATGACGCCCCTACGCTTGCTCTCAGTGACCCATGCTCGCCACTGGTAGCATGCGTCTATTGTTGCTGACGTTCTATGCATGGTTATATCAAGATGTGATCACACACAGCCCAGCAGCAGGCAGTCATTTGACGGAGGTGGGTGTCGCAGGGCATGGGATGGGAAGCACAATGTGGAGCAGATCTACGCCACTTGCTGCACACCATTCAGCATCTGCCCATGGACCCCCACCAGGCTGCCACCAACGTGGCCCCGCTGGCTGCGCTATGCAGCACCCGCTTCGCTGCCCTGCCTAGTCAGCCAGCCCCCTCCACACACCCCTCAGACAGCCCCCCACGCCCCCGGCACCTCCATCGATCCTTGACTGAGAGCGATGCCAAGATGCACCAGCAACGCTCTCCTGTTCAGCCTCACTCACAGACACCAAGAGAGGTGGGTGACAACAGCAGCTCGGGCATGGACGCTGCAGAGCATGCTGAAGCACAGCAGCAGAGACCTGCCTCAGTGAATGCAGACATTGCCAATGGACTTCAGAATGGTCCAGAAGTTGTCACAGATTTGCAGACAGGAGTTCAGCAAGACTCAACATCAGGTGACAGTAGCTCTGTTTTGCCTGGTCCTGGACTACAAGAGCCTGGTGAAGAAGAGTCTAAGACTCCTGTTAAACATGGCGCCTCTGAACCTAGTGCTTTTCTAGAGCCAGCCCCTCCGTGCAGCACATCAGACGATGCCACAGATGAGATCCTGACTCATCAGCACCCTTTGGCTAATGATGTCCAGCAAGCAGCAGCTGTGTTGGATCAAGCAGCAGATGAGGGTGTCAGCACAAGCCAAGATGGCAAGGACGACATGGTTGCAACAAGTGACAAATCGGATGCTAGCTCAAATCTGGATGTGCCTATCTTGCTGACGCAGCCAGACATTGCAGATACCAGTGATTTGAGTCATTGATGCTTGCCTATGTCGTTTATCTTTTGCTGTGTTGTTTAGAGATCTCTGCTTGCTGCCAGCTATCAGCTACCTGTCACTGTCAGAGACTGAAAATGAGAAATACAAATCCTAGTTTGGGGTGTGTATTGTCCCAACAGCTCTTTTCAATCCCCCAAGAAGGGCTTGTGCATGCCATTCTGCTGATGGACATTGCAGCATACGAACTTGTTGTGGCGATCACCGGCAAAAGCTCACAGTCTGCATGACAAACAATATGTTCAGGTCTGCAATTCCGCTTGTTGTGCTGGTTGCACAGCGAAGTCAAGTGAATCAGTCAGGAGTGTACCGTAAGCCACGA
>JAABUO010010464.1_pt1 | contig 10266 bp, 11 predicted proteins | sample 5559291 | NCBI WGS metagenome assembly JAABUO01 (sample SAMN10711878, study PRJNA513372) | rock metagenome | isolation source: Antarctica rocks | place: Antarctica: Victoria Land, Finger Mt sud
ATTGCGGCCTTACGCTGCGCCGTCCATCGTTCGATCTTCGGTTCGTCCGCCGGCTGCGGCTTGGGACTTGGCATCGGTCACCCTCCCTGCGAATCTCTTCGCTATTGGGTGTCCAGCTCCCAATGGGGTCACCTCAGCACTGCTTTGCCTCGTCGGACTGCAGTGGGTGCTCGCCGGAGTAGCTGCCCTTGAGCCGGTGCACCAGGATGCGCAGCTTCTTGAAGTCGAGGTCGCTCGTGAGCCCGCATGCGATACATCAACTGCTGCGCCCGCATTGCGCCAGGTTAGTCGCCGCATCTACGGCTAGACCACTGGAACGCTGCTCAAGCGCAACGTTCCGATCCGCTCGGAGCTGCTGGCACGTGCACGATACGCAAAGTAGGCGTCGGTTCAAAATCAGCCATCAGATCACCATAATCGCAGCTATCAGGAACACAAGACTCTACGGTGGCCGTTCCGGCGGTTCACTTCTCGGAGGGTCGCAGCGCGCACGTTTTGAAGCCGGCCGGAATGCGGATAAAGGCCTATTGCCTCTTAGCGCTCATCGCCTTCGCTACAGCGCTCTTATTCGTGAGTTCACAAGGGTCGGCGGCCAACCACATGGTTTACGGTGCGTTCCGGGAAGGCACCGTCGACGGCCGATGGGTTGGTCTTGTTTTGGACTTTAACGGCACGAACGGAGGTGCCGACCACGCGCTTGTCTTTACGGTTAGCCCGGGGGGCAACGGCTTAAAGACGACCGCAGGGCGACCAATCGCAGCGGAAGGCCAGTACGGGGACCGGATGGACGGGCTGTTCGCGAACGGGAAGCTGTACGTCACGAACGACGTCTATCTGCCCGCCGAACCGCACTGTTGTCCAACGCACGCCGTTTTACAGCGATTCGGGTTCCACAATGGGGCACTCGTACGTGAAGGCTTCGCGACCACCGCCCTTCCGGCAAGCGGGCCACTTCCAAGGCAAGCGATACTCCACGCAACCCTCATCGGCCCCTATATTCCGTAAGCCAAAGTGGCAGAGGGACGGTTTGGGGAAGCGCCACTCGATGACGGGGAAGAGGCAGCGCCGCTTGCGACGCTGACGTGCGACGCCGCCGTCGCGATCGAGGAGCTCCGCGCCGAGGCGCGCTCGGCCGCCGAAGCGAGTCGCGCTCCTTCGAGCGAGCGCGCTTACGCCTCCGATTGGCGGGACTTCTCGGCCTTTACGGCGCGCATAGGCCGAAAGCATCTGCCGGCTGAGCCGGAGACCGTCGCACTCTACGTCGCGGACCTGCGTCGGCGTGGCCGCCGGCCGGCGACGATCGCGCGCAAGCTCGCGGCAATCTACGATATTGATTATCAGTCGGGGTGAAATGCGCTCGCCGAACACGGCCTCGATCATTTGCGCGGCCGTCATCATCGACAGGACGTGCCGCGACGACTCGGGAGCGGCTTCACCGGGCGCGATCGCGCGCGGCATGGTTCCCGTTTCCCATTCAAGTCCGTAGTCCAGATGTTCGCGTGATCCGAGGTCGATAAGGCGGAGGTCACCTTCTTCTGCGCCCCAGATAGTCACCGTATTCCAGTCGTCTCTGAATCGGAGATGATCCATGAGCGAGTTTCTTGACCGTGCGACGTCAACGATCGTGCTAAACGCGCGTCGCGCTACTGTATAGTTCATCGAACCTCCAAAATCTGTTACGGCGGTGGACCGCAGTAGTTCGAAACGACTGGCCTCACGCACCAGCAACGATCTCCAACAGCGGAGGGTCGTCGTCGAGCGTTGCAGCCGCCACATAGTCCAGCACGATGGCATTCGACCGCTGGCCCGTCACCCGCTTGATATTTTCGATCGGGACCTTCTGCTTCGCCGCATTTGTAATGAAGCCGCGTCGCAGTGAGTGCCCGGCGAAGTCGCCTTCGACCCCGGCCGCCGCCGACCGCCGACGGAGGACACGCGCGACGTCCCCAGCATCGAGGCGATTCGACGTGAGACGTCCGCGCAAATCGAACGTGCGAAAAATGGAACCGGTCGTCCCGATGACCGTGAGCCAGCGCTCAAGCGCCGTGGCGGCGCAAAGCTGCGCGTTCGATAATGCCGGCGGCAGTCGCGGCACGTACAATTCGCGCCCCTTCTTTCGCGGATCATTCTTGGCAGCTGCGATCCAAACGTACAGCCCCTTTTTCGAGAACCGCAGATTCTCGACATCGAGCGCCACGAGCTCGCTGCGCCGAAACGCCCCCGCGTAGCCGAGTAAGAGCAGCGCGTAATCGCGAATGGCCGGAAGGTCCCCTGGCATCGCGCCGATCACCGTTGCAAGTCGGTCGATCGTGAGCGCCTCCTTCTTCTTCACCGCCGTGCCGCGGGCGCGGCTGTAGCGGCGTAACAGCTTCTTCACGAGCGGATGGTCCGTCGGCGTCTCGAGATGTTCGGTCGCATGACGGCTCGCGATGGCGGCGAGGCGCCGCCGCAACGTCGGCAACGAGAGTCCAATCACGCCTTCCCGCAGTCCGACCGGCGAGCGGCTGCGCTGCGTCTCGAGGGATTTCAGATACAGAGCCAGGGTCTGCGGCTCGGCCGGCAGCGCGTCAAGGCCATGGCGGCCGCAGAATGACGCGAAGTCGCTCCAATCGTGCGCGTAGGCGCGTTCGGTCGCCGGCGCATGGTCCGGCCGCGCGAGGTCCTCATCGACGGCATGGGCCAGTTCGGCGAGCTCGGGCGGCGGCGTGCGCTCCGGGACGGGCGCGTGCTGCACAAATCCACGCGGCTCGCGCCGGGCGACCACGCCGCTAACCTCGCTCACGACGCTCTTCTTCCGCTCAAAATCGCCGAATTCCGCTACGCTTGAGAAGTGGTTCTTCTCAGGCACGAGACGCGTGTTAACGTGTGAGACAGGACGGCTCAATACGCCGCGGCGAAGCGCTGCTCGTGCGCAAATTCGCGCCGATTGACGAGCTCGACGACGTCGGCCTTCCCCCTCCGCTGCCCCTCATTCGCTACTGCGGCGCGCGGGGCTGTCGGCGCCGGGCGCGTATGGGCGGCCGGCATTGCCCCGCCTGCCACGCTGCGGCCGTGCGCCGCTGGCGCGAGCACCACAGCGCCGAGCTAGCTGTCCGCCGCCGTGATGCCACGGTCTTCCGCAACGACGACGCCCGGGCGCGCGACTCGGCGCGCGCCAAGCTCGCAATGGCGCTCCGGCGCGGCAAGCTGACCCGAGGGACGTGCGCGGTCTGCGGCGCGAGCGAGGTCGTGGGTCTGATCGTCGACCCGAGCCGACCGCTCGAGGTGGTGTGGGTCTGCATCGCCGACCGTCAAGCGGCCCGCGAGCGGCAAAGAGACGAGGAGGCTCAGCTCGCCGCTGGCGTCGCACAGGCGGCCTGGTACGTCGAGCGGGCGACGGCTCTGGCAGCGATCGAGCTTCTTCCGCCGGCGGAGCAGGCACAGCTGCACGCGCTGGCTGCCCGGGGGCCCGCCCGGATGCGCCTCTCGCCCGAGGCGCCGCTCTATGTGATGAACCTGGTCCGCGCGTTCAAAGCTCGGAGTTTTCCCACGTAAGACAAGCGTGGCGACGAGCAACACGCGCGGGATTCTAGCCGCCCTACGTCGCGTCCGTGGGCGACGCAGGCTTACCAGACGCCGATGCAATTTACAAAGCGCGGACTTGAAAACCGATGTGACGCTAGCCGAATACCGCTTGCGCTCCGCTGGCTTCGAGAAGACGCCCAGGGCCAGCCGGAAACCGCCGAGCTCCCGGCCCAAGCCGTTGCCACCCTAGAACACAGCGCCGGCTCAAGCCCGCGATCGGTCTTCTTCAACCGAAGGCGCAACGTGGGCTGCGAAGACTAACGCGGGCGATTCGAGTCCAGAAAGTCAGCGATCTGACGTATGCTAAACCGTCGGCTATGTTCCTAGGACTCGAAACTGGTTCCTCTCATGACGGGACAGTCCAGTAACGACGGGCTTTTTCTGAAATTATTGCAGTCTTAACGTACCATATGATGATAGTGTTCGATACGTTTAAGATGCTAGCATAGTAGTGAACGTCCCTTACGTTCACGCAGTATGTAACATTTAAGACGTATAGTGCGGTAATGCTGCGTTGATCGTTCTGGTCATACTAGTTGTCCTTTACGCCGACGTGCATCATATGATAAAATCACTCCGAATGTTGAGGACGATTGGAACGTTGCGAACGTCCTGGATGCAAGCGCGGAGATAACGTCGGAATGATTTATGCGATCGTGAACATGAAGGGCGGCGTCGGCAAAACGACGACCGCCGTTAATCTCGCCGCGGCTCTCGCCCGGTGCGGGAAGTCGGTCCTGGTCGTCGACCTCGATCCGCAGGCTAATGCGACGGGCTGGATTGGCATCGAGAGCCCGCCATCTGCGAGCGTCGCGAATGCATTGAGCGACCGGAAAGCGGCGCCCGCGGCTGTGGCGCCGTCGACGGCGGAGGGGGTCGATCTCGCCTACGGGTCGCGCGAGTTGGCTGGCGTCGCGGAAGATCTCCGGGCCTCGTCTCCAACGCCGGCGCTTGCCCTACGTGCGGCGCTCAAGCACCTCAAGACGTACGATGAGGTCCTCATCGATTGTCCGCCCGGGCTGGGGTTGCTGTCTCTTAACGCCATGATCGCAGCCCAATCGTTAATTGTGCCGGTAGATTCTCAGACAATGGCGCTCGCCGGAGTTGCGCAGATTCGCGAGACGCTCGCCGAGCTTTTGGAGGCGGAGGTCATCTCGGAGGTCCCGCCCGCGCGCATCCTGCTCACGATGTACGATGGGCGCATATCACTCGATCGCGCAGTCGCCGAGCATCTGCGAGAGACGGAGATGCCCGTGTTCAAACAGGCGATCCGCACGAACACGAAACTCGCCGAGAGCTACGGTTTGCGGCAGACGATTTTCGCCTATGCGCCGACGTCGACCGGAGCGGTGGACCACGCGGGCCTTGCTGGGGAGATCGCATGACGGAGCAAAAGAAGAAGAACTTCGGCCTCGCCGCGCAGCTCGCCCAACCCCGGCCAAGCACGCTGGCCGAAACGCCGCCGGTGCCGCGCCCCGCGCAATCGCAGTCCTACGAACCGCCGCTCGCTACCGGTGCTGAGCAAGATATGGACGGTCTTGAGTGGCGAGAATCGCCGAGTTCCGAAAGTTCCGAGCATACCAATCATACTAAAAGACGTTCTTCGAGGGAGAAGAAGCCCGGGGCGCGTCCGCGTGAGGGCGGCTACGTCCGCCGCACGATCACGCTAGCGCCCGGGCTGTCCGACTACGTCGATCGCGCGTGGCGCACGTATCGGACGCCTGGCGGCAAGTACGTCAAGGGCGTCAGTGGTTTCATTGAAGCGGTCATTGACGAGCATCGGCACCGCGCGAAGTGAATATCCGCGGCGGATGCGACGCGACGCGACGCGACGCTTTGGGTCGTGCCGCGCGAACCCGTCTTGCCTGCAACAGCTGCGTCACTCCCGCTGGAGTGACGCCTTCCGTCATCGAACCCGTGCAACGGAAGCGTAGAGTACGATTCAGTCAGTAGACACTGCTTCCTCGACGGACAACCGGTGGATCGCAAGGGCCGCAGTGAAGTCGGCATCGACAACATTAACCGGCTGCGTTCGCATCTGCAGCCGTATCGCCGTGAAAGGCTCGAAGATGGCCCAGTTCTCGATGTCGTCGCCGTAACGCGAGCGGTAACAGATCCCGTCGAACCGGCCGGTATCGTAGACGTAGCGCGAGACGGCTTGCGTGAACGCTCGAGGGACAGACGAGCGGATTGCGGCCGCGTCGAGGTCCACGAGCCCGAGCTCGATGACCATCGCCGCGAGCACGGTGCGGAGGGTCCCGAGAGATTCGCTCGATCCAATCGCTGCGAAGACGCCCGCGGCGTCCGTCGCTCCCATCACGCGGCCGCCTCGCCACTCGCGCGGGACAACACCGAGCGGCATGTGATCGTCAGGCCCAGAGATCTCCGCAAGCTCGGCTTGAAGCGCTACGTCGACGCGGAAGCGCGCCAGGGTCTCGAGGAAGCAACCCAGGCGCGACGAGGAGGCATAGAGGACGCGATACGTTCCGCGCGGGTCATCGAAGCGATTGGCAAACGTGCCGTCTTCGCCCGCGTACGCCCAATCGGGCGCGGCCCACGGATTTGGCTGTCGCCCCAGCCGGTAAAGAATGCGCGGCGGGACCACCTCGGTAATCACCCGCCGGCACGAAACGCCCGCGCCGCGCCAAGGACCGCCCGCGCCTCATCCTCGGTCCCCTCGGTAAGCAGCCGGATCGGTGCGCGGTCGCCGAGCTCGGGGTTAAGGCCCGTGAACCAGGCCTGGACAACCCGCGGATGATCGCCCTCGCGGAGCGTCAGCGCGACGACGTACGCCCGGCGCAGCCGCTCGTCGGCGCCCTTGTAGGGCTCAGCCCCCGCGATCCAGCGGTCGATCGCACGAGTATCTTTCACGCTAGCCAGGTAAGCGGTTAGCTTCTTACCAAGCGTCTCGCTCAGTTCGCGGACGACGTCGGCGAACGATGCAGCAGTCGCGGCACGGTGCGCCGCGAGGTCCGGGCGGGAAGGACTGGCGGTTAGCATGCTACCCTAGTACCTCTCTGGACACCACGCATTGTACCACAATATCAGTCAATTACCAACGTATTAGCGGACAATTACCTCAGCTTGTCGTTCGGAAACAGTCAGCCTTGACCAGCCGAAGCGCCCGCCCGCGGAGGAGAACAGCACGGCTCGCCGCTGACCCGGCCACCCACGACGTCGACATTAGAAAATTTGAGCCAAAGGATCGCAGCCTCTGGCGCTTACGTCGCGGAAACTATCGCGCGATTTTTAAGCGAAACACGGCGACACGAACGTTGGAAGTCCTCACCGCGAATGATCGTAAGGATGCGTACTAACCGGTGCCGTAAGCCAGCTTAGCCGCGGGATATCGCTCCCATTAATCTGGGCATAAATCTAGGGTATGTTAAACTAAAGGGCTCGTTGATCAGGGACGGGAGCGGGAAGCGCCTGAACTTTGACGAGATCGGACGGTCTTCGGATGAAGACGGTTAGATGCTCAATGCGCCAAGCCTCAAGTACGCCACACCTTTTTAACTCTTCCAACGCTTCACGAAGATTGGCCGTGAAACGATAGCGCTCGGCGGTCGAAGAACCAGACAATTTCCTCAGATCGTCGATGTGGCACGGGAATCCCCGCGGGTTCGCTTCAACGTAGCCGTGCAACCATTTTGCAAGTAGGCCTTTAATCTGCGTCCGCTGCCTGATCCCAAGATAAGCGTATTGATCTTGATTGAATAACGTTGCCATGCGCGGGCTCAAGCGGAAGTAGTATTGCTCGTCGTTCGTCTTATCGCAGACGACCTCTTCGACGAGATGCCCCACGTATTGGAAGTCGGGACTTTCTATAGCGACGGTGCCGGAGGCGAGCCGGATAAAACTCGCGCGTAAGCGTGTAATCGTCTTCCCATTCGTGTCCCAGCTTAGCTCTTTGAGTACCGATCGGAGCGTGAAGTGTACGTTAAGGCCCATGCCATGCTCGCGGGCTTGCCTTAACATGACAAGCCAGACATCTTCGTCGAATTGGTCGAGCATCTCGCCGGTGAAACGTAGCTCGTATCCCTCGAGCGTCGCGAGCGTCTCCTTGTCAACGTGCCGCCGACGGCCTTTCGGAACGATTCCGAACAGTGCACTCCTGAGAAAAGCGATTGGCGCAACGTACTTATCATCGAGCCACTGGACATTCTCAAACGGAAGTCGAAGTGGATGCGACACAATCTTTGTCGCGGCTTTCGGTCGACGGCCGCCCGGTTTTCCGACCGGTATGCTCTCCACAGCAGGCGCGCGCTTTGCCATGGAATGTGTTCTTCTCGGCGCCTCCTTGGTCGCCTACACAGACGCACGAACCTCCGCACAAACGCTGCGATAGCCCGCAGAGACGCGTCGATAGTCCGCGGACGCCCTCTCCGTTAGACCGCAAAGGCGTCTTGAACCCCGCACCCGCGCCGATAGTCCGCATGTGCGCAGCTTGGATGGCCCGCTCGGGCGTGGTTTCGCGGGTCTTTAGGGCACACTCGCGGTCTTTCAAGGTGGAGCTGCGGTCTTTCGGCGAGGGCTCGCGGCCGACGCCGCGGTCTTTCGGCGAGGCTAGGGCGTTATGCGGTCTTTCGGAGAGGCCCGCCGGATGAGCTCTGTTCGTGAGCGGAGCCTGAAAGGCGGGGCAGCGACGCGGTCTTTCGGTGAGGCACCTCGGCGATAACCCGCATGTCCGCTCCGATCGTCCGCTAAAGCCACGCGAACACCCGCGTCGACCGCTGCGATGGTCCGCAGGCCGGCTCAGATCCAATATTCGAACGCGGCAAGCAATGAGGTGGATCGTCTGATGCACCGCCACAGCGCCGGAAAATCAGATCACGATCGAAGGTTCTATTCGCTTCGCCTTGACGGCGACGCGGAGCACGTCGTCGCGTCGATCGCCCGCGACAGTGTGATCGCACGGTTACCGTGAAGTCGGCGCAAACGCTAACGGCCCCACTCGACCACGACGCCGTTCGCCATCTTCGGCCGGTCGAGCAAGAACGTAAGAGCGTCAAATTCGCCGCTCTCGATCACGAGGTCGCTCGCGTGCTGGGGCCGCAGCGCGGGCCGTCGTTGATCTACGCATTCCTCGCGAGTGCCTGGTACGAATTCGCCGGCACCGAGAAACTTGCGGAAATCAAGAAGAAGAGTGGCCGCACGATCACGCCGGGCGATTGGATTGAGGTGTCCTACCAGCAGTTTATGGGCATCACCGGGACGCGCGCGTTCGCTTCCATCATCCGCTGGCTTCGCACCCTTTCTGAACAGACTCATCCGTGCCCGTGGGGCCGCTGCCGCGACGAGCACCCACTGATCGTCGTCAAGCGACAAGGCCAAAGCCGACCGAACCGATACCGCAGATGGAAATGCGGCGAAGACGTCTTGGTTCTGCGACCGCGTATTGCGTCGAAACGATTGAGCGAAGTCGCTCTACAGCGAGTCAAATCGGGGCAGCAGCTCAACGGCATCCAACGTGAGCCAATTGACACGATCGTGGCGACGGACACCGATGAACAACAGATACTGCTGCTGAACTCTCGTAGCGACGATTCGGCGCAAGGTGCGATCGCAGCTTCAGAACTCTCGCCACAAGAGTTCAAGTCATCTCTCTATGAGAGTCCCAAAAGTCTTGCCATAAGAGTTCAAGACATCTTATCCCGAGAGGTCCAGAACTCTCATCACGAGACTTCCCTACGCGAGAAAACCGACTTTGTCGGGATAAACTTTCAAAATACAACAGCAAACCACGATGCTGCTGTTGGGGTGGAGAAGACCAACGAAACCGATGCCGTCGCCTGCGAGATCGTCGAGGCGATCGCTGAACTCGCTCGTCGGTTCGATTCTACGTATCCTGATGATCGCGCGTGGTCTGTCGCACGGCGCCTAGCCTGCGTCGTGCTCGAAACGACTCGAGGCGAGGCCGCACAGGCGCGCGCGCTGCTGCTTCGCGCGATCACCGACCGCCGTCTGGCTCGTGCGACCAATCCCGTCGGTCTGCTGATCCGCGGCGTCGTCGGAGACGCGCAAGGTCAAGACCGCTACCTGATCGCGCTTGAGGACCGCGTAGAACCAACAAAGACCGGGACCCCAGCAACGGTAAAACCATCGCTCAAAACCCACTACAAAACGCAAACGGTCCTGGCGCCTGGGCTTGAAGAGGCACTCCTCGACGTTCTGCGCCGCGGTCACGTCCCCGATAGCAGGTGGTTACGCGAACGCAATATCCCAACCGAGGCCTTGGCAGCCGCGGAGGCAAAAATCGCGTCAGACACCGAGACCACGAGCGACACGCCACTAGCTGACCGTCTCGCAACCGACGACCCGACATGCTACGCGGCAAAACTTGAAGCGATCTTACGCGATCTGTCTCTGCCGGAAAAGCTTGGCATCGAACGTCGGCTCGCCCACCCCATGCTGCTCGGCATGTGTCGCGCCAAACTAGAAACGACCCTACAACGCGAAAAGAACGGCGCCGCACCGCATCCCGACCCAGAAATTGTGCAACAGATTGTTGCACAATTGCCATGGGCCGCCGACGTGAAAGCGACGTGACGAGCGCTGAAAGGGACACGGCATGTGACCTAGCAGGCCTGTGAAAAAGTCGCGGCGTTTGGCTTGGAATGGCGGGCGGTTTGTCGTATCATGATGGCAAGTCTCCTTTATACTTCATGGGAGCGGCCGTTGCGGTCAAAAGACGTTCAGCAT
>JAABUO010010466.1_pt1 | contig 10266 bp, 18 predicted proteins | sample 5559291 | NCBI WGS metagenome assembly JAABUO01 (sample SAMN10711878, study PRJNA513372) | rock metagenome | isolation source: Antarctica rocks | place: Antarctica: Victoria Land, Finger Mt sud
GTCGGTATTCTGTGACAAGCCATGAAGCATTGTGTCTGGTGAAGAGGGGCTCAGCGCGTGCTAGTGCCAAAACTGGCAACGCCTATCAGACTCGTACTTCCATTCATGCAACCATCCATGCGTTCGTTCATTCTCTCATGAACTCACTCACTCACTCACTCGCTTGCTCGCTCGCTCACTCACTCACTCACTCACTCACTCACTCACTCACTCACTCACTCACTCACTCCTCACAGGTCTTACCTTGGGCTCAAGATACCCACAATCCTGAGTAGCTCCCTGCGTTAGGGCCTGTTTTGGCAATCAGCAAAACCAAGAGCAAACTTGTACCTCTATGCCTAGCTCAGAGTCTAGGGGGATCCACCCCAGGCGGCTACAGATGCGGCCCACGTTCACATCCACTGGGAACTCTTGCATGCGCAAGCACAGTAGCATGATGCACGCCACACTCTTGCGCCCCAGGCCTACACCACTCAAACACAGCATATTTCGAGTTTGCTGCAGACGCAAAAACGTTTTCCCATGTGTTACACCAGCATTTGATCAGAGCAATCACAGCATGTCCTTGGCCTGCCATTAATCCAATTTTTTGTGGGTGATGCAATGTCAATCCTGCTGAGCATGTGGATCCCGCCTGCCAGCATGATATGTCCAGCACAAAGAAGATTGCTACAGCACATTCAGCATCAGGTCTCCAAGGCACATGTGCACCGCCCACAAAGGCAGGCAACCTATACCTACTTCATAAGACCTCATACGACCATTCTTCGATGCAGTTCTGACACCAGACTTCATGATAATGCATACCTTCCACGCTCATGAGGAACGCTGAGGCGACTTGAGGTGTTGCATTGCGCAACCACTCGAGGCTTAGCTCCACCTGCTGTGATGCATCGCCTGCTGTTGCTGCGCTGACAGCTGCCCCATCAGCAGCAGCCCAGCATACAGTTGAGCCCTCAACAGCAGCACCGGCAGCAGTAGCATCGGCAGCTGGAGCAGCAGCAACAGCAGCAGCAGCAGCAGCAGCATCACTGTGCTGCTGAGTCAGTTCTACAGCTGATGTGTGCATGTGACATGCCTGACTAACCCCATGCACTGGGGTCGAACTGGCCGGACACAAGCCACATGCATCAGGTTCTCCGTGCACTCTGCCACATGTGTTTTGAAGTGACTCCACTTTTGGTGAAGCGCCAGTCATGATGTCTATGCTGTCGAGGGGGTCTGTGCACAAGTGAGCCTTGTCCTGCAGGTGGGCATGGCAAGGAAAGGGGGCTGCTTGACTGGCAGGCTGGTGAGTCACGCCCATTGGTTGATCATCAACTGGGGGCTGTGCTGTCTCTGATTGGGGAGGGCTGTTGGCAGTGTCCACTTGATGGGACTGTTTGCTGGCCAGCCCTTGTTGTGCTGCCAAAGCACTACTATGGAGCCGGTTCAAGAAGGCCTGTACAAGAAGCAGTCAGCTTGAGGGTTCACCCCTGACCGGCTGGGTCTTCCCAAACAGCTCATCATGAGCTGGAATATTATTATTATTATTAACAAGGCATTCAGTTCCAGGCACGTTGCACAGATTGTCAACACAGGGAGTTTGTCAGACACAGACTGCTGACACCATAGCACAGTTATGCAGATTGGATGCGATAGGTTGGCCATCACCTGAATGCTATCTGCCAAGCGATTTTGCATGCCTCGGCACTGAATGGCTTCAGCCACCTGCACAACCAACAATCAGTGAATGGCAAGCCCATGCAGACGCATGCCTGTCAACCGCAACAGCAGATTTTGATGGAGATATCAGCACATGTTGTGCATAGCATGCTGGTATGCGTCGCTGGAATGCGGCCTTGAAACACAGACGCTCAAGGAGTGAGAGTGCTGATCAGCACAAGGAACCCAGCAGTTCCTGGAGATGATAGACATGCCGGGGAAAAATCCTTGACGCTGCAAAGTTTGAGGGATGCTTCATGCGGAAAGCCTGTGTGGCAAGCTGGAGTGAAGAAGTATGACCTGCGATGCAGGAGCTCTCCTGACAGCCTCCCAGTTGACAGCATCACTAATGTCTACACCATCAGTCACCACTAGCTGCCTTTCCCTCATGCCCAGGTCATCACAGTTTGCCAGACCCTTATCCATATGCACAGCTGTTGTTTGATCAGCGTCGTGGCTGCTTGCTATGCAGTTACTGTCAGCATTTCCATGACCTGGCAACTCAGGTGGGAGTGTTGAAGCCGTGGGTGCATTGTGCTTGAGGTGTAGGCCAGGGTTCAGGATGGGGGGTCTGGCTGGGAATCTGGCCGCCAGTGTCATGTAGGCTTTGCTAGAAAGCTGGTCAGAGACGTTCTGCGTAAGGAAGGTGCCAATGACTGAGTCCAAGACTGACCCTCCCCACGGCTTGCTGTAGGCGCGATCTCCTAAGACGCACCTGCATGCACTACCTCTGCAATTGCTGGGGACCAAACAAGACATGCAAGCCTTGAGTACGCCAAATAAGGTACACACGGTTTAGTTCTGTGAGTGATGCAGAAGTGCATTAGCTTTGAGGTCGCTCTGATGTGCGCAGCAGAGACCAAGCTGACACATGGCTTTGACTACTGCTGCTGGAGATGAAGCTGACATCATCACTCAGATGGCTCATGGGGAGCAATTACCATATATGCAAACATTGCTGCATGCATTTTAACATGGCATTCATGTTCAGTTGGTGTTGCTAGCTGATGACCAGCAATCAGCAGAGCCAGCAACTGATTCTCGGCATGGCTGGCAAAAGTCACGTTGTGAATATTGATGGTTGGAGTGTTAGTCCATTGTCTCCTATTTGTCTCGCATCACAATCTGTCTGCAACATGTCATGATAATCACCTGGCTTGGTGTGTAAACTGGGCAATGCGCTCTGCCCACTGCAGACTTTCATTTACGCCATATGGTATGAGCGTCAAGCTACCCTCCTTCAAGATGCGAGCTCGCCTCACTGCAGCAGCACAAGCTGTTGCTCAGCACCACGCGTGGCTGACAGTTGCTGCCTATAGTATGGTGTATGCTAGACTCATGACGAGCATGTTGCATACCAAACATACAGCAAATCTGTATAATAGGCAGATACCTGTACCGTTGTCAGCATGGCATACAGTCTGAACAATCAAGGTGAGATTGTTGTATCACAGCAGAACACAATGAGTGCAAGTAGTTACCAAACCAGACGGCATGTATCTGAAGTAGGGACACAACCATGCTGCATTACGTTTGCAACTTGTGTCACTATCAGCAAAGTGTGACAGGTACACTGTTTCCTGTACCTTTTTTCTTCTTGAGCACCGTGGTGTTGGGCCCAGCTGCATCAGGTGGCAGAGGACCAAGCTGTACAGCATGCTGGTCTGCAGGAGCTGGCAGTATGGAGTGGTCAGATGTACATACAGACAGCTGCTGGCTTTGACTTTCCCATTGCATCTCACGCACTGAGGGTGCAGACTGAGAGTATAGCTGTGGTGGAAGGTCTGCCTGCCAATGCGTCTGTTGCTGTGACCAGTCACTGAAAAGATGTCCGTGGTGTGAAGAATGGCTGCTGTAGCTGGCAGCTGGAGTGTCAGAAGATGCATACACATGCTGTGGAGATGCTGCTGGCGTAGATGATGCCGGTGAAGAGGCAGCACCAACTGGGAAGGTGGCATTGTCCAAGCTCCAGATAGGCAGGCCGGGCGGCAGTCTGCAGCTCAATGGCATGTCATAGACAGGCAGTGTAGTCTCTTCAGGCCCTGAAGGTGCTGTTGGCAAGGCCTGGTAGGTTGCAGCTGGGGAGGGCACATGAGCAGTGCAAGGGGTAGGCATGGATGGAACAGGGGTAGGGGTAGGGGTGGGGGGGGGGGCAGGGCTATCATCTAAGCTCCAAAACGGCAAGTTGGGAGGCAGTCTGCGGCTGACGGGCATGTCAAAGACAGGCAAGCCAAGCATGTTATCACCAGGAAATGGGGACATATAGGCTCCGTGTGGCGTATTTTGGGTGGGGACAAGAGCTGATGAAGGAGGGATGGTCAGGGGAGCAGCATCTTTGCTGAGTGTCAAAGCAGACAAAGCAGCAGGCAGGCTACAGGCTACAGGTTTGTGCATGACAGGCTGGATGCCCATGTCATTGCTTTCTGGTGATGCATGACAGTCTGCACCATCTGCAGCGGCAGTAGCAGTAGCATCAGGGGTTTGCTGCTGAGCAAACTCAGAGCTACTGATGCTGGCAGGTGAATGGTCGTACAGTTGGAGTCGCAAGCCATTTGATGACGTGTTTGGGGCTGAGTGAACAGACCTTGTTGCATGCTGGGTTGCTGCGCTGCTATGGGCAGATTCAAGTGCATTGCCAGCAAGCTTGTTCCAGCTGTTGCTTGTGACAGGACCACCAAAACTGTCAAGGATTGCTGCCAGTGCTGCAGCATACTCAGCTGCAGCTGTTGCGGAGCCTATGTGTGGTGAATGCTCTTGCATGCACCATGATTGGCATGTGTTGTCTAAGCACTTCGAAGAATTCTGTGCCTCTGCAACAAACAAGCCATCTGAGCGCTATACTCAGCCCGGACATGCAGGCTGAGCTATTTGGGCTGATGCACTTGTTCCAGGGGATGCAAGGCAGCTTTACAGCCACAAGTGGGGCTTGCCTGGTGTTGCAAACCACTGCACAGCCGCAACATGGCCAGGTGCCAGGTACTTTGCTGCTGTACGCCCCAATCCGACCTGTTCGTACTGCCTGACGTCTGGCTTCCAGGGCTGATGAGCTGAGACTGGATTTGGTATGCCTACCGGGTGTAGCCACATACTCTGACGGACGACATCATCACCCAGCTCTTTGGTGCTAGCATGCCCGTCCACACGAAAGTCTGAGGTAGCTGGCGACTTGATACAGTTCTGCGCGCGAGGATCCCGACTACCCATCAAAGCTTCTTGCAGCTATGTCTACTGTTCGCGGTGGCCAATACCGAGCAGCGCTTGACGGGATCAGCGATCACCGCAACCAGCCGGCCGTCACACAGGCGCGCTCCTCTTTTCAGTGTGCAGAAGCAGCCATCACATGTCATCCCTGAGTTACAACGTCGTCGTCGGTCGACTGCTAGTGCTCAAGGGTTGTTTTGTAAGCTTCGCAGACGCACAACGCACGTGCAAACTTTGAGTCTATCCACTGGGCCAAAGGTATCCTTGTTTCCATAGCCGAAGCTGTACCACCTTGAACTCGCTCCCTCTGCTTCGGCCCTAAGTGAAATCCTTGTGCTTGCCTCTGACCTCTCTCTGCTGCTCAACGTGAGCAGCCATGCAGCTGAATGCGGTACCTTGCAACTGTCGCCAGGTCTTTGGTGGCGCCAGGAGTCAGACCTCACATCGCAGAACAAAGATCAAGCAATCAAGACACCCAGCCTTTATCCAGCGCACCAAACGGCAAAGGTTTGAGTACGCTGTTCTGCTGGACTTGCTTGTGTTTGACCACAAACCTGACACAGCTCTGCCGGTGCAGGGTAAGAGCTGTGGAAAATGACACTGATCTCACAGAAGAAGAGCTGGAAGAAAAGATGGAACAGTTCATGCGCAGCCAAGCAGACAGAGAAAGCGGTAAGCTGCCTGTACTCCTGTGCCCTCAGGCCTCAATTTGCTATGTCACAGCCTGACGCTGGCACAAACTGGGATGTGCCAGTCAAACAGACCCGCATGTCTACAGGTGCTGTGGCAAGCCCAGAGCTTCTGCCTGACAAAGTGATTGGTGACGACCAAGTGTCAGAGCAGGTATTTTTCACCACAGCTTCCTGAATTGAAAACAGTGACACACCGCCCATCTGCCTCCTTGCAGGCACAAGGCAATCAATATATCTTGTTTGTGCTGTTTCTGATAAGCATGCAATGCTTGCAGCAAGCCAAGAAGCTGTGCCGGGATATCATGAAAGCTGTAAATCAGCTGCAAGAAAAGCGTGACATGTCCATAAATGAATGCAAGCTGACAATTGCCATTGAAGATCCGCGAAGCAGAGAGCGGCGGGAGGCCATGGGCATTGAGGTCAGGCCTTTGGGCATTGCTGTGTAATTCTGGCTTGCAGTCATCCACCAAGTCTGTTTGGACCAGTCTAGCAACCATAATTGATGCAATGTAGTTGTCCACACGCATGTCTGTACTATACATTTTGCTGTTTATGGGAATGTTGAGCCATTGAACTGCAGTGCCTTTGAGGCTGGGTGTGTTGTTATCACTGGGTCACATGTTACACTGACATGTTGCTTTTCCTTCTACATCATCAAGGTCTGACTGTTGTGTCTGCAACACTATCTACACACACTCTGCCAGCATGTTGAATGTTCCACGTCTGTTGAGTTATGAATATGGCATGCGGCAGGAAAATGCTGGTGGTGTTTCACGGGACGAGATGGCGGCAGCCTTGATGGAGGTCGTAGACGGGCGGTTACCCAAGGACAGAATTGCCCTGAGAGAGCTGTATAATGAGATTCTGGGGTGGCCTTGGCTAGAAGCTGATGAAGACCAAACAGAGGGCACTGGCGAGGCTGTTGCAAACTACAAAGGCATCACGCCCACAGGTGCAGCATTTAATGGTCTATGCAGGAGAGAACAGTGCTACCCATGTCTGCAATTCCAACGATTTAATTGATTGCATGTTTCAACCCTGGTCATTCATCCGTCAAAGACAATATGCACGAGCAAAAGTATCACATTTTGTCTTTAGCGCTGCACTCAGGGTCAGCAGGCTGACAAGGCAAGTGGTGCATTGCAGGCATCACACAGAAACCAGAAACGGGGTCAGCAGGCTGGAGAGGGGACCAGCCCAGACCACCTGTGGGCCGTGATAAGACTGAGAAGCCGCAGGGAATAGCTGACCTGTTGCCTGACTGGGTTGGATACGGCTTCCTTTATGGACTCTCAGGCTTGCCTGTCATCATTGGAGTGTTGGTTGTTGCTGTGCTTTTCTTCAATTCGCTCAAGTAGATCAAGCTGATGACAGCAGCTGTAACGATATATCCTGTTACAGTCCAGGCCAAGGCAAAGGCATTTTGGCAAGCAGAAACATGCTGGCTATTGCTGGGAGGGCATGATCACGGCAGGTGTGAACAGCATCTTTAGTAACTGTCAGCACGTCTTTGACCCTCAAATTTGCAGTTTCAAAACAAGGGTCTGCATAGGAAGAATTTTCAGCTTATCTTCATAACATCTGCCTAACCATCACTAGGTTGCTGCCCGTCAATGTTTTTGTGCATGAGTGTTTTGGTCACACATTTGGTGTATGTGACGCTTAGAAGATGCATCACAGCCACGCACTTTATACAGGCTTGCCAGCTGGTGCATGAAAATCCCTTTTTCCCGGGACAGGGTCAGCCCCCGCCTAGGTTTGTAATGGCTCAGCTATCATCTGGTGAATACGTCAACTAGCGCTACGCATGATTGGCCTGACAAGTCAGAGCGCATGTGCAGCGGCACATTGCAAAAGTGATCGTCTGAGTACGGGTGCGTCATCAGAAGGCCAAAATGCAGTCGACGGCAGATACTGCCCTCGGATACATGAAAGCTTGGGGGAATAAAGCCAAGCAGTATGCCCTCAACCTCACGGACATCGAGATCAAAGTTGAGCAGGCTACTAACAATGATCCCTGGGGCCCACACGGCACCGTCATGGGCGGTGAGTCTTAAGTTTGCTTTTGTTCATCAGTTCTGCTAAACCACTGCTTATCTGGGAGAAAGCATGTTCAGCTGCAGCGGTGTCTGTGCTCCTGCGTTAGTGTAACCTTTCCACCAAGCGTTCCTGCACCCGCCGCAGAGATTGCAAAGGCTTCATATGATATTGACAACTACAAGCAAATCATGGGGGTAGTTGCACGACGCCTGCAAGACACAGAGGAAGACTGGCGTCACGTCTACAAGTCACTTCTGCTGCTGGAGTTCATGAGCAAGCATGGGCCGCAAAAGGTGAGCATTGCTGATGGTCATTAGCTCCTCTTATTTGCCTCTCAGGCTGCCCCTAGCATGATGCTGATGCACTGTGGACATAGTCTGGCACATGAATCCACTGTCTCTTCAGGTAGTTGAGGAGCTTGTCAGCAATATTGGGGTTGTAGAGAAGCTGCAGAACTTCCAGTACAAGGATCCAAAGGGGAAGGACTGGGGCTTGAACGTGCGCAACAGGGCAAAAGAGCTTGCAAACTTTGTCCTGAACCCTGACAGAGTGCGTGCTGAACGCGCCAAGGTAAAGTTCCGTCGCAAATTTGTTTAATCTGCATGCTGTCAACATGATGATTCAGAACTTTCAGCAGACATCAATGCAGTGGCACAGAATTGAACATAGGCGACTGCTTGACCTGTAGCTGACCTAGCCGCCAGTGATGCTTGACATGAACAGACTGCTCTGATCTATGATGCCTGCATGTCACACAATCCTCTGCATGAATGGTCCAGCTCATGTGTTATGCATGCACAGAGATTGGCATGATGTAATATGCACGCTTACAAAACATGTAACTGTGCAAGTCAGCCCTGTTGCTGTGCAGGCCAAGCAGAATGAATCCAAGTACACAGGGGTGTCCTCGAATGACCTGGGCGGAGGGAGCGGCTTTGGTTCCAAGTCTTCTTCTTCTAGCTTTGGTGAGGTTTGGAGCTGTCAATGCAACACAGCATTGACCTTGCAGCCTACCTTTGAGGCTGTCACAGCATATACATTGGACACCAGCATACTGGGACACAGCATTTGACTGGTACATACGCATTGTCAGCTTGCCTGTCAGAGGGGCACCGTTACAATGTACTGGTATGCCATGCGGCAGTCTTTACTGAAGTTTCTGCCTGAATGGCACCAATTGCATATGCAATCAAGCAACGTATCAGTCCTTGTAACCAGGCTAGAAGCTCAAGAACTAGATGTTTGCAGGCATAGATGTAAAGGAATGTACATGTCTGTGAAGATTGACAACCTGTGTCCTGGTTGTGCTCATTAAACACTGTGTTGCATGTGTCATCTGCAGGGGGAGGAGCGTCTGCTCTGTCCAAACTGCCCTCGAGCAAGTCCTCAAAGTCATATGACTCCAAGTCTTATGATGATGACCTTTCAATGTCAGATCGCTCCAGCGGCAACACAAAGTCTGGTGGGGGCTTTGCAGGTTTGGCAGCAAGTCCATGCTGTACCGCCAGATTGTGTTCCAACAGCAGTTTACATGCATGTAGCAGTCAGAGCCTGCTTGAACAGGCACTTTAGTATCCCGACACACATGACCCTGCATTACCAGACAAAGTTGCATTGAACACTATGCATGTTGTATGGGTGCATGCCAAAATGGCACCTGAATGAGATATATCAAGAAAACCAAAGCAGGGTACATGTCACATATCATCATCTTTGCTAATTGGCTTGGATCAACAGCTGCCAGTTGGGTGTAGTGCGCTTAACTTGTCAACATATTGTGCCTTCACTGCTGCCTTGACATGGTGCAGATGATGCTGTGCAAGCAACCAAGGCAAGGATTGAGGCTCTGAAAAAGGAGACTTCGGTACCAGAGTCCCCCAGCCAAGATTCCATCCCCGCCAAGCCCCCTCAGGCCCGGCCCCGCCCCTCACTGGCAGTGGCAGACAGCAAGGGACCCAAGAAGCTGTCAGATGTGAAAGTCAGTGCCAACATTGCTGCATCTCTGGGCAACATCAAGCTGGCTTCTCCCGCTGCATCTCCCAGCAGTGGCAGTGCTGCTAGGAGTGCTGCAGGCGGGGCCAGTGCAATGCCAGCGGCAGCCACTCCTATGCCAGCCAGCACCACAGCTGCGCCATCCCACATGGATCTGCTGGGTGGCCTTGATGCTCCTGCACCAACAGCTGCACAGCAAGGCTCAGGTATAGAGCAGAAACCTACCTGTTTCAGTGTTATGTCAGGAACTCGTGGTGATACCATGTGCATCTTTCAATTGGTTTTTGGTAGGGTAAGGACAGCTTATCAATGTATGACCGCAAACACGGCAACAGCAAGAAGCTATGACTGCAACACCTCTCATGCCTTGAATGATGCACACCTGCAAACAATTGTCAGCCCTGTCAGATTGAAACATCTTGTGTTTCAACAGTGATAAATGTGGTGCAGGTTCACCTGGTGCAGATGTGTGGTCCACCTTCTCCACATCACGTGATGCAGCCCCTGCTGCACCAGATGTCTTTGGTGCAGACCCCTTTGGCGCTGCCCCTGCACCCTCTGCAGCAGGCATGGACCTGTTTGGAGCAGCCCCTCAAGCCACAGGCCGCCCCTCAGCCAGCCCACACGCCGCCTTTTC
>JAABUO010010467.1_pt1 | contig 10265 bp, 12 predicted proteins | sample 5559291 | NCBI WGS metagenome assembly JAABUO01 (sample SAMN10711878, study PRJNA513372) | rock metagenome | isolation source: Antarctica rocks | place: Antarctica: Victoria Land, Finger Mt sud
CTAGCGCCTGCATCCCCAGCCCCTTGATCCGCGCCATGAGCGCCGTGACGGCCGTGTCCGGGTCGAGATCGGCGCGGAAGCCGCGGTGCGCTCCTACAACGAAACTATCTATCTTCCAGGTATAGGGTGGAATAAAAGGCTGTGTTCAGCGTCGACTATCCTTGGCTGCCGCCAGGATTTTCGCCGTGGTATGCCTAAACCTGGTCGTGGCTGGGACCGGGACTCGTTTCTCAAGCAAAGTGTAGGACGTGCCGGGCCTGCCGTCTTGCAGAGGAAACGACGGTTCCCTGTGGTCCTGTGGTTGTACCCCTACGTCTACGCCAGCCCGGCGCGCTATGTCTCCCCTTGACAAACATATCGCCTTGATATACTCTGCTGATATAGCATTGTGATATATCGATGTGATAGGAGGAGCTGTGTACGAGTTGTTTGTGCTCGGGGAGTTGATGGATAAGCCGCTCCATGGCTATAGGCTACATTCCACTATCACAAAGGTGATCGGGCCGATCCGGCAGATGAGTTGGGGCGCCCTCTATCCGCTCATCCGGCGGCTGGAGCAGGGCGGTTTTATCGCGCGCGAGGAGTTCGGCGGCGGCGCGGGCGGGCGCGAGCGCAAAATGTATCGCATCACCGACGCCGGGGTGGCGCGGTTCTATGCGCTGATGGCGGAGCCCGGCGCGTATGACGCCGACTATCCCGTCCTGTTCGTTATCAAGATGAGCAACTTTCACCACGTGGACCAGGAGCAGCGGCTGGCGATCGTGCGGCACTATCGCGCCTACGTCCAATTCATCCACGACTATATACAGACGAGCCGCCGGCACATCACGGTGGAGCCGGCGATCCCGGAGGCCGAACGGCCGCACATCCTGCGCTCGCTCGAGCATCGCCTCCACGTCGCGGAGGCTGATATGGGGTGGATCGACGCCGAGCTCGCGCGCCTCTCCGCCGAGAACATCGCGCCGCTCCAGCAGCCCGGTTCCTGACGCGCTCTACCGGGGCAGACGACTCACCTAATAGGAGGAACATTCCCATGACGACACCATCCACAACAACCCCTGCCAGTTCGTCCGCCATAGACAAGGCGCCGGGGCCTGGCGCCCGAAAGTGGTTCGCGTTGGCCGCGACCTGTTTCGGCCTCTTCATGGCCCTGCTCGACGTGACTATCGTCAACGTGGCGTTGCCCACGATTCAGCGCAGTCTGCACGCCGGGTTCGCCGACTTGCAGTGGGTCATCAACGCCTACACCATCGCGCTGGCCGTCTTCCTCGTCACAGCGGAGCGCCTGGGCGACATCCTTGGACGCAAGCGCATCTTCATGGCCGGGCTGGGCGTCTTCACCCTGGGCTCGCTGCTCTGCGCGCTCTCCGACGACATCACGATCGGCGGCCTCTCGCACATCACCCTGCTGCTGTATTTCCGCGTGCTCCAGGGCGTCGGCGGCTCGGTCATGCTGCCGCTCTCGCTGGCCATCATCTCCTCGACGTTCCAGGGCAAGCAGCGCGGCACGGCGATCGGTATCTGGGGCGGCGTGACCGGCCTGGCCACGGCGCTCGGCCCGCTGATCGGCGGCGTGCTGGTGCAGCAAGTCAACTGGCAGTCGATCTTCTTCCTCAACGTGCCCATTGGCGTCGCCGGCATCCTGCTCACGGCGTGGGCGGTGCGCGAGTCGCGCGACGAGCGCGCGCCGCGCTCCATCGACCTCTTCGGCCTGGTGACGCTCACGGTCAGCGTGTTCTGCCTGGCGCTGGCGCTGATCCAGGGCAGCGACAAGGGCTGGGGCTCGGCGTACATCCTCACGCTCTTCGTCGTCGCGGTCGTGGCCCTGATCCTCTTCGTCGTCGGCGAGCTGCGCATCAAGAACCCGATGGTCGATCCGCGGCTGTTCACGAACGCCAGCTACACGGGCGCTGCTATCGCCGGATTCACGCTCAGCGCCGGCCTGTACGCCCTGTTCTTCTTCCTGGCGCTGTACTTTCAGAACGCGCTCGGCTTCTCCGCGCTCGACACGGGCCTGCGCTTCCTGCCGCTCTCCGCGCTCGCGCTCGTCGGGGCGCCCCTCGCCGGCGCGCTGACCGGACGTATTGGGCCGCGCCCGCTGCTCGTCGGGGGCATGGCGCTGCTGACCATCGCCGTCGCGCTGATGACGCGCATCTCGCCGCGGGGCACGGCCAACGATTGGGTCGTGCTGCTGCCCGCCTTTATCATCGGCGGCATCGGCAACGGCTTGGTCAACCCGCCCATCTCCACCATCACGGTCGGCACGGTCGAGCGGGCGCGCGCCGGTGTGGCCTCGGGCGTCAACGGTCTCTGCCGCCAGGTCGGCACGGCCTTCGGCATCGCCTTCCTGGGCGCGCTGCTCACCAGCCGCTACAACGACGCGATCCGCGGCGGCGTGAACGGCTTGCACGCGCCGCATCTGACGGGGGCGATCCGCCAGCGCATCATCAGCGGGGTGCAGCAGGCGGGCACGATCGCCGGCAGCACCGGGCTCAAGGGCGGCGCGGGCTACGCCAGCCCCTACCAGGGCACGCCGCTCTACGCCCAGGTGCAGGGCATCGCGCACGCGGCCTTCATCGGCGGCCTGATCGACATCCTGAAGGTCGCCACGGTCATCCTGGCCGTCGGCGTGGCCGCCTCGGCGCTGCTGGTCAAGCGCTCCGACTTGCTCGCGCCCGCGTGGGACGAGGGCGCGGGGCCGGACCACATCGGGACACACGCCACGACCGAGACCGGCGTCGTTCCGTCGCGATCGGCGCCTTCCCCACGCGAAGGGGCGGGATAAACGTCGAAAGAATATTGGCAATCATGGAAAGGAATTCACGATGAAAGCGATCCATGTCCACGCGTATGGTGGTCCCGATGTCCTGCGCCTGGAGGAGGCGCCGGACCCACAGCCTGAAGCGAGGGAGGTCCTCGTGCGCGTGGCCGCCGCCGCGGTCACGCCGCTCGACGCGCTCACGCGGGCCGGGCATGACCCGATGGGCCAGACGGCGCTCCCCTACACACCGGGCATCGAGGCGGCGGGGACGGTGGCGGCGGTCGGCGCGGGGGTAGTGGGCCTGGCGGTCGGCGACCGCGTGTACATCACCGGCTCACGCGACGGGACCTATGCCGAGCTGGCGGTCTGCGCGGCGGAGCAGGTCCATCCGCTCCCGGCGACGGTCTCGTTCGCGCAGGGGGCTGCAGTGGGAGGGTACTATACCGCCTACGCCGCCCTCTTCCTCAGGGCGAAGGCGCAACCGGGCGAAACGGTCCTGGTCCACGGGGCCACCGGCGGGGTCGGGATCGCCGCCGTCCAACTGGCGCGGGCGGCGGGGCTGACAGTCATCGGGACCGGCGGCGCCGAGCGGGGCCGGCAGCTCATCACCGCGCAGGGCGCGCAGCACGTCGTCGCCCACGATGCCCCCGACGCCGATGCGCGCATCCGGGCGCTGACGGGCGGCCGGGGGGTTGATGTGATCCTGGAGATGCGGGGGGACGCCAACGTGGGGCATGACCTCGGCCTACTGGCGACGCGCGGCCGGGTCGTCGTCGTCGGCTTCGGACATCCTGGGCCGGTCGGGATTATGCTCCCGGCTCTGCTGGCCGGCGACCTGTCTATCCTCGGCCTCAGCCTGGACAACCTGGACGCCGACGCGTGGACCCGCATCGTCGCGGCGGTCGGCGCGGGGTTGGAGACCGGGACGCTCCGCCCGGTGGTCGGCCAGGAATACCCTCTGGCCGCCGGGCCGCGCGCCCACGCGGCCCTCGCACGGCCTGGCGCCCATGGCCGCATCGTGCTCATCCCCTGAGAGGCCCGCCCAGCCCCGTCCGCTAACAGCCAAGGAGGCGCCATCGTCCAACATGTGAGGGGCTGGTAATCTCTTAGCGTACAATTCCCCGGATCAATCTAATGACCCCTGCCTGTGACGCGCACCGACCTGGAGTGGACCGACGGCGACATCGCGGCACTGCACGGGCTTGACACAGAGGAGGACTAACCGATGCCATTGTTACTCACACAGGATGACCTTCGGCCGCTGGTCGACGGACCGCGGTTTCCGCGGGACGCGTTCGCGGTGATCGAACATGCGCTACGGCGCGAACACGGCGCGGACCTCGGGCACGCCCTATTCCTGAAGTTCCCTCTCGGGGCGGAGGATCGCGCCGTCCAGGTATACCCGCTCTCGTCCCCGCTCCACGGCTGCTTCGTGCGCGTGTCGCCGGTTTCCGAGGGACCACGCCCCACGGTCGACGCCAATCTCGCGCTGCATCTGGACCGTGAGACCGGCGAGGCGCTGGCCCTCATCGCCACGGACGACTTGAGCCCGCTGCGCACGGCCGCTCCCGTAGGCGTCGCGTGCAGGCATCTCGCGCCGGCGGGGGCGCGTATTCTGGCGCTGATCGGCAGCGGGCTGCAGGCGCGCTATCAGGCGCGCGCGATCCAGGCCGCCGTCCCCACCCTCGACACCGTACGCGTGTTCAGCCCGACGCCCGCGCACCGCGAGCGCTTCGCGCGCGAGATGGGGGAGAGAACGGGCTTGTCCATCCTTGCCGTCGACGCGGCGCGGGACGCCGTCGAGGGGGCCGATATCGTGTGCGTGACGGCCGGGGGCGCGCCCCGGTCGTCGAGGCGTCCTGGGTCCGGCCGGGCGCGCTCGTCACCACGGTGAACCCGACCGCCGTCGCGCCCGATCTATGCGCACGGCTGGCCGTACCAGCGCGCGAAGGGCCGGCCGTGCGCCCATCGGCGTGGGAACCGCATCCACCCTATCCCATGTCCGCCAACGGGGCGATCGACCCGGCCACGATAAGCGTGACGCTCGTCGACGTGCTGCAAGGCGCGTCGCCCGCGCGTGAGCGAGACGGCGAAATGGTGCTGTATGTGCAACTCGGCGCGGGCGCCTGGGACGCCGCTTTGCTACATTGGGCCTACACCTGGGCGCGCGAACACCAGGTCGGGACCGTCTTTCATTTCACGTCCGTATAGGCAAGAGCGGTTGACGGTCACGGCTGGTCTGGGGGATACAGCGTCGACATCCAGATATGGGTCAAGACATCGACCAATGCGTTCTCGTCGTCGAATGGCGCCACGCCGACGGCCGCGAGGTAGTACAACCGCTCTCCCAACCATGTGAGGGCACTAGCCAGGGCTTGCACGTCTCGTGGGCTTGACCAAACGCTGCCGGCTTCGCGGTCAGCGTTGATGCGCTCGGCGGTCGCGGTCGTGAAGCCCTCCATCTGTTCGCGCCAGAGCGCGCTGAGTTTCGGATCGCAGCGCCAATTCTCGACGATAGCGCGCAGGACGGGGGCCTCGTCGCGCCACAGCTTCGCGCCGTCCATGATGCTTGACCGTATAGCCGCCCGCCGCTCATCCGCATCGTGATGGCGCAGCCAGGGCCGCGCGGCCGCATGCCCCTGGCTCACCGCGCGCCGCACCAACTCCACGAGCACATCTTGCTTGCTCTCGAAGTAGAAGTAGAAGCTGCCGCGGGAGACGTTGGCGGCAACCAGAATGTCGGCCACGCTGATCTCGTCGAACCGATGATCGGCGAGCAGTTTCCGGGTGGCAGCGAGGATCGCGTCACGCAGGTCGCGTCCATCACGTTCCACCCCGCCTCCCTGGCGTGCGACACGCCGGGAGCCAGACCCCGTCGCATCCGAAGGTCGTCCTCGTCTAGCCATACCCCCAGCATAGCTGATCGATAGACACTATGACTAGACAGCGTATCTATACATAGTGTATAATCGGGTGAGCGAGGCAGGACGAACATAAGATAAGGAGGAGACCAATGAGATTCCGCACCTTTGGCCGTAGCGGTCTGCGGGTGTCCGAGCTGTTCCTGGGCACGATGACCTTCGGTGAGAACTGGGGCTGGGGTGCCCCGATCGAGGAGTGTCGCACGCTATTTGCTGCGTACGCTGAGGCAGGCGGCAACGTGATCGATACCGCCAACCAGTACACAGACGGGGAGAGCGAACGTATCGTCGGCGAGCTGCTTGGCGCCGACCGCCACCGCTTTGTGGTGTCCACCAAGTACACCCTCTCTACCGACGGCACGGACCCGAACGCATCCGGGAACCACCGCAAGAGCCTACTGCGCTCCCTCGAGCAGAGCCTGACCCGACTGCGCACCGATTACATCGACCTGTTGTGGGTACACATCTGGGATCCGAGCACTCCCATGGAGGAGACCATGCGGGCACTGGACGACGCCGTGCGGGCCGGAAAGGTGCGCTACGTCGGAATTTCCGACACCCCGGCGTGGGTGGTCTCCCGGGCCAACACCCTCGCCGACTGGCGCGGGTGGAGCCCGTTCATCGGCGTACAGCTGCCCTACAGCCTCGTGCAGCGCGAGATCGAACGTGAGCTGCGCCCGATGGCCGACGCGCTCGACCTGTCCGTGGCCGCCTGGTCGCCGCTCGCCGGCGGGGTGCTGTCCGGCAAGTTCACGCGCACGATGTCGGACGCGCCGACGCGGGTTGACCGGAAGGACATCGGCGAGCGCGACCTGCGCATCGCGCGAGAGGTGGACGCGGTCGCTGACGAGCTCGGCGCCACCTCATCGCAAGTCGCCTTGGCCTGGACCATGGCGCGTCGGCCTGGAAGTCGACCCTCTGTGCATCCCATTGTGGGCGCCCGTCGGCTCGATCAACTGATCGACAACCTCGCCGCCACCGACCTTCGACTACCCGAGGAGGCGCTCCGCCGCCTCGACGACGTGAGCGCCATCCCACGCGGCTTTCCCGTGGACTTCATCGAGTCCACGACGGAGTTCGTGTACGGACCGGTCGTCGAGCGATTCGATCCACGGCGGTGAACAGACAGAACAGACAGGAGAAGCGCCGATGAAGGTCTTCCTCACGGGCGCCAGCGGCTTCATTGGGGCCGGAGTGGCGCGCGGCCTGCTTGCCGCCGGCCACGACATCATCGCTCTCGCTCGTTCGCCCGCGTCGGCCGACCGGTTGCGCCGTCACGGTATCGAGCCCTTCTTCGGCGATCTCGCCGATGCCGATCGGCTCCACGCCGGTACGACACGCGCTGACGCGGTGATTCACGCCGGTTTTCCGCGTCAGGCCTACCAAGACATCGACCGGGCGATCGTCGTCGATCAAGGAGCGGTGGCGGCGTTCGTGCACGCGCTCGCCGGAACATCCAAACGCCTCATCTACACGAGCGGCATCGGGGTCGTCGGCGACACGGACGGCGCGTCGGTCACCGAGGACAGTCCCCTGCACACCCCGCCGGCACTGACATGGCGGCGTGACCTGGAGGTCACGGTGATCGCGGCCGGTGGTGTCGTGCTTCGTCCCGCGTTCGTTTACGGACGCGCCGGAGGCGACATTCTGGTGACGCTCATTCGCGACGCCGCGGCCCGTGGCGCCGCGTACTACGCCGCGCCGGGCGACAACGTCTGGCCCAACGTGCACGTCGACGACCTCGGCCGCGCCTACGCGCTCGCGCTAGAGCATGCGACAGCGGGACGCGTGTTCAACCTGGCAGGCGACGAAGCAACGCCGCGCACCGTGATCGAGGCGATCGGTCGGCTCATCGGCGCTCCCGAGCGGACCATCTCATTACCGCTGGCCAAGGCGATCGACGTCGTCCCCTATATCGGGTGGCTGGGCGGGAACATCCGGGTCGAGAGCAACCGAGCCCGCGTTGAGCTCGGATGGCGCCCTGAGGGACGGGGCATCCTCGATGAGATAGAACACGGGTCCTACGTGGCGCTGCTACACGCGCCTGACGCTCCATCCACATCTGACATGCGTGCAGGTGCAGATCGCGGCTGCCGCTGACGAGCGGACGTTGGAGCGCCGGTTGGAAAGCGTCAAACACTACCTCTGGCATGGCAACAGCGTCATGGCTCTGGAGGGCCTGTCGGACGTGGGCGCGGAAGACTGGTTGATGTCTTAGCGGTTGATCTCGATCAACAGGATCCACGCGTCGATGAGTGCGACCACGTAGCACACGATGATCCCCGGGACGACCACGTACACGCCGCCGGCCCCGCGCAGCAGCATGACTACGCCGGCGGCCACGAACGCCCCCATGGCCAATTGACTGAGGACGACGTGCGCCACGTAGCGGCGATGGTACGGCCGCAGCGCCGCCTCCCGGAAGACGGCCCGATTCACGGTCGCCGTGAGCGCCCCCATGACCAGCCCGACCAGGAGCGCCGCGACTCCGTGGAGCGCCACGGGTTGTCCGGGCACGAGCAGGAGCGAGGACTCGATCAGCACGGTCACCAGCGCGATGATGGCCTCCAAGACACAGTTGGGCAGGCCGGGGTTGGACATGATCTTCGGCAGATTGATGGAAACCCCCACGAAGACCAGGCCGGCCAGCGCGGCCGACGCCGACACTTGAGCGCCGAAGAAGCTGTCCCATCCATCCACTGGCTCGTCCTCCCGTTCACTCACGTCCGCGGCCGGCGCGCTGATGCGCGGCGGCCACTGTCATCGCCGTCATCGCCTTTATCGCGGGATCACCGCGGTCAGGGCATGGACAGGCCGCCGTCGACGACCACGTACTGGCCGGTGATGAAGCGCGCGTCGTGCGCCGCCAACAGCAGGATCGCGCCGGCCACATCCTCCGGTTGGGCGAGGCGGCGCAGCGGGGTCTGGGCGCCGATCGCCGCGCTCCACGCGCGTACCTGCTCCGCGCTGGCCTCGGTCTCGACCAGACCGGGAGCGACCGCGTTGACGCGGATACCGTGGGGGCCTAGCTCTTTGGCGAGTACCTTCACCAGCGCATCGACGCCCGCCTTGCCGGCCGCGTGCCCCGCGCTCCCCTCGACGGGGACGCGCGACATCACACTGCTGAGCGCGATGATCGTGCCCCGCGCGCGCGCCGCCATTAGGGGCGCGACGGCTTGGGCCGGGATATAGACGCCCGCGAGCTCGCCGCGCACCATCTCGTGGAACGCCTCCCACGTCAGGTCCAGGACGGGCGCGAAGACCACACCGCGCGAGGCTTTCGCGTTCAGGACCAGCGTGTCGATGGGTCCTAACCCTTCCTCCACCGCCCGCGCCATGGCCGCGACCTGCGCGGCGTCATCCACGCTGGCCTGCACGGCCATGGCCCGGCCGCCAGCGGCCACGATGGCGTCGACGATGTCCCGGGCCTGGTCCGGGCTGCGATGATAGTTGACCGCCACCGCGGCCCCCTGGGCGCCGAAGAGCCGCGCGGTCGCCGCGCCGATGCCCCGACTCGCGCCCGTGATGAGGGCGACGCGTCCCTCCAGGAGCCGCGTGCCCGCGCGTGCTGTCTGTCCGTGATTGTCCGTCCGCGCCATCGTCGTGTCCTCCGTTGATTAATGATGGGTAACGATTTATTTACTTATCGCGACAAAAAAAGGGGCGGCTCGCTCTACGCGCGCAGGCCGTCGAGGGTGGTATGTACCATCGTCGCCAGGATGTCCTCCCGCGCGTAGCCGGCCCAGCGCTGCCCGCCCAGCACCCGTGTCTCGATCACATAGTAGGCCGCCTGCGCCGAGAAGGCGCGGGCGGCCAGGCGCGCGTCGAGCGGGCGGAAGGCTCCCGCGGCGATGCGCTTCTCGATGTAGCCCGCCAGGATCGCGACGAGGATCGACTCCTTCTCCTCGAAGTGCCGCCGGGACAGCTCCGGCCGTTCGAGCGCCGCGAACAGGAGGAGGCGGTGGATCGCGATGTCCCGCTCATCCAGCGAGACGAGCCCCTCCGCGTAGTAGGAGAAGACGGCCTCGTCGTCGGTCCCCCGCGCCAACTCCTTGAGGCGGGGCACCATGGGGTGGTCCCGGTATTGCGTGGCGAGGATGGCGTCGAACAGGCCCTCCTTGTGCGAGAAATGCTGGTAGAGGAGCGCGACGTTGACGCCGGCGTCCCGCGCCACGTCTTCCATGCGCGTACCATGATAGCCATGCCGGGCGAACGTCCCGATCGCGGACGCGACGAGCTGCTTGCGCCGTTCGTCGCGGGTCAGCCGCGGGGTTAATCGCGTCTTCATGGGCGCAAACCGGGCCATCCCTCTCCCCTTTTCATATCTCCGATCCCAGCATACGACGAGGGCATGAATTTGTCAATAACTACTTATTTATCATCTTGGCCCACGCGCTGTCGCGGCATAGACAGCAAAGCAGCGGGCGGGTAGCCCAGGCCGATCGTAGCGGATGACCCGCTAGTGGGTCATGCCGCAAATGAGTAGCCCTCCGGCAGGATGGCCGCAGACCCGCCCAGGCGGCGCTGGCGGACCCGTTCGCGGCGGCGCCGCCGCTTGCCGTCCCACACGAAGGGTGTGGGCG
>JAABUO010010468.1_pt1 | contig 10265 bp, 15 predicted proteins | sample 5559291 | NCBI WGS metagenome assembly JAABUO01 (sample SAMN10711878, study PRJNA513372) | rock metagenome | isolation source: Antarctica rocks | place: Antarctica: Victoria Land, Finger Mt sud
CCTTCCCGGCTAGCGAGTCAGCATGACCCTAAGGTCAGCAAGCCAGACCCCAGGTCTGACCCACCCCGCACCCCTGGCTGGGGCCAGGCAGAATCCCTTGTGGACCAGGCTGCAGGCCACACCTGGGATGATGATGACGATGCATCATACCTCTCATCATCTCCCCCACCCCGGTCCCCTCACAGAGTGGGTGGCCCCACAGACACCCTCCACCCTGGCTCAGCTTGGGCCCCTCAGTCTGCCAGTGTCAGGCCCAGCTCAGCTCGCAGCCTTGCCCTCACAGACTCCTCTGGTGCCTCCACCTCAGGCCGTGGTCACATGGCTCACATGGCCGTGGCCCCAGGCATGCTGCGGCCTGGCATGAGTGCAGCCAACCAGGGCTGGTCTGCTCCTAGTGCCCCTTTTGGCCCTCACTCATCTGACCCACAGATCCCACACAGGCTCTATGAGCAGCTGGCGTCTCCCAATGACCCTGTTGTCAGTCCAGGCTTTGCACAGCGTGCAGCTCCTGCCAGGTCACACTATGACCCAGCTGGCCCTCTCAGAAATTTTGTCAACCAGGAAACAAATGCCCCAGCCGTAATTCAGGGGGCCATGGCCCCAGTAGTAACACCAGCATCAGCAGAGTTTGACAGTGAGGCCTTTTTGTCTAATTTGCTGAATGAGAACCAGCTGGACAACAGGCCAGTGTCAGACATCTACTCTGCTGCTCCTGTTGGTGGTTCTGGAGCCGACACTGCTCACTGGCCTGGCTTGGCTGACGCTCCACCTGCAGGACCAGGTACAAACAACAGCGGTCATACAATGCATGTCTTGTCCATGGTGCAAGCCACCATTGTAGCCTGTTGTGCTGCATGGGCCTTGAAGCCAATGACTGGATGCTTCACATGGCATCTGTTCATGCAGGCGGCATCAGTGACAATGGCAGGTCATGTATCCTCACTGAATGCACTGCACTGACCATGCCCTACAAACTGACGTCTGCCTCAAGCTGTCAATCCAGTCGGACAGCTTGAGGCAGACACTTTAGTCACCCTGTCAGCCTGATGCTGGTGGTGCAGCTGTCAATCAATGCTCTATATGGTCTGACTCTAGATGACATGATGCAGGTGCCATGTCATGGGCCGCAAGGGTGGACATCAGCGCAGATGGCTTGCCAGTCTCAGAGCAAGAGGATGATGACGAGGACCTTCAGAAGGCACTGCAGGTCTGCACCTCTGCCCCTTGCGTTTACAGATGTTGCTTTGTGGCCCACCCTCAAACCCTTGAAACAGCCAGTGGTCAAGTGCTGGCGCAGAAACTTCAGGGCCCGACTTGGATCCTGAGCCAATTGAATTCAAGTGGCACATTAAGTTTGGGCAGATCTGGCCTTGCCCGTGCAACAACTGCTGCATGTTGTTGTTCACCATGCTTTCAAGGTCATGACAAGTAAACTGTAACACACTCAGCAAAGATGACCATGAGTCCTTCTTTTACCAAGCTTGCTGTCTCTGAACTTTTGTGCGCTCTGCAGCGGCCCACTCAAAGTTTGTAAGCAAAACATGCTGTGTTTATGTTGCAGGCAAGCCTGGCAGATGATCAGTCTGAGCTGAAGCAGGCAGCGTATGCCAGTGAGCTGATGCGCCAGGGGGCAGAAGCTGGCGCCAACGGTGTCTCAGTAGTGGGCCTGCGCAACGCCACTGGAGAGTATAACTGCTTCCTGAATGTCATCATCCAGTGCCTCTGGCACTGCCATGACTTCCGCAGGCAGGTCATGAAGTGGGAACCAGCAGCGTATGAGGTCAGTGTCTGCAGCCTCATACCTTACCAGTGCACAACACCAGTGCAAAGCTCCCTCTGATGCCTGCTTTTGATGAGCTGAACAAAGATTGCTGGTACACTATCTCAGCGTTTTCAATCAATGGCTTGCAATTCTTTCTGGCAAAGACAATATGCTGCATGCAGCCTGCGTAGACTTGGAACTGCTTAGTGCTGCAGTGTGCTACAATGACTATGCAGTCATGTGCAGGTGTGAGTGTGTACTGCTGATGGGTGTGCCAGATTGGCCTCCTCAAGCAGCAACAAACAATGCCTGAGTGTTGCCTGCAGGACAATGCAGTGGTAACAGCCCTGATTGGCTTGTTCAAGGCCTTTGCTGAGAGGGAGAAGAGCAAGGCTGCCTCCCAGGCGGTGGACCCCACTCAGCTGCGAGTAGCCCTGGGCAATCTGGAGGGTGACAAGTTCAAAGTTGGTGAGCAACCTGCATCCTCCCTATTTGCACAGCGGTGGCATTGAAGGCTTGTGCAATCAGCCTAGCTGCTGCCATGTCATGCACAAAGCTTATCTGTCCTGTCTAGATGACGTCATTTTTTATATATGTGTGCCAAACTGTATTGCTTGCTTCCCTTTGATCCTGTGTGTTTGTGCACAGTGAGTGGCACATGAGGCTCCACCTAGCTCAGGCTAGCTAGCTGCCTGATGCCCACCAAGTATGGACCTATGCATGCCAGTTTCAGTTGCAAGTTTACCAAGGAGTATTTGTGTGTCATTCATGAGGGTTGCCACAAAGCAGGACCTGTCACCATACTTGCTCTGATGTGGTGCAGGTCAGATGGGTGATGCTGCAGAAGTGCTGGGTGCCTTGTATGAGAAGCTGGCAGTTGTTGCAGCCAAGGCTGGCAACCCCACTCTCCTGAATGACAATTTCGGCCTACACGTGCAGGTGCAACCCTATTCAGGCACAGCATGTCACCATTCTGACCATGTGTTGCCTTCGTTGCAGTGTGCATCTGCACTAGTGTTATTCACTAGGCTTGTTGCACATGAGCAGTTTTGAAATGGCTGCAACCAACCAATCAACCAGAATCTAATGCATATCAGCTTCTGCTTGATGCAGGAGAATGTGCACTGCCGCAAGTGTGGTAAGGACACCCACCAGCACAGCTATGTGCAGTACTTCTACAATGTCATGTCCACAAGCATCAGCGTTCAGGGAGTGCTAATGGCTGGCCAACCCCTTGGTCAAGCCCTCAAGGACATAGAAAACCAGAGCCAGAAGTCCTGCGACACTGACAAAGGTACCATTGCTCCTCCAATGGCCGTATTGTGACAATTGCATGCCTGTGTAATACTGTGTTCCTTGCAGACATGCAGATACCACAAAGAGCCATGCCACTGATGTCTGTCTGGTACTGTCTGGCTGTTTACAAGTTTCCGCTCATCTTGATCGTCAACGTGCAGCTTTTTGTGCTCTGCAGGAGGGTGCAATGTGCTGAACGCTGTGCAGCACATTCTTCTAAGCACGCCGCCTCGTGTGTTCACCATGCAGCTTGCATGGCAGAGTAACAATGAGAGTGCTAATGAAATCAGACAAGCAATGGACGGCATGACACAGGTACTCTGTCTGACATGCTGAGCATTTATTCCTATGCAAGCATGCATCACCATCTGTTTTGGAGCTTGTGCTATGCCTGCTGCTATGTAGCCATATATGCAAATGATTCTTATGCACTTGTGGGAATACTGTAGTGCTGCAAATTGTGACCGCTTTCTGCCTGAAAGCACTTGCTGGTTTTGCAGGAGCTCGACCTGGGTGATGTGTACCTGCACGTGCCACAGCACAAGCACATCTACCACATACGCAGCATGGTGTGCTACTATGGACAGCATTACTTGGCATTTGTCCTTATGCCAGACAATGTCTGGTTCATGTTTGATGATGCCAGCATGCAACGTGTCGGTGACTGGGCTAGTGTCATTGCCAAGTGTGCTGCTGGCCGTACACAGGCCTCTGTTTTGTTTTTCGAGCAAAAGTAGACCACCATAGAAGCAAAGACTGTAGATGCACTGTGTGCACTAGTACTAGCTGTGGCAATCTGTCTGCTGTCTCCACGCTCTGTTGCACTGCTTGTGCACGAGTTTGGTAGCAAGCCCTGTAGAAATAAACTTGCAAAACACTTTTGTTTCTGTAAAACAGCTGACTTCTTCTGCTAATGCTTTGGTATTCCAAACTCCACACAGTAACCAGCACATTGACCGCGTTGATGCAATCTGAACTGTGCGCACGGTACAAAACGTACTGACAAACATACAATTCGGCAAACCCTTGCATCTGGCATTGCTCGTCATCTGCTGAAAGCATAGATAGGTTGAGGTCAACATGCATGCCATGCAGACCCTGTGCAAGTTGAGTTGTCCGAGAGCGAAAGTCGGACAGCGGCTGATTGTGTCTTCGGGAAGCAGTCTTTGCGACATTGAAAACAGACCATCCTTTTCCGCTGCGTCTTCTGCAGGTAACACAGCTGTCCTTACTCCCAGCAAAGTAGCAGAACAGTCTCAGAAGGCTTCTACATGGAGCAGCCCACTACGCGTGCTGGCTGCAACAACTATGGCAGCTGTTGTATGGCTGGTATGCACAACAGTAGTCTGTATGCATTGCAACCGTCCTTTCTGCTGATTTTGCCCAAGGAACTCTGGTACTTGGCTGCACAACTTGATGATACAGTGCACCGCTGTGAAGTACCACTGGATTAGAGCTTGAAGCCTCTAAAGGTCTTCTTTGCTGGGATCTGCAGGGACCCCCAACAGGGAGAGATGCACGTGCGGAAGGCATTGGCAGCAAGGTCTCTGAGAAAGTGGCCTCCCTAACATCAAGCAGTAAGGTCAGTTGCGATGTCTTGCTCAGCACTAGACTTGGCAGCTGAGCCTGGCTCTGACCCTTCATAAAGCCAATCTGCTCACAGGGGGCTTCGGCATCAGCAGTTGCGCTGGACAAGCTTCCACCCTTGCCTTTTGCGCCAGATGCCTTAGAGCCATTCATTGACACAGCCACGATGCAGATCCACCATGACAAGCACCACCAGACCTACATCACAAAACTGCAGACAGCAATCAGTCAGGCGCCAACTCTCAAAGGCAAAAGGTTGGTGAGCTCTCAAGACCTTGAGCATCTGTGCAAAGCAACCTTAGGTGAAAGCACAACAGAAGGCACTCACAGGGGCATCATGGCTGTGGTGTCTATCCACTCGGCTGCATATACCAGGCGTGAATGCTATTGACAGGATTGCATGCATGCAGGATGACCTGAACAAAGCTGTTGGTACCCGAGACATTCCAGCAGATGTCACAACAACAGTAAGGAACAACGGCGGCGGGCACTGGAATCATTCCTTTTTTTGGAAGATTCTGACTCCTGCTGGGTCCAAGGAAGCAGACTACCAGGTTGTTGCCTCAGATGAGCTCAAGAAGGGCATTGAAGAAGTATGGGGCTCCCTGAATGCCTTCCAGGCAAAGTTCAACGAGGCAGCCACAGCTGTCTTTGGCTCTGGCTGGGCTTGGCTGGGTGTAGATGAGTCAGGCACACTTGTCATCTCTACCACAAGTAAGATTGTGTGCTCCTCCAGAATTTGGTGCATGCTGCAGATCTTTTTGCGGATCTTTGCACATTTTACAAACGCTAACATTGTAAGTGGTTTGCAGTCAACAGCACATCTGAAAGCCTTTGCACATAGCAGATCTCTGTTTTCTGATGTGCACAGCATGGATTCTAAGCTTGTTTGCATTCAGGCCATGCTGATAGTGGAGTCAGTGTACATGTCAACACCACATACCTCTCCTTCCCAGTGCAGCCTCATCAATCACCTTATGCTCATACAGCCTGCTCTGTGCCACAACACAAGAACTGAGGAGTGATTCATTCAGTGCAAATGCTCAAATAAGCAGTCACATGTATTCAAGCAGCCAGTTTTTGCTCTAGTGTGTAATCAGAGCATTGCTCATTGCTGCTGTCTGAACACAGGCAATCAAGACAACCCACTCATGAAGGCGGTGGTGAAGGATGCACACACGCCCATCCTTGGGCTAGACGTATGGGAGCACGCATACTACCTCAAGTATCAAAACAAGAGGCCGGACTACCTGAACAGCTGGTGGCATGTTGTCAACTGGAAGCAAGTCAGTCACAACTTGGAGCTGGCTAAGGCTGGCAAGCCTCCGGCAACAGCATAGCGCGGCATACTTACATGTTGACAGACAACTTTTCCAACAAGATCAACCTGTCCAGTTTTGAGATTACTGAAGGACTGCTCCCATTCTGCAGAGATGCAAGTGTATGCGCATGTGGTTACATTGAAAGGCAGGATACAGTCCAAGCACTTTGAGTCACACTGCTACACTACCTGTGTGCTGGGTATTTACCTCAGCTGAGAGCCAACATATCTGCTTTCACATTCAAAATCCTTTTTATATGTGTGTCAGCTTTGTCTCTCCATTTTATCCACCACCAGACTGTCATCTCAAACAGGATCCCCTTACTATGTTTTGGCGAGCAGTGCTGGAGCATGGAGTCACAAGACTGTCAAAGGTAAATTTGTAAGCTTTTGAAGTGGCTTCAAAAGCTTGCAATATAAAAAGATTGTCATAGTTAGGTGCAAAATTTCACTAGCGCATGGCATAATCTTCACAATATCAATGCCAGTATCATCAGCATCATCATCATCGTCAGCATGATCAGATGTCACTAGATCTGACATCGTACAAACAAGCAGAGGCACACAGTATGTACAAAGCAGTAACACAAAGCAACTTCAGGAAAAATCACTGAGCATATATTAGGATGCTCAGCCTTTGTACGTAGATCTATCACAACATCCCCCCACTCTTTATCGACTCTGAGTCAGCCATTGTATATGAATATGTACATCATGGTGTGTTGGCCTAGATACACCTCTGCCTTAAGGAAGAAAAGAAAAGAAAAGAAAAGAAAAGTTTACGCTTTTCAGCGATCATAACGGGAGCCTCCTAAGGCGGCAGCCCGGAGCTTACCTCTGCCTTACTGTACCGCAAGCTTTAATGGCACTTTCCAGCTTGCAGGCAGGAACATGATGCCGTCATGAAGCTTAGGCTGCAAGAGCTGCTAAGACGCAGTTGCAGTCAGTTACTGTCAGATTTCAGGCTACATAAACCCCATTACATCCATCACACCCGTGATGGTGCCTTGGAGCCAATGACACTGTTGCTGCATTTCTGGCCATCATTGAAACAAGGAGAGCTCTCGGGGCAAGTGCGCCCAGCTTGCACATCAGCCTGCCCTTTCATTTGCACCACAGCATTATGCCACTACTGATGCTAGGCCATTTTGTGCTCTCCTGAGTCACCTTTTAGTAATTCCAGGAGACTCCAGCTCAAATATCTCAAAAGTTGGGCTTGTCACTGCATTGTTGCTCGGTCACTGTGTGGGTGGTCGACTTGCAGGGATGGCCTGGGGCAGGGCAGGGCAGGTGCAAGCGCATGTTATGAGCGAGCCTGGCTGTGGCAGACCTCCTCTAACCCGGCGCCTGTCTCAGCCATTGCACTTACCACAGTCACAAACTGCGGCACTGACAGATACTGCTCCGCATGCTGCAGGAACTCTGCCCAAATCCTGTCTGCTGCCATGAACACATCGCACCTGCAGCCACCACTTGCTGCATCACCACATCCCTTGCACTCAAGCTTTGATGGTTTTTGGTTTTGAATAGTCACATCATACCATATGCTTTTTCAGAATGATGCCCTCCCATTGTGACATCTGCACGCGAGCACAACTTGAGGCTTGAAAGCATGACTGTGATAACTGTGATGCCCACATGATGTCTACTGTACACAGCTTTGCAGATCACTCAATCAACCGTGATCACGTTGAGCACCATCAGAGCTGACCGCAAGCTCATGCACACTGTTCAATGTACGCCTGCTGCCGCACAGAATGCAAGCAACAACAAGCAAGGTCATGGTGTGGTAAGTCTGAGGAGGACTCACATGAGCTGCAGCTTGGCCTGAGTGTCAGGGGTGGTAAGCGGGATAGGTTGGGGGGGTGGGAGGCCCAGGGGGACCCTGACACAGGCGACCAGCTGTGTCATCTCTGCAATTGCACCAGACAGCACAACATGCAGAGCAGCTTCCTGGCTCATCACCACTGTCTGCAGCCAAACCACCCAAACCAGTCTCACCAGAGTCTTCGTACAACCAGGACTCTATCTGACCAGAGCGGTTTGCATGCAGCAAATCATGTGCATTGGGCTACCACTCACACAACAAACAGTTTGCCCCATGTCATGAACACTGCAACAGCAGGTGCCTAAATTGTCCCATGTTGTGATTGGATTGCATGATGCATAGTGTGGTGCAGTATGGTGCAAGGCGGACAATATGATAGGTCATGTAGTACCTTGCACTGCTCAAGGAAGTGGTTGAGAAGTCATGCAGTACCTTGTACTGCTCAAGGAAGTTCCGCTGATGGGGCTCCAGGCTGGGGCCTAGCTTGTACAGCAGGCCAGCACATATGTCAGAGCAGGACAGAACCCCCAGAGGTGCAAAGCGGCGCTGGCCGTGAGGCAGGTGCTGCAGGCTCAGTACCAGGTGAGCCTCACCCCCTTGTAACTGCACAGGCAACATTGTTACGCCAAGTCTATGGGGCATCCCTTGATGCTGCAGGTGTACTAGTTTGGACTGCAGGTAGCTTGGATGTGTTAGACTTGAGGATCTGCCTGAAAGCAGCATGCATGCAGTTCTGCACGCCATGCCCAGTGCCGAGTCACATGTAAGGCCAGGTGCAGTCGGGCTTGCATGATGGTTGAGCGTGAGTGCGTGTCCAAACTGCAGGTGTACAGGTATGCATGCCAAGCACGCTACTCAAGAGCACATCTTGACTCCTGTAATGAGCTTACCACTGCGGCTTTGAGGCGAAAGAAGTCCAAGAGATGATCGACAACATTGGCAAGGCGCTGTGCAAGAGGCCCTGCTAGACTTCCCTGGTTGCGCACTTCCAGCAAGGCTCTTACACTCACTGTGTGCTGCGCATGCCACCTCTCAAAGGCAGGCAACACCTGGCCGCACACACACCACATTCAGAAGCTGTAACCTGATACCACCTGAGGTGCTGCCTTGATGGTGTCACCATGGCTGACCTGTCATGTCTGTTGATGGCTCATCCAATCAGGATCTAGCAAGGGAGGCATGTGCCATGACAACTACCACGCCGCACTATGCTCGTTTGAGCCTGCTTATGCTGGGATACGCAGACAGCATCTGTATATGCCCTCTAACAACATGCATGCTGGGTGGGGTGTGGATATAATAGCAACAGTTAGGGGTGTGCCAGTTACTTTGTTGGCTAGATACCTGGCTAAGGATATAACCCTGTAAAAACGAATGAACAAAGGCAGAGGTCTGGAAATCTTCACATTTACTTGTGACATTTGCTCATGTGACTAGATTCTAGGCATGTCTGCAAAGAGACCCTACCCCATTGGATGTAGCATCTGAGGGCGTCTGACCCATGGGCAACATAATGCGATACGGCCCAGCTGAGCTGCCTTCTGCCAAAGGGCCCAGTGCTGGGCTGCCCACTGGCTGACTGGGGCCCTGTTCCCCTGTCATTTGAAAGGGATTTGAGATAGAAGATGGGACCCACCTGCATGAGCCCAAAAGTTAAGCTGGGGACAGTCATGGAAGCATTGGATGTCTGTGATTTTGCCACATACATGTCCTCCAACACCGTGTAAGATTTGCAGCATGATAGTCATAGAACTTGCAAGCTTGGTACAACAGTCCGTACTTAAACTAGACATAGGTCTTGACTAAGCTGCACAGTGGCCCTACAATGAGGACCGTCATGCTGAGCAAAGTCTGTCAGTCAAATGGGCATCTGCTGAAATTGTTTCGTTCTTGAAACAGAGAGAGGTTACAATGCTTTAGCCTGCCAGCAAATGTGATCACGTGTCCAGAGAACAAAAGTTATTATTGCAGAAAATCAAGACATTTTCATACAACATTGAAAACCTGCATGTGTTTCTGCGGCGCAAAAAAGACCTCATAGTATTGCTGTTCATGGGAACGAAGCAGCATGGCAATGCTGAAGTGGCTTAAGAACTGGACATTATAAAATTATATGCTATAATATATATAATATATATACATATATGTGACTTATATATATGCTATAAGTCATCTGCTATAGCAATATCACTGCAGTGTGTGCACACTCTGTTAGCCCTAGGCCTTGCATCATGCTGGCCCCCGCCAACACGGCCAACAACAGGCAGCCTATGAGACCCAAGTCTGAACAACACAACACATAATGCGCAGCTAGGTTAATAAACAAAGTGAGTATATTGCGCGCCTGAGTGGTGCACAGCACACTGCACACTAAGCAAGCATCATGCAACAGTAACAGCTGACACAAAAAGAGGCTCACTGGGAGAATCTGGGAGGTTCCACTGATGCACGGACAGGGACAGGTGATACGG
>JAABUO010010471.1_pt1 | contig 10263 bp, 11 predicted proteins | sample 5559291 | NCBI WGS metagenome assembly JAABUO01 (sample SAMN10711878, study PRJNA513372) | rock metagenome | isolation source: Antarctica rocks | place: Antarctica: Victoria Land, Finger Mt sud
TTGACGAGGCGGCGCACATGGTCGCGGCCGACGCGCTGCCGCCCGACCTGGCGGCGCTGTGGGCGCGCAAGGCGGCCGAGCAGGAATGCGTGGCCGCGCTCGTGGCCGCCGCCATGCGCGGCGACCTGCCCGCCCTGCAGGCGCGCGCCGCCCCGGCTCCGCCCGCCTGGGTGCCGCAGCGCGTGCCGCGCGGAGCGGGCGCAGATGCGTGGCATGTGCAAGGCGCAGCCTGCGACCGCGCGCGCAGGCGGCGATCGCCGAGGCGGGCGGCGCGGTGGCGGCGGGCGCGTTCGACGCCGCGACGCGCTGCGGCGCGCTGCAGGCGGCGGCTGGCGCGGGGCGGCCGGACGTGCTGGAGGCGCTGCTGGCGGCCGGCGCGCCCGTGGACGCGCCCGACGGCAACGGCCTCACCGCGCTGCAGGCGCGCGGCGCCGGCGGCGCCGGGGCTCCGGGCTTTGTTGTCGCGGTCATGGTCGCTTTCAACGTTCGTGCGCCCGCCTGTCTGCGGCTGGCAGGCTTGCGGGGTGCTGAGAGCTGCGCCGCGCGGGCTCGCGCCCTTGCACCCGGACCGTGCGGCAGCCGAGCCGGGCGCGCTGGCGCTCCTGGCCGCCCTGGTTACCCGCGCGCGCGCCCCCGCTGCGTCTGTCCAGGCCTGCCATCGCGAGGGCACACATGCCGCGCACCGCGCCGGGCCGACGCCGGGGCGCTGCGCGCGCGCGCAGGTGGCCCGCAGGTACGAGCAGTGCGACGCGGAGGGCGTGCTGCTGCGCGCCGGCGCCAGGGACCCGGAAGGCGACGCACCCGCCGCGCCGGCGGCCGGCGGCCGGGGCCGGGGCCGCGCCAGGGGCTCCGGCGCGCCGCGGCGGCACCCGGCCGCCCGCGAGGCGCGCGGTGTTCGCGAGGCTGCGGCGGGCGCCGGCGATGGCGCGCGCGCAGAGCCCGGCGGGGCCGCCCCGCCGCCCGCTGTGCAGGCCAGCCTTGCGGCGCTCGGGAAGGACTGCTCTGCAGCGGGTGCGCCGCCCCTCGTGCTGCCTTGTCCTTGCATGCTGCTACCGTTAGCCGTACCATGCAGCACTACCATTGGCTGCACTGTATGCCTGCCACTGCTGCAGCCTGCGGCCGCTGTGGGCAGGGCTGGCAAGAGCTAGGTGCCAGATGTAGCCTGCATCCAACCGCGGAGCTGTGCTGTGCGCCGCAGGCAGCCGGAGCGCAGCAGCAGCCACTGCCGGCAACGGGTCAGCTGGCAGCAACGGCACAGCCGCTCCCGGACGTGACGGGGACTGGGCGGGAAAGTGGCTGCATCCCGAGCGCTGGAGCAGCGCCCACTGGGTGGCAGCTTCATGCGCCGTCGGGGCAGCGGCGGGGCTCGTCCTGTACATGATGCGCGAGCAGCCGCGCAGGGTCTGACGGGTGTGCAGGCGCGCGCGCGCGCGTATGGTGGACGGCGTGAGCCGCTCTGGAACGGTAATCACCTTGCGCGACCGTGCAGTGTATGAACGAGGCAGAGCGGGGACTCCAAGTGAGCTGGGTTTGTATCAGAGCGCGTAGGGCTGTTAACCGTCTGTTGGGTGTAGCACTTGCGTGCATGGTAGGTGCTACCTCTGACTGTGTTTTGAGAGGCGTCTGTGAGTGCATCAGTGTGTAGAGGCTGCTTGGCTGTGAGGGGGCTTGATGACGATGGTGTGAAGGCACAAGCCGGCGCCGTGCGCGCCAGGAGCACGCTAGTCTGTTACATGCGCATGACGAGGCGAGAAGTAGGAGATTGCATGTCACACCATGGCTTTGTGATGCTGGGCAGGCAAGGGGAGGAGATGTGGCCAGGGATAGGAAGCAGTTGGACAAGGTCGACTCATCGACATTTGCCTGGCGGCCTCGGCCTCCCTCCTCACTCTTCACAACATTCACCTGGTGGAGGGCGGACGCTGAGCACTCTACGCCTGGTGGACGGCGCTGTACAGCATAACTTGTCCTGACAGTAAGAACGTAGGCATGTTAGGTGCAGTGTGTACCAACGCATGCTTCTCGTGCACCATGGGCCAGGCTAGCTGCTGTCCGCAAAGCACCGCAGGTGACCAGGAACCGTTGACAGCCTCTTTCATGCTGCTGCAGAACTTGGACCTGTCTCCGCGAATAGTTCAGCACACCATGGCGCAGGCAACACCCCGCCAGCTACTGCATGCGGTTTGCATCCTGCGCTGTGGAGCCTCGCTTGAGGACGGCAAGTAGGACAGTTGCCAAGCCTGGAAGGCCACATTCCCCGGCCGCCGGCACATACACTGGCATGCAGCAGGTGAGTGCTGCTGACCATGGTGCTGCTGACCCCACCATCATATATTCATGTACAGAAGCGTGCTCCATAGTGTTTGTCGCAGTTTTCTGCTGTTGCTGCCTACTCCTCGTCAAGTGTGCTTTCACCCGGCACTGCTGCAGACAGCTGTAACACAGGCAGAGTTCAGAGGTTGGGCGCTTCAGGGCTTGCTCAGTGCGCCGTCAAAAGGCCTGTAAACTCGGAGAGCTTCAGGGCTGCTCAACACGCCATTGACGGTCTGAAATAGCGGGTGAGCAGACCGCAGTGAAGTTCTGAGCTCAGCTGTAATGACGGCACTGCCGGCTGTGACTCACGCACCTGGTGCCGAGATAAACAGGGGCTGCCGAGTGCACCAACGCGCGCTACACCTGGTCTGCAAGCGGGCAAGGAGCGGCAGTCTTGCCTCTGCTTTGCCAGGTGCAGCAACGCATTCGCTGCGCAGCCCCTGGCTTCCCCTGCAGCAGTCGTGCCACCGCACTGCATGTCCTGCCGCACCGATCGAAGCAGTGCTGGCGCGCGGGCCCAGGCGGCCTGCCATGCCTGCCTCTGTCAAATGCGGTGCCACAGCGAAGCAGCCTGCTCTATTCAGCCGCGCCCGCACCCCCAAGGGCAGCAGCTATGCCCGTAGCAGGCACACCTGTCCTCCCAGCCAGGCCCTGCATGTCGCACCCCCTCGTCGCAGGCGTGTGCCGCTGTCCTGCTGCCGCCATGGACTTTCTGTGCCTGGCTCACTGCTTGCGGGCTGAGCTCTTAAAGCCGCTTGCGCGCGCTGGGCCTTGTAGGTGCTCGCGCAGCCTGCCGCCGCCTTTGGAGGGCTGCCTGATCTGCGCGTGCCTGGCCGCATCCGACTGGATCATGCAAAGACGACCATGCTCAATGCTTAAACTGTAACGATCGCATCCTGTGCGTACATCATGGCAGTGTCACTCATGTGAGTATGGCTCCAGAGCTCCGGCTTCCGGGCGCTGCTGCGCTATGCGGACCTGGCAGCGGCGACTACCATTGCAGCCACGGCAGGGACCCACGGACGGGCGGGGACATGCAGTCAAGGTTCATGATACTGCATGTGCCGCGCACGCAGCAGGCCCCTTGCCAAACACAGCGCTCTCACCGCCACAAATGCTGACGCCGCCGGCTTTCAGCCCCGCAGGCCAATGCGCAGCCAGGTCTTGTCAAAGTGGCGGGTGCAGGGCCCGCCCTTTGGCTGCCCCCCGGTGGCTGCGCGGGCGCCCGCCCGCACCAGCCGCGCCGCCGCGGACGCCGTCGTCTCCCTGCATCTACAGCACACGCTCGGCAGTTGCTACAGGCTGATCGCATGCAGTGCAGGCGCCGGGCGCGGGACCCCATGGCAGCACCATCCCGGGATGACTTTGTATACCTGCGGCCGCGCCTTGGGCACCGGCCCATGCATGCGCACGCGCAGACCGGGGCAGCCAGGGCGACCGGGTCGCGCCAGGGGCTGCGGGCGGCGTCGGCGCGCCAGGCCGCGTGCCGCGCCTCCACCAGCGCGGTGTGCGGCGTCTGCCGGGGCACCCCAAAGTCGATCGCCTTGCGCCCCGCCCACAGCATCTCCTGCACGCGGCGCCCCGGCTGCTCGCCTGCGCGCGCGACCCCGGGCCTGAGCGCCCGCTGCAGCGCCGCAGGCCCGTCTGGTCCCTGCCCGACCTGTTAGGTGCGTGCGGCATGCGGTGTGTGGGGCCGGGCAGCGGTGCCGGCTCCTGTCCAGGCCACGGGCGGCGCACCAAAGGACAGCTGGTAGAGGGTGGTGTAGCACGGCTGCCGAGCGTCGGCGTGCGCCATTACCGCGCTCGGCCCCGCAGGCTCGCGGCGGGCCCCGTCGTGCCGGTGGCACGCTATGCCCGCCCCGAACTTGCCCTGCGCCGGCGCGCGGCGGACCTGACTTGCAGGTATCCGCACGGCCGCAGCTGGTTCACCCCTGGGTGCGCCTATGCGGAGTGCGGACAGCACCTGGGGCCCGTGCGCGGCGTGCGACGCGGACTGGCCCGCAAAGCGCGGCTGCGGGGCTGCAGCTGGGTCCGCGTCTGCGGCGCCCCGCTCCTCGGCCCAGTTGCCCTGCAGCACGCTCGGCCTGGGGCCCGCAGCAGGCGACCTCAGGGAACGTCGCCGGGCGCCGGCGTGGGGGAGAGCCGGGCGCGGCGCTGCGCGCGCACCTGTACTGGTTCTTGTGACTGCTCAGGCCGATGCTGTGAACGCCGCGGAAGGTGCGGCCAGGCATCCGAGCGCGGTGCACCGCGTGAGTGGCGGCTCGAAAGTTATCGCAAGGCGCACGCCCTGAGCCGCAGCGCCGCTTGCACGCCAGGTGCCGGAGAGAGGAGTGGGGGGCTACTCGCTTACAGGCGCTACTGCGTAACAGCGGCAAGACCCTGGACTTGGGGTCTCAGACTTGCAAGCCTTGCCAATTGGCTCTGGAATGATTGGCCTAACCTCTGTTTGGCAGGAGTAAGCAGCACGCTCCGGCAAGGTCCCTGATTCAGCAGCTGTCTCTGTATGAAGCGGCCGTATTGGAGCGCTTAAAAATGTTGCGCGACTGTGGTAAGAATCCGTGTGAACACATGCTGATACTCTGCTGAAAGAGCGAGCTCTGTATGCCACGGGCAAGCGAGCTCTGTATCGAGCAAGCGGGCTCTGTATGCCACGGGCAAGCGAGCTCTGTATGCCACGGGCAAGCGAGCTCTGTATCCAGCAGCCTTTGTATGAAGCGGCCGTATTGGAGCGCTTGAAAGATGCTGCGCGTGCGTGGAAAGGACCGGTGTGATGACACGCTGCCACTCTGCCGCAAACAGTGCACGTTGGACACACCAAAACGACCCTCTCGCCTACGTTGGCAGGCGGCCTCGCAGACCACACACCTCGCCGCGCCGGCCGCAGCCGCGTCGGCCGCTCAGAAGGAGGCGAAGCCCTTCTTGCCGCCGGTGCCCGCCGGCACGACGCGCAGCACGTTGAAGCGCACCGTCTTGGACAGCGGCCTGCGCGCCGCCAGAGGTTCAGGCCGCGCCGGTTGCAGCAGGGCCTCAAAGCAGGCCGGAGCTGACACGGGCGTTGCTGTCGCTATGAGAAACGCCCAGAGCGAGGTTGGCATGTCGGCGGCCTGCAAGCGCCGCGCCGCACCGGCACTGGCCGATGGTCACGGTGTCGCCCTCGTTGACGCGGAAGCAGGGCGAGACGTGCGCCGGGATGTTGCCGTGGCGCTTCTCGTACCTGCAGCGGGGGCAGCGGCTGTTGCGTGACCGCCTCCAGGGACAGGGCGCCATGGGGTGCGCATTCCAGGAGCAGGTGGCGCGTGCAGACGCGCCTCGCATACTTCTTGATGTAGTGCGCATAGTTGCGCCGCACGATGATGGTGCGGTGCATCTTTGTCGACTTTACAATCCCTGCACCCGCACAGCACACCTGAGCGCAAGGGCCCTGAGAGTATGTGACAGAGACAGTAGCTTTGTCGCACACGCCAGCGAGCAGGGGCGGGCTGGGCGCCCACCAGTCAAGATGCGGCCACGGATCGACACGTTGCCCGTGAAGGGGCACTTCTTGTCGATGTAGTGGCCTGCGCAGGCGCGCCCGTCAGCAGACAGACCCGCAGAGGTGCCGGCGCTGCGCATCTGCATACAGCAAGCGGGTCAGAGGCCTGCGCTCCAGCCCTGCCTACCACATGCTGACAGCAGGCTCCCGCGCTCGCCCTGGCCAGGCCCGGGCGCACCCTCGATCGCCTCCTTGGGCGTCTTGAAGCCGAGGCCGACGTTCTTGTAGTAGCGCTGGCCCGCCTTGCCCGGGATCCGCTTGCTCTTGTCCACCTTCCTGAACCTGCCGGTCAGGAGCGGCGGCTCTTACCCAATCGCCAAGCCCGAGCCTCCCTCACGCAGCAGTGCTGAGCATGGCCCTCTTCCTTGCGGTGTGCACATCACAGTGCACTGATCACGCCGGGCGCCCCAGCTCGCCGCACACGGAGGCGGGGCGCGCACCCCATGTTGACGCCCAGCTGCTTCTGGAAAGCCTGCGCGCGCCGCAGCGTCCCGGCTCAGCGGGGCGGAATGGCGGAACAGCTCGAGCGCTGCTCCGGCAAGCGGAGCAGGCGCGGTGCGAGCGCGAGCGAGCTCGCAGCAGGGGAAGCGAGCGCTCGCCTTCTCATTCTGGTCCGCCATCTTGACGGCCGGCGCTGGAGTGGCAACTAGGCCGCAAGCACCTCCGCAGCCTCCGCACCAGCAAGCAGCTAACTACTGGCGCCCGCGCACGGTCAGGGCCACCACTCTTTCCTGCTCAGGGACCAAGCCGCGCACTCAGCAGCCGCCTCCTCGTAGCCCTAGACCGGGCAGGTTACGCATTCGGAATCCCCGCGCTCCGACTCGACTCGGCAAACCGAGAATTTTGGCTGCCGAGCGGCTGTCGTGGTGCTGCAAGGCTGCCGACTCGCAGGCTATCGCACCTGTACCAAAGCGGGTCAGACCCGGAAGTGGCCAGCTGCATTACAGGGCTGGGGCAGCCTGCTGCAGGGAGGCGAGAGGAGGGCCTGCGGCAGGCACGGATCCTTTCAGGAGAGGACTGCTGAGGAGCACGGTGACCAGGGGCGTGCCGAGTTGCAAGGTGTTTGGGTGAGCATGCTGTGCCGCTGCGCAGGAGGCAGCGCCGCACCTTGGCCGCATAGGGGTCATGGCACGAAGGGGTTCCACCCGCAGCGCGCGTGCTGGGTTGCAGGCGGGGCTCAGCTGCGCGGTGCTGCTGGCAGCGCTTCCAGCTGTGCGCGGCCAAGGTGCGTCAATCGCGGGTTGCTTGCTGGCGGGTCGCACAGCGCGGCGCTGGCTGCTTATTCGCGCACGTCTCGGGCCTGAGGGGCTGCCGCGCGGGGTGCCACAGGCGGGTGCTCCGTGGTGGGCGACGCCATGTTCAGCAACTCGTGCCCGGCGTTCGTCGAGTATGTGCAGGCCTCCCGCAACTTCTACTACTCCCGGCCAAACAGCGAGCTGCAGGCGTACGTGAACCAGACGCCGGCGCCCAGCGCACAGTGCGCGCGGCGCACCCCCGCGGCGCACGCCCCTGCTTGGCCTTATGCCCCTGTTTGGCCTTGCCCCAGACGACGGGCGGCCGAGTGTTTGGCCCTCCGCGGTGACACGCGCGCCCGGCCCGGCCTGCTCTGCGTCGCGCCTGCAGCCCCGGGACCTCGCGGGTTTGGCCCGCCGAACCAAGGTGTCACGCCCGTCACGCGACGACGCCCGCTGTGCTCGCCGCGCAGGTGCTGCGCCGACGCGACCGACTTCATCAGCAGGGTGCGCGCGTCGGCCTCGCATGCGCAGAACCGCTTCAGTGCAGGGCGCCCCTCCTGCGCTGCGCCGCTGACCGTGCGCGCGCGCGCAGAGCTGCAGCTGCAACCAGTTCTTCATAGCGATGGCCACCGCCCCGCGCGGGTTTGACGCGCAGACCATGGCAGTCGGTGAGCGCCCTGCCGCGCACCGGCCCCCCGGCGTGTCGGGACAGCACCGGGGCAAGCCGTGCTGTGCGCGCGCAGTCGCGCGGGCCATTCAGCTGTCTGCATGCGGCGCCAGCGCTGTCATCGTCAACCCGTGCGACACGCGCGGCATCCTGCCCGGGCCCCAGACGCAGGCGCGCCCGCTGTGCGGCGCGCACGGTCTGTGCATGCGGCCCGCCCATGCATGCACCCCTGCACGCCGCATATACACCCCTGCACTCTCGCTGCGACCGGCCCAGAGGCGGCCGCCCGAGTGCCAGGGGCTGTGGTGCACGCCCGCCCCATGCAGACACTCGAGCTGCAACACCCACGCCGTTCGTCTGCCTGCAGGGCCCGCTGGGCGCGCGCACGACGGCCAGCGCGTATGGCAGCGGCGCCGGCCTGGTGGGCTCGTACGGCGTGCTGGGCGGCTAGCGGCAACGCCGCGCCGCCTCCGCCGCCCCGCCGCGGCGAACCTTCTCCCTCCGCGAGCGCCCCTGCTGTCCAAATGTATTCTGTGCGCAAGGGCGCGCTCGCAGTGTATGTGCAGCAGGTGTGAGGGACCCGCGAGCGCGTTTTGCTTTGTTTGCTCTGTGTAGGCGAGCACTGCTCGGCTGGCAGCCCGCAACTGCTTGTATGCTGGGCGAGAGAACACTGTGCATTGACAACTGGGCGTGCCGAAGGTAAACATGCGCCACCAATGCGTCACAGTGCACCAGCGAGCCATGCAAGGCTCGATTTGCCAGGGAGGGTAACCGTTCTGTAACCTCTGAACTCGCACGGCCGGGCCCGCATGTACGACACTGTCGACTCGGTGCACAGACCATTTCTCGAGCACTCTCAGCGCAGGTGCTCGTCTCTGCGCCCGTCTCTGTGCCAGCCCGCCGCCCTGCGCGCCTGAATGGTGTACAATGACAGATGGTGTCAAGGAGGGCGCACTGGGTGAGCCGCACGGGCGCGTGCCGAGCGGGACAGGCCGTTTGGCGGCCGCAAAGCGCGCGTGGCGCGGGCTGTGGGCGGGACGGCCGGCAATGCAGCATGCGCAGAAGCAGCCCCCCGCGCGCGTGGAGGGCTCCGAGCTCGCCACGGCGCGGCAGGTCCTGAGCGCCTGGCGCCTGGCATGCTACTTCCTCATACTGGCGGTCTTGGGTGCGCCCCGCCGGCGCCCTGAGCTCGCACGCGGAGCGGCGCGGCGCCGCAGCCAGCTATTGCCCTGCTGCGGGCCGGGCGCGGCGCGCGGCTCTTGACAGGGCGGCGCGGTCACGCTCTCACGCCTCATGGGTTGTGTTTGGAGCAAAGTGGGTCGCGCGACTGCGTCCCTTGCGGCCGGCAGCAGCGCATGCACAGCGTGCTTGCGAGCGCGCCCGGCGCGCCCCGCGCAGGCCTCACAGTGGCGCTGGCGGTGGTGGCGCGCGACCGCAAGGGCCTGCAGCGCGAGTCCGCGCGCCTCAACAATGCGACCGCGTATGCCGAGGCCCACGCCTGCCCGCTGTTTGTGGAGCCGGGGCAGGCGACGCTGCCGGCGGACCGCCGGCCGGCGTCCGCGCAGCCCAACCTGTTTGAGGAGCTGTCGGCGGCGGAGGTCACCGCGGTGCGCGCGCAGCCCGCCGCCGTGCCCCGGTCGCGCTGGGGGGCCTGCTGCCTGGGCTCTCTGCCGCAAAGCCCGCCGCCCGTTCGGCCCGGGCGCCGAGCAGAACGGACGGGGGTCGGTTGCCGCGGCGGCGCGTCGGGGGCCGCGCGGCAGGGCGGGGGCCGGGCGGGTCGCTCTCTGCTCTGCGTTTCCAGCTCCGCTCGAGTCCCTTGCTCTCTCTGTCTCTAACCGCTCTAGCGCGGGAGGGCCTATCACAGTGCGGGGGCGCCGCAGGTGCGGGACTACCTGCTCGCGCAGCCGGACCTCAACCTGACCAACCCCGACAACGCGGGCATGGCCGCCAACACGCTCTTCATGGTCGAGCTGCTGCCGCCGCCCAAGGCGGACGCGCTGGCCGCGCTGGACGACGGCGCGCCGGCGCCGCCGCGCCAGGCGCGGCCCCCGCGGCCGCTCCGGGACGCTGCCCGCCGCGCGGGGCGCGCGAGCGCGCTCGCGACGGGCGCTCGCAGTGCCGGAGCAGCCGCCGCGGCCGCCGCGGCGCGGGCGCGCGCGGTGTCCTACCCAACCCTGACCCTGACGCCCGGCGGCGTGCGCCGCAGGCCAAGGCGACGGTGTATGTGGGCGCGGAGAAGCCGCCGCGCGTGGCGGAGCTGGCGGTGGGCCCGCTGCCCGCGCCCGGCAACCACTCGCTGCTGCGCGCGCTGGCCTGGGACCTGCGGCCGCCCACGCGCATGGAGTACAGCCTGTGCGCACCCCGCTGCCCGGCGGCGCTCGCCGGCGCTCGGGCCGGCGGCCAGGTGCCATATGCGGACCGGTGCATGCAGGGGCCTGTGCACGATCGTGCCCGCTCGGAGCTGGTAGCTTGCGAGACTGGCGAGTGCGGCGAGCGGGCGCTTCCTGGGAGGCCGC
>JAABUO010010472.1_pt1 | contig 10263 bp, 12 predicted proteins | sample 5559291 | NCBI WGS metagenome assembly JAABUO01 (sample SAMN10711878, study PRJNA513372) | rock metagenome | isolation source: Antarctica rocks | place: Antarctica: Victoria Land, Finger Mt sud
AATAAATCTTACACGCGTTCAGTGTTGCCAAAAACGTCATCCCTGCAGCAACTATGCCAAGAAAGTGCGAAGCTTTGAAATGGCATGGAATGGATCCTAAGTTTCGTCACAATAAGTACAGAAGCCTGCAGCTCTCAGTAATGCCAGAAGGTCAATTCTCTAACTCTTCCTGTTTTGATTTTGTACAATGTGCAGACCTGCGTTGCCGGCAGCCTTGGCGCCAGTGACAGCCAGGTTCTCCAGGAAGGCATGGGATGCCTTCTCACTGGAGGCCCCCCACCCCTCCTGCTCCTCCCTTATCTGCTGCAGCTCAGCCCCTCTGGGCCTGCCCACTAACTTCCCATTGCTGTCCAGCTCTAGACCCTGTACACATTCAAGCTGCGTGAAGGCATGCTGTACATACCTGACCCTCGAGCAAGACACTTGATCAACAAATGAATGCATGCATGCATGAATGGAATGAATGAATGCATGCATGAAACAGTGAGTAAATGGATGCATGAAGAATGAGCGGAACAATGAACAAAGGTATGAATGTTTGAAGGAAGAAACGAAGGCATGATGCTTGCTTTATACTACACAGACATACTGCACAGACATATGACGAGCCTTGTACACCAGCTGAGGGACGCAATGCCTGTCACTCTTTGGGTCAGGTCTCACCTTGTTGGTGTCGACTTTGGCCCTCCATTCATCTGCCAGGGACCTGGGCTGGCTGTCCCTGCTGAAGGAAGAAGATTCAGGCAGGCCCAGCTCCTTGCCCCGGTCTATGGTCCCCAGGAAAGCCCCACTGTAGGAACACCACAGAGAGGTGCTTTTGTCCCCCCCTGTCCACACCACCTGAGAGCAACAAACAGACGCATCAGAAGGCATCGAAGCTGACAGTGGAGAAGATCTGCAGCTTGCACTGAGAGCCTGTGCTCCATGCGAGAGTAGAGCATCAAATTGAGCCCACAGAGTTGTTAACCTGCATGGCCAAAATTGCCAGGAGGAGGGAACAATGAACAGTTTTAAACGTAAAGATGCCAGCTTGTACTGAGTGGTGAAATTGAGTGGTGAAACATGTAGGTGCAGGTGGCTCAGCAGACTCTGGTAATGTTGAGAGAAGGCATGGATAGCGCTAGCAGCTGCTGCCTGACACACAAATGGATATCACACTTGCAGCCGTGAAGCCTGCGCTTTCCAGTATGGCGCAACAGTACGCAAACTGTCAGCAGCAGAGAGAGCATCTTTTGCAGTTGCTCTATCATGGGTCCTGGTCATGATGGATGTGCAGTAGCAGCGCATACTGCGTTGCTACCTGATACAGCGATAGTCTTTGGCGACTGTGGCACAAGACAACCTGTCTTGTTTCATCTAGGGACAACTAGCAATCTGCTTCCAGCAACTAAGATTGGCCATGCATAAGAAGCAAAATGTGTTGCGTGATGGGGCGTTGACTGATCTGTCCTCGCCAATGCGTTAATGGCACTTGCCCTGTCAGTGCACACCCCTTGGGTGCAACTTAATATCTAATGTCAGTAGATGTTGGGGCACAATTGAGTTTAAGCACACCTAGTAGATACCTAGCTACATGGCTAGCACACCTGTAATGGTTATTTGTAAGAAGCAAAATCTGGCAGTAGCATGTGAGCAAAAGAGCAGACCTGGCCACCGGCAGGGATGGTCATGGAACGCACTTCCCCATGGGGCTTGCCCCCACCAGGCCTGCGCAACTCCCTCACAGCCCTCTGACTCTCTGCATGGCACGCACAAGGCTATGTCAGCTACCAATTCGACAAGTAGCTCATCACGCTATGACAATCTCTCTGCCTCACAACTGTTTCACGTGCTGACAATCGAGCTCATTGGCTGACAGATGGCTGCCTGGTTGTGTCAAGCTCTGTTGTGCTGGCAGGGACAGTTCATCATTCAAGGGCAGTTCAGGAGTCTGACAGGAATTGCAATGCCTCGGCAGCTGCTGCTGTTGTGCTGTATCTGTGACGTCTTATCTCTTACATGTCAGATGTCTTTGGATGCGTCACCGATGAGCTGCCGTCAGCTCAACAGAAGGAGATTCTGTTCAATCATGCACTAAGGCACAGCTATGCAGCAAAGGCTCAGCACAGCAGCAACACCTCAGCATGCAGAGAAGCTGAGCAATGCCGCAATGTTCAGCCATGCAGAGATGGTGTCTTTGCGCTGGTGCCCACCTCCCTGAGGTTTGTGGGCATGGCGCCAAACTCGGATGATCCCTCTAGATGATCCACTCCACAGCTCTCCCCAAGGGGTGGTGATCAAGACAGTGACGCTTCCGATCCTGTGGGCTTGCCAGCTGTTGAGCATAAAGCCCGTGAGGGCCACGCCTGGCTTTGCATCCAGGGCAAACGCACACACCCTGCCGTCGTTGTGCCCTGTCCACAATATGCCTGCAGAACAAAGCTGTCAGTCAATGCACAGCAGAGAGGCAAAGATGCTGTGCTCCAAACAATCTGCAGCCTTGAGAGAGTTTCAGTTCCATGTATTGGTCCAGATACACTCTCACAGCATCTCACAGCACAGTCGCTTGACAGCATCCAGCACAAAAGCACCACATTATCTCACAGCATTTTCTACGCAGCACCTCTACGGCATGAGAACAGCGTTTGCAGGATAGCTGTCACAGAGAATGCCAGACTGCTATGATGACAGAACCAATTGAGGGGCCAACATCAGGCAGCCAGTGCACTTGCCTGCAACCTCGTCAGCGTGTATGCAGGTGGGCTTCTTGCAGTCATGAATGGGCACTTCAATGCTGGCAGCAGCGTCGCTGTCTTCACGTCCGTGCGTCCAGGAGCCGTCCTCTGCATTGGCCAGCACAGCTGTGCTGCCCCGCCCCATTCTGTCATCGCTGCAACCACAAAACACACCGGGCATGTTGCATGACCTAGCTGCTTGCAACAGCTGAAGGGACAGGTGCATGACATTCACAAGGGCGGCGCATTGCCACAATTCCTTAGGCAAATGCACACTACATGACAGTGCATGATGTAAGATCGCGTCACATTCAATGCTGACACGGTGCAATGCTGGCTGTCAGATGCCTTGCCTGCATCTTGTTCAGTATATGCTCAAGCAGCAACCAACTGGAGATCCTGTGGTGAGCACAAGATAATGGATGCTTACTCAGGGGTGTTTGGTCCTTTTGGCTGCCGCATGTTGCCCTCTGGCCTGGCCCATTGAAGCAAGCCTCCCCCACAGCTGGGGCCCGCAAACAGGGACCCATGGGCAGCAGCAAGCAGCGTCAGCCTAGCAGACAGCTTTGGGTGCAGAGGGGCCAGCCTGGCATCGAAGGCCAAGGGTGTGTCAGTCTGCCCTCTGAGATCCCCTTTGGTTGGACTGCCTGAAGGGGAGCCAGAAGGGCTCACATCTGCCTTTTGGACCCTCAGAATTGGAGCACTTGGGCGGGCCAGAGACATGTCACCAAATCCAGAAGCAAATGGATTGGCCAGCACTGGCAATGCAGGCGCTGAGGATGTAGTCGTGAAGGAATCAAAGTCAACGCTTGAGCCCGCTTGGGAGGGCTGGTATGAATGGGAGGAGGATGGATAGGCAGACCCATGGGTGGGATTGTCTGTGTAGCGCTTTGCAGCAGACTTTGGACGTGGCAATGACTTGGGCACGCTTTGCGTATGCTGCAGAGCACGCTGAGGTTGCTGGGGCTGGATCTGCAGTTGCACCTGCTGCTGTGGCTGCAGCATGTCAACCAGCGGTGACTGCTGTGCTGCCTGATCCTGACTGCTGACTGAACCCAGTGGTTGCTGTGGATATAGATCAGGAATGAGATCAGGATATGCATGTTGCCCTTCTGGAAAAGCAGCGCCTGGTGATGCGGCAGACTGTCGTGGCATGAATGGCTGCAATGACGCATCAAATGGGTTCAGGTGCTGCTGCTGCTGCCAGGGCGACTGCTGTGATGATGTATTTTGACCAGTTCCCTGTGGCCTTGGCACTTGTGCCGAGCTCCTGGACTCAAAAGCAGCAAATGGATCATGGGCTGAGTCAGACCACTTCTGTTCCAAAACGCTCAGAGAGCCAGATGATCCTGGCTGCTGCTGCTGCTGCTGCTGCTGTTGTTGTAGCTGGCGTGGAGGTGACAGTGGCACTGCTTGTGCTTGGCTGAGGGCTTGAGTCCTGCTGACCTGCGCTGTGTCAAAGGCTTGCAGCCTGGGGGCAGTGAGAGGTGCGCCGTATGTCTGAAGCCACCGCTGGGGGTCTGCTGCTTGCTCAAGCAGGCCTGGTGTGACTGTACGTCCTGCCTGAGGGAGAAGACAGCACTATCTGGAGAGGGGTGAATTGCATCAAGGCATAATCAGAACCAGCCACAGGCAGAAGTTTCCGCAGGGACAGAGTCTGGAAAGCAGAAGGTCTACAGACACAGATGATGCACTTTGACATTTAATGCTCAGGCTGCTCCTGGCTAGCAAAATGCTCCTTGCTTTGTGATACATCACAGCGTGCATGCAGGTACAGATGGCATACAACCCATGACACACTCTTGAGGTGTCATGCCAGCTACTGTCTCATTTGGCAAAGGACCCAGACTGCCTGCTATGCCAAACTGCATGCCAGAAGACAATCAAAGATGCCATCATATTCTGCATGGCCTTGCAGTACCTGTGCTGCAGCTATGAGTCTCAGTGCTACAGTGAACTGCTCTCTGGTCAAACCCTCGCCTGGTGCAGGTGACAAAGCTTTGGTCTTCTCCCAAATCTGTGGCCCACACAAACGTCTCAGGCCAAGCTGCTGTCAGGTTATGTCATCATGCATAACAGGCAACCAAACATGCCTATGACGCAAGGTAGATGGTTTGCTGCCAAAAGGCAATTGCAGCATCCAAGCTCTTCCATGTCGAGCAAATGAATATAAGGCAGGCTGTATATGATGCAAGGCAAGCTTTTCTACATCCAACATACCATGAATAGAGTGTCATCTGCAAGTGATGTTCTTTTGAAGAACTCCTTGGCTTCACTGCCAGCCAACCTGCAGCAACAACACTGACGCCGTTCAGCTCCTTGAAACAGCAAACAACCCGAAGTTTATCTATCATTTCTAGCCTGTGATTTAGCATGAAAGCATGTTGACGTTGTTTCAGGACCTGACACAAGCACCTGCAAACTCAGCTGACTCACATGGCTTGCACAGCACACACAGCATCAAGTTGTATGCCAAGCTGCAGCTTTCCCTTGTTTGCATTGTGAGGATGAGGGCAACAATGCCATTAAGAAGGCCACTGTGTATTCATGCTGGGACTGACCTGCCATCCTGGTTGCGGTCAGCTTCCTGAAACAGAATGTCTACCTGGCTCCTGTCCAGACCATCAACAGCAAGTGGACCTGAGGCCTGTGCAGTTGTCTGGCTTGGCGCACCCCCAAATGCATCCCAATCCTATGCATACATGCATGATTGACATGTAAGACTCACATGAATAACTTGACCAGCATCTGTAAGTACAGCAGTTGAGGACATGGAAGGTAAGCTGTGCAAGGTCACCTGAAGTCCTGCTGTCAGAGGTGCAAAGCCAGAGCTTGCAGAAACATAGCTGCTTGGCAATGACGGGGCAGGTGCGCTCTTCATGGGCGAAGCATTGCTGCTTCGACCTGGCCCACTGAACTCAGTTGGGAGCAGGTCCTACAGGTCACAGAGGCAGGTTTGCACAAGCTGGGTGACTCCTTTGAGGTCCAGCAACTGCAGCATGACTGGAAGGCGTAGTTTCTGCACACCTGAAAGGCAGTGGCCCGAGCAGGCCGTGTACGGGTCGGGGTAGCAGCTGCCGGAGGGTGAATGTCAACGAAAGGGTTGCCCCCAGCAGCAGTAGCAGTGTTCGCGCTCTGCATGGGCTGAGGAGACAGCTGGAGCCGACCTAGCTGGTATGAACTGGCAGGAAGCGCTGTGCCAAAGTCTTGCTGATTCGGGGTGGCAGCAGTGCTGACTCGAGTGAGTTCATCAAACGGATCCATCGTCTCAGTAAGCTACGACGAGCATTGATCACGCATTGAAGCAAATGCCTTGCAGCATATGCATATCAGATCTCTTTGGTACTCGCAGCATCGTGCCACGGTAAGCAAGCGCTACAAGCGCCTGGGCACTGATCCTGCCACTTGACCGGGGACCTGCGCTACAATTCAGTCCACGTGACCAGTTCAAACCACAGAAACACACAAGTTGACAAGATTTGCTGGTCCACCAGCCATTTTATCCACCAGACAATCATTGCCAGCCATAGCAGAAAGGTTGCAGGCTGCGCAAGCAGCTGTTTTATCTGCTCTGGCTTTGACTTCCACACCTAAAAGGCTTGCGAACATCGTTGACTTGGTCTCGCCCATTGATCCAAGCAATCTAAGCAGCCCCAGCAGTTTCACTGTTGTGTCGCCGACAGCGCCTTATCTGCGCATCTGAAAGAATCCCTGGCCACTGAGTGTAATCATGTCGGCTCTGATCTGCTCTCGACCGCTGCCAGTTCTCAGGCAACACCCGCGAGCTGCATCGCGCGCACAGCGAATTCAGTTGGTGCGCGCGGCGGGGATGTATGTTCCATCTGACAGGTGAGAGAGAGCTGACTCGCGTTTTCGCCTCACCTGTCAGTCCACCTGACCTGACAACTGCATATGTTGCAGTTTTCAGGGAAAGAGTCCAGAGAAGAAGGCTGCTATTGCTCTTCGGACCATGTTCACCTTTGTGGCTTGCAAGTAAGCAAATTGGTTTCAGCTTAGCATGGTGTTGCTCGAAAAGTCTGTTGTCAGCACCTGGTTGTGAGGAACATGATAGCAGCAATTTTGCTTGTCTGCTGCAGAGTTGTCTTGTCACAGCTTTCTGGCAGGGGCCGAGGAGACATAGGGGCATACAATACAGAGCACTACTCTTTGCTGATGACTATGCTAGAAGAGAAGCCTATGAAGGATGGCGATGAGTGGCTGTCCACAATGATGAGGAAAGATAAGATGTTAGGTGTGCCATGTCAATTCTCTTCTTCATTTGCTAGTTTTGACGCCTGGAAACATATGCTTGGTCACAACTGTGCATGGTGGTTCAAGATGCCATGTGCTGTGCAGCAATGCGCATCATGGATGTCAGAGCTGCGTATTGCGTGGAGGACTTTGAGTGGGAGATGTGCCGAAAGATCGCACGGCAAGACATGAAAGATGCCAATGTGAACCTGATGAGGCAGTACGCTGACATAGCGTTTGCTAAGAAGGTGGACGGCAACAATGAGGCACATCTTTCTAAGTAGCTCCAAGCTTGCTCACTATCGATGAGCTGTACTCTCTGGTTTTGCTAGTATATGTATTCGCTAATAGTGTCTAGTAATGCTAGCAATGCTTTCTCTGGTCTCTATGCATGCTGGTTACTAGGATTGATGTACAATAGAAATTGCTGAACAAAGCAAAATTCAAGGTGCGTATTCAAAGTGCATATTCAAGGTGTACATTTCCAATTCAGGCTGTCCTTGCCTGGCTCAATATGCTGCAGGTCAAAGTTTGGCAAAGTGATTTAGCCCTGGTGCATTTTGGCGGATCCAGATTGATGTGTGCTAGGGTAGGTTTTGTCCCCCAGCTTGTGTCAGGGTAGCTTCTATGCATCAGTTGAAGTTGACAATAAGCATCTTTCTTGGACTGATGCACTGAGGTCTTCATTCTTTCATATGCTCTTGTAGTCTTGTACAACATGTCCAGCAGCAGCTGTATACTTGAGTGCTGTGCTTAGCTTTTCTTTTCAGCCTACACAGATAGTCTGCAACACATGTAACATTTTTACACTGATGCTTTTAGAAAACCCAATGGTCATTTCATGACAACATGTGATGGTAACACCCAAATGATGTGCCCACAGTCAGTGGACCAAATCACATTCTTGCCTCAGCAGTCAGGCTTTTACAACAACAGTTTCAGCCAGAGCTGCATCTGGCTGTGCTGTGACATAGTCACCCTCGAGACGTGCAAACACTGGCTTGGGGCTTGCTGTCTGCTGCCCTTTGTGCAGGCCTGCAACAGCAGCATAAATCTTGCTGGTGCGCGCTCAATACCACTCTCAGCAACACATTTTGCTACATACAGCATGCAACAACAGGCCAGTACAGCTTTGTGGCATGCGAGTAATGCAAGGCACCACATATATTTGTGAAGTGCTTGTGCCATGGTTGTGTGAGTTGCCAAATGATGATTGGCCAAGATACTTGCACAGCAGCTTACCTCCCCATTGAGCATCAGCCCAAGTCAGGGTCTCAAATTCCTGATCACTGAAGCCCAGTTGCAGGTACACAAGGCGCGCCAGGGCAGGGGCAATGGGTGTCAGCATGACAGCAACAACTCTTGCGGCTTCCAGCACCTCCAGCAGCACAAGGCTTGCTTGTTCTTTCTCCTCTGGGCTTCCCTACAAATTTCAGCCCTCACTTGCAAATGGGTGCTTGTGATGGAGGTACCTTAGATGCTTGCACACATTGCTAGCAAGCAGGAAGAGTTTTTCTCGAGCCTTCTTGCTGATGTTGTGGGCACTAAACCAGTTTCATCAAGCCAATTGCGCAGGCATATCTGTGCACTGCATGCTGCAATGCCCCATAATACTGTCTGATATTGCCTTGATACTGCAAGCAGAAAAGTACCCAGCCATAACAGGTCCAATGCCATGCACTACAACGGGGAAGTCTGAACGTGTCATGTCTCTGCAGTGTGTGTGCATGCGTGCTTGCGCGTGTGTGCACCTTTTTGAAGGCTGCCCAAGGCTCACGCTCCTGCAAGAAGAGGTTCCCTCTTCCTGACACCTTCTGAATGGCATCAATGGCTTTGCCAAAGCTCAGCTGCTCATACTGTGCTGCTACAAGCTCAACCTGCATAGCAGCAATTACCAAATTCAATCCATCAATTCCATTTCACTTTCCCTGTCTTTGAAATTTATCAGAAGTGTCGACACATAGCATCTGGAAATTCCTGAACAGTTTGAAAGTGGCAGAAAGTGAAGCAATGCAGGGAAGAGACGTGGCTGCATGGTGGATTGCACAAACAGGCTGCAAGAAGTTTTAAGCAACAGCACAGACAGAGTAAGATATGCATGTCTGTTGCATGGGATGACCAGCTGATGACAGCAATTGACAGTGTACAGCACTATAGGCCATTCAGTTGCTAGCTGACTATGCAGCCTGTCTGGTAATTGAATACAGAGGCAGAGATACTGCGATCCCAACAATACTCCTAATGGCAACAAAACAGGATAAGAAAAGCAAATTAGCATAGAACTGCTGCACTTGTGACATATGTGGTGCCGACAGGCATTACCAAGGTATGTCACCTGCTGCTGGGCTGTGTTTCTGACAGGAGAGTTGTCTGGAACCTGAGAAGAGTCTGCTGGCATGGCACTGCCACAGTTCTTCTTCAGCAGGTTGAGGGTCCGGTTCAGGAGATTGCCGATGTCGTTTGCCAGAGCTGCATTGACAATGTCTCTGAACCTCTTCTCTGAGAAGTCCCCATCCTGTGCAGTACCAAAGCTGTGAAAGACCCATGACTGGCATTGCAGTGTCTGAGGCAGAACCTCTTGCTCAGACACAGGCCCTGGGCCCCCAACAGCACAAGGCCCTGGGCCTTGACAGCACAAGGCCCTGGACCCTTGACGGCACAAGGCCAGCCTCAGAATTGGGCATCATGCTTTGAGTGGAAAACAAGACATTGATCTAAGTATGTTTATTTTATGCCCTTCAAAGGTAACATGTTGCATTTGAAGTATGATGCATTCAAACGAATTGGACATGTAAATTAAAAGCAAACATTACTTAGCCATATCTATGAATGATGTGTTTCATATTTGGTCCTCATTTGCATGTTGCAGTGGTATGAAAGACACCTGACGCTGCAGACCGGGGTGCACTTCAAGTAAAACGCAGTGCAAGTCCAGGGCACTATCAGTGGTCAATTGTCTGACTCTGCTGTCTTGCAACGTGAGCCAGATACAGATTGAGCTGGCTACAGCTGTTGCTAGCCATACTTAGTGCGACTTCAAGCTGTACAGTGTCACCAGCATGAGCACTAGCTTCCATGCAGCTTTGTGATCAATCACGTGCTAATCTACTGCTTGCCTACTCCCTGCCTGTATTAGTGTACAGTACCCCATGGGTCAATGTGACAGAAGCAGGTAGTTCAATGTTCGAATGGCTCCCTTATGCTCATTTGAGTTGCTTACTCCCATTTGGTTCAGCTACAGCTACCTCAACCTGATTTGCTTGCTTTGCCTCGCAGCTCCACGGTATTGTTACAGGTA
>JAABUO010010473.1_pt1 | contig 10263 bp, 11 predicted proteins | sample 5559291 | NCBI WGS metagenome assembly JAABUO01 (sample SAMN10711878, study PRJNA513372) | rock metagenome | isolation source: Antarctica rocks | place: Antarctica: Victoria Land, Finger Mt sud
TTTATTGTGTCGTCTCAGCAAGTCGTGCTACTCTCCTCTGTATTGTTCTAGTTTCGACAGATGTATATGAATTACAGACATGGTGCTCTTAAGACACATTGCCCAGCATGATCGGCATGTGTGTGTGTGCGAGTTCAAACAGCAAAAGGAGACATATCCAGTAGAAGACAACTTGGCAGCACAGAAGTGATGGGAGGTGTGCAGTACTGCTGACCAGTAAGACATGTTCTCACATCATATAAGAGTCTGTTGACTCATCAAATTCTGAATCAAATCGTTACGCAGGACACAAGACGCAGACAGCAGGATGAGATATACTTGAGTAGACTTTAGTAGAGGGTTTCTCAAGAACCCAAAGTCTGAACAGCATGGGTCCATCTTGACAGAGAATGAGACAGAAAACGAAAACTTTGACAAGTTACGGTAAGTATGTGACATGCAGCACCTGGTGCCATCGGTGCCAGAATTTGACTTCCACAACAGAAAAGTCAGCTCAGCATAGCAGTCTCAGTCACGATTGGGACAACAGCAGGAATCCTTTCTGAAAAGCTTTAGCGCTGATCTTCATTGCATCAGACAGTACACAGCGCAGTAAGGTCCAGGCTTCCTTGCATACAATGCACAAAATTCCGTACATATGTCAGGACTGATTGTATAGCCTCGACTATACAGAGGAAAACCTCCTCCCAGAAAACTACTAGAGGTGCTTTGCAGCAAGAGCACAACAGGCAGTACCTGGTGCCATCAGTGGTTGGAGTGAAATGGTGGCAACCCTCCATTAGGTCTGCGGCCAGGCCAAAGTCTGTGATCTTGACTGACTCCAGCTGGGCTGAATCCTCATGCAGGAACACCTGCAAGGTGGAGTGTACAAGGGTTGAACTGCCAAGCTGACTTTTGCTGGCGGGGTTCGCTGACAACATGCAGCCTTGTCTCGTGTCATCAAGACATCAGAACAAAAGCTGATGTACCTAGCGTACATGTATGTCATCTAGGACTTCATGCCACTAGCTCATCATGAGCTAGAAAGCGCATTTATTATTATTATTATTATTGTTGTTGTTGTTGTTGTTGTTGTTGTTGTTGTTGTTGTTGTTGTTATTATTATTATTATTGTTATTGTTATTATTGTTATTGTTATTATTATTATTATTTGTTACCATTATTATTATTATTATTACTATTATTATTACAATTATTGTTACTATTATTATCATTGTTATTATTATTACTATTGATATGCCACGAGAGCAATGCATGCAGCACAAACATGATGTCCAGGCTGCTGGCACACCTTGCAGGTACCTTATAAAAACCGGCTAGCATTCCAGGAAAAACAATGAAAAACAATTCAATTCATGCCAGATTGTGCCGGTTTAGGTAGCAACAGCTCACCAGGAAGTTGTCAGGCTTGACATCGCCATGCAGAGTGGCGTGGCCATGCACGCCCTGCATTGCCTGCACCACCTGCCTCAGGATGAACTTGGTGTGAGCCAGCTCAAAGACAAGACCGTCCCTGTTGGATCCCTTGAAGCCGCCTGACGCCTGCCTGCATGCAGAATGCCAACTTTGGGTAGCTTCATTCACTAAGCTTCCTGAAACAGGGGTGGTTTCCCTTTTCAACAATGATAATAAGTTAGTGTTTGGCATCCCTGTTAGATCCCTTGAAGCCGCCTGATGCCTGCCTGTACGCAGAATGCCAACTTTGGGTTAGCTTCATTGGCTAAGCTTCTGAAACAGGGGTGGTATCCCTGTCTGATAACAACAATAATAATAATAATAATAATTGTAACAATAAAAATGATAACAATAATAATAATAATAACAATAATGATAATAATAATAATATAGTATTTGGCATCCCTGTTAGATCCCTTGAAGCCGCCTGATGCCTGCCTGCATGCAGACCCCGGCCTTGGGGTACCCCAAGTCAGTAAGCTTTCTGAGTGAGACGAAGCGACTCATCACCCACTATGGTGAGCTCATGCATTTGCCCTTGCTAAGGCAGAGGATGCAACATATCATTACACCTGTCTTCAACCCTGAGACAGGCCCTGCCTGCCTGCCACAATGCACACATGTTGCTGTTTGTTTCCCACCATATGCTGTCACAAAGTTGAAACAACGACAAGCCGGGAAGGAGAAAACACAAGGCACCCAGAAAAAGTCACTACACATGAACACGACACTGCAAGGATGAAGAGGGTCAACGTACCCAATGCAGGCCTTCAGGCTTTGGCTTGCCACCTCCATGGAGAAGCACACCACGTCGGCAGACAGCATTGGACCTCTGGGGACCTTGTCCATCCCCACAGACAGGATCTTGACTGTATTGGGACCGGCACAGCGCAGGTGCATGCGCAGCTCATGGGCTAAATCTCCAACTGCTTTTGCACCCTGTGCAACACAATATGTGATGTCAGAAGAACAGTTATACCAACAGAAAGTGTCAGGTTGGTCGTGAGTCAGTGCAGTGCAAGTGCACTCAGGGCCTGCGAGGTAAGTCTCCAGCTTTGATGAGCAGCTTCCTTCCTCTGAGGCACCTTATCAGCTGCCTGTTCACCTGGCAATGTGCTCCACTGTGAAGCGTCAACGTACCAAAAGCATTGCCCAGCCGCACAAGAGCAACATGCAGTGTGAGAATTCACCATAAGGACAAGGCTGAATGCATGCAGAGCATGAGCTGTGTCATCCTCTGCTTTGCACGCTTTGCTGTTACATAGACCATGTGGCGTCAACATACCCATGTGCTATCAAGATGAGTAATGTTGTACTCATCCTGATTCCTTGCTGTTTGTCAGCATAAGCCTCTGTAGCATCAATGCCTGTGCACCTGACAATCATGCAATGGGCCGATATAATTGAGCGATGCACACAACATGACACCACGAGCCCCTGACAATGTGCATACATGCATAGATGCATGCACCCCTTTGCACACATTGCATGTAGTGCAACATGTCAGGCAAAGCTTCAGTGTGTATGCAGCAAAGACATCTGTGTAAGCATAACAAACACATCTTGGCCGAGGCAGCATGTGCATCTACATAGGGCTCCTCCAAGCAAATGCAAACTACAAAGGTTCACTCAAGCTGCTCCATGGATTACACTGTTGTGTAATTGGGAGAACTTGTGCATGTAGAAGTGAGGTTTTAGCAAGCATAGAGCACCTGAAGCTGCTTACCTTCTTGGGATACTTTGTGGCGCGTCGCTCACCATGAGGGGCCTCCAGGTAAATGTGCGCAGACCCTCCTTCATCAATCTGCTTGGCATTGTAAGGCATGTCATACTGGCCATTCTTGAAGCCCTGCAGACAATCCCCCATTGTGAACACAGCTGACATTCCTGTATTTTGAGAAGCTGAGAGTTTGACTGGAAGCACAGCTTGTGCGGCTCGACTGTCAGAACTGATAGCCATGTGATATGCACAGAATGCCAAGGCAATAGAATCTTGACAAGTGTCAGGCTGATGATATTAAATCAGGAGTCCAGCAACAGCAAAGTACACAATCTATCCTGTATCATCATCCAGCACACATCTCTCCAACGTTTGTCAACACACAAGTCGTATGGCAAAACTGAATGGGAAATCGACTTACCCTAGTAGGCACCAGCCTGATCTCAAACAGCAGCCAAGCCAGCTCGCGAGCCCTAAGTTGAGTCTGCAGCTGCTGCAGCTTGAGTTGCTGCCCACTAGCCTTCAAAGCATGATTGGTGATCTCTGCCGCCTGCTGCATGATCACCTGATCTTTGCTATCAAGGTCCCTCTGCAGTTGCTGCAACCTGACATCATCTTGAGCATGCAGAGCTGGAATCTGGAGCTGGTCTGTCTGAGGGTCTGTGTGTGCACCAGCCTTTGCAAGAGCTGCAGAAGAGCCCAAGACGTGGTGAGAGTCACTCAGGCTGAGGTTCTGAGCCCGAGTACGAGTCTGATTCTTGTCATGAGTCTGAGCCTTAGGATATGTCTGCATTTGATCGTGGGTCTGAGTCTGGTTAATAGTCTGGTGTATTTCAGCTGAGGTAGCGTTTTCATTGGCAGTGTTGATTGTATCAGCAACGTGTATGTCTGCAATGATGTTGGACTTGTCATCATTGGCAGAATCCTCTGCAAAAGCAGAGCTTTCAGTGAGTCTAGATCTAGACCCTTGAGCAGCTATCAAGTCTGGAGCATTTGAGCGCTGAGCAGCAGCGTGACTGGCAGCTGTGCTCAAGCTGCCAGCTGCAGTTGTGAATCCTGGAGCAGCGCCCAATTGAGACTCCCCAGCTGTGGCCAAGCTTTGGGCAGTGGCAAGACAAGACTCCCCAGCTGTGGCAACGCCTTGAGCAGCAGTGGCGCTGTTGACGGCGCCAATGTCTTGATGAGCAATCATGCAGTCCTTGGCAGTGGTAGAGGCATGAGCAGTGGTGGAAGCTTCAGCAGTGGCTGTAGACTCCACAGCAGTGGCAGAGTCCTGAGCAGTGACCATGTGGTGAGCAATGCCGGATCCTTGAGCGGTGGCATGGCCAGCCTCAGCAGTGGCGCCCTGAGGAAAAGTAGGAGCAATGTGGGACTCCTCAGCGGTGGCAGAACTTGGGACGGCAGCAGAGCCAGAAGCGGTAGCAGGTTCATGAGCAGCGGTGGCTCCCTGGGTCACAGTGGAGCCATGAACAGGTGTCTTGGACTCCTCAGCGGTGGCAGAGCTTGCAGCAGCGGTGGAAGTCAGAGTTCCCTCTCTAAAAGGAACAGCTGAGCTGCCAGCGTCCTCTTGATCCTCATACTGCTGCAGTGCTTGCCGAAGGGCATCACGCTGCAATCTGGTCTTCACCAAATGCTGCTCAGTAAAGCTGCGCATCTTGGTCGCCTGTACAAAAGCAGCCTCCCTCCTATCCCTGATAAGCGCAGTCTGCTCAAGGGCTGCACGCAGCGATTTGCTGTCAGCTGTCAGCTCACTGACTCGGGCCTCGGCGGTGAGCTTGAGCCTGGTCAAGGCAGCTCCTTGCTGAGCTGCATTGGATGCTGTCTGATCTGCCTCGGCTTGAACCCTGTGCAGCCTTTCAAGTGCTGCTTCTGCCCTGTGCCTTTCAGCTGCTGCCTGCCGAAAGGCAGACTTAGCCAATCGAGCAGCTGAAAGGAAAAGCCTTCTGAAGTAGCCACTGCCCTGCTGAGCTGCTGCAAGCTGAGCCAATGAGGAAGCAAGCAGAAGACGTAGGCGCTTGTTGTCAGCTTGAAGACTAACGGTGTGGGCGTCAGCGCGAGAGACTGTCTCCACGCCTGCTTCTTCCAATGCCTTGCGCATCTCTGCCAATCTTGCCTTGCGTGCAGTGTCTTCTGGTGTGTCTGCCAGATCTGGAGATGGTGCATCTTCAAGAGTTTCAGGCAGCTCTGAAGGTGTTGCAGCGTCAGGAGTCCCAGGCAAGTCTGAAGGTGATGCTTCTTCAGGGATGTCGGTGATCTCTGAAGAGGATGACTCATCATGGGGATGAGGCAATGGTGCCGCGTGGTCCTTGGGGATACCAGCAGGGGTAGCGCTGGCATGATCTGGAGCTGCGTGCTTCCCTGCATCACAGGAAAGTGGTGAGCACTCGCTTGTGGGCCTGCTCCACAAAATCGAGACGTTGCGCCTGTCAGTAAACCCAGGAACCCATTTGACAAAGGGAACAACAGCAGTTGGCCGCACATACAACGACAATGTTTACGGTTTCCTGTTCAGTTTCATGCAGACATAAACCCTGAACCCTTGCAGGTGAGCACTCATGCAGAAAAGCCAAAAGACAGGGCTTCCCTGTGGAGTATTGTAAACAAAATGGGGGAAGGAGGGGCCGGTTTCAGGTTAAGCCATAAATCTTAGGTTTCTAGCTTTCTCAGATACCTATGAGTGTGGAACAGCCATTGGCAGCTAGATGAGTTGTACTTCAAGACTTGGTACACTCCAGGCAGGCTGTGTTTCCAGCATTTTTGGTTTATCTATGATTGTGCAGCAGACATCAGCAGCTGGCATGGTTGTTTAATTCAAGACTTACCAAATTCAGGAAGTAATGAAAGAAGACCACCAGCTTCGGTCAACCACATAAGTGCATGAATTGGTGAATTAGGAGCTCAAAGAACGAAACCGATCAGTAACATTACCATTGCAAGGCTGAACAAAGCACATGAGCCAGGGTAGCTGCAGGCATGTGACACAGACTATGGGTTCAAAACCACAATCTCACAACCTACACCAAATGCAGCATTAGCATAGCATCAGAAATAGCACAAGCAGCACTTTTGCAGTGTACCTGACTTGTGGGATGTGTTTGGCCTAACATTGTGTGGCTGCTCCTGAAAGTGTACATCACGCCCTGCTGCTATACCCTTGTGCCTGGCCTCAGCAGATGTAGCCCCACCAGATGACTTGCCCTCATGGCTTGCCTTTTCCCCCAGTTCTTTGAAGGCAGCTGAAGGGGGCCTGCTCCCATCAGCCGGGTTTTGGGGTGACTGGCTAGGGGGAGCTGGGCTGCGCTCAACAGCATCTGCACAAGCAGCAGCTAAGCTTACCAGACTGCTGAGGGCAGGCATGCATGCTGGAACATACACACCTGGCTCTGCTCGCGGTGAAGTTTGCCCTACCAAAGGGATGCACGTACACCGCTTATGATGATGTTCAAGTTACGTGCAAAGCCATGGCAAGCGCCTGCGTTTGCTGCATGCATTCTGCCTGAGACTACTCACTCAGTTCTTTTCATGCAGAAATGCAGTGTGGTATATGGTGCCCAGCAGCAAGAAACAGAGCATTGTAGCCTTAATGTGACATTCACAGTCTTGCTGAAACCACCTTGAGACCACATCTCTTGAACATGGTGCAAAACATGGCTGCACAGCAAAATGTACAGTACACCAACAAAAGCTGTGTCTAATGCAACAGGTCATGCAGCAGTACCTGGCTCTCCTGCCTTCTTGAAGATGCCTCCTGATGGTCCAGCTGGAGTCATCGGGTCTGCGTCGGCATGTGGCACACGGCCATGATGAGTAAGGACGCTGAAGTGCGACCCAGCATGATTTTGACCTCCAGAGGCTGAGTCAGCATGGCCATTATGATGATGACTCACTCCAGGATCTGAGTCAGCATGGCCCATGTGGCGATGACTGGCACCAGGGTCTGAGTCAGCATGGATCATGCCTCCATGCCTCGCCATGTGATGATGCAAAGGATGCTTGCTAGGCAGATGCGCTTCCTGTGAGTGATGCCCTGCAGAGCATAGTCAGTTTGGACTGATGTAACTCAGGAAAGTCCTGAGCAGATTATTGCTGACACAAGGGTGAAAGCATATCTCAGGCTGTGGAGGTGCCATCAGAATACCTAAGTTCACAGCTTGCACCAACGATTGCAGGGCTGACATTGCCAGAAGTTGTCTAGCCCTAGGCTGGTAGTGACGAGTGCCATGTACATGCATTATGTGCAGACAGGCAGCAAGGGACACATGACACAGACGCTGTCCGGTAGCAACATCCCCTGCATTGAATGTGTACACAGGTCTGGAACCTCTCTGCGCACATAGAGTATTAAGCACTTTTGGCAACGAGAGGCATGAACTCCACATGCACAATAGACTGCCCGGTGCAAAAGAAGGTGTGCAGTCAAGTGTCTCACCCTTGTAGCAGTACACCAGTAGAAGCCATGTTAGCCTAGAAGCTGCCACAAGGAAGATCCCAGAGCCCAGGATGGCAACACACAGCATATGCTGCCATGCGGCTGTGATAGTGATGCTATGAGGTCTCTCAACAGGTGACAGGGCGTCTTCCAACAGCCCCAACAACCAGTCGTACAGGAAGTAGAAGATGGGGATGCTCTTCCAGTCGGCCCATGTCTGCAGACACATCACGATTTTGGCAGAAGGCATGCAGAAAGCAAGCCTGGCAAAGACACTATGTGAAGGGCAAACCAAAAAAATTGTTGTATAAAGTGAAAACTTAATGACTTGGATATAGGAATGTGATGAGTGAGCTTTGGTGAGCTGCCAGAAACAATGCAACAATGCAAAATTAAGCACTGATACTACAGGCCATCAAGGTTTCTGCTTTTGCAGCGCCCATGGATTAGGCCACAACATACCTTGGAACCAAATGGGCACCCCCACAAGCCATCCAATGCATTCCAATCCCCAACAGCTGGCTCGCAGATGCAAGCCAAAGAGACACAGATCCTCACCAGTACCACCATCAGCTTGTACATCCAGCTGAGCTTTTGCCAGAGTCTGCCAAGTTTGGCACCTGCAGAGGCCATCCATCCTGCAGCTGCAGCATGCCACGGTTGATTCAGCTGACAAGGTGATATAAGCTGGGTAGGGGAACACACATGCTGAGCACTGTCGACACGCAGGCATACCACCTGTGCGGACGGGTTTCTCAGCAGAGCCAGCTGCTGGCGAGTGTAGGCCCAGAAAAAGATGTCTATGACGCACTGTGCAGGTGAAGTCAGACAGACTCTGCTTGTCTGCAGAAGCAAAGCATTGTTTGTTAGGGGAGCACCGTCCGCAATCACGTCGAGCAGGAAAATACCATCATGTGAGCGTAAAACAAAATGGCATTGCGATAGTGGTGACAGCGTTACCTGACAAGAGAAAGTGCCCTATTTCCTTGCCGTTCTTGAGTACGACAACTCTTCCATGGCTGCCGTATGCAGCTTGTGGGCGGAGTGTCAAATGCCTGCAAGGCCAACAACGAATCAGGAGCTGCATCATGTCTTGCTCATATTATGCGCAAGCGCTGGTGGGCATATACTCACTCTGTTCGAGTCCCCTTTGGGAGTTTGATGGCTCGCCGATGGAATGTTTCCATCATGCAGTCAGCCTTCCAACAATGTTGCGCGTTATATGGCTCCTGCGGAGCCCGCAACAACCCTCGCGCGCGACTGACGCAACAAAGTTGACTCCTGCCGAGGGTATTATAGCATCTGCATCCCTCGCTGGCCATGACTAAAAGCTGTATTGCCCTTACACTTGATCAAGTTTAGCTTTCGAGCAGTCGTAACAACTGCATTGCATAGCGTTGGTGTCAAGTCATCATGTAGACAGTCTGCTAAAGGCTGTGCATTACCCCGGGCAGAGGTTGCACACTTGACTATGCCGCTGCCAGCTTTTCAGCTTCTACCAGGTCCCCGGGTCGAATACTACCAACAGGTGCCTTGACTTTGAGGTCGCAATCATAGCCTCGCCGTATCAATGTTTGCACAACTGGTGTGGGCGTCTGCACAGGATGAACAGTTCTGGCATCAGAGAGATGCCAAGTTGAGGGAGCTTGCATGCACAGACTGCAAACCCTTGCATTCCAGCATGGAGGATCAGCCCTCTCTCACTGTGAAGAACGACGGGTAAGAGTCAACATTGGTGCTACTCAGCTGCTGACTGCTGATGCATGATTTGGTCGACCTCACTATTAGTCTGGCACAGTCTGCACTCGATCACTTTGCAGCCATGTACATTGTCCGGAAAGCTCAACTCCATATTTGTCACACATTTGCTGTTGATCTTGTGACAGGAGAAGTGAGGCCATACCTGGGAATCTTGAGGATCAGTCAGGAGACATAGAGTCACCTACTTCTGTGGTATGTTCTCTGCTCTGTTGCCTTATGACTTGCATATGGCAGCATGCTCAACAAAGAGACAGCGGTAAGTTCCAGAGACTGCTTAGCCTTGAGATGACAGACTGTCCTTGACATGCAGCTTGCAGACTACAGAGCCACAGATCCTGTACATGTGGGCATGCTTGCACCAGCTGATGTGCAAAGCAGACACTCAATTAAGCAGCAGCTGGAAGTGCAGAAGGTAAACCAATCTTTGCAGCAAGTCTGCAACAATAGCATCGACGCAAATGTCAAGGCCTTCACATCAAATGCACAGCATGCAAAGCACACGACTCTGACTGCACTCATATGATCAAGTTCCGAGCTTCTATTCCTGTAAAGACCGACATAGACGCATGATGCAGCTCCGCATCAGACAACTCTCTGTGCATATCCCACTGGCTTCTGTCAGCAACATGCAAGTCTTGACAATCAGACTTGCGTGTTGCTGACAGTCACGAGATGAGTAATGATCATCTAGCTGCTTCCTGCAGCGTCTGGTGGAGTTAGCAGAGTTACGGGAGGATGTGTTACAGCAGCTGCACTCTGTGGAGGCAGTCAAGATGCAGATGGCCGAGCAGAAGCTCGCTGAACAGACTCGCTTGGCTGCTGATCTAGACGTACGCTTGCAGGCGGCTTGCACCACTCTAGACTGCTCAGCAGGTGAGGTGACAACACAGCTGACTGA
>JAABUO010010474.1_pt1 | contig 10261 bp, 6 predicted proteins | sample 5559291 | NCBI WGS metagenome assembly JAABUO01 (sample SAMN10711878, study PRJNA513372) | rock metagenome | isolation source: Antarctica rocks | place: Antarctica: Victoria Land, Finger Mt sud
CGTGAACAGACTATCTAAACAAGTGCATTACGAGTCTATGAGTGAAATTACAGTTCTAGATACAGCTCGAGTTTTTTATCATGCAATATGAAAACATCATGAATTATCTGATTCAATCATCTTGAATTGTGAAACTCAGTTTGTCAGTCACTTTTGAGACGAACTTTGTATTCGATTGAAGATTCAAGCTCGATTGTCAACTGCGTTTCACTCAGAAATGAATGATCAAATCGAGAACATCAACGACGTTTTGAAACAATATCTTCAAGTCTTCGTGTTCTTTATGCAGAACGACTGAGCTGCATGACTGTCATCAGCTGAATTTATCATCAACAATCACTTCTTCGAAAGCACTCAGTGCACGTCGTTTCTAGCTAACTTTGAACAGCATTCTCGAATGAGATTGAAATCAAAGAAGACTTAGAAGAACGTTATTGAACATTCGAAATGAATACATGTCGATCTGTTTGTTCAGAAAATGAATCGAATCAATGAAATTCTGCGAGAACAAATGATCTTAGCTCAAGCATATCAGAAACAATTCGCTAATGTTCATCAACAACACGCTCTCAAGTATGCAATTAATGATATGATTTGATTAGATGCTCGCAATCTGATGATTCATCGACTCAGCAAGAAGTTATCTAATAAATTCGAGAAATCTTTCAGAATCATCAAAATTGTTAGTTCTCATTCTTATCAGCTAGAGTTGTTCGATGACTGGTTCTGTTTCGACGTCTTTCATACTTATCTGCTTCATTCTGCGATCAACGATCTCTTATCTGAACAAATATCTCTCGCGTCGTTTTCGATAGTCTTCGTCGAAGAAGTGCTTAGCTGAAAGATGAACGAAATATTGAACTTTCGAGTAAAGAACTCTCAGCTAGAGTATTTAATTAAGTGAACTGAAATAGAAGAAAACAGTTGAGTAAAGTTTGCGAATGTGATGAATGTCATTGAAGTCATGAACGTCTATCACGCTCGAAATTTCGATCATTCGAATAAGAATTCATGAATCGCTTACGTGCAAGAAAGCAGCGACTCTGAATATGAGTCAGAGAATTAAAAGTCTCGCAGAAGCTTCAACTTCAAAAAGAAAAATCTATTGTCACGATTTTAGCATGTGTTACTCGAAAGATATTGGGAAAAGAGATGTTAGATCACTTAGATGATGTTGAACAATATTATAGATGATGATAGACGTGAGATTATCAATGATGTTATGAGAATCTCTCGATATGAATGATACTCAGCGTTCATGAAGTATAAGAACATCTGAATGATCTCTTTCTTTTCTTTCTTCTTCGTGCAACGTCTTGTATTTAAAATCTAGTTATTAGAATTTCATTCTGATTTCATTCAGTTCTCAGTTCGTGACACAAAGTAGTGACTGAGAGCGACATGCTCATATCTTGCTTCATCAGTATGCTCAATGACTCGTTTGATTTCAAGCCGTTTATTGTTGATGTCATCTTGAATAGTCTAGAAAAGATATTTCGATTTCTCGCTCTGATAGACATTGAAGTCACTGACATGACGTTCATAGATGATTCATTGATTTTAGAGCTATGTGAACGCTTTGATATTCAGTCAATTTCACTGTTCAAATCGAAGTTGATTCGTTCATATGACGAAATTCTCGATCAAAGATCTATTACACATGCTCTGTATATCTCAGTCACTATACAAGAACATAAGAATGAAATGATGTCTCTATTAATAACTCGTCTAGATCAGCACAAGATAATCATTGATAACTTCTGATTGAAAAGAAATCAAATTTTGATAGATTCTGCAAATGATTGATTGATATCTTCATCAAATATTCGAATCTTGAAACTTATCATTTCAAAAGCAAGCAGTCAATCAGCATTTCATAGACTCAAATCAAGCGAGATCTGCGAAATGAAACGAGAGAACTTGAAGTCTATGTCAACGATCATCTTAAAGCGAACTACAAATTCGAAATCAGTGAATCGATTTATTGAATCAGTTCTCATACGAAAGCAAAGCACTCAAGTTGATCTCAATCAACATGAATTCATTCAGTCATCGAAGAAGAAAGAGCTCGTCAATATTGTCATGATCGAAGTCGCTGCTTATCGAACTCTAGTCAAGAAGAACGATGTCAAGATCTTTACATTGATCATTAGTGAAATCAACAAGATGCTTAGCTCGATCAAAGATTCAACGAAACTGAATGAAATGATCTCTGTCATGTCATTAAAGAAACTGAAGAAGAAGCTTTCGATAGTTTATCATAACTTTCTGAATGTTTTTGATAGAGAAAAGACAATTCAGTTGTCTCTGCATCGATCATATGATCATAAGATTGAATTAGAAGATGAGAATCAATCTTCTAGAAGTTGATTGTATTTCATGTCGAGTCACAAGTTGCAGAAGATCAAGCAGTATCTAGAAGAGAACTTGAAGAAGAAGTTTATTACACTCAGCAAAGCTTCATTCGCTTCGTCAATACTATTCGTCGAAAAGAAAGATGATAGTCTTCGCTTTTGCGTGAATTATTGAAAACTGAATGCTTTGATCAAAAGAGATCGTTATTCAATATTCTTGATAGACGAAGTACTCGCTCGAATTCAAGACAGTAAATATCTGACTTGACTCAACATTATCATCACGTTCAATAAGCTTTGCATGAGCACTGAAAGTGAGAATCTAATCACATTCATCACTTTCTTCAATGTCTACAAATATAGAGTAATGCTCTTTGAATTAATCAACGAATCGACATTCTTTCAGCACTATATCAACGACGTGTTATTCGACTGTCTGCATAAATTCTGTCAGATCTATCTGAATGACATTCTCATCTACAGTAAGATCTTGAAGAAACATAGAACTCATGTGAAGAAGATGCTAGACAAGCTTCGTGAAGTTGATCTGCAGATAGACATTGACAAGTGCGAATTCAAGATTTAGAAGATCTCGTTTCTAGAACTACTGATATTTATCAATGATCTACGAATGAACTCTTGAAAAGTAGATGTGATTCGAAGCTGAGAAGTGTCTCAATCGTTGACTCATGTACAGATCTTCATTGACTTCTGCAATTTCTATCGACGATTCACAAAGAACTTCTCGAAGATCGCTCGATCTATGATAAAGCTGACTCGAAAAGATCATTCATTTGAATGAACAGAGATCTGTCAGACGATCTTTGAGAAACTGAAGCAACAGATGATGACAGCTCTCGTTCTGAAGCATTTCGATTCAATCAGAGAAGCTATTCTGAAAACAAACTTCTCAAACTATGTCAACGACGAAGTATTGTCTCAGTATGATGATGAAGACATTCTACATTCAGTGATCTTCTACAGCAAGAACATGATCTCTGCAGAATGCAACTACAAGATCTACGACAAAGAGCTTTTGACTATTATTCGATGCTTGAAGCACTGATGCTTCGAATTGAAATGTACTGATATTTCAATCAAGATCTTCATCGATCATCTGAATTTAAAGTACTTCATGATCATCAAGAAACTGATCAGACGACAGACTAGATGAGCTGAGAAGTTATTCGAATATAACTTCAAGATCATATATCAGTCAGAAAAGCAGAATCTGAAAGCAGACGCGCTGATCAGAATGTCAGACGTCAAGTCAGTTGAATCAAATGATGATTGAAAGCTATATCAGCATCAAATGCTATTGTCAGCAAGCACATTTGAACTGCAATCAATAGAAGATGATCAAGATCTGATTCAGATCTTGCTCATATTTGACTCAGATTCGAAACAGAAATCGAAAGCTAACGAGAATTCGATCGAAGAGATAATTTTCATTCAGAATCAAATTATAGTCGAAAATCAAACGAATCAACAATGTATTGATATTCGAACAGTCATAGAACAGAACAGAAGAACTTGTCAAGATATGAGTCTAGACAATTGCAGAGTACTGAACAAAGTACTCTGAAAGAATGATAGACGGTGAATCTCTCAGTCAATGATCATTCAATTGATAAGAAAAGCACATGATCTTTCGATCAGTGATTACTCTGACATGAATCGAACATTAGACTTGTTAAGACGATTATATTGCTGATCGAAGATGAGAACGACAATCAAACGCTACATTCGAAACTGTTACGTTTGTCGTAGGTCAAAAGCATCAAGAGATCGAATCAATAAACTATTAAAGTCATTGTCTATATCTGAACAACGATGACAAGACATATCATTGAATTTAATTATTGATTTATTGAAAAGTGATGAAAGCAACGCGATTCTGACAGTAATAGATCGATTATCTAAAGAACATCACTATATATTCTGTTGATCAGATGACGAAGAAACTTTCGCTGAACAAACAGTTAAGCTGCTGCTAATATGAGTCTTCAGAACTCATGAGCTATCAAGATCAATAGTGTTTGATAGAAATTCGCAATTCATATCGATTGTCTGAAAGTCTTTATGTCTGAGACTCGACATTAAGATGAAACTATTCATCGACTATCACTCACAGATTGATGATCAAACGAAAAGAGCGAATCAGAATGTAAAACGATATCTACGAAGCTACTGCTCATACATGCAAGATGACTGATTCGTCTGATTATCTATGACTGAATTTGTCAATAACAATGCTATTTCATCGTCAATTGAACAATCAGCGTTCTTTCTGAACAAGAACTTTCACTCTCATATGAGCTTCGATTCGAATTCAACTGAATATGAGATCACTCGAGCTAGAATTCAAGCAAGCAAAGCAGAGAATATATTCGAACACATGAAATGATCATTAGTGTTGATCAAGCAGACATTAGCAAGAGTCAGAGTCACAATGAAGAAACAGATTGACAAGCATTGAAAGAAAATGATCTACAAGATAAATGACATGATGTTTCTGAATTCTAGAAACATTACGATCGCAAGATCATCAAAGAAGCTGAACAATAAGATGCTAGAATCTTTCAAGATTCTGACTGAGATCGAACATGCATATCGACTGAAACTGTCATTGACAATGAAGATTCATTCAAAGTTCGCTTTGAATCTGCTATAACTGAATTCAAAAGATTCTCTTGAAGAACAACGAAATGAGTCGTCTGATTCTATAGTGATAAATGATGAAGACGAATGAGAAGTGAAGAACATACTGAACTTCAGACACTACGAACAAGACAAATGACTGCAATATCGTGTCAATTGAAAAGACTATGACGTCGATCTACATTGATACAATGTCGATGAAAATGAGTTCGAAGACTGCTCGAAGATCATAAATGACTTTCATCAGAAGTATTTGAACAAGTCAAGTTAGAAATCGACTCAACAAGAATCGATCAATCGAACTGCAGCAATGAGAACATTGCTAGATGAAGAAGAGAGATAATGTTGCGAGCATGCATCTCTGTTATTTCTGATTAGTCTGATTAGTCTAACATAGACTAGTATAGAGCTGTGAGTAGAACTGTTGTTGACACGCTAGCGATCTAGCGTGCCTTCGTGAGTAAAACTCACGTCGTGTTGCATCTTCTTTCTACTTCAGCTTTGAACTTCTAGTTAGAATACACTCATATGATTCGCTCTATGCAAACTCATAATACTTCGTAGATATCGTTTCACATCTTGATTCGCTTTTTTCATTTGATCATTTGTTACGAGCGTATCAAGACTGAACAAGACTGAAGCTCTAATCAATTCGCATCAGCTTTGACTCAGATATGACTCAGATATGACTCAGATATGACTCAACATTCTTTTTCTTTCTCAACACTCTTTTCTTTCACCAACATCTTGTTCATCTACATCACATTCTTCTCGTGTCACAAACACATTTCTTTCAGACCTAGCGCAGTCTCTGAACATTACATAAATAGAAGCTTTTGTATCAATCTTCTTCTGTATTCTTAATATTCAGTTATAGCTATCTCTAAAGATCAAGCACTATCAACTCTGATCTTCATTGATTGTATAATCTAGACACGATTCTGACATTATATTAAGAATTCGTTAATCACACGATACTGATCTCATTATTCATTCAACATACTCGTCTAGACAGAACGAGTCTAAAGAAATTCGTTTATCTGATGATCGACGATAATCGAAAGATAGAACAACACTAGAGAGTTGAATAGAATCAACGACGAGACTGTTTGAATTGCTAGACTACTTATCGCTTATTAAGTACGCAAAGTTCACTCGATTACGAGAATCACGATAAAGAATCTTCGTGAATTGCTCAAGAATCAAATCGATCAATAGATTCAATGATAAAGAATCTTCGTTGTTTGCTAGAGAATTAATCAAATCAATCAACAAACAAATCTCATCTTCTTTGTTGAAGATTAAACATCATTCTATACATCTTTCTTTTTCAAATCGTCGAACATCGTCATTCGTTCGATTCTCTTTCAAAACAAATCTCATCATGTCTAGTCGTTCATCTACTGAAGAGCATTTCGAAGAATTTCGAAATCGTTTCTCTCAAACCTCTGATGCTGATTCATCGAAATCACGAACGAAATCATCAAGTGCTACATCATTCATTCATGAAGATGACGAATCATTCGCTGAAACGATAATATTCTTCGTGTTCTACGAAATCTGAAAGGCTCGAAGCCTAGTTCTTGATGAAGAAACAGATCGACTCTACGAGTTAGATAAACAACAAGAAGACGAAATCAAAGAGTTGAAGACTAGACTTCAAGCTAAAGAAAACACTTCTTCTGATTTCACCTACTCTGAGCGTTCTAGATCTCAAAAAATACCTGATTCTTCGCTGTTTACTGATGAAAAGAATTCTACTTGAAAGAACTGATACGAAAAAATTCAGAATAAACTAGAGATCAACGTCGATCTCTTTTCTAATGAACGAGTCAAATTGAGCTATATACATTCTAGATTATTCGATGACGCAGCTGAGATCATTTAAGCTAGACGCGAACGTGACTGTGTCAATCTCTATAAGATCGTCGACGATCTTTTGAAAGAGCTAGCTCAGTTGTTCGATGACTCGAATAAGAAAGTCAACTTTCGTAGAGAATACTACAACTTGATTCAAGAATTCAAGAAATTCAGTGAATTCTATACTCAGTTTCAACGTCTATCTTTCTATCTAGACTATCACGAGAAGCAACTGATCGCTGATCTGAAAGATAAAATACACTCTCGTCTTCGATTCGTTTGAATAGATCAACTAGTTCAATCTGATTCTTTAAAAGAAATTCGTTTCTATCTGATTCATTTGAATAATGATCAGCGAGTCATTCGAGAAATCAAGAACAAGATCAAACGCGTCGATGATCTTTCTAAGACTATCTTTCATAGAGCGACTGTTGTCACTCAGTCAGTCGATCATTCGAAGTCTGATCAGCTAAAGTCGCGCGACGCGATTTTAACTAGCGTCAAAGAAGCAGACATTCTAGTCGAAAGCTGTTTCATATGTCATAAATCAGATCATAGCTCTAAAGAGTGTCTCGATCGACCTACTAGAATCAATGCAGTGAACAATGAATATGATCGCTTCGATTTCGATTCGAATTTCGATTCAAAAAACTAGTCATCTTTTCAAAAGTCATTGAAGAGATAGAGATTATATCTTTGTGCAAACTAGATGAAATTCTATCGAAAGAAAATTACTTTGAAAAGTCGTTTCTAATTGACACTCATCTCATCTCTCAGAATCGATCTTTCAGTCTTCGTTCTCTAATAGATAGTGATTCAGCCGTCTACATGATCATACATTCTAATCTAGTTGATAAAGTATGCGAGAAACTGAAAATTCAATCTATATCACTGACAAAAGAGAAGCTAATAAGAGATTATGATGAAAAGATATCTAAGAAGATCATCACTCATAAAATTCTACTCAATCTCATCATTGAAAGTCATAAGAAATTGACTGTATCAATGCTGATAGCTGATATCGATCATCATGAAGTCATATTGAGTAAGCTCTGAATGAACAAAAACGAAATATTATTGAATATGTGAAACGACGTCATTGTTTTTTCGAATCAATTGAATACTTCTATTTCGATTTTTTCGATTTTCCTCAATTCAAAGCACTCAAGTTGATCGCAGTCAACTTCGTCTTCTTCAATCACTCAGACTAAGATCTCTATGATGCTCAAACGACTCGTTCGAGAAGAGTCATTCTCGATTCGAAGCATAAACGCAGCTTCGTTCAAAATGCTGTTGAATCGTTCAAAGAAGAACAAGATCGAAGTCTTTGCTCTATTCATGACGAACATCAATAGAGAAATCGCGTACAATACTCAGTGCGATTTGAACGCTCTAAACGTCTCTTCAATCGATGAAACGACTCAGAATTTGAAAGATATTAAAGCAAAGCTGTCATCAAAATATCATGAGTTTCTAGATGTTTTTGATCGAGTTCAATCGAATAAACTACTCTCTCATCGCTTCTACAATCATAAAATCGAGCTCATCAGTGATTCAACGCTCTCTCGCTGTCGAGTCTATCGAATGTTCTCTGTCAAACTTCTGAAAGTAAAGAAGTACTTAAACGAGAATCTGTCAAAGAAATTCATCACTTCTAGTCAGACTCTCTATTTCTCTCTCGTTCTATTCGCTCTCAAAGCAAATGAAGATCTTCGATTCTGCGTGAACTATCGAAAGCTAAATGTCATTTTCAAAAGAAATAGATATTCTCTATCGCTGATAGACGAGATCATTGATAAAATAGTGAGTTGCAAGCATCTGACTAGATTGAACATCATATCAGCGTTCAACAAACTTCGAATGCATCTCGATAGCGAGAATTACATCACTTTTATCACTGCTTTAGAAGCATATAAATACAAGATGCTATCATTCGAACTGACTAACGAATCGATCTTCTTTCAGCAATATATGAATGACATTCTATGAGACTTTCTGAACGACTTTTGCCAAGCCTATCTAGATGACATTCTCATCTATAGCAAAACGAGAAAGAAACATAGAGATCACGTCAAACTAGTATTGAGTCGACTACGCGAAGCTGAACTGCAGATAGATATTCGAAAGTGCGAATTCAATGTAGAAGAGACTGTCTTTCTAGAAGTCATCGTATCAGAACTAGATCTTCGTATGAATCTCAGCAAAGTGACAGTCATAGTCAGCTGAATCACTTCAACCAATTTAAAAGAAATTCAGAGCTTCGTGAAATTTGTTAACTTCTATTATCGTTTCATTAAGAACTTCTCGAAGCTAGTCAAATCATTCACTCAGCTGACTAGAAAGAACACGTCTTTTGTTTAAAACAAGATCTGTGTTCAAGTCTTTGACAATCTAAAGAAACAAGTCAGCTCGATCTCAGTACTTCGTCACTTCAATCTCAAACGACAAGCTATTCTGAAGACTGATGCTTCGAACTATGTAAAAGATGAAATACTATCTCAGTACGATGACAAGAAAGTTCTTCATTCGATGATCTTCTACAGTAAAAGCATGATTCTCGCTGAAATCAATTATCACATCTATGACAAGAAATTGCTAATCATTATTCGATGCTTCAAACACTGACGATTCGAGCTGAAATGCACTGAACTACTCATTCAGATGTTCATCGATCATCAGACTTTGAAGATCTTCATGAAAAATAAACAGTTGAGTCGACGACAAGTCAACTATCTGAACATTCTATCGAAGTTCAACTTTCAGATCATCTTTAGATCAGACAAAATGAACATTAAAGTCGATGCTCTAATCAGAATGCTTCTAGCGAACGTCTCTGAATCAGCTCAGCGTCTTGAAGATTGTTTTCAGACTATTCTGATTCTCGATAGAGTCAATGTTCTATTTATTGAATCGAAAGCAAATCTCTATCAACGAGTACAAATGATCAATCAAACAGATGAGTTCTGCAGCGAATATAAACAAGCTATGAATGAAAACAAGCTCAAATTTCATATCACTAAACTGAAGAACTGCAAAATTCTTGACAACGTTCTATTTAGAAAAGATCTACTGTGAGTTTCTGAGAACATGCACACGAAATTACTACAAGAAGTGCATGATCAATCTTCAATCTCTCATTTCAACAATAGACGAATCATCGATCTAGTTCAGCGTTTCTACTATTGATCAGATCATCGAGCTACTATTCGACGATACATTTGAAACTGTCATGCTTGTCAGCGAAGCAAAGTCTCTAGAGATAGCATCAATGAACTTCATCATTCTCTCTCGATTTCACAGAAACGCTGAAAAGATATAGCTATGAACTTCATCACTGAACTATCTCTGTCAGAAGACTATAACGTCATTTGCACAATCATATGTCG
>JAABUO010010475.1_pt1 | contig 10260 bp, 12 predicted proteins | sample 5559291 | NCBI WGS metagenome assembly JAABUO01 (sample SAMN10711878, study PRJNA513372) | rock metagenome | isolation source: Antarctica rocks | place: Antarctica: Victoria Land, Finger Mt sud
CCTATCACAATAGTGACTGGGTTATTCCTGACAGCGTTCACGATCTTGTCTGTGTACTCGCGAATGGGCAACGTTCTAGGATCCATACTACAAAATCGCTTTTGTCGACCGTTTCTCCTGCCTCAGTGGATGCATGCATCCACTTTGTCTGACATAATACAGGGCAGCTTCTCAGCATTGCGGTGATATGTCACCATTTCAAGTACTGACAAACAAGGTGAAACGTGCAGCAAACTGTGAAGCGAACAAAACGCTGTCGCATGCCAACTCGCAGTGATCAGTCAGCGCTGGTGTCTCTGTTGAAGTTGTGCAACAGCTGAGAAGAAACGATTGAGCTTTGGCATGCCTGAGTAGAGCTTTGAGAAATACCAAAGATTGGTGGTCAGCGGACATGCACGAAATGTATTATCATGGCACAACACCTACTGGTGCCTGCAAAGAAGGAAGTCAGGCTCAAGGACTATTGAGACGCTTCGGGCCGTGATCTGTGGTGATCGCAGCCAATTGCCACGCACACGCAACGCACTGGTGCAGTAACGCCAGCTTGATGGCCCCCACGACCTAGCCTCATACAACAGACCGGCAGCATCGAGCGAAGCTTTGCGCTGCATAGAGGCGCGATGCAAACTACGATGCAAAGTCAGACAGAGGAGCAAAGGTACACATCCGTAGTGCCAGCGGTAAATGCATGTAGCGCGAATGTACCAGTCCATGGAGGTGCGTGCAGGGTATTTGTACGCTGCTCTCCACAGGAAGTGGGCTGTTCAGATGAAAGGAGATTTCTACTGGAACTGGAATTTGTCCAGTGTCTGAGCAGTCCTCAATACTTGAATTGTATGTTTCATAAGAGTGCTGCCAGGAAAGCATCATAAGTCACGCCTCAGTAGCATGGCCTAGCGACTTGTCAATGCAGGGCTCTCTCAAAACCGGTTCTTTGAAGACGCTGCATTCATCAACTATTTGGCATATCTCAAGTACTGGAAACAGCCAGAATATGCTCGTTTCATCATGTAAGCTGGCAGGACATTTCTCAGTTGTTGGGCAAGACTACCGAGGTTGTCTGAGTGCATGTTGCTTGGACGCAGATACCCTCATTCATTATTTTTCCTAGATTGCTTGCAAAGTCAAGATTTTCGGACTGCAATGGCCAGAAATGAAATCAAGGTGAGATCCATTCACTGTCCAAATTTCTAGCTGTGCTTGACGCCGGTGCTAGTGATGCAGGAGATGGTGCACAACCAGCAACTATTCTTTTGGCAGCACCACCGCAACAACAGAAGCAGTGTCACTCGAGAAGCACAAGGGGACACTGACAATGCTGCAAGTTAATCGGAGAAATCTTACAGTCACAATCAATGTGCTTGAAGTTTCCATCCAGCCTATCCTTGAAGAATAAGCAGAAAGTGTGCAGCTGAAACAGTAAATTTACTCCAGTGCTTGCTGCTTGCTGAGTCTCTGTCTGATTTGGCAGTGTAAAGTACAAGTGGCACTTGCTCACAGCTCAGTCGAGCTGCAGGCTGTTTGCCCATATTTGTAAAGCAGCATCATAGGTTGTGTTGCTGTAATGAAGCCCATCATGTGTGCAATCTGGGCCACAGCCTGCAATGCAAGGATAAGCATCTGACTATGCTCATGTGAACTATACAAGTGCAAGCTGCGTTGCACCTACATCTGCAGGCGGCATGAAATGCTCCTGGCAGTGACAACACATTTGGTGTGCAGCCACTGTGTCACAAATGCCAACATCGCAGGCATACAAACCAAAGAAGAGATGTGCAAGAGCAGACGTACAACGTAGAGCAGCGCTGCGCATACCTCTTGTCAAGTGGTGCATATCTACCAGACCGAAGGGGCCTGCTGGCAGCAACATATGGCTGTCCAATATACACTGGTTGTACTCATCTACACGCTGTAGCGTGAGTGCTTGCTTCTTCTCATCAGTTTTCAACTTTGGTGGAAATACTTCTGTGATGCTCAAGAAATGCATCCGAACATCACATGTCTGCAGCCAACAAGAAACTGTAAGAACAGCGTATGCTTGATATTTGGTGCAATCATCAGACACAATCAAGCTAGCATCCACTCAACAACAAATGTATCCCAGCTGATTGAGCGTTTTCTCACCTGCTTGTTAACAAGACCATCTGACAGATTGCCCAACTGAAGAATTGCTGACTTGTAGCCTTCGGGATCACCAATGTGTAACATATGCCACAGTCCGGTGCTGATGATGATGTAATCAGGCTGCTCACTGCCATGAGTCCTGCATGTCATATGCCTGGATGCTGCAGCTGTTCTTGGCCGAACAACATACCCTGGTAGTGATGCATTTGTGCAAGAAAACCCAGACACTTGTCAACTATAGTCAGCTGACGGCAAGGGGTGACTTGCTAGAACAAGCAACATGCTTTACAGTCTGAACGTACCATTGTGTTATGCGTGAGGTGATGTTTGCAGTGTATGGCGCCCAGATGAATGAAGCTCTGATGTTGCCTGGCAGTGTATACTCAAAGTCGCGGTGCCCAAATACAATCTGTTCATCTGCAAGTCATCACATGTCAACGTGAAAACGACCACTGTTGCAACACCTTAACCAGTCTTTTACCCAACAAGGGGATGCCCAACAGCTTGTTTGCAGATGCACCTCGTTTGTAGATGGTGCAAAAGTTGTTGTGCAGACTCCTTTGGACAGCTAACTGAAACGATGTCATGTTGCTAAAATTGAAGTCGTGCATACATTGGTCCTCTGTGCAACAGGGGCTTTGCACTCAAGCTTGGTAAACTCACCATCATCAGCAAGAAGCCTCAGCAAAGCAGCAAACAGAAATCGTGTGATTGAATCTCCAGCCATGACAATCCATTTCTGCTGCAGCACATGTCGCGCCTGCAATGTGTTCAACCTAGCTGCTCCACATTGTCGCCCTTGTGGACCCCATTGCCAGCTGTTGGCATGATTGGGCCCGCATGTAGCTACACTTCTAGTAGACGGCTCACATCTGCATATCGACCTTGTGGACGTCAAGTGCTGCCCATGGTACAGCAATAGGCATATACTCACAACAGCTGTTTGTGATCAATGTAAGACCCCGGTCTGATAGTCTGAATCGTCTGTGATCATCCTGGGGCAAGCTACACCTTTGAGCATTGCTGGCTGATTATGGCAAATGTGTCACAGATGGGCCATGCCTGTGACATGCCTCGCAACTCAGAACTGATACCTGACATATGGCATCTGCACCCATCCTCCTGAATTCAACAGCAAGCTGCATTGGCCTCCATAATCAAAGGTCACCTCAGCTCTGGTTCTGCTGCACCAGGTAGGAACTCAGTAAGGCGAAAGCCTGGCAAGAACGCAGCAAGTGTAGACGCGATGCATTCCAAGGTGCTGCCGGAACTGTGAAAAGCGCCGAGGCACCTGCTGCTTACAGCCGTGGGCGCGGCTCCGAGCAGTGTCCCAGGAAGCTTGTTGAGTATGAGCAACAAGGCGGCGAACAGCCCCAGCCATGCCAACACAACAGCAGTATGCCTGAGTGGTTTACGGACCCGCATCACACGGCATCCCTCGGGATCATCACCGCTGGCAAGTCTGTCGGTGATCAGCAATCCACACACCGTGGACCCTGACTAGACAGAAGTCGAGAGTCCGAACGATCACAATGACAGTAGCTCAAGCGCCAGATTTGCTGCCGATACAAGCTGGGCAACACTGGCGTAGATAGCCGATGCGCGCGCACTTTCCGCAGCAACGCCACACAAGCGCAATTGCAGTGGCTCCTCTGGATTAGTCATGAGGGTCCACGATGACTGTGTTGACTTCGTTTGTTGCAAAAGTGCGCATAGCTGTGCCGGGTGCCCGCGTTAAGCACATGTGGATCGCTACAATGACGCAGTTAATTTCGTGACGTGCGCATGCCGATCAGAAAGCACACCCAAAGCTTGAGACCCAGGTTCACTATTTCCGATAGCGACAGCGACGACGAGATCTGTCTGAATCTTGTACGATACCAAGAAGCAGAACTTGGGCCCGCACTGCATACAAGGCAAGTGTCTCCAGGAGCTCACGATCCTGGCTCAGTCCTGTTCAGGCTAAGTCTCCGTCGCGGTTCAGGGCAAACTATAAGAGGGCGGTAGAAGAGCTCACAGCGCTTCTCCGGCAAGCTTATGTACAGCATGCAGACAAAACGATCCAGGAACTCATCTTTGAGGATGTATTCCTAGCGATACGCCTCTGTAGCAGGTTGTTTTCAGCATGTGTGCTCCTTAGCTGACCTGTCCTGCCCTGCCAGTGGTAAAAAATTGCTGCTGCTTTATACAGGCTAGAGCGGGACAGGAAAGCTGTAATTGGGCTTGTGGAGGCAGCTAAGCAACGCTTGCGCCAAGCCAGATTGCGTAGAGTCCAACAGGAGTACAAACAGAGACTTGTCACCCTCAGCCGGAAAGACAAGCAGTCAGGTCAGGCCCAGAGTCTTCATACCAAAGCATCTGCTTAAAAACATTTGCTCAACAACTGACTGTCTCAATATTGAGTGTCTCGATACATATCAGATTATGCATACAAAGCTTGCCAAGCCTGTCTGGCCAAATCTATTCATCCATGTCATGATGTGCTGGCATGCCAGTACAAGGCGACTGTTATGTCACCTATGCTACCACCATGACACAATGTGCAGCCATATTTAGCATGCCAGCAGGGACTAGCAAGCACATCAGTATGCAGCGTGTACAGCATGTATTGTGAATCATCTTGCAGGTCTTTCAGAGGAAGATCCAGATGGAGTTGATACCATGCTGGGCGAATTGCCACTGGAGGTGCTGCAGCACATGTTCAGTCTGCTTGACCCTCTGACCCTGGGGGCTGTCAGCTGTGTGTCTACAACCTGGCATCAGTTGTCAGAGGAAGAGAGCCTCTGGAAACGCTGCTTGACGCAGGTTGCAGTTGACAATGCAACAGCACAGAGCAAATCAGCTGCATCATACAGGCACCAGTTCAACACCTTGGCTTCACGTAAGAGACTTTGCTGATGCCTGTGACAAGCCATTCATGCAGGGCACTGCTTGCATACCTGCTGGGCACAAAGGGCTGCCCTTTCTGTTCTGGCTGGTCAAACGTCTTATCTCGAGACGGCCACTGTGCATTGCATGATGCAATGATGACCAAATCATCTGGATGTGTTAAGCTTTTTGGGGCCAGGTGATCTGCAAGAGTTGTCTGATCATGGGGCCATTGCAGGGTCTCCAAAGGTACTAGACCTGTTCAGGTCCAACAGAGTTTTGAAGGAAGGGCGGCTCCACTGGTCAGCACCAGCAAGCTCCACAGCAAAGACCTCACTGAGAGTTTTCACTGAGACTCCCTTGTCAGTGCAGATGGTAAGATGACCTGTACACTTTTTTGCAAATTTTGTGTCGCACACCACTTGTGACACAGGTGTGTCTTCACTGCCTAGACTTGTGCATGTGATCTGCCTTGGCATTTGTCCAAATGGTTGCGCTAGATCCTTGCATACATGGTGCAGAAGCAAGATGTGAGCTATGATGCAGGTTGTGCAGCACATGCTTGGCATGCCCATCACACATATGAGGGAGCAAGTTGGAACAGACACAGATTCAGATGAAGAGGACTTGAACAACAGGATCAACAGGTTGTGGCGACCCAGCTTGCAGCCGCTTGTCAAGTCTTACTCACATGCCAGCATGTGATCAAGGCTGAGTTGGGCGGCACCAGCCAAATTTTGCATTAAGGTCAGAAGGCAAGATGTGTACCTCAGATTCGTACAACATGCAATGTGAACAGAACAAATTTTGAACTGCTGATTGGCTTTGCAAAGGCTTGAGGCATTCTCAAGATTTACAGTACAGCCAGCATCAGTGTGTAGTGTATAATAATAATAATAAATAACATTTTTACGCTTTCCGGCTCATGATGAGCTAGGTATGTGCAGGGAAGTCTTGACTCTCCAGAGCAGCTTGTTTTGTGCATCCCTGCAGGGACAGCTGTAAGGCCTACTAATACTAATGTAGTATATAGATGCAAAGCGTCTGCCACGCGTCTTACATATTGTGACAAGTTGTCTGTGGCTGACTGAAGCATAAGGTCAGGCAGTCAAAACAAATCTGCAGATGTCTTACTCAAGCTGCTACAGTCCCAAATGCTTCGTTTTGAGCGAAGTTGTATCTGTAGCCATCAGCAGGGTGTTTTAACGACCTTGGGTGATGCTGCAATGGATGCACCATGGACATAACAGAACACACCTTGAAAATGTGACACTGTCACGGCCGCAGCCTGGCAAAGTACTCAGTGCCAAAGAAAATGATGCGTCTGTAAATTGAAACTATACTACATGCTGGGCCAGCACAACCAACACCATTGCTGCACTACCTTCAGATGGAGCATGATACCTGAAGCAACAGACGTGGTTCCAAATTGATACTGTCTCACACGTCTGTCTCACATGTGTGCATGTTTGTGACTGTCCAAGAACGGCTGAAGACGCGTCTAATGAAAGAGCGTGCGAGCTATATCCAGTCGCATTCTTACACGTAGTACACCAGTGGCAACTGTCATCATCATATACATGTACTCTCATTGCTTGCACACTCACATAGTAACTGCAAAAGCATGATCTTTGCCATTGCCTGCACAAGCTGCTCATGAGCTACTGGTGCCTGTCCAGTCAGAAAACATGTGCACATCTGCCTCAGTGGCAGTGCAAGCCTGGCTCTGCACTCTCCCTTCTCCAGTACTGTACGTGAAGCTGCCATCGTTATTGCCATTATTGCTGTTGCTGAAGCTTGCACCACCTCCTGCATGCACGTGCACACTTTACAGGTTGTTGTTGCAAGAAACAAGTAAATTCATGAGTTTTTGCAATGTAGACTGCGAGCACTGAAATTGTAAGATCTCTAAAGGTCTCATAACACCCTTTCAGACAATGGAGCCATGACTACCCTGGTCGCCTTGAAGTAGTAAGATTGGTGTCCTGTTGAGGATCAGTCGCAGCGTAGTGTTAAAAGTACCCCAACCAGTGCTTTGACCCTCAACTGCACCTAGGTTGACGTACATGTGCAGTAACTGCACATGGTGTGTGTATTTGAACCAGCCAGTCTCCAGGCCAAATGCAACACTGGCAGAGTTAAAAAGACAGATGCAGAGCTATGTGGCACATACGCAAATCTGGGTATCTGCATGCAATGTGGACTCTATCTGTCAGGTGATACGCAGCATTACCTGAGCTTGAAGACATGGACATAGCTCCACCTTGGCCAGTGCTGGTGTACGTTTGACCATTGCCAGAGCTTGATGCTGAAGCCGAACTCCCGGATGGCATGCCTGCAGAAGAACCCAGCAGTCCCTTGAAGCAGGAATACACAGGTTGTTGGGCAACCTTGGTGCGCTGCGCAAAAAGGTTGCAGGTGTGCAGCACATACTGTGAGCACACAGCAGACAGGTCAAAGCTCTAATGCACACCATTTTGTGCGATTGCTGGTATGTTTGTGTATGTGCACATCAGACTAGTCTGCAGAAGCAATGCAGTGCACTGCTGCAATGGCACCTTTCACATCCACATAGCAGCTACGTGTCAGATTTGCTTATGCTGTCTGCCTCAACTAGATGTCAGGCAGGGGTCACAAGGTACTCTTTACAGAAAAATTTGCCTGGCGTGCAAGGCTGTGATGTCCTGCTGCATAGTTACAATCCCCTCTGCGCTGTTACGCTCCAATTTACGGGTTTGGTCACCTTGAAAAACTCAATTCCAGCTAGGAAAAAGCAGCTGTAGTCGCTCACCTGCACAAGTAAATCTGCCTGACATCTCTAACCCGCATGACCACTTGGGCTCTGCATCTGGGATCCTGATGGTTTGCACTTTATGGCAGCCCCCTCCAAACATGTTGGCCATGTTGCCAAACTGCATATTCCCAGAGAAAGCTCCTATGCCTCCTGCTGCCATAGCACCAACACCAGGCAGACCTGTCCCACCCTGCATCACACCACATGTCCAAAACAGGCCTGTGATATCACAACAAAAAGACATGCACAACTGTAGTGGCTCATGTTCAACTTCTTTACCCACAGCTGATGCACATTTGTGGCTTACGCAGATTGCAGATGGGTCAAAGCAGCATATGCATTAAGGATGCACACAAGAGTGACATGCCCCTGTTGTAGTGATGACAGGGCAAGACCTCATCTAGATGGCCATAGGTCTCTCAGCACGTGGCAACGTACCCGACCCATGTCACAATGGCCTCTTGTGTAGTGAACCTTGCTTAAAGAATCCACGCTGCCACTGATCTTCACATCATCTGCAAGGCATACACATAAGCGAGTGCAACATCCATTCCCATAAGAGTCACCTTGCAGCTCTGAGCCTTGGCACAGATGTACTACTTTTTTGCTTGTCTGCATTGAATAATTCTGGCATCTGCGCGTGCTGTGTATGTGACAAGATGCGCGATGTGAGTAGCGGAGCAGGTATGCTGTGTTGTGTCACAATTGAATATGGGACCGAGAGCAGCTGTACCTGTGGATGAGTCCACGAACACCTCCGAGATTCCTGCCAGGCGTGCGTACACAGTGCGCATACTGCCCTTCAGGTAGATCTTGCTCACGCCTGAACCCTCAACTTGGACCGACTTGAGATTTCCCCTTGCAATGATGCTGCCCACGCTGCAACAGGAGACAAGATCAACAGCACCCACTGCTCTGCCTGACTTATGCACCGGCTGTGCAAAGGTCAGAAGTGGGCTGCAGCCAGCAGAAGTGTGGTGTTGAAACACTTAGCTGATCAGATCATGAGAGACTTGCCCGTTATTCTCCAGTAAGACCTCGTCAGCATTCAAGCCCATCAAGTAGAGGTTGCTGTCGCCTGCATGCACGCCTGTGAAGCGGCGCACGTTGAAGCCTGGACCGACGGCAACACTTGTCTTTGGAGCCTTGTTGTGCACCAGCTGCAACTGGTCAGGCGGCAGGCTGACTGTGACTTGAATAGGTTTGCTTGTACGGAAGTTTCTGATGACCTCGAGGGTCAACGTCTCCTGATGAACGTTGGTGCTTATTGCGTCCTTGACCACCTCATCAGCGGTGATTGTGACCTTAAAATCAGCGCCAGGCACAATCTTGACGTTAAAGGGCGCACAGATGAGCACTTTCGTGAAAGGGTCCATGCGCTTGCCAGAGGGTCTCTCCGCCACCAGATCTTGAGAGGAGGCAGCTGCTGGCTTGTATGCGGAGGCGTGCACGTGTACGACCAGAGCACAGAGAGACACGGCAAGAACAATGTACCCAAACTTCAGCATCAGGGGGCTACTTGACTTGCCGCCAGACCACGCTTTGTCCTTAACTGTAGACGCTGCTAGCATGAGACACCTGGCCGTTGGTACGTTGGTTTTTGTGCTGCCAGGCTCCTCGGTAGGATATGTGAGCATCTTCGAGCAGTTTCGATGACAATACATCGTCGCAGTATCCAAGGCGACGATGTGCCGCCGCGTGGCCCGCCCTTGGAAAGGCCGCCTGGGACTGAAGTAACATTATCGGCTAGAACTGTGGGAACGAGCTATTGCAGCTTCTTGCTTGATTGCACCTGCCGCCACTGAAACCAAGTAAGGATTTGCCAGTTTGCTGCACGACAATTGGGATGCCTCACTGCTTCCAAGTTGCAGATCCAGCAGTGACCTGCAACCACGTGGTAAGTAGCCTGACAGCCATGCGCGGCACATGGATGGTTGTCTCGTTACATAATAGTCAGTCTTCGTCTGATGACTCTAACCCTAGTCCAGCATACATCCCTTGACGAGATTCAGGTTGGATACTGTCTACTGGTTCAGCAGGACCAATAGTCTTGGTGTTGATATCTGCATCCTGCTGTGAATCTGGGCTCGCTTGCCGTTGTATGGACTGCCTTCGTTTTGGTGGAGGTTCCATACCTTCAGGATACAGTCTGGTGACGGTAATCTGCAAGGACAGAAAGGCTTGCCATTGACATTATGACAATGTGCTTGCTTGTTGCTGTGGTCACACAAGATCTCATGACAGAGTCTGCAAGGAAGAAGCCACGTAACTGACTTTTCACAGGCAACAGTTGATCTGAGGCAAGTCCACACGCAGACAATGAGCTGCATAGGAAGTCATGCTCCCTCACATGTCCATGCCAGACATACCTTTTCAGGACGCGGAAACTCTGCATTCTGTGCTGCTTCTCTATTGTCACTTTTCATGCGTTTGCCTCTCTTGTGCACCATCAAGCGTGTGTTGAGATCCACATA
>JAABUO010010476.1_pt1 | contig 10260 bp, 3 predicted proteins | sample 5559291 | NCBI WGS metagenome assembly JAABUO01 (sample SAMN10711878, study PRJNA513372) | rock metagenome | isolation source: Antarctica rocks | place: Antarctica: Victoria Land, Finger Mt sud
GAGAGATACTCAGTCGAGAAACGAATACGAAAATATCCATTTCTGGGTTATGTAGCAAGAAACTGGGGCCATCATGTTCGGCAATCTAAAGCCGATAAAATAAAAGCTTTAGCTTTCAGACTGCTCCGCTCTCCATCTAGAAGGTCGTGCGCCGCCCAAATCATGAGATTCGTACAAGGCTATAAATGGTTATATTGGGAGCCCGACGAGGCTAATAGCTGTAATGAGCTCCATCTCACCTCGTACTTTGGCCTGGACGATGCTGCACGTCAGATACTGGAATCAAGGGAGGGAGGGAGCTAGGGGGAGGGGCAGAGGACGAGGTAGAGGGGGGGGTGACGAAGGTTCAGCTGTTGTAGAGCAGATTCTGGAGTTTCAGGAGCAAGCATCAGGTGGTGGAGGCTTTTATGGTCAATTTCAGGTGTAAATTAGCTTGGAAATAACAGTTGATCCAGAGGTACTTAATTCTTGGTGGAGCACTCATACAAATAAAGGTATTTCTAATCGACCGAGGTATCAGTAAATAATCCTAACTTGGATGGGTGTTTATGTAGTGAAATTGGGCGTGCATGTATGGAAACTGGATGTGCAAATATTGGTTCCCTAAAAGTAATTGCTTTTGCAACATGTAACACATAGTTGCCTCAGAACCTCAGACCTGTTTCCGTGGCTAAGCCCCTTCGGGTTAACCTCTTTCCCTAAGCCCCTTTGGGTTAGGGACCCTCTGAATGACTACTTGTAGTGGGCATTTCACTTCGTATCAGGGCATATCTTCGTCTTTTCCGAATTCATAAGATTGAGCATGAGCACCTCAATGAGCTGTGAATACTCGGACGAAGACTGACTCAACGAACAAGAGTGTGAACAACGCATTCATCTGCTATCAACTCTACGTCCGCACCTCGATATCCTGCATACCGTTCTCTGCACGCCACATTTCCACATGTTCAAGAAAGTTCTCAATGCCGTGACCCCAGAGACCAGAGCGCGCCACCATCATCTGCGCCTCGGGCGGCACGCGGTCAAGTCCACCCTCAAGATTGAAGTAGCCCGGTGTGCAACCGATCATGGCGGCCATGGGTGCCGCACGCATCAGCACCTGCATGCCCCAATTTTCCGCGGCGGCGATGCTCGTCGTCACAGCGAAGGGCTGCCCGCCGGCCTTGTGCTTCGCCTCTGCGAGGATGTACGCCGCGTGTTTCGCAAGGGCGTCTACGTTGAACAAGAAGTTCGGGCTGGTCGAGGCCTGCCACGGGCCGGAAAGAAAGAGATTGGGGAAGTTGTGATCGAGAACGCCGTGCAGGGTGGTCGGGCCACTCCGCGCCCACTCGTCGGTCATTGAGACGCCGTTGCGACCGACGATGGTCATGTTGCCCTTCTCCGCCGGGGTGCCACCGAACGGCGCGCGGAAGCCGGTAGCGAAGATGATGACATCGACAGGGTAGGACTGGTCGCCCACGACGATGGAGTCGTGGGTGAGGCGGTCAAGGCCTTTGCCGTCGGTATCGACGAGCGTCACGTTGTCGCGGTTAAACACGGAGAGGTATTCGTCGTGAAAGCAAGGGCGCTTGCACCACGTGGGGTACCACGCCTGCAACTTCTCCGCGACGCTTGAATCTTTAACAACCTGCTTCACTCGTGCACGGATGCGGTTCTGTCGCGGGAGGTCGATGGCGTGGAGCGTTTTCATGTATGCTGGGAGCTCCTCGATCGATTTGGGGCCAGCGGAGTTGCCAGCAATCGGTACCATCCCGATGGCGTGGGTCCACTGATCATCTATCAGGTTGATTGCGGGCTGCTTCCCAGTGGTAAAGTGTTGGTGAAAGTTTCTCAACCGCTCGCGCTGCCACCCCGCAGACGTCGCCACCTCCTTGCGGAACCAATCTGGGTCGGTCTCACGCTGATCACGACGATCGACCGCCGCTGGCGTGCGCTGAACAATGTACAGATGCTTCGACCAGCGCGCGAGGTGCGGGATGGCCTGAACAGCGGTTGCTCCCGTGCCGATAATGGCCACCCGCTTGTTCTGCAGCTTCGTGAGGGACGGGTCCGATTGCGATCCCCCCGTGAAGGCATAGTTCCAGCGTGACGAGTGGAAGATTTCACCCTGATAGTCCAGAATTCCCGGGAAGCCCGGCATCTTGGGCCAGTTGAGCAGACCGTTCACCGTCATTACGAATTGCGAGCAGATGTTCAGCGTCTGCGGCGGCTCCCCTTTGCGCTGTTGTAGAAGCTTCACTTGCCACTCCTTGGTCGTTTCATCCCACATCAGCTTTTGGGTCTTGGTCTGGAAGACGGCACTGCCGGCCACGTCCCACTTCTCGGCGACGAGGTTGGCGTAGTTGCGAATCTCTTCGCCGTAGGCATAGCGATGTCGTGGTATGTAACCCGTCTCTTCTAGTAGCGGCAGGTAGCTGTAGCTCTCGATGTCGCACATGAGTCCCGGGTACCGGTTCCAGTACCAAGTGCCGCCGAAGCCGCCCGCGGTGTCGATAATGCGAAGGTCTTCAGGGCGGATGCCCGCCTCGACCATGCGAACCGCATACAACAGCCCGCCCCAGCCGGCGCCGAGGATGAGCACCTGGCAACGGTTGTCAGGAAACATTGTCCGTGCGTCCTTGATCGCAGCCGTGTCGACCCATGGATCATCTTGAAAGTGCTGAAACTTGTCGGATAGGGAGATGTCGACGAACTGGTCGTTGCCGTCATCCCGCAGTCGCTTTGCACGCTCCTCGCCGTAGTGCTTCTCGACCTGCAGGGCGTCGACTCCGTTAACGCCCTCGTCGTGATAGGCCTGGTCGGAGACCATCGTGCTGGTCGCTGCTGTGGCTGCCGCGAGACCGTTCGGTATGGACATAGCGAGATTAAAGCAGGTGAGATGGTCGGGTGCGGCGGTTAAGTCAGGAGAGAGCGGAGTGAGATTCTTGTGATAGAAGCCTTTTTGTCGAGACTGTTGTGACTCCGAATAGTAAAGGGCGTAAGAGTACTCGACGTTGGAATGGGGTCCACCCTTCTTCGACTGAAATTTACGTCTACGCCGAGCTTCCTGTCAATATGTGGTATGCCAGCGCAATGTCTAGAAGGAGTAAAAGATGCAAGTGCTGAAGAAGGTCTACGAGCCCCCAAAAAGATAATCGCTGCGAGCAAAGAGGCTTGGCTTTCGGTGAGGGTGCTGTACTGGAGGTTGCTGCTAAGATCTGAGCGCGGGGGGGCGACCCACTCAAGAACACGCCTCGTCGAGGGGTTTTGAATCGGTACTATTCTAGCGCAAAGCGCCCCCCGAGTTAGTTGCAAGGAACGGCGCGCATCCCGCATACACAGTACGATTGCGCTTGCTGTTAGTCACCCACTACAGTATTAAGTGTGCAATTTTGCAGAAACCTAAGGTACATGTATCTACTCGAATCAAGGGCTTATATTTGAGACTGCAATCGTCGTTTCACAAAAAGTTGCGCAATGAATCACAGCGCAGTCCCTGCCTCCAAACGGCGCAGTGCCTCTAGCTCGCAGGCAACACGGCGGGACAAAGGATGAGGAGTAAGCACAATGCCAGCATAGAACGGGGGACACGGCCCATGCACAACGCAGGGGGCTCACGATCGCCACGTTCAGGCCTGAACCATAGCACGTAATCGTTTCCCGGCACAAGAGGGGTCGATCACGTTCCGGTTCATGCTGGCGACAGCATTCAGCATGCATACGTGAGAGTTCGGCTCTTTAGGCTCAGCTGCTGTCCGGCTACCAAGCAGCACAGCAACGTCCACCCATGTGTTGCGAAAGAAACGCGCGCCAGCTATTGTATTGATGCTCCCCAACACGCTGCGAGCAGGTGCACGCTTCCAGTCTCGCACCATCAACATCAGGTGACTGGGCCAGCTGCGTCCGCTCTACCCTTGAAGAACCGAAGCTGACTCTGGCTGTCAGCCCTCAGCAAACAATCGTTTCGATGTCGTGAGCATACCGTAGCTCGTAGTATATGCGAGCTAGGGCTAGCGTAGAATTGGATTGAATATCAAATTCTCCGATAACCAATGAATTTGACATTACCCCTTTCATCTGAATGCATGATGTTGATCCATCAAACACACTCTAGCTTCCTGTAACCAACCTCCAAGAACCTCCAAGATAAGGTCAGTAGCACACCCTCAAATATCAACTAGCATCAGCTCGATAACTCGTAAACATGACGCAGTCGACGTACGGAATGCCAAGAGCGACCAATTTCTGTGAGGCCGTTCAAACCGCCTTAGTTCGCAGCGTTGCATAGCCCCCAAAGTAATATTGTCACCATCCACTACGAATACAAGGGTATGAAACTCCAATAAATCATTCCCATTCATCGTTCAGCACTTACGACGATCCTATGAGATTTTAGTTAGTCTAGCCCGTCGCGGTGCCGTCAACCCTTGTGAATACACTAACGCTCATTTCAAATCGTCCATCATTAGTGATCACAGCTCGTTGCTTGATTCAGCAAGCAAGCCACCAACAGCCCAATGCTCTGGCACTGGCCAATCGGTCCTCACCTCTCCCCTCCCACTTCATTGCATTATGAAGTTGTACGTTGGAACACTAGTCCCCTCCGACCCGGCCCGCTCCCGTTGCAGTGAGAAGTCGTAGTTGACATGAATCACTTGGTCGGTCGATCCTGGGAGCTGCCCGTTTCGTGCTATCTTATGCTCCTCGAGAGGAATGTGGTGAGGTCTAGACTTGAGCGAACGGAAGCTTAACTTCGTGCCCGTGAAGCGTGTGCAGGCGACGAAGACCGGTGGAACTGAGGGTAGGCTTGCGGCAATCAAGACGAAATCGTTCTCGATGCTGTTCCAAAGACCGATGTGGAGGGCGTTCGTATACAGCTCGGTCAGATTCGGGTTGCCGAGGAGCGTTGCGTTGTTGGAGACCTTGACCAGTGCGAACGCGAAGGAACTAGACACTATCAGTCGTCGCGCCGTCATGTCGCCAGAACACTTACGCTAAACCCAGGCTCATCAGGCCTATTGTGCTGAACTTCTTCCACATCGGCATTTGCAAATGCCAGATGACGAACCCCGGATATATGGCAAAAACGAGGTCCAGAAAAGCGGAGCTAGCTGCGGAACTCGTTAAACAGGCAGGACTGAAAAGTACGGCTGAACTTACAGCTAGCAACAAGGGAATAATCGACCTGCACATTGCGGGGCCAACAATGCGTCTCTGGGTACTGGTACGGGTCCCACTGTCCAGCGACTGGGCTGCACTGGACGAAGCAGATCACAAAACCGACGATGCACACCACAAAGAGCCCAACGGCCATTGCCATGATCGTTGTGCGAACCCAAGGCCGCGGTCGAAAGATACGGATGAGAAGAATGGCCACACCAACTTTCGGCAGCGTGACGCTGAGAAAGGCCCATATGTCGGTGAACAGACTCCAGAAGGTTGCGGTCGGGACAGTTTGCGAGAGGTTATTCGGATCGACCAGGCGAGTTGCATTGAGCGCTAACTGAAAGGTGACTATCCGGACGACGTCTAGAGTCTGCTTTCTATCAGTAATCAGTAATATCTCGTGCTATGCAAGTTGAGCACGAACCCATGAGACAGAGATGACGAGGTCGTCCCAGCCGAAAGCAGCCTCAGTAAACCATACACGCGAAACGGTTCGCAAGCCAAAGATGATGGTTGCGATCGCGAAAATAGGCCAGGCCGCCGCCGAGGCTTGGTAGGTGAATTGAATCAGCTCTTCTTGCTGGCTCATGTTCGTGATGGTATATCATAAGCCAAGGGCAAAAGTTGGTTAGGTGAAGTTTAGATGAAAAGGAAATTAAATTTTGAAGTAAATTTTTGTGTAAGGACCGTGTGGACAGGTGAATACCTAAAGTGATATGTGTTGGGGGTTTAATTGGTGTATTCTTTGTGCGTGCCGTGTGTGACTTTATGGCTGAATCCCATTGCGAAGTTTTACTCCCCCTTGTCGAGTTGCTGCAAGCCTTCCTCCCTGCCCCCGCCTCTGCCCCCTACTAAACTGCTCGGGGGATGCGCGGGCAGCCCCACGGCAGCGTAAGGCTTTAAATACTTGATGGCGCTTTTTGAAGAATACTACCGTGACATTTTCAAAAGCATATCTTTTACTAATACAGCACAAGGCAAACGTCGAATTGCCTTGCATCAAGTTGCAGTTCATTGAGAATGAGAATAGTCGAGTCAGAATCGGGAAAAATTCTTGACATCGAGTCGAACTTTGTAATTAAAATTTAGCGAGATCACAAAAATTAAACGTGCAATTATGTTCATCACTCAAGAGAGCATCAGCTGTGCATATGCGCAGCATCGACTGAGCTTATAGAGACATTGATGAATGAAGAAAGCATTATCGCGAAAATTGTGTGAACGAGATGTCTGCGTGATTAAATAAATTAGAGATGAGAGATGAAGCACGCATATGTTGAGCATAAGCTAATAATGAACTCAGCCTTACTCGTATGCATGAGATTTCCGCGCACACTGGGTTTCCGCGCACTTTAACCTAGAAAGGTTAGCTACAGATAGTATCGGGTTTAGCTTACTTAAAAGGGCACTGAGATAATTAGTCATAGTTAGCGTGCGCGGAAACCCAGTGTGCGCGGAAAACCCGTGCATACGAGTATGCATCGCATATGCTTTGCTAAAATCTTTCTTAGGTAGGTTCTCTCTCAAGCAAGCGCCTCAAGAACATTGTCGCAGGTGTCAAGAACAAAGGTATGCATAGCATAAGCTTCGCATATGCACTGCTAACGCACTTCATATGCCTTGAACATTTGTTTCGCATATTCTATGCAAATAGTTGAGCTGAGGCCGGAAAGAAAAAACTTCCGGCCTCGGCTCGGCTATTCCAACTCCTCATCAACTGTAATCCCGCCTTGCCTCGTCTCTCGATCCTGCCACTGATGCGCGAGTCAGGCTATATGATCATCAATTCAAACTCGAAGATCGAGCTAAGCGATCGTGATAAGAGGATAGAAGACGCGTGGTGTATCTATCGCTGCATCAGGCATCAAGCCTTTGAGGTCTGATCCCACCTCTGAGCCGTCGATATTCTTCACAAATGATACTAAGTGAGAGAGAGGTTACATACATCTGCAACAGTATGTGTATGTGAATCAAGCTTCGACGTGGCATTGCTACTACTGTACAACACATTGGTCAGTTCATGCCGCAATTTTCTCCTCTACCTGCCCTTGACCTGCAGTAGCAGCATTAATTAATTGAAATCCTTTGAAATCCTTCAGCTGTGCCGTTCCCACCACGAACGTTCCTATGCACAGGCCAACCAGGTAGATTTGCAGAGCTCGTTATCATGCGCGATTAGCTATGTGGCTTCCGTCAGCGAACGGAAGCCAATGATTTACTTCGTCTGCGCCCCCGCCCCAATAACTTTTAGGGTTAGAAACGTCTATGCATGGATAGAAACAGCCAAACCCAAGGATCCGGGACCTGTTGCTACGCTACACGCCTTCTCTTTTAGGAATTACTTAATGCTACTCACAACCTCTTGAGCCGGTGGAGACCTGGACCGGCTTCGGAGAACTGAAAAGCCTTTCATGCGGCCCGTTCTAGTGTCTCCGCGAACCCATACATACCTGATACCTTACTGTGTGACAGATCTGCCTAACGCATGACAAGATTAGGCTACGATTTTGTATCTCGAATGACGTTCTTCCCTGTTCACATTCTCGTGATTCATGCCAACCGAAGATTAAAATCCCACAGCCTCACCGCTGTAGAAGCGTCTTTATGGATCTTGAGACACCGATCGGCAGATGCAGGAGGGTCCTAAGAGCCTACAATGCCGGTTCAACCTCGGAACAGAATAGACCTGAGCTGGAGTTACATATACCAAGTATGCCGTCCCATTGACGACTGACCCCAGTGCTCGAGAGCCTCAATCATGGTAACCTTCGGCAACGAACCGCGTCTTGAAACCCTGCTGGACGAGCGCGCGGGCGGACAAGCCGGCATCACCATCTACAAGGGAGGAGACTCACCGCCTGAATACTTGAGTTATCGCGAGCTTCGCAATAAGGCGTCACTCAAGGCCAGCTATCTCCAGCGTTACCATGGAGTCGTCCCGGGTCGAATCATCTTGGTTCACTTTCAGAGCCACTGCGAGAACATTGAATGGTTCTGGGCCAGCATCCTCGCTGGCTGCGTGCCAGCCATGTCTACGCCCCTCGTCAACAACCGCGAAGGTCGTGTATCCCATTTGACGCATCTTCACCGACTACTTCTTGATCCGATCGTCATCACATCGCAAGAGCTAATGAACAGTGATTTTGCCGATAATATTCTACCTCGCGTCGTAGCAGTTAAAACCAGCGAGATCTCTGGGACCGAGAAGGGCCCCGGTACCTCCACTCTCAAAGACGACATGGGTTCCTGCGTCCAGGTCCACGAGGACTGTTTCACGAATGCAAATACGAGGGTCCATTCGAATAGTGAGGGTTCAAGCGCCAGGCACGACAAGACCGTGTTCAATAGCATCTCAAACGAGCACAGTGAGACCATCGTGAGCTTAAATGATACTACAGATAGTTCAATCTTTGGCCAAAATAAACCAACTTCCGACGGCGCTGCTAGTGACTCTGCGTATGAAAGAAGTGCCAATAGCGATGGTAAAGAGCACGTCGACAATTATAGGACGGCTTTATCCGCTCGCCCTCTACGAGGTGTGCCTAGCAGCCTTCAACATAATACGACTGACAAAGGCATTCATCAAGACGTCGACACTTTAGTCGATGGCTCTGTTAATGGGGCTGCGAACGAACAACTCAAGGACTACGTCGACAGTATCTCGACGGACCAAATCGGCGGTAACAATGGTCGCAACAACGACGGCCACAGCTACGTCTATACCACTGACAGTTCAGACGCATGTACAAACGGCTTGACGGCAACGCAAATCACCTCCCTCGAAGGCGTTGCTGCGCTGATGCTCACTTCTGGAAGTACGGGCAATGCTAAAGCAGTCTGCTTGACCCACGAACAAATCTTGACCGCATGCAAAGGCAAGCTGTCGCACATGCCACTGCCGCAGGACGCCGTTGTGCTGAACTGGATCGGGCTCGACCACGTCGGTAGTCTGACGGAGCTCCATCTGACTGCGATGCTTGCGGGATGTGACCAGGTCCACGTACCGGCGGCCGATGTGATCACCGACCCACTCGTCTTCCTACGCCTGCTGTCGAAGCATCGCGTTGCCAGAACATTTGCGCCCAACTTCTTCTTACACAAGCTTCAGCAGCGGCTCGACACCGCCACGGCGCATGACACCAACGAAATCTATCTCCATCACCTGCTCTATCTCATCTCCGGCGGGGAACCAAACAACGTCAATACCTGCGTCCGGATCTCGGAACATCTTCGCAAGCTGGGTGCACCCACCATGAATACCATTACACCCGGCTTCGGCATGACGGAGACCTGCGCTGGGTCGATCTACAGCCGAAAATGTCCCAATGTCGATGTGCATGCCGAAACCGAGTTCGCAGCTCTTGGCACATGCGTGCCTGGCATCGCGATGCGCATCACGCCCACCGCAATGAACACCGACGAAGGTAGTCTCGAAGTCCGAGGTTCCATCGTCTTTCAACGGTATTTCAATAACGCAGAGGCCACACAGAAGGCGTTCACGCCCGACGGTTGGTTTCGGACGGGCGACACGGCCACGATTGACGCGCATGGAACTCTGCGACTCGTCGGGAGATCGAAAGAGCTCATCATCGTCAATGGCGTCAAGTATCTTTCGCACGAGCTGGAGAGCGCCATTGAGCAGGCAAAAATCGCGGGCGTGGCACGTTTCTTCCTGGTGTGCTTCGCCTACCGTCCTGCGGGCGCCAACACAGAACAAATCTACGTCGTTTACCAGCGCGAGTACGAGGAGCGTGATAGCGAAGCGCGTATGAACGCGCTGCAGGCCATCGTCCGTACTGTGATCCTGTTTGCTGGCGCGCGGCCATGTATTCTGCCTTTGGCGCCGGGTCGTCTGGACCGGACCACCCTCGGGAAGCTGTCGCGTGCAAAGGTTCGGGCGTCGGTGCAACATGGAAAGTACCAAGATGAAGTCGACATTGACACTCAGATGCTGCAAGCATATCGAGAGCAGCACGCGGTCGAACCACGCAACGCCTCAGAGCAAAGGTTGATGCAGGTCTTTCGCGACCTCGACCTCGGCTCACTTGAAATGGGCATCGACACCCTCATTCTCGACACGGGCGTCAGCTCGGTGGATCTCGTGCGGCTAAAACG
>JAABUO010010478.1_pt1 | contig 10259 bp, 12 predicted proteins | sample 5559291 | NCBI WGS metagenome assembly JAABUO01 (sample SAMN10711878, study PRJNA513372) | rock metagenome | isolation source: Antarctica rocks | place: Antarctica: Victoria Land, Finger Mt sud
CCATGGCAGCTTGTTGCCTGTTGCACACCTCAATCCACTCATGTGCTGCAAGCTTGTGGCTTCTTGTGCTGTGTGCTGCAGGGATGATCTGTTCACAAGTATGCTGCCCAAGTACCATGACATCCTGAGGCATCAAGCGGATTTGGACATCCTCATATTCAGCGGCGACGTGGATGGGATTGTGCCTGTCATTGGCACACGCCGATGGCTAGCTTCCCTGGAGCTACCCATCATCAAGGAGTGGCGGCCTTGGTACTCACACACCGGTAACCTGCTTTTGACACTTCATTCATTCACTCATCTTCCATGCAATGTTGTGAAGGATCATACAATCCTGAGTAGCTTGTGTATGAGATCCCGTTTGGCAGGCCAACAGTAACACAGTGGCGTTGCAGCTTGTGTATCTTGGCGTACGTAACAGGATTCATGCAGTAGTCAGCTTGAGGCGCCTACTGCATCTTCTTTGGTCTTTGGGTCTGAGATGGCCAGTTTGTAATTGCACGTTTGTTAGCCACCGCCGTGCTACATGTGTAGAAATATGCTTATTGTCAGAAATGTGAACGCTGTCACCTCTACTCTTGTCAGGTGGAATGACTGCTGGACAGCAGTCAAAACTTAGTGCAGCAGAAGTCGCGTAGCATGCGGTACTCTATGCTTTGATAGGCGCAGGCATGTGTTTTGTGCTGTAAGTGTGTTGGATGTGGCACCTGGGGTGATTGTCATACAGAAGCGTGAGCCAGGGTTTGATGCTGACTGTAGGCTGCCCTGCATGTCACAGCAGCAAGTATACTGAGAGGCACAACACAATACATCCATGCATTGGCATGCCGTAATTACATGCGTTGCTGCTGGGATGTCATGTGTTATCACTCACATCATGCCAGGGGCACACGCTCACAAGAAGAAGTCAAATGCAATGTGCAGCATAGATGCTCATCTTTTGATAATGCTTGATTTCCATGGTAATGCTGCAGGCCAAGTGGGAGGTTATGTGGAAGTCTATGATGGACTCACCTTTTCCACAGTCAGAAATGCAGGGCACATGGTCCCTTACACTCAGGCTGAAAGGGCGTATTATATGTTCTCTCACTGGATACATGGGAAGAACCTATAGGCAGATCATATAGGCAGATCTCCTCAATCTGCTGATTATTCTTTTGTGGGTCAAGTTGGTAGCTGGTATGGCCAGCTGCTTGTCGTGGCCTGCAGGCCGCCTGGGTTGATCCATCCCCAAATGACCTCTTCCTCACCTGCTGCTTTATTACTAATTTGCGACAGGGACTGGCTGATCATGCAGTCGTCATGAAGAAGAATGCAAAGACCTTCTGCTCGCCATTGTAGCAGAGCTGAGGTACAAGACGCATTGCTAGCGTGTTAGGAAGCTAATTGCCTGCACTGCTACAGCCATGCTGGTGAGCAGCAGCATTTTGTGGGCCACTTTTGATGCTGACTCCAATGTAATGATAGTGTGCCACACAGCAGCATCTGAGCATACTCATAGATTTTGGGAGCCATCCTGCAATGTGTGCATGCTGAGACTGCGGTCTTGAAAACACAAATGGTACAATGAACTTGCTGACAGGGGGAGGTGCAGCGCAGCACATGCAACAGGTCTTCACTCGTGCTGATAGCAAGAAAGCCAGATAGGGCTAATCTGTAAATATCATAAGCACAGCGTTTGCCACATGGTGTGAAAGGCCTTTGGACATCATAGTGTCACAGTCTCAGTCAATCACAGTGTCAGCAACCAGTACACTGACGCTGTCTGGGCAACAGCACTGCCAAATGCGGCATTCTTTGGCACCCAGGCCTTCAGCACATGTACATATGATCAGAGTGTGCACAAATGCCAGTGGCAAAGCTGTCATACACTTTCAGCAGCATAGTCTATGTCCTGACAATTTCCGTTGATAGGACCTTTTATTGTTTGACCTTGACCTCAATAAGACATATGTACGTCCGTGGACAAGACTTCCGCTGTGCGTTCTGACTCTAGAGTGCAACAGGTAGGTCTCGGGAGCTGACTTTTGACCACGTCCAGCAGCGAACTCCTGTACACATTGTCGCTGCTACTCGCCCAGTCGACTCCGAGCTAAGTGCAAGCTGTGTGAAGCAAACATGGGCACCGACGATCTGAAGTCCATGTTCAAAGCTGCCAAGGCTCAACGAGGAAGCGGAGGCAGCCTGGTGGGTGCTCTTCGCCTGTTTTACAAAGGCATCTCTGGCAAAAATGCCGACATGAGGCCCTCCTATTGCACTTGAGTCAGTGCTAAGACTTCCGTGTTGCATGCTAGTCTAAAGAGCAACTCAAGCAGCTCAGAGCTCAGAAAGCCGCAAATGCACAACAAACTGCTCGGGCAGAAGCCGAACGCGCCAAGGCAGCTGCGGCAGTTGCTGCAGCAGCTTCAGCAGCAGCGCAATCACGGCTCAAGGGTGCAGCTGGCATGCCTCCTCCAGCGCCTCGAGCTCCCTCTGGGACAGCCCTTGCGGCAACTAGCAGCAAAGCTGCTGTAAGCAGCAGCTCTAAGAGGCCACAGGCCGCTATCATACGCCCAAAGCCAACACAAGCTGGCCAGCGCAGTGTGAATGGTGCTGTACAAGCACCAGCAAGACCCTCTGGTATACAGCACCTTCTGCATGCAAGCTTGTAACCTTCACAATGATGTTTGTCTGTGCAAACTTGGTGTGCTGTGAAAGTTGGTGTCAATGCAACATTTGTTTGCGGTGCCTTGGCCTTTTCATCTGAATGTGCCATCACTTACTGACACATAATGCAAATGCAGTGCACTTGCAGATGTCTGTCACCTGAAGATGTACAGATAAAAATTTGCGTATGTGTGATGCCATTGCATGCACCCTCGCAAAGCAACTCGCTTTGCCATGGTGCCACCCAGTTTGCATTTGCTTGACGTGCCGTGATGTGAACTCAGCAGATGATGATGATCAGCAAACAGCCGTGTCTTCAGACTCTCAGCAAGCGCAATGGAGACAAGGTAACCCAGACAAGCAAAGCACAGCCAGCACGACTGACATGTCATCGCATCGACAAGGTATGCAGATCCAGAAAGTTGATGAGCTCAAAGCGTTTCCAGATGCTATCCTGCAAACTGGATGCAAAACCAAGGAAAAGGCCAATCTTGGTCATGTCATGTTTGCAAAGGCCGATCTTGGTCATGTCATGTTTGCAAAGTGTATGCAAGCCAGACTGCACAATGTCTCTTGCTGCTCGTGACCAAGTACCATGTATAGTTCCCTTTCTGATCAGGGTGTCATTTTTATTCCTGTCTCTGTTGTGTCTGGTTCTTGCTCAACACAGCTTCTCCACCTGCAAGCTCTTCCTGTAGGTGACCCAGCAGCAACCAGATCCATGCCAGATGCTGCCAGTGCGTTGTTAGCAGCTGACTATGGCAGCGATGGTGAAGAAGCAAGCATTCAAGGCAGCGCAGCAACTGCTGCAGAGGCCAGAGACGGATCTCAGAGCGCTAATGGATTGCCACAAGGCTTCTTTGAGGTAACAACGATCACTCCAGGTGAAAGGTGGTATGTGTTGATCTTGATGTGTGGAGCAATAGTGGTGCTATGCACTTGCATGCTGCATCAAATTAGTGTGTGATCAAGATGCTTAGCACGCACTGGGCAGTGCAGCTGTTGTTGCCAGATTAGCACCAGGGATTATGCTCACAGTACAGACGCTTTGCCCAGACTATCTTGTGGTTGTTGGTCAGACAGCTCTTGAATACAGCGGACATGCTAACTCATTGCGTTGTAGTCGTAGCTAGCATCTTAAGCACTGCAGCCAATGCTGCATAGGCTGGACAATCCAGACAGCTTGTGGCATGTCATCTGACTGATTCAGGCGCTGGCACTTGGGAAATATTTTGACCATAAAAAATGTCTTGCCCTTGAGTATTGTGCTGTCACCAAGCCACCATTGCAGACACGATCCTGCCAGCACCCAGCTGCACATACGTAATTCAAGCATGCTACCATAATTCAAGCATGCTATGATGCCCATCAGCAACGTTACAAGACTTTACAGACGCTATTGCATCCAATGTACATTTGACTTCTGGATTGGGCTCCAGGCAAATGTGATGCTGATCCATCAGGTGTTGCCATGGCTTGCCTCTTCTTGTCATGTCCTCAGCAACCAAGTGCCCAACAAGAAGCTGCTCATGAGCCCATGACGTGATGTGCAGGCTGCTGGTAGTACAGCAGGAGAGGCATACAGAGAAAACGGATCCAACAGGGCAGAGCGTGCCATGTCCATGGAGAGTGCTGCGAGTGCATCCTTGCCAACCACTGCGATACCCCAAGGTGCCCTCTGCTGCCATCAAAGTGCCAAAATCTGCAGACTGCATGTATCACAGGGTTTTGCGTGCATCTGGCCCATTTGGTGAACAACAGTGCCTGTTGTCTACCATAATCTTCACAAAGTCAACGGCATGTGAGCAGATCCGGGCAGGGTTTACTTTGGCAGATGGGTCTTTACAGGGGGGGGGCGTTTGCAAAGCGCAAACCTGCAGGGCATTGGTCAGACATGCAGCTGACCCAGTGCTGCCCACTTAGTCACATGGCCATTCACTGCCGCATGACAAAGCTCTTGCATTTCAATAACTTGATGCCGCATGTGCACCTGCCTTAACATCAACTCGTGAGCTGCCCTCTGCATCACAGCAATGCTGATACGCATATCTTTTGCCCATGTGCCATTGCACTTGGCACATGTGCCGTTGCACTTGGCACATGTGCCATGTCTTCTTATCTTATTGATCAATAGGTGCGGTAGACTTAAATGGGTTGTACTGCCAGTCCTACGAGTGTCTCAAGGGCGCTCAGACCATGTCACATCTATCTGCATTTCATTTGGGAACATGCTACATAACACTGCATGTTACTTCAAACCATGTCACGTGTATCTGTATCTCTTTCAGACCATGCTATATGTATCTGCATGTCATTTCAACCCATACCACGTATATTACTGCATGCTATTGCAGACCATGCGGTGCCTGTCCCCACAGGACATGTCTCATTGCAGGCTTTTTTGAGAACAAGGAAGCAGATGCAAAAGCTCGGGGTCAGAAATTGCCAAAAAAGAAGGATCCCAAACAGGAGTATGACAACTTCCTGAAAAGCATAGCGGACGATGTGCAAGAAGTAGAGGCAAGGCAGGAGGTGGAGGCTGTTGAGGCAGCTCAGGACAAAGCAGATCAAGAAGCTTTTGAGCATGGGTGTGCACTTGGACTCTGCGTTTGTTGCACAAGTCAGTTTTGTGTGTTACACACAACCTTTGCCCTTTTGCTGTGTTTGATGATGTGCTGGCACTGGGTTGGCTCAAGCACATGCAAATTAGAGACAAGTTTTGTGGTACGCTGATGCAAAGTGACTCACGCATGATTGTATTGCATTTTGCCATTTGCCAGGTGATGTTTGGCTCAGGACTTGGCTACAACCTATTTTCAGAGTGGGTATTGTACTGCGTCACCAGCTTATGCTCTATATGGCAGTGTACTATTGTGCGTCCCATCACTGTTGAGCATACATGACTGTCACGCCTGATGCTTCATCGGCAGGTTCACATTATGCATACCACCAAATGTGTGCCTCAAAGGCACAGGTGGTTGCCATCATGCGTGGCAGTCTGAGCTGACCTCCAGTGTCATTTCTTCAGGTTGAGATTGCGGCGCATTGAGCAGCTGCGGGCCATGTCAACTGGCCCATCTACTGCTGCATCGCAAACGAGCTCACCAGACACTGACACGCCGGGCGCTGGGGCCTTGAGCATTGGAAGTGTGAGCAGCATGGTTCCTGCTGGTAAAAAGCGAAAACGAAATATGTCTGTTGAGGTTGACAAAGCTGATGGAGACAACAGCAGTGATGATGACAATGATGATGATGCAATGCTAGACTGGCGTGCAAAGACATATTGACCTGCTTTGTGACTGCTCAGTGAGGTTCTAGTATGATGGGACATGTCTTGCATTGTTTTGGCAGGCTATGTCTTAAACAAGTGCCACTGTTAGCCAAAGAAACCTATTGCTGACGCATATGTCAAGTAGCTAATTCGTTTGTCTAGACGGCCAGTTCGAGTTCGATGTGCATGGTCATTATACCAGCGGCGTGATTTAGCAACAGCAATGTGTGTGACAACTGCCTGTCAGCTGCCAAAGGTGGTGTGATGTTAGCCACAATGCATTGCGCTCAAGCAGTTGGCAAATCACAGACTGATACATTGGTTGTTCAAGAGCAAGTATTGAGGCAAACAGAAGTGCAGTGATGTCAAGTGGTGCTGCTTATTGTTTGAACCAGCATGAAGTCTGCGCCAAAATAAATAAAAGCACTGAGGGTGGCAATTCACTCTTCTGAAATGTCACAAATCTACAAGCACACTGTAGCATATCAGGCTGCAGACCCAGCACTTGGGGATGTCTCTGCAGGATATTGGCGTTCAACAAAACTAAGGAGTTGCACAAGGACAGAACAGTTAAAGAGATTGACGGGGCAAATTCTGACTGCAATCACTGCTCCATGGCCTCAGCAACTTGCTCTGGCTCACTGTCCTGAGGCTGCTCGGTTTTTTGCTTGCCACCCTGTTTCTTATAGTTTTCAAGGTCGTCATCAAGCATAGCAGTTGCGGTTTCCGGCTTGCCAGTCTTGGCCATATAGCTGATAAGATCCTTGTCAAGCTGCGCGGCTTTCCACTCATTTTGCTGACGGGTGACATCGTCCTTCTCTGCATCGGTCAGCTGGTCGAGCTTTTTGCCCTCAGGAACAAAACTTGGGCCTCTGTATTCCCTGTCACCATTTCTGCCTCTGCCTCTGCCCCGACCACCTCTGCCTCTGCCACCTCCTCTTCCTTGACCATTTCCCCTGACACACCAAGAATAAGGATGACGTGTTGTCAGTATGAGTGGGGCATTTTGCTGTGAGCTAATGAGCCAGGGTAACAGGCTTACCGTCCACGGGATCCTCCTCTGCCCCTAGGGCCTCCTCCACCACCTCGCCCATTTGTTCTTCTTGGCTTGTACACGCCATCGCTGGTCTTGAACACCGTTACTACTCTTGTGCTACCTCCCCCTCTTCTGCGGTTGCCTCTGTTGCCACCAGGAGGATCACCTCCACGGGCTCCCATGAGAGGCATGGCCGCTTGAGGCGGCGAGAGATCTCTTTTGTCTGATTGACAAACAACCAATCGGTGACACTTGATGCAAGCTGTCTGTCTCGAAGAGAGCTCGCTGCCTCGAAATCGCCTCGAGTTCCACTCTCACAACGCTTTCCAGCCGATCCCCAGACAAGCTGAATTTGGGATCATACAATCCCGGCAGTTTTCCATCCCAGATTCCTGTTTCAACACTGCTACAGAACAGCTTCCTTGATATATTGGATCTCAGATACACATTCCCAAGGATGCACTGATCTGCAGAGCCTGATAATATGCCTGAATTATGGAGACATTGTGGCACAGTACGCAGTCACGCTGCTACAGAACAGCTTGGCCATTTAGGACAGTCTGGGCATTGGTACTTGCAATTGCGTACTTGCGTGCATGCATGCAATATAATACACTGAGAAGTGTTGAAAACAATGATTGGTGACTGCTACGACAGCCCAGACTTATAGACATGCTTTGGTGTATCCTTGTACAGTAACATTGCATCCTGCCTGTGCCATGGTCACTGCTACTAGCGGAGCTTTACAAGACACATCTACATGCATGGAGCATGAACCATGTGCAATGTGCTGCCAGTGGAGAATGGACACACCACATCTGCCATCTTGTTGCGGCCCAGCGCAAGTCGTTGACCTGCTCGCTGCTCACTGCTTTCAAGCAAGTCAGAGCTCGTGGTTTGGTTTCGGAGCAATACATTGCCTGTTTGGAAGCGCAATGGCAAGGCAACGCACTGGAAGCTCCAGGGACCAAGCGCACGAGTCTTTGCTGCAGGAAAAGGTCTTTCCCAGATACAATCAAGGTTTTGGCCCGGCCGATGTCCAGCATGCGTGCATGAACAACGCTTAAAGTTTGCTAAGAGCAAGACATGGCCAGCGAATTTGACGTTGCTCAACTGATACGCCAGATTTCGGCGTCAGCTGCCGCTCAGGCTGGCATAGAAGCAACATCAAGAGTCAGGCATGTCTTTGGTTGTCTGGCTTACAAGACCTTGTTAGGGCTGGACGAGGTAAGATCACGTCAGAGTAGCAGAGACAGCTGGGCTGCAGTGGCTTACTTGTTGTCGATCGGTGGCAGGTGCCAATTCTTGACATTGAGGAGCAGGATCGCGGCAGTTTCAATGCGCGAATGCTGGCGAAGGTGTGTTCTGCAGCAAACTCAACATCTGTTGATCAGAGACACAGCTTACAAGATATGAGCACACAGGTCACAGAAGGTTTGCAGAAACCAAGACCTGAGGATTGCAGTCACCTGCAAATTTTGCTAAAAAGACTGCCCAGGTAATGCACTACAAGTACTGCTGTCATTGCAAGCGCATATTGAAACCTTGAGGCTGCATGAATTTGCAGGTGTCTGCAGCTGCCACGGCCTCAGACAGCATTGAGCATGGACTCATGTGCAACGCAGCAGCTGTTTGCATTCACAGAGACTCAAGCTGTTTTGTCACTTCTGCTGCACCTACAGGTTAGCACTTGCATGAACCCTTAGCTCAAGTCCAAAGCCTGAAGTAGGTAATTTCAGTCCTATGGGTCCTAATCTTGTTGGTTGCACCACAGCTAAGTTGTGTGCTAGCGCCGTTCAGTCTGCCACAGTGCTATCTGCTCAAGCAGACTGACTGACCTTTTGATAAAGTATATCAGGAGACCATGAGGCAAGAAGTTTATCAAGCTCTCTGGTATGATCTTCGAGCGTGCATGCACAGCTAACACTAAGCCTCAATCAGGGACCCTTTTGTTCTGCAATGTCTGCCTTTTGACCTGACTGCAGCTCCAATTGGTTTCTGGCTCCCCAGGGTGCTGCTGACAAGTAGCCACGCTGCCAGAAAATCCAAGAAGACAAACCTTCTGACTCTGCTTATGTGTGCCGCAAACTGTGTTGCAGTGCACAGGAAACAAGCACCCGTCAACACAAGTTGACATCCTGGTTCGTCATACATCTGTCCATGCTGCTTGCCTTGGTCTCAACCCAGAAGTGCGCTAGCTGCATCTTGACAAGTCCATTCCAACCCAGGGATTAGGCTACATGACAAGTAGGCTACTGAATAATTGGGCTTCGGAACCCACATTCCCACAGCCAGTATGGGCAGCCCTGCTAATGCTTCAGTGTCTTGCAGGACGCAGAGCCCAGGAAGCAAATGCCTCCAAGCGACCTCTTCATCCCTCACTTCATGCCATTTGACTGGGTCTTATCATCTCAGCCAGAAAGCAACCCCTTCTCTGAGCAGGCATGGCATCTCAGCAGTCAGGCTTGTGTATTACCCAACCCAGAGCTGGTATGCATTAGCGAGCAGAGGGTCACAGCATGGGATCCAGCACCAAAAGCTGCTGACATTGCCTCAGATGCAGACCAACTGTCACGTCACCCTTTCAAAATGCTGCCGACAGCTGTCTTTGAGCAACTGTCTGATCCCCATCTGCTGAGCAGTGATGGCAACCTGGGCTTGCACCTGCTGCTTGGCCCAGCTCAGCCTGTGCAGCAGCAGCATGGGCATGAGCAGGACTTTGATGAGAGGCAGAGTGATGAAAACCATGTGCAGTCACTGATGGTCAATATGCAGCAGAAGCCTGTGTGGGTGGGATCAAACACAGGTACTACATTGCTGTTGCTTCATACAACAGTGTTGACACCGCACTCGAATCCAAAACATGTGTATGTTGTCGGTTGCTGTTGATACAAGAAGCCTCTCAGTCAGACCAGCAAAGCTGTGGCCCATGCTCCCTGCATACAAGGGAAGGCCTCATCTTGATCATAGCACCATTGCTATTGCTGAGCATGAAGCTGCAGGCATTCATACAACATGACTGCTTGATGACCACGTAATGACCACGAGTGCTGAACATAATGCTGCCACTGCTTCAACACCCAGTACTTGCTACGGCAACATCAAATCAAACCAAGAAGTTGACATGCCATTTGGACTCCCCTTGAAACTTCTCTTCAGCCAGCAGGATGATGCAGAAAATTTGGTTTGTGTTGTTGTCAAGCGTGCTGAAGGCACCAATCAGGGTTTTAATCATGCAAAACACAGCACTTACTGAGTTCTTTGCAGCCTAATCATGGCATTGCTGCAGCCAGCGGCACTGCCAAG
>JAABUO010010479.1_pt1 | contig 10258 bp, 8 predicted proteins | sample 5559291 | NCBI WGS metagenome assembly JAABUO01 (sample SAMN10711878, study PRJNA513372) | rock metagenome | isolation source: Antarctica rocks | place: Antarctica: Victoria Land, Finger Mt sud
TTGCGTCGTGCGTGGAGGCTAGCCGGCGACTAGCTACGGTCGGTTGATAGTGATCCACCAATCACGAAGGCGACTTCCAGCACCGTAACCGCTCGTGCCGGCGCCTTTGAACCAGGCTCGGAGCCCGTGGAGCGCCAGTGCATACAAGCATCCCTGAATCAGAGGCGCCATAACCTGGTCGCGGACCGTTATTGCCAGCACGTCAAACGCTCCTCGAGCAGCTGCAACGGAGTGCAGATAGGACTGCTCGAACCTCATATCCGGAAGCCTCGCTCCTCCTCTCCGTCGTCCTCCTCGTCCCCTCCGCTGACCCATCTCCAGTGTCCGCGCAACCTCCGCCAGACCAGCGTCCGCGTCGACTTCTGCCACGTCGGGCGGATGGATGTCTGCGTCCTGCACCTCCACCACATGCGCGTCCTGCACCAACCCTGTCGCAAGCGCCGCTGCGGCCTCCTCCATTGTCTTGTCTTGTTGTGCTCAAACCACCTCCCAAACACCCATGATTCTGGATCCGGGGCGCCGATTCATCAGGGCCATCACCTTCACGGTATGGTTCTCGCTGGCCTGTCTGGCCATTGCCCTCACCCAGCTGATTCTGTCGCCCCTTTGGCTGTTTGACCGGGAGCTCTTTCGCAGCTGGATCGTGCACACAAAGGAGGCCTTTGGCATTGTGGCGACCACCATCACCGAGTACTGGGCGCCCACTCCGGTGCGCGTGACAGCGGAGGGTGCCTTGGTCAAGGATCTGCAGCTCGGGGAGGACGGGCTTTTGCAGGGAAAATTCCCGGACCGGCTTGTCCTCATTGCAAATCACCAGCTCTACACGGACTGGCTCTACCTGTGGTGGTTTGCGTATGCGTGCCGCCGCCATGGTGCCATCCACATTATTCTAAAGAAGTCATTGAAGCACATACCGATCGTGGGATGGGGCATGCAGTATTATGGGTTTATCTTCCTAGCTCGCAATTGGCTACAAGATAAGACAACTCTCCTCCGTCGTTTGTTGCAGCTGCAGCGCGAGGACAAGAAACCGCTGTGGCTCATGATCTTTCCAGAGGGAACAAACTATGCTCCAACGGCATACGCCTTATCATCTGCCTACGCCGACAAGACTGGCGTCAGTATGCCCCGCAATGTCCTGCTTCCTCGCTCCACTGGACTCTTCTTTTGCCTGCAAAACCTGTCAAAGTCAGTTGAATGGGTGTACGACTGCACTTTTGCGTATGAAAATGTGCCCCGTCGAGGATTTGGTCAGGATTACTACTCCCTGGCTGGGACTTTCTTCTACGGCAGCCCACCAAAGAAAGTCCACATGCACTGGCGCCGCTTCCCAATGAAGGACGTTCCATTGGAAGACGAGCAAGCATTCGAGGAGTGGCTGCAAAAGCGATGGGAGGAAAAGGACGCTCTCATTGAATCCTACTATGATAACGGGAAGTTTAAAGGAGACGCTATTGAGACGAGTATCAAGCTGGGTTCGATAGCAGAGGTCCTTAAAGTCTTTGATGTACTGCTTTGTGTGGTTCTCATGATTGTCGGCGTTCGTGATGCAAGACGCACTATGCGCTGGATTGATCGCAAAATGAAGCCAACCGCAAGATGAGAAAAGCTCAATAACACGCGATGGACATACTGTGCCTATTCCTGCACACGAGCAGGACCCGTTATCACCCTGTAAGACGTCGAATACGGCCTGCATGAAGCTACTAGCATTACACAACCTGTAGGTCTCCTGCGAAGCCGATGGACCGAGGCACCAGCAAGCACGCGAGGGGCAGATGACTGATCGCTTCCTTCTGCACAGCTGCTTCTTTAACAAGACAATGTATGCAAATATCTTGCATGAGATAGGTGGTGGACTTTGACAAGATAAAAAAATCCATGCAAGGATTGTACGGCGAACCAAAGCTCACTTCGCGCCTTAAACTAGAGAATGAAGAAAGTCACAAGCTTTTGAGCATGGGACAACCCCAGAGCGGCACTTCACGTCAACATTCACCGGCAGCCAATAACAATTACAATTTCTCAAATACCAAGCCAAATTACTTTCGTGATGCGCCGATTTTGAAATTCTATGTATCTTCCTCTCCTGCTTAGACAACGGCTATTTGCCCATTTTCCATCTCGGCCTTTCGCAGACGCTTTTTTGGTTGATCGCCGTTCTCTCGTTCCTTTCTGCGCTTCTTCTTCCTAGCAGACTTTTCACCTCCAGCACTGCCACTGCCTGATGAGGAGGAATCGCTTGCACGGCCTTCTTCTGCTTCCATGTCTTTCTTAGAACGCCACAGCCGTTCCTCCTCTGCAATCCGTCGTCGCTCTTCTCCTATCTGGCGCTGTCGTTCCACTTGCGCCGACCTAGTATGCGCCTCAACATCTGCGCGCCGTCGAACTTCCTCCTCGCGCGTTCGTCTCGCAGCATCCATCTTTGCAGCAGATGACGCCTCATACTCCTTCTGTGACGCGATTGCTCGCTCAAGCTGGCGTCTTAGAGTGTTCTTTCCCATCGTCGCTCGCTGCATCAAGTCGTCCTTTGGGTACGGCGGGGTCCTGGCGTTCGCGATTTCTGTCATCGTCCGAATGGCCTTGTCAAGATCAACAATGATACCCTCAAGCTCTTTGACGGTTCGTCTTGACTCTGCTGTCGTTCGTATTACTTCTGCCAACTGGAACTGCACAAAGGCTACATTAAACATAGCATGTATGTTGCCTCGATTGAGGTCAAGGGCTCTGTTGGAATAGTTCACCGCCTGTCGCAGTGCACTGACATTTCGCTCATCCCTCCCTCTTTGTAGCCAAACTCGTCCGAGGTACGTGAGTAAGCTGACCATGTAAGATGCGTCACACAATTTCAGTGCAATTTCGTACTAGAATATTACTAAACCTCAAGATTCATGACCTTACATTTTCGATGGCTCGAGCATACTGTTTGAGCTCGGTGTAACAATGGCCTAAATTGACAAACACAGACATGTCTTTCAATGTTTCTCGTATTTTGCTAAAGATGACAATCGCCTTTGCGGGTTGCTTTACTTCAGACAGCGCAATTGCTACGCCTTGAGCCGCATAAGCATTTTTTGGTTCAAGTTGCAGAGCTTTATCAAAGAACTCGCAGGCTTTGTTGTATTGGATTCGTCGTTTTTCAACGTCTCCGGGGTTTGATGATCTCATGATTTCCTTGCTGTGCGTTAAGAATAAATTACCCATCGATGTGAGAGAATACCCGTCATGTTTATCAAGCTGTGATAAAGTCGTCTTATAGTGGCGCTGTTCAACATCCTCCGCCAGATTCTTTGCGATTTGTCGTCGGTGTCGACTCAGATACCAGCCGTATAGCGCACGTACCTGCAAATGCTGCCCATCCAGCTCAACAAGCTCCTTCATTTTCTTGCCAGCTTCGGGACTATCAATTCCAGCTGCGATTATATCCATGTAACATAGTCGCAGCCGTGCTTCTACGTAGTCTGGATGTTGTTCCAGCAGCTTCTCGTAGGTCGGACGTGCTGCCTCAGTATTGCCCTCATCTTCATACAGCCGACCGAGATTATACATCAAGGTGGTCAAAGTAGCGTCAGTATCAAAAGGCGTAGAAGATATTGAACCGGAAGATGCACAGTGCTCAATTGCACTCTCGTACACTTCTCTGGCTTTATCGAGGTTTCCAGTTGCTTGCAAGAATACAGCTATGTTGTTGCTCAGCCGTGGTGAGACCTCACCATCAATTTCCTCTTGCATTAGTGCCACTTCCTGGCTGTAATGTAGACTTTGCTGCAGATTATCGTTTTCGTTGAGACGCGAGAGTAAATGCAGGAGTAGTAGGTCATTTTCTCTCTTGGTACTGTTTTCGTTGAAGCTCCGGCCTCTTTCTAAAAGTTGAGCCGCCTTTTGCCGCTCAGGCTTCTTCTCATCTTTTACACTCGGTTGAAACACTTCATTTGCATATATACAGCCCAGGATGATGGACGCTTCAGCACATTGTGGGTGCTGATTTGTAATTCTCTCAAAATTAAGCTTAGCATGAGTGAGATCATTCACAATTAGTTGAAGTTGCCCTTGTCCTATCCTTGAAGGAAGATGATCGTCTTTGGCTTGCAATGCCAGTCCATAAAGGGTCTGTGCTCTATCATGTTCCTCTCCCAGATGAGCCGCACGAGCCATCCAGAAATAGGCCTCGCATAAGATCTCATTTACATCACTGGTTTCTATAACTTTCTCTGCTAATTTTGTGATAAGAATCATTTGTTTTTTAGAAAAGTAGAATGCAATCAGACGAATTGCAGCCAGTGGCGATCTTCCCTTTTGTTTGTAAGCTGTCTCCATGCACTTGATACCGGTCTTGTATAGAGTCACGAACTTTTCACTTTGTTCACGACTCTGGAAAGCCTCGTCGAAATATGAAATGCCAAGGAGCGCATGAATAGAAAGATTGGAAGGATGTAATTCCAGACTCCTTTCCCAGGCAGCACGTGCATCTAGCTTCATGCCCAACTGCCAGAAGCATAGCCCGATGCCAACACGTGGGTCTGGGAGAATGTCAGGACGGGACTGAAGGACGTATTGGTAGAGTTTCAAGGCACCCCTATAATTCTTGCGTGAATATACCAGTCGAGCTTTTCCAAGCGACGCAAATATATCAGGCGCTGAGTCCATCACCTGTGACTGTTGTCCGAGCCGAAGTGATTGATCATAGAACTTTCCGGCATCTTCCAAGTTGAGCCGATTTTGCTTTCGTCGTAATGTTGTCCACACCCCTCGAGTAACAGACGCTAAATTCCATCTGGGATCTGAACGCGAGGCCTCATTCAAGCTTGTAGTGGCAAGCTGATGGTAGTAATCTTTAGTCTTGAGATCTTCTGTGGCATTCTCTCGATTTATGATTGTTTTTGGAGCCTCGCGCTCTTGCTGCAGATATAACCACGTTTGAAATGCGAACAGCCGGCCACGATCCTCATCAACTGTACATGCCTTGGATTCCAGCGCACGTCGCACGACGTCGTGCGCTTGCTCTGTCATTTGCAGCTTCCTGTATGCCGAAGCAACAATCAACCATTCAGACTTCGAACATTCCTCATTCTCTAACAAATCGCATATACCTGACGAGTCATCTTCTAACTTGTCTAGAGGAATCTCTACTTCCTCGTCTTCTCCTGCATCGGCGCTACTCTTCAGAAGAATCGAAAGCGCATTGGACATAGTCGGTGTTTCGGTGTGCACCAGCGATGCCAACAAAAATAAATCCCGTGATCCGATACGGTTCTACGAACACACAATCGGCATTTAGTAGTTATACGGACTTTATGTATAACGGTCTCTTTCTGAGGGTACTACTGTCAAATCACTAATTACCAGGGCAGGTGCGGCATAAGTCAGTGTTTCACAGTCAACGAATAACAAATGCAAAATCACGATAACGATACCACTTTAATGAGCGTTGGCAGGCCCCAACAGTCGGCAGAAGTTGATTAAACAGTGTGTGTAAATGCTATCAACACGCGCTTGCCTGAAACGCGCTTGCCTGAAACGCGCCTCCGCCGACAATTGAGAAGAACACTAAAGGCTCATAGCAACGAGTCTCTCGCAAATCGCAAGTGAGCTTTCTCTCTGGGAACTCTCACAAAAATAGTTTTTTCTTGTTTGACTTACCAAAAATTCACTGTGAGCAAGTGTGAAAGTTGTGGAAGCTGAGGCGTGAAGTTCATCAATGTCCGAAATAAATTTTGAAACAAATTTTCTAGGTAACTAAGTTCGTTTCACATTTCAGGGTAACCGAGAAGATTTCACCATCTTCAAGGTGTCAAAGTGGTTTAAATAGGATTGTGAAGTCATCGGTTTTGTCCAGGAAAAGTAATAGAAGCATGTCCAAAATTTCTTTACACATCATTCAGTACCGGCGACAGAATACCAGACGAAGTAGAATCCTACGCCACACGATAAATTCCAAGTAGGGAAAGGATTATAATTTCTTCTTTTTCGTTTCTCGTAATTTCGTTTTTTCGAATGAACCGCAAAATGGAAGGGGTCTCCGGATTTCAGTGCGGGGAAAATAGGTCACATGCAAAATAGACGGGATGGTCATGAAAGACTGATAGCTTAATCCACAAGCCTACCTACAACTTAGAATCTTCGGAGCGCTTTGAAAAGGCCAATTTTGAGGTTTGGTCGGAAAGACATTCGGAACTTTCATCAACATCTGCTTGTTTCGGGGTTTTGAAGTAGCTCGGAGGCACATCTAGTGCTGGATTTTGAAGGAAAAAGTGTCGAGGCCTCAGTAATACCGAAATTGGCTCCACTGGCATCACCGGGAAGTCCTCCGGTGCAGGGAAATGGGTTAACCCAAAGGTATGCCATACTACGATATCGGTATTCTCAATAGAAGCATTCGACTCCGCCAACCATTGTGGAAGCCCCACAGAAGGCTCACCAGATGTTTGAGGAACATGCACACCAGCAGGATATAATTGTCCATCTTGGTATGGCGTAACGTGTAGTGCATGGCGCGCGAATCCTGCCCGTTTCCATACCAGGCTTCCTTCCTTCGGTAACAAAGATGGTACTTCTCTGGACACAATTTTGTACGAAACAGGTTTTCCACTATAAGGATGAAGTCTGTTAGTATTGCAAATATCCCAAGTTCTTGAAGTGCTACTATCATAATCAGCCATCGCTTCCTTTGCTGTTTTGAATACAGTCTTCTTTGCGTAAAATGCATTGCCATAATTGTTCTCCTTCGAGCCAACTTCACCGGGGCCTTGCGAAGCGTCTGTCTGAACAACGGTGTTTTTACAACCATCGATCATAGGGTCTATTCGTAGACAAAACAAGTGCTGGTGATTGTGAGCATTAACCCCTGGGTATACTGCAGTCCCCCAATCATGGAGGTCTTCCTTGTCATTCATTGAGTATGTATTTAAGATCCCCGTGAGCTTGATCTCAAGGGAAATTGTACCATCTTGTAGCAAAGACCAGAAAATCTAGAGTGTCAATTATTATTTTTGCTGAAACCTACAATGTACTCATAGTTACCTGCCGTGAATATATGTGAGATGATTAGCTTGCGTCCTCGTGTCACAACAGTTGCATTATTGCGGAAATCTGAGTGCTTGAAAAGTAGTCCTGCATCTTCTTCGTGAATGCAAATAGCGTTTTTCACAGTAGTCGACTGCCCTGCTCGATTTGGGAAATGTGCATCCAAGTAATGAATGACTCCTTTACAATCGCAGCCGAGTTTCAAAGAGTTTGTCATGTAACCAGCTCCATATTCGCCGAGATCGAAAGCGTGTTTCCTCTGATGCGGATGCTCTGGATTCCCGTACGGCACCACCATTTCTGCTAACGACAGGCGGTAAAATAATGGTCGTAACTTCCCATGGTCATCATATGTGACGTTGTTTAGCACAATTCCTTCCCGATAATTGAAACCCACATGAACAGTATAGTTCTGCCATTGAATGGTATTGCCAGTCATTCTGAACGAAACACCTTCGGGTTGAGTAATATTGATCGGCTTGCAGTCACTTCGATAACCAGTGCCTCGCATTATGTCTTCCGGATAATAGTTACTAGCTGGAGCTTTACTCAATGGCCGCCGCAGCTGAGGAACATCGATGTATATTACCTTTTTATTTTCTGTGTCGACAATGGGACAGAAATCTAGTGGATGTGAATACTGGTTATCATTCTTGTCCGCGCGATAATACATCAGAGCTTGCTGAAGTCTTGTTTTGGAGCCAAATCGCTCGTCGTAACCTATCGTCCAGGAATCGCAGTATACCTTGTGCATGTCCGCCGCTGAAATACCCAGAATTTCGCATTGCCGAATAACCTGAGGGTCCTCTCGTACTACACGTTCAACGCCCACAAGGTCTTCCATAGATATGATGGGCTGCACGCCATCTAGAGCATTCCACTCGTCCATTTTACCAGTACTTAGATTCGCCAATCCTTCATACAGAGTATTGGAGCCCCCTTCAATTGCCACGACCTCAACCAATCGCTGGGGAGTTGAAGCGGAAGAATCTTGCAGCCATTTTAACATTGACTCCTTCTTAGGTTCAGCCATTGTAACGACATTGAAGGCGAACTTGCTGTCAGGATGCGCCTCGCGAACAATGGCGACAGCCCTCTCAATCTCATCAGGTAACAGTGGATCAAGCGGATGAGACAATATTTCGTCAGTGCGTACGACTGATGCCGACTGCTCTGCTGATGCCATATCGGAAGCTTTTAGACGAGAGTACTTACTTGAGAAGGTTGATAGTCGGCACGTCCGTATACCGCTTATCTTGATAAGGAATTCCGATTTTCTCCATTTCATGCAATTGATTTTGCTACATACATGTCGTACTAACCTTCCGCTACTATCTTATGCTAATATTAAGCGTCTTCCAAGCGTATACTTTTATCCCGCCAACTCATTTATGTACGTCTCAAAGTCATATCCTTTACCCTCCCGGCAATGTGGCATAGTCTTTGCTAGTTGCTCGACATAGATTTCAGAAACTAGAGAGTGTCGAAGATCACTTTCAGTTACATAGGATTTGCCCTCTGCGACTTCCTGAAAAGATTGAAATACTTGCTCGGCGGTATTCTGGTCTTCTGTGATCGATACCATAAAATGAATGAATTCTTCACGCGTAACCTCCGTCTTATTAGATTCAACGGTCGCCAAGGACTGAAAGAGCCTCCCCATATCTGCTTCCCCGTAAACAACGCCAAGGCTCGATAGGGCTGCACAAAATTCCAGTTCATGGAGAGAGTTTTTATGTTCGCGGTCAAAATGGTGAAAGACCGATTCAAATTCGTCTAAGAGTTGTGGAGATATATTGGTTATATTGTCTTCCGTAGTGAAATTCTCCAGCAGAGACAACTTTCTAGCTACTGTTTCCTGAGCCAGCTCGATCTCAAAGTTTAGTTCTTCATGCGAATGCAGTGAATAGTCCGATAAATTTACATTCGCATCCTCGCATAGTTTCGAAAAGTCTTTCAAATCCTTGACGGAAATCTTTAGCTCTTTTAGCCTCGCCGAAACCGCCACAACATGCTCCACTTGATTGTCAATTGCACTTTCGTAAGCAGTCAAGTTCAAAGAAATCATTCTCAAAGCCATTTCAATAGCGTTCGCTTTATCGGCGTAAGAAAGACCCAGCTTGGCTCTAATGTCACGGATTCTCTTGTTAATTTCTTTGGATCTGCTCGCTTCAGCTTGAACGAGTGCTCGCCATGTACATTCTAACGCATTCATATGTAGATGCGCTGGCGGAGAATACTCTTTTAATCGATAGGTCTTAAGGTTTGTTTGAATACTGCACAATAACGACCCAAGGTCACTTTTGAGTCCTACCCATTGACGTTTTTCATCCATTTTATAACTTGCGAATCGACTTTGTTGTTGCTTTATGTCGGGCAAGCTGTCAGTAGAAAACGATTCTTTCCAAGAATGGATTCTTGAGTTTATGTCTTGGAGCAGCTGCATCATTCGGCTTTCATAAGATTGACACATGTTCTGCGACCTCCTTACAGTTTCTAGAAATCGTTCAATACGTCTTCCTGCAGTCTCTATTTTATCGAGTGCAGAAAGTGCCGTATACATCTGCGCCAGATACGTCATAATTGATCTTTCGTCGGGTCTCGGAACACAAACGTCGTCCACCTCCAACAATTTCCCAATTCCAAGCTGCTCCTCAGCAATTTGAAATGCCTTCGCTAGGTTCTCTTCTGGCTGACTTTTGTCCAAAGAGTCATAGAGAAGCAAGTCCGGCCTATACTTATCAATTATAGCACAACTGATTGTCAGTAGTCTCAACGAATGCGCATACAATGCAAGTCCATCAGACCAGCTCGAAGAGAAGTCATTGACGTGCACTTCCTCATATGAAGCTGTCTTTCGTTGCGCCCAAACTAGTAAACCCTGTTTGGCAGTTAAGCCTTCTTCATTAATTTCTTCTATGGAGAATCTCAAAATCAATGTCCACAAGAGCCCGCAAATTAGTTTAACGTTTCCGTCTAAGATATCCTCTGCACCAATGTTCCACAACTGCAATCCATGTTCTCTTATAAAATTGAGGGACTTCATAACATTCTCAGCCTTTTGAACCCGTAGCCTAGGATGTTGAGAATATTTACCGAGACTTTCGTTGCTCATAACCTCAAGAAGATTAATCAGTCTTATCCCATCGCACAAGTCTCTACTCAGATCTTCTGCTGGCAGTATTTCAGCTCTCACGGACAGTCGATGATTCATCCTGGTTTAAGCATCATACAC
>JAABUO010010480.1_pt1 | contig 10258 bp, 9 predicted proteins | sample 5559291 | NCBI WGS metagenome assembly JAABUO01 (sample SAMN10711878, study PRJNA513372) | rock metagenome | isolation source: Antarctica rocks | place: Antarctica: Victoria Land, Finger Mt sud
ACAAGGATATTGGCTTGATGCTGTCAGGCACCAACCAGAGCGCAACGATAATGTGTCTCCTCTCTGGTCGGTTGCAATGCATATTCACCCGGCAGGAAACCCTGATACGTTCTGATAAGCCCTAGCTATCAGTCAGAGCACGTGCCCCGCTACACTTTGGCCAAGTATGCCTCTGTTTGGCATCATGGCTTATTTCATCACCTGCTCTACATCACTGCAGTGGGGCAGTTTGCAGTGCGTGTCATGTTTTCATATCTGTGCCAACCCTTGTAGGGCTTGCGCTGAATAGGGTGCACCCTGACTACCAGTAACCCTGTCTTGAGTGTTGGAGCACAGCCTCCTTCTTAGGCCAGGCGCATGAGTTGAAAAGGTGCACACAGTCTTCTACGTATCTCCATTAGAATGCATGAATGGGTCTCACCTCTCGCTCCAACAGGTGACCTTGTGTGTCTTCTGCTGCAGGGCATATGTACGCTACCTAGGGCTGTCTGTGAACCAGCCACTCCATATCCTGGGATCTGGTGACTTCAACATCGACCGCATAGAGGTGGCAGATGAGCCTGTCAGCAGTGGCAGCAAGCCAGCAGCCAATGGTGTACAATGTATGGACATGGCTGGCAGTGGTGCCAGGGTGCTGGCGGTGGCAGACCCTGCTGCCCGGCAAGGGGTGGTGCGCCTGAACACCCCAGACCCCCTGGCTGGGGAGCAGACCTGGCCCACAACTGAGGTATGTATATGCACCATATGCTGCGCAGAGGGCTTGTAACCCTTGACCAGACTCCTGCAGAAGGTCTGGTTTGGAATCAGGAGGCGTCTTGTTGATGTAGCATGATTTCAGCCCATACAAAGCGCAGCTGTCGTCATCACTTTGCAATGTCTTTTCTTTTACACGACATATTTGATAGCATGATCATGCCAAGTTTTTGGCATGCTACAAGTCTGGCTGTGTTTCACCTCAAAACAGCACCCTACTAAAGCTTCTCGTCACCTCAACCGTGCTTGGAGTGTCGCTTGGATGCAACATTGACTGTGTCCATCAGTACTCTGACACCTTGCTTGAGTGGGTGCATGGAGGCCTCAATTTTGAGAGGGACACATACATCTGTACTTGCTGCTCTTCTGATTTGTGATGAGTGACTGATCAAGGACTGTTGCCAAGGCAGCTACCATGCATGTTGGCTGTATAAGCCAGCCACACTACTGCATAGCATCACATATGTTGTTAGAAGCTCTGTACAGCTACAGAAGCTGCTGGAAACAACCTCAACTCATGAGAAATACTCGCAACAGGGCCTGAGGTCGATAAATCTACTGGCAGAGCACAGGCAGTGAAGGCAGTGAGTGAAAGTGTCATGCTTCCCTGGACGGGAGGCTAAGCAATGCTAGTTTACCCCACACACATGTGTGCAGGAGCTGATGGAAGCCGAGGCCAGAGGCAGCAGTGAAGGCAACAAGCGAAAGCGACGCCTGCCTGCTGGCATGAGCGACTACCAAGCAGCCTGGATCACAGAAGAAGAGATACAGGACATGGGGGACAGCGGTAGTGAAGAAGAGGATGAGGCAGCTGAGAGGCAGGGTGGTGATGCTGAGCCCAGGTTTGGGGAGGGGGCCATGGATGGGGCTGCTTCCATGGCAGATCTTGATGAAGAAGATGATCAGACAGATGACATGCAGGTCAACACAGTGCTGCATATCACATTTTCCCCCCCTCCAAACCTATGCAACCATGTGCTTTTAACTCATACAATCATGTGCAGCATTATGCGCTGTCAAGCTCACTGTTTCAGCTTACTGGCTGCCGTACACTGTTTCAAAGGCTGAGCGTAGGTTGCAAAACTGCAACGCTGCAGTACAGCGTGTCTTTAGTCATGAGCACAGCTGACTAATTTTGCTGTTTGTGCAGCATTCTGAAGCCGCAGGAGAGCAGTCCTTTGCTGAGTTCAAGCGGCAGCGGCGGGCTGAACAGGATGATGTCGAATTTCCTGATGAGGTTAATCGCATGTGCAATGCATATGTATTTTTTTGTCATTGTGACTTGGCTGTTCTGTCTCCTGCAGTAGAGGCACCACCATGGCCAGCTTACACATCTCTTGTTCAACATGTGCTGCCTTTTTCTGCCCGCTTTGGTCTTAATCAAGTGTTGTGTGTGCTGAGCCTATACATTTGGAAGTCACAGATATGATGAAAAGCAGAGGCCGGTCAACTGTATGCTCATTATGCCACTAGATTGTACAAAATCATAGATGCGTGTGGCTTGCAGATTGACACACCAACGGACGCGCCTGCCAGAGACAGATTTGATCGGTATCGGGGACTGAAGAGCTGGCGCAGCAGTCCCTGGGATCCCAGAGAGGGGCTACCTCAGGAGTACGCCAACACCTTTGCCTTTGAAAACTTCAAGAGAGCGCACAAAAGGTTAGTGATCACAGGTCACTGTCTTGCATCAGCTCAGCAGGCATGGTGTATTTGGCTAGTTGGGTGGACAGTTATGTGCTGTAATAGCATTGCTTCCATTTCCACTTCCAGCAGTTCTCTTTTCTTTGGGTCTGGTGCAACTCTCCTTCACAGCGGCGACCGATCAAAGAAGCCTATCAGTTGAGGGAGCACTCTCCTGTTGGATGACTGTGAATCAAAGGCTCCCTCACATACGCGTCCTTCTAAAGCACATGCACACTACCACAGTGGCATGGGTTACGCTGGATGCAACATCAACCTGAGGTCTTCAGCAGCCAGCCACCCCTCGCTAGTGGGTGCGCTGGCTCTACAAGCATCACTACATTAATCATGCCCTGGTCACAATCCTTGTAGGCACAGCTGTTCTGTTCAAAGCATGATAAGCGGTTTGATGCTTGTCATGAGAGCAGTGCTTGGAAACCATTCCGGCATCACATGCATGCCAGACAAATGTATGTAGTGGGTTCCAGATAACAGTGCCTGACCTGCAGTTTTGTTTGGATTCAGGGCCAAGGCGGGTGCTGAGGGGGTGACTCAGGACCCAAATGGGGCCGCTCCAGGGTCCTATGTGGCAGTCCACCTGGCAGATGTGCCTGCTGATGTGGCAATGAGGCTTGTGCAGCGAGTGCAGGCTGCCTCACAGGTACCATCACTTCTGACAGCTGCTGGCAGCTGTTGGCAAAGAATCACAGTGTTTGCAATCAGCCACATGCACACTTATGCACACTCATGCAGACCATTCAACATCCCATACTTCGGTATGATTTGCACATGTGTCATGCAACGTAATTGGCATGTGCCCCATATAGTTTGCATGCGTGTTGTTGGATGCATGACTGCCTGTTACACAGTACAGACTTGCATGCCATTCTTTGCTGGCATTCATGCTGGACTGCTTGCATACCATTTGAAGTCCACAATGCAGCATCTAGTATCTAATAAATCTCCCCAGCCTAGATCACGAGTCACGAACCTTCTTATTGTTTGGCAACATGAGGGTCCTGCCTAGTTCACCTTGGGGGGTATCCTTGCAGGGCAGTGCAGCACCTCTTGTGGCGCATGGCTTGCTGCAGCATGAGACCAAGCTGTCAGTCCTCAACTTTGCTGTCAAGAAGGACTCCAGTTTCACAGAGACTCTGCCAAACAAGGCAGAGCTGCTGTTTGTCACAGGTCTCAGGTCAGCTGACTCAATGGCTCATCATCATTGACAGATGGCAGATCTGACATGCTGCAGGTTCTGCTGGCATCAGTCATGCTGCATTGCACAGCTTGCTCATCAGAGAAAGCTGGCCAGCAAAGGCTGCAGAGTGAAAGCGTGCAACTTTGTTTGGACAGCATAGCTGCTTTGTCGAGCTGCAACTGCAGTGTCACAAAAGATCTTTACACGGCAGCATCAGATAGTGTCAGCAGAGCCCCTTGATTTGTTGTATGTTGTAATGTGTGTCTGTCATGCAGGTCATTCACTGCTCGGCCCATATACTCCACAGACGACCCAAATGTGGACAAGCACAAGCTGGAGCGCTTCCTGCATGACAAGCGTCAGTGTGTAGCCACCATCTATGGCCCCATACAATATCCCCCTCTACCCCTACTAGCCTTCAAGATCACCCCAGACCAGCCCCCACAGCTGGCCATGGCAGGTTATAATCGATGCAATCAGCCCTACAACTGTATCATTAATCCTTTGTCTGCAGCACTTTGCTGTTGCCAAGCCAACATGATGGAGGTGTTGCCCTTGACCTGTCATCCTTTACGGCACATATGTCATTTGCTCATGAACCTTTGTCTGTTGTGAGCTCTAGCGGAAAATTACAGTCTTTCTGGATTGGTTCCTGATGTTTGTGATTTGTTTAATGGCAGGTACATTGCGCAGCTGTGATCCTGACAGGGTGGTGTTGAAGAAGATAGTCCTTTCAGGCTACCCTGTAAAAGTACACAAGAAGAAGGCAGTTGTGCGGTGGATGTTTCACAACCCTGAAGATGTGCGCTGGTTCAAACCTCTGGAGTTGTGGACTAAATATGGCCGCAGAGGCAGGATCAAGGTGACACCTGATTCTGAAAGTGTTACCTCGCTCAATGACTACTATGACATGTCTGTTCAAACACTACACAACCTGATGTGACTTGTGCTTTGTCACTGCTGCTCTTGCCAGGACTGCATTCTGCAGTGCAAGTTGGCAACAGCCATGTACAAAGTTCAATGACAGATTGTGTTGCCAAAGCAATCATTATGTGTTACCATATTGTCAATTGCACTGCAGGAGCCAATTGGTACTCATGGAGCAATGAAGTGTATGTTTGATGGAGTAGTGCAGCAGCGAGATGCAGTGTGCGCAAGCCTGTTTAAAAGATCTTATCCTGTATGGCCAGGCAGCCTGGACTTTTGCCAGTAACCCCACCAGGTCACATGTTTACATTGTTGCCGCGTCGCCACACTTGGAGGGAGCGTTGGTGTAACTATGTTACAGTGTGGTGCAGTTATGTCAATGTGGTGCAATTGTGTGATGTGCACACTGGAGAAACATGGGTGCCGTCGCAACAATTCCTCGACGTCCACTAAACTTCAGTGACTGAAGCCTGTACACAGCACAGGCTGGCACTTAGCAAGCCTCAGTATGCGTTAAATAGTGCTGTGTGAGCGTGTTCAAGATGAATTCACAAGTGCGCTCATGTGTGAGCAGGGGCTCAAGGATCACGCCTGATCAGGCATGAGTGTGCAGCAAATCGTATTCTTGATGCAACAGATGTACCGTAGTGCAGTCATCACAAAGTTGCTGCCTTTGTACAATTGTTTGAATTGACAAATATTAATTACCGCCATTGCAAGGCTGTACTGCGCAGCCAGTACATTAGTGGACTGTAAGCGTAGAACTGATCTGGGATGTGCACACGTGTTCATCATCATGTCGAGCCTGTCACCTTCACCGTGACTTTCTTGACAGACGATGGCTATACCCTTTCGGACAACCAGATGCTGTATTAGCACATGCTCTGCTCTGCTGATGATTAGTTTGTGCGAGCAACGACAAATGCAGCCCTGCCCATTCACCTGGGTATACTGGCAGCATTGAGCTGTTGAGTAAATGTCATCATAAAAAGAGAGGCAGGTAGCAATCGACATTTGCTGCATCCCTGAAAAACTGTTATTAACAAAGTCTTTCTTAGATAGCAACAGATATCTTAGATAGCAACATTACAAGCCTTCTCATTGACCTGATGACCTGCTAGCACACAGAAGTGGACACAAAAGGTTTATATCGGTAGCTTCAACACTACATAAATAAACTGTGTGCCTGCAGCAACTATTGACAAAGCAGCAAACGGAATGAACTGATGGCCAGGGATGTTCAATTGAATGCTGCTTCCCCAGAGAACACCAGCCAAAGCCGGTCCCAACGCACGCACCAGACTTGCTAGCATTTGCCCAGAGCCATTGACCTTGCCGATGGCATGCTTTGGAGCAGCATTGTTGACCATAATCAAAGACGAGCTGAATGAATTGGTTTCAGCCATGATTCTGATCCCCAGGATCAGACACAGCACAAGCTGAGCAGCTACAACAGAACTGGACACGTAGTAAGCAACCGGAGTCACAAGAATCAAAGGTGCAGTCACTAATAACCCTAACCTACAGCTCATGGCTGCCCCATACCTCTCTAGGCACTTTGGATAACCCAGGACCGCATAAAGCATAAGGACAATGCCACAGAAGCCTAGGGGCACTGCTAGCTGATTTGCTAACAGCCCTGCCCCGCCAACAGCAGGAGATGCAGCAGCAAACAGAGGTGTCAACTCATCAGCAGTGTTGTATATGAATGCTATGAGCCCATAGCCAATGACTGTCAGCTGAACTGCGCGCTCTTTGTACCAGACAGCTGAGCTGTCTTTGCTGAAATCAGCTGTGGCATTGAAGGCATGCTCTCGGCCACTGTCATTGTGTACAGACACCAGCAGAGTTTGCTCATCATGTGGTTTGGCAGGATCAGCTGCATCAGCCAGATCACCTGCAGCATGCTCTCTGGACTTTTTGATATTGATTTCCGATGTATGTACCCCGTACATTAAAGACCTCTCAAGCATATGATGTTCATATGGCACCCCAGCTAGCTCCGCTGGGGTGCCCTGGCCAGGGGGCTGTTGAAGAGCATCACACAACACGTTGCAGTTAGCCTCAGTTGCCTGCTTGATCGTGTGAAGATTGGAGTCACTGTCCAAGTCTGCTGCTGAATCCTCAACTTGGAGTGAGCTGTATTGAGTAGACATTTCAATGCCTGCATGCAACAGAACAGTTTGGCAGCATGTGTAGTTGTGGCTCTTATGGGGGAAATACACCAAGCAAGAGATATCGACCCCTGCTGCTGTTTTGGTATCAGCCTCGTGTTGAGTCATACATTGACAGCAGTTGGAAGCTTGCATGGTGACGCTTGGTAGGGCATGCCACTGCCCAGAAAGCGCGTGTGCATAGGGTGAGCATCATGACACACCTTTATATGCTACTGGGCTGTTGCTGCCCACTTTTGTCCCTTGCTCGGCATCTTGTGTCAGGTGAGAGTGAGTGTGAGCTAGCTTGCTGGGCAGAGTCTCTTTGAGAAGAAACATGCTGGCAAGGGACGCCATGAAAGACAGTACTCCTGCTGCTAGGCAAGGTAGTAGGAATGGCCTGCAGTCGCAAAGGAGTCAGAGTCCAGGGCCAATGTAAGGTGTGACAGTCTCAACAGAAACAGAGCTGCTCAGCAACAGCAAGTTTGCTTCTATGTCCAAGCACTTATGCAGGCATTGCAGCTGCACCAAAAGACAATCAACGACTGTTTCAATCATGATGATATACAAGTGAGGCAGCCGCACTGCTTGAAGGACTTGTTTAGAGAGGCAGCATCAAGCAGACATGCCGGGTGCTGGCTGTTCACGCTGTAACAAGCATGCTGGTCGAATGTACCTGGCAGTGAATATCTGACCAGGCTTGCAGAATGGGAAAGCTGACCCATAGGCCTTGCATGGGGCAGACAGTGCACCCCCCAGCAGTGGACCTGCACAAGAGTGCATTGCATTCATAGCAAATGCCAATTTCTTTCAAGACTTTCTTGAACATGACTATTTTGGTCCATCTGCCTGACAGATGCTGGTAGCTATTGTTGTCTGCAGCATGGTACTATAGTCAGACTCTATAGGTAGCGTCGTTGTAAGGAGCTTACTATACAAAGCACTTGTGCAATATGTACCAAAGCTACCCTGAGCATGGCGCCAATTCTGTGCAGAGTACATTTGCTCAGCATAACTGGGTGACACTATGGCAGGTGTGAATTCAGGCAGATGCAAGATGAGTGAGGAGACAGCAAGGTGAGTTACCGAGTATGGTGCCCAAGCCCCAGGCCAGACTGAGATACCCCAGGGCCTTAGCCTGAGTCCCCAAATCCATGGACTCCCCAATCATAGACTTGACGCACCTACGAAAGTTCACTCACCCATGCGTTCATTCATTCATTTGCCAAGGAGGTCAGTGGGGCCATGAGGGGATGCTAGCGCCTTCAGTAACACATGTGTAAGAAGCATTGCTGGATTCAGTGCAGCAGCATAAGACTCATGCGGGCTGCAATTGCACTGCAATGGTGCTCAAGGCTTTCTTGACGACAACGTTGCATTGAAGCAACACTTCACACCAGTGTTGCTGCTGTTTGCATCTTGCACAGATTTGTCTTGATGCAGACAGATGAAGATGAGCGCACCCAAAGGTAAAATTGCAAAGCCCTCCTGCAAGGCGCATCAAGATGGCCATTGTATATGTGGTAGATGCTCCAAAGCCAACTATGAAGATCATGCTGGTCACACTGCTCAAGATTAGTATTGGCTGCACAAGAGCATCTCTGCTAGGTTCTTGGCGCAACAACGAAAGGGATTTGAGGCCAGAGCGACCAGTAAGATTGCTGACGGGATAGTTGTCACCTTTCTGCCATATGTGTCACTGAAATACCCAAGCAGCATGGATGTCCCAAATTGAGCACTGCAAAAGCTTGCTCCCTGCAATAGACATGTTGATGCTTCTGTGTTCATGGGGAAGCTGCATTCCAGACATGGAACATGTGTTGTCTGATGCTTTTTGAAGCTTAACTTGCAGTGTGCTGCATAAGCTTGACTGCGTACCAAGAATCCTGTCATTCGGCTAATCTTTGCAGGACTTGCGCTTGCACCCAAGAAATCTGTCACCATGTACACGGCTAAAGTATATGGCATGGTCACTTGCGTAGATTCGTTTAGCTGGCACAAGCTGCATGCCATAAGTACCTTTGACAGCTCATACACACAAGACAGGCGGCATTCGCAATCGCAACGTCGTACATTATGGCGGCAATTTGTCTAAATGGCAGGCCATTCTGAGTGATAGCGCCAGCCAATTTGTCGCGTTGTTGACTCTCGTTTATGTCGTCATCCGCCATAGGTCTCCTGCAACAGGGTGCTGCAGCTAAACAACATGTGTGTTACAAGCAGCAGCTGGCTCGGGCACAGCTATCCGGCAAGATCAGCGCTCGCGCAAGACTACTAATCGTATCTGATGCAGCGACGTCTGCGGTGTTCTCACAAGTATATGTCGTGAAATCCTTGTATCACCTGTTTGTTTCAGACAGCCACTGTGTTTTTGCTCCACTTCACGCCAGCAGCGTTCCCGACTCACGTCGCGCTTTGAAATCACTGGCTTGGGGCCCTGTGATGCGGCAGACATATATCAAGCGATTGCGCATGCTGTCTGTGTACCCAATTCAAACAAAAGTATGCCTTCCTCTTCCCCGATGCGTTTCACATTTTACGCCACACCACAACACTCGCTTGCTATACCACTTTGCAATCAGTTTTGCTAAAGAAATGCGTTTCGTAGGTACGCTAGGGCCAAAATTGTTATTGTAACTGTGCGTACCACCTGGCGTTGAGCAGCTTGCATTGATCTCGAACCAGATGGCAGGCAGTCAGACCGACGCCGTAGATGAGCTTGATCAGCTGACGTTAAAGGCTGCAGACGTGACAGTTGTTCTCTTGCAGAGCAAGAACTTGCTGGTCACGGATTTACCCTCGCAACTGTGGTCGTTCACCTCGCTGACAATCCTGAATCTTGCCAAAAACAAACTGTCAAGCATTCCAGCTGAAATAGGGGAATTGACTTCCCTGATCACACTCAACATATCGAGCAATGAAATTACCGTTGTATCAGCTGGGATTGGCAAGCTTGGCAAACTGTTAGACCTGGACTTTGGTCGCAACAAGCTACAAGCAGTGCCTACTGCCCTTGGTAGTCTACTCTCCCTGAAGTACCTCAACCTCATGAACAACAGCTTGACCGACGTTCCATCAGAGCTGGGCAACCTAACTGCTCTGTACCGGCTTGGCCTCAAAGGCAATCAACTGACCAATCTGCCAGAGTCATTTGCTGGCTTGAAAGGGCTTGTTGAGCTGTTCATCACCGACAACCGTCTTGTCAGCTTGCCAGATGGCATGTCTGGCTTGACATCACTTGTGAAACTCCAGGTGAGCCCTAACTTGTGAAACTCCAGGTGAGCACTAGTTTGAGTGCGCAGTCATCTGGTGCAGGGTTGAATATTTCTGCCTTTGCCTTGTGGCTGTTTGCGCACATTAGTTCAAACCGACAGTGTTGCCTTCCTGACCAGCTGACCATGATCTTCAGGCTTCCTTCAACCAACTGAAGACACTGCCTGCAGCAATGGGTCACTTGCCTAAGCTAGAGTTGATGAGAGTCGCTGTCAACAACATAGAGCAGGTCAGTAGGATGCAGCTTCATTACCCTTTCAGCCTGCAAACC
>JAABUO010010481.1_pt1 | contig 10258 bp, 15 predicted proteins | sample 5559291 | NCBI WGS metagenome assembly JAABUO01 (sample SAMN10711878, study PRJNA513372) | rock metagenome | isolation source: Antarctica rocks | place: Antarctica: Victoria Land, Finger Mt sud
CCAACGACACCTGGGTCAGCGTCGAGCTCAACGCCGGCTTCACCGGCGTCATGGCCGGCATGAACCAGGTCCCCGGCACGTATGACCAGTGCCTGCAGGGCTATGGCATCCTCGCGCGCGACGTCAATATCTGCGGCTGAGCGCGCGTGCCGGCGCTTGGCTCTGTGCTGCGTCATGGACGCGGCGCGCGGCAGCCGGCACAGGCGCTGCCAGAAGCGGCTGGATGGCGGGGGGGGCGAGCGGGGTGTGAGTGAGCGTCGAGCGTGTGTGAGAGAGCGTGGTGTCATGTTTCGTCTGTGTCGGCAGGATGGCTTGGAGCGCTGGGCTTGGTTTCAAACCTCTCTGGGGGCTGAGCGACGCCTAAGCTGCGGGGCGTGGGCTCGTGCAGCTCGTGTTTGTCTGTTGGTCTGGTCCAGCGTTTAATGGCACTGTTTCATGCCGGTTTCAGCGGGGAAAGGCCAGCAAGTCAATGCGTCTGAGAATGTATGCTTTCCAGCGGCACAGGCAAAGCCCCGGGGGCCATGGCGCTTTTCGCAGCGCCCCTTGCGCGCGGCTGTTTTTGTGTTGGGCGGGCCTGCTGTGACCGCTGTGCGTTGCAGCACGCATGCTTGTGCCATGTGCGGCGTTGACAGCAGGGACAATCAAGGGAGAAAGGGGGGGGGCTTAGACCCCGAGGCTGCTGTTAAAATAAGGCATTGCTAGCAGAATGATTGTGGAGGATATGCGGGCTCGCCGCATCACTTTGCCCTGCAGCCACAGTCTGGGGCTCACTGCCCGAAAGTGGCTTGCGGGCGCACTCCACCTGATGTCCAAAAGTCATGTCGTGGTTGCAGTCGGCGGTAGGAAGCCTGGGCAGCCTAGAAAACCTGAGCTCGGGCCGTGCGCGGCACCAGAGTGATGCCGCACTGCACAACCTAGTAGGCAGGCAGCAGGTTAGGAGGTGCTCAGGTTGTCGAGCCTGCTGCGCCAGCGCCAGCAGCGCGCCAACAGCCCTTAGCTTTGCAAAGTCCCGGCAGTGTGCGCTGGACATTCTGCGGCTGAATACGTCTCTGTCTGGGGACAACAGCTAGCGCGGTGTAACATGGAAGGCAGTCGGATTGTGCATGCCCCGTGCAATCTTTTGTGTCCATGCTCTGCCCATGTAGCCTGTGGGCATGTACACAGTTACACATGGCTCCCACAGCGCATGCATCGCTCACGCCAGGTCGGGGAAGGCGAGGCGCAGGCCGACGTAGAAGAGCACGGTGCCCAGGACCACGCCCGCCACCAGCAGGCCTGCCACACGCTTCACGACGCCTGCGCGCCAGCACGGAAAGCTCGCTCCAGCATGCGGGCGGCCGGTACCAGCACGCAGCAGGCCTTTCTGTTGAGAAACGCATGTTCGCCAACGTCCACACCCTGTGCTCCGCAGGCCGGGCCGGGCAGGGACATATGAAATACATCTGTGTATCAGTCAACTGCATTCACACTAGCTACAAAGGACAGAGAATGTGTACATCGGCTCTGTGACACGTGATCCATCCTTTTCAGCTGCAGTTACGTGTGTATCGAAGCCCTGCTGAAAGCTGAAAGCAGCTGCATCATGCACAGCGTGATACACCGGATGCATGCGCCTAACAGACAGAGCGCACACACCAGTGGAGGGGCCACTGCCAACCATGCAAATGCGGATGCAAATGTGCAGGTGCAATTGTGAACACCATAGCAGGACATGCGCCACGTCGCGCGCCGCACCACCGACGGACGGGTCGAGGCCGGACAGCTCGGTGCGCAGTATGTCGGACACGTCCGCGCTCAGCACCGCGCGCGGGCCCGTGGCGCGCGGCGGCGGCCGCTGGCCGGGCGCCGCGTCCGGCGACACGGCCGCCTTGATGCGCTTCACCGCCTCGGCGAACTTGCGCAGCTGGATCACGACCTGCGCGGCGCGCCACGCATTGTTTGGGCGCTCGGCGGGCCCGCGCGCCGCCATTGGGCGTAGGCTGGAGCCGGCTCTTGCCAAGGCGGCTGTCGTGGCAGCCTCGCTGGCAGGTGGCCCTGGAGAGCGCATGCAGAGGTGATGCATGCAGGCCACGAGCACATCCGCGTCTCCTGAGAACGGGGAGAGACAAATCCATGCGCGGCCCTGCTTGGCACAGCACCGCACTTGCCCAACAGCATATTCGACCACAATGAGAAGGGCACGGCGGGCACGGGGCAGTGCGGCACCTGCTGCGAGCTCTGAAACTTCACCATGGTCGGGTCCTTGAGCGCTGCGTCAAAGTCCAGCCCCGCGGTTATGGCATCTGCAACAGCGCTCGCTCATCAGAGTGCGCTTTCAGAGTCTGTGAGGCGCAGCTGCGACAAGCGGCAGCCGCTGCCTGCATCCTACCGCGCAGTGTGATCTGTGCCAGCTCTACGTCGCCGAACGAGGCGTGCACAGCGGTGGAGTTAAAGTGCGCCGCCTGCCGCTGCTCCAGGCTTGGTTCCTGCAGCCCTGACGGTGTCAGTGCTTGGCGTGTCGTAGTTGTAAACGTGGAGCTTGATGGCGTGAAGTGAGAGGCAGCATGGCCGCACCTGCTTGAGGCAGCGCTCCCACAACCTCAGCGCGCCCATCTTGTCCCCCTTGGCATACTTGTCCTTGCCCGCCTCCAAGAGCTCTGCTGCCTGCGCCAGACGATTCGATGCTGTTAAGCTGGCTCAGCTGATTGATGGCAGGAGGTCAGCGTGCCTATCAGGATGGCCCATGTCTCCGCACAAGCGCTCATCACCAGAGCAGGAGTAACCAGAAGAACTGCTTGTGTCAGCAGCCTAGTCGAACCTCGCTACTCAGTGAGACATGCAGAGATGTGCGCCGCCGTTTGCCTGCACGCACATACGCAGTCGCATTCTGTGATGCGTTGCAAAGGTCAACTTACCTTGCTTGCGCACAACTGTGCAGCATGTATAAGTGCGAGAATGATATGGCGCAGAATGACAGACCAACACCGCACCACGCGTCTGGCAGCACGTGTGCCCCCTTTGGTCTGTGCCTGTACTGAAAGCACGCCGCAGCTGCCTGGCGGGCTGTATGCGTTGCGCTGTGTGCTTGGGGCTGTGTTGTGCAGCCAAGGACGCGTCCGGCCTGCATGCTGTGCTGCAGGCCGGTGCGGAGCTGAGCATCGCCGGGCAGCGCATCGCAGGCTGAAAACAAAGTGGAGTTTGTTGGAGTGCCGATGTATGTTGCCTGATTTCCCAGACCTGATAGATCCCTGTCACCTCCCAGCATGCCCATGTGCCCATCATGCATGCTTGAGCTGTCCCGCACTTGGCCAACACTCAGATGCAACTTCACCACTGATGAGGCAGACAACAAACCTCGCACAGGCCTGCAAGGTAACGGACATGCAGGTTCCAGCTGCCTGGTCCCCACACGCCCAGGAGCAACGCCCGGGCCTTGATTAGCACGGCAAGTAGCACCAGCGACTGGTAGTTTGCAAATAGAGGCAGAGCGCATCAACAACACAGAGCAAGCCAGCACACATACACTCAGACTGCTGAACATCTCCCGCTCCTGCAACACATAGGACAGACTTCCTTGGCATCATCTGCTCCCAGCTTGCATCGCTTCGAGACCACACTGCCGCTCTCCAGCGTTCATGCGCTTGGCGCAAACGCACCTGCTCCCCAGTCGAACAGCATCACTATGATATACAGCAATTAGCGGACAGTGGGAACGAGCACTCATGCTTGTCCGCCACCTCCTGCCTGCAAACACCGCCACAATATGGACTGCCACAATAATGTGTATTTGCTGTGCGCGTGCACCCGGGTGCTGTCATATGCCCCGGACTTGACACACACGCTTCTGCTCTGCACACACGCTTGGCCACAAATATGCACCCTGTTGCAGCCCGCCCCTGGTTAGTGCACAAGCACACCCAGGCAACCCAGAGAGTCAGCATGCCTGTGGGCGGCGGCACGTCGGGGCTGGCGGCCATGGCGGCGGCCTGCGCGTCGCTCAGGCGGCCCGCCAGGATGCGCGGGCCCAGCCAGTCGCGCAGCGCGCCCAGGCATGCGCCCGCCGCATCGCGGCACAGCTGGTGGCCGCAGCCCAGCGAGCGGAACAGCGGCTCCAGGAACGGCTCCAGGTGCGGCTTGAAGGCCTGCGCACGCGCGGGGTTGGGTTGAGGCCGGCGCGTGGAAGGGGGTTCTGCATAGGGCCAGGGACTCTGCTCGTGATCATTGCTGCCTGCAAGGCGGCACACGCCGACCCTGCTGTCACATCGGCCAGTGTGATGCATGGCCGCGCTCTGCCGCGGACGCAGGCCGCAGGCAGAGGCAAGTGGCCGCTGTATGATGCAGGCCAGAGCTTAGCCAAGCGCGCATTGCACCATGCTGTGCAGCCGCTTGCAGCATTGGCAGCGACCTGTACAGGCATCGTCCAAACAAAATTCCCTCAAAGACACTGCCGACATGTGCAATTCACCCGCCAGGATCCCCGAAGCAACAGCAGGGCGCGCCCGCTTGCCGAGCCCGTGGAAGATGCGCGGGAGCGCGCGCCAGACGGTCGCCTGCAGCTGCCGGCAGCGCCGGAAGTGGTCCACGCGCGCCGCCTCGGCCAGCGCCGGCAGGAGCGCGGGCACCGCGGCGGGCGCGGCGCCGGCGGCGAGCGCGGCGAGCGCGCGCGCGGCGCCGTCGGTCGCCTCCCAGGGCTCGCGCGGCCGCCGGAAGCCGTAGTCCATGCAGCCGCAGCTGTAGTCTGCGCGGCGGGGGGCGCAGGGTTGCTTGAGACCCTAAGCGAGGAAGGCGCTCCTAGCACTCCAGTGCACATCGGGAGCTGCGGTCCATGCAGCCGCAGCGGTCGTCTGCGCTGCGCAGGACACCTGACAGCCCCCAAGTGCGAAGCAGGGCAGCCCACCACGTGGAGAGCCGCGACATGGCGCGGCCACAGCTGCACTACTTCGCGCGGCGCACGAGCACCGATGGTGGCTGGGACTCGAGCGCACAACAGGACCGGCGGGGAGCGAGCTCATAGCAATACAGAATTACCAGCAGGATAGCAACGCAGGGGAGGAGGAGGGAGCAGTCTTTTGGCACAAGCTCACTCAGTGGACTCTCAGCAAACATTACGAAGTGCTTTACACAAGGTAAACATGCCGCGCGGCCCGGGCGCGCACCCACGCCGCCGGTGTCGCGCTTGGCGCGCGTCACGGCGCCGCCGTGGAACAGCGCGCGCTCCTCCGGCGCCAGGCCCGCGCCCGGCCGCGTCGCGTCCAGCGGGATGCGCCGCACCGACTCGGCGTCCGCGGCCGCGGCGCGCCCGGCGCCCGCCGCGCGCGCCGCACCCGCCGCGCGCGCCGCCTCGGGCTCCCGGACGCCCGTTTTGGGCGCATGGTTCACAGCAGCAACCCCGTTTCCCTCCGAGCTGGGGCGCGCGGGCGGTGGTGCGCCTGGGTCTGTGCCGATCCCGGCGGGCGGCGCGGCAGGCGGCTCGGCACGCGCCGTGTCCGGGCCGGCCGGGGCGGGCGCCGCCCAGGGCGCGGGCGCGTCCGCCGGCGCGGGCGCGTCAGGCGCGTCGGGCGGCTGCTGCTTGGCGAGCGGCAGCATCTCCCTGCGGGCAGACGATCGCGCCGTAATCAGCACGTGAAGCCTACCTATGCCAGGACAGCTGTGCACAAGCGGTGCTGCACTGCAACATATGCAAGCGCTCGTGCATCCACCCCCCTCCTGGAACTGTCTCTTGGACCAGGTGCGGGGCGGCAGGCAGGAGCGAGCCAGGCGTGCCAAGCCTCTCTAGCGCCCGCTGCCAGCACAAACAAGGCCGCTCTCGGCAAGCCGATGCTGAAGGCCGTCCATTCACACATCGGCAGGCGGTAAAACAGGCAGCGGAGCAGCTGCCGACGGGGCGGCCGCGCGCACCGCAGCGCCGGCAGCAGCAGGTCGAGCAGGGCGGGCCCCCAGGCGCGCGCGGCGTCTGCGAGCGCCGCTGCGCCGTCCTCGCGCACCGACGGCACGTTCTCGTCCAGCAGGCCGCGCAGCAGCGGCCACAGCTCCGGGCGCCAGGGCGCCGCCTCGGCCGGGAACGCGGCTGCGCAGCGGCCCGCCGCGAGCGCGGCCGCGCTGCGCACCTGGGCGCGCGGGGCTGCCGCTTTGCGGCGCTGGGGGTGCATGCGCGATGCGGCGGGCCTGGCGAGCAGACGTGGCGCACGGGGCGCCGCTCCCGCTGCAGCGCTTTGCATTGCATTTCTGCAGCAGCAGGAATTGATGCGTGGTTGAATGACAGCAACCTGCGTATTCTAACAAGCACTGACGAGGCGCCTGTCGCTGCATGGCGTGCCCGTCATACGCCTGCACATGTCGTAAGGCCCCAGACTGTGGACTAGCTCGCAGTTTACCCCACAGAGGCGCGCGTGCGAACCGGCCAGCTGTCGTCGCGCAGGCAGGCGACGAGCGTGCGCAGCATGCGCGGCACGGCCGGCGCCACTGCATCGTGCGCCACCTTGTCTGCGAGCTCGCCGATGCACGTGCACGCGGCCTCGCGCACGGTGTGGTTGTTGGTGCGCGCGCAGCGCGCGTAGTAGTCCAGCACCTGCGTGGCCGCTGAGGGCTTGAGGTGGGTTTTTGGTGTGCGCGCAGCACTGCAGCGCCTGCGCGGCCGCGCATCGCGCTCCGGCTCATGCGCCTCAGCAAGCGTGACAGGGGTGCATGGGAGAAAGGGAGCGGGTGCCGCCAGAGTCTGGCCATGCGGCCGCGCGCGCCGCAGGGCAAGCCCGCCGCACGCAGCCGCGCCGCGGGCGCCCACCCGGCGTCGCGCTGCCAGCGTCCCATGCCTGCCTTAACCAAGCGCTCGTCTCTCGCCCCAGTGCACTGACACTCATTTATTGAGAACCTCGAGTGCGGGCGCCGCGCCTGTGGCAGGCAGCGCGCGACCCAGGCGGGGCCCTCGCCGCCCAACACCAGGCGCCAGGTCTCGAGCGAGTACCCGCGCACGCCCTCCGCGACATCGTGCCGGTTGAAGCACAGCGGCGGCAGCAGCGCCGGGTAGAAGTCCGCGCGGCCGTCGCCGGCCGCCAGCATGAACGCGCGCGCCGCCACGCACGCCGCGTAGCGCACCTGCGCGCGGTCCGCGGTCAGGCACCGGACAAGGCCCCGTACTCGGCGAGGCTGACGCCCGCCACTTGCAAACAGGATTGCCAAGCGTGCGGTGAACCCGGTCGCGCCGCTCTGGCACACCGCAGTGCTGCCTGTCGAGTCACCTGCAAGCGGCGCTGGGCACAGTAATCGCACCATCTCGCCCGCGAGCCTTACTTGACAACCACACCTGGCTCCATGTCAACTGAAGGTCGATGAGCAGGGGCGCAGCCGAGGCGCCCAGGCACCTGCCGCACAAGCCCCGGCCCCGGCCGCCGCGGGCCCCGCCCGGCCCACCTGGCTCCAGTTCTCGGACAGGCCGTCGTGCAGGCGCGCGGCCGCCTCGGCGCCCCAGGCGGCCAGCGTGCCCGGCGGCGCGCAGCGGGCCAGCGCGGCGAGCGTGTGGTACCCGGCCTCGCGCACGAAGCGGTTGGGGTGGTGCAGGCCGCGGAAGAGCAGGCCGCGCAGCTGCGGCGTCGCCGCCGGCGCGAACCCTGCGCCGCAGCCCTCCGCCACCTGCTGCAGCGCCTGCGGCCGCCGCTCGCGCCGGGGTCGCCACGGCGCTTTGCGGCCGTGAAGCCAGCGGGTGTCATGCAGCGGCAGCTGGAACTCAAGCCTCCATGTCCCAAGTGGATGGCGACACAGCAAGTGTATCAGGGCCTGGCCTGCGGCTTTACCCTTTGTTATTGGCGGTCATGCGCACCTGGAGCCTTCGAACTGGCTCAGCGGACACGTCCAGCACTCCCACTGTGCTGCACCGCACCTACCAGGGCATCTCCTAGCCGCGCCAGACCTCCGTATCCCACCCCAACCACTGCGACAGACGCTGTCCTGCACGACCGCGCGCACACACGCAGGTGCGCCATGCTCCGCGCACCCAGAAGGACGTCTCCAGGCCGCGCCAGCCCTCCGTGCCGTGCCGCATCTCGCCCACGCCCGGCGCCTGGCGCTCGTAGCTGCTGTGCAGCAGGTCGTCTAGGAACCTGCCGCCGCCGCCGCCGTCACCAGGCGCCTGCGGGCTGGTGCCGCCTGGCCGCGCACCCGCAGGGCCCGCAGCCTGGCTGGGGGCGCCCGTCGATGCAGGCGCCTGCACCGCGTCCCGGTCCTGCGAGGGGCACCGCATGTAGTGTCAACTGGCATGCTCGCCTTTTCTGACAGTATTGCCAGACACAACCAAGCGCGTGCCAACTGACCAGAGCAACGCCAACGCTATCAGCGGTGGAGCAGCAGCTCGCTGAGAAAGTCCGGGGCAAGGCTCTTTGATGGACGTGCTGGGGAAGGGCCGCAGACAATCCTGCAGCAGGCAGACCCGGCGCGCACCCAGCAGCGCTCGATGCTGCCCAGCACCGCGCCCCGCACGGCCTCCCAGGCGGCCAGCCCGCGGCGCGCCGCGAGCGCGCCCAGGCACCGGCCGACCGCCAGGCGCACGCGCGGCTCCCCGTCCTCCAGCAGCCGCATGCACAGCTGCGTCGCCGTGTCGGCAAAGGCGGCGCTGTCGCGGCTCCGCACCAGTGCCTGCGGCCAGGACGAGCATCAGCCGCAGCGCTCAATGCCGGGCGGTGATTTATAACATTAGCACGTTGCTGGGGCGGGAGAGAGGCAGCTGGGTGCCAGGCCACACGACGGCCTGGCGCTGCCAGGGGCGGTGAGGCGTCAGGCAGGAAAGCGCACCGTGGCAACTGCAATGCCGCCCAACCGCTGCGTCCACTCGTCTGCAGAGGCCAGTGCGCTCGCCGCGCTCTCCAGCTCCATACAGAACTCTGGGTTACTCGCAGTCGCTGCGCAGTCAACGAGAGCGACCTTGGTGGTCTCCCTTGTGCCAGGACTTTGCGCATAGCGGGGGCGGCGCAGGCATGTATCAAGGCGTTGTTGGAGTGCCTGCACAAGTGACGCGCGGCAAGTCCCAGGTGAACGTCAGGCGCATCACCTGGATCTTCCAAAGCCTTGTCGAGCCTAAGGGCAGCCCGCTCACGCTCGAGAGCATTGCTGTGTCCCAGTCCCTCTGCAAGCGCCACAGCGCTGGGAGTCTCCATCAGGTGGATGCTCAAGCTCTATATATGATGTCTGCTTGAAGGCTGGCTCCAGAAATCTGCATACACATACAGAAGGATGATTTGATGCTAGTCAGTTCACTGGCACCCGCTGCTTGAATGTAGAAGTTGAAGTTGGGGCAGGCAACAATCAAGCAAGGTCTCGATGGCAGCTGCTTTACACGCCATTACAAATGTCACGCCTTCGATTTTTGTCTGGGGTGAGCTACAAGCAAAGGGGATAACAGCACAGACGCGCTTCTGCGCCCCTGAGCGCAGAAGCGTAGGCGGCTACTGGCGCGGCCAACAAGCACCATGCCTCCGCCTGTGCCGTCTGCGTTCCTGTACGCTATCGACGAGAACGCGTCAGCGCACGCACCTGCGCGTCCCGGCGGGCGGCTGGACTCCCAGCGCTCCAGCGGCGCGGTGGCGCTCACCTCTTCGCGCTGCTGTCGTCAAAGTACAGCTCGGGCAGCTATGCGGGCAGCAGCAACGGCCTCTATGAGCCTCAACTCTCTGGCACGAACGGGGCGCTGCTGCAGGAGGCCAGTGCGCACGATACGCTTGCGCAACAGTTTTCGGGCGCACAGCAGGAGAGCGCCCTCGGGGGCGACCGCGGCCAGCTTCAAGACTCGCGCCTGTCCAGCACCTCAGGAAAGCTGTCCGAGGGTGAGGAGCGAGCCGCACTGCTGGCCGTGCGGGCGGATGAGTCATGCGGCGGGAAGCCCGAGCCGGCGCAGCATGCCCGCGGCAGCAAGGCAGGCGGCGGCGGCGGCGGCGCAATGACATGGTGGACGCAGTCATGGGCAGTACGGCTGTTCAGCGACTGCGCCAGGTGTGGGCCGCCCGTTGTGCTCGCGGTGTGTGCACTTGGTTGTTCACGTGTCCAGCCGGCTGACATGTGCATGCGCGGCTTGGTAGAGAGGTAGAACGAGGTGTTTTGTTCGGACAGCCTGACCCGCTGCCCCACCCACTGTTTGGGCAGCAAAGCAGCACCCAGCCCTGCTACGGACATGCGAGGTAGCTGCAAGACGTGAGCCTTGCATGCGTTTGTGGTCAAGCAGGAACATGTGGGGGATGGACCACGCCCCCCTTATCACTCGGGAACCTGTGACAGTGTGATGCACTGTGACGAGCTT
>JAABUO010010482.1_pt1 | contig 10258 bp, 15 predicted proteins | sample 5559291 | NCBI WGS metagenome assembly JAABUO01 (sample SAMN10711878, study PRJNA513372) | rock metagenome | isolation source: Antarctica rocks | place: Antarctica: Victoria Land, Finger Mt sud
CTTGTGCTTTAGTTCAGGCTGTAGCCTTACATAGGGTACCAGTAGCCTGTACCCGGTAGCCAGGGTACATGCCTGCAAGCATTCTGCACTTTTGTGGCCCATTGATGAAGTCCTCCTGGCTGGTTAGTATGTGAATTGAGTGTCGTATCATGTGCAATAATCAGGATCGTGCCAATAGAAGTGCCAGTGGAAATCCCCTGCCAAAAGGCACAGCGATGCAGCATAGAAGACATCCCTGCAAAGCACGCTTCCTGTACTGACATTCAGGAAACCCCCACAGGAAGCTAGCACCAGCTCATATGCATGTCCACAGAGTACTGCTGAAAACACGTTGCTGCAAGTGCACCTGCACTTCCTCACACAATACAAAGCAAGTCAAGCACAGCATATCACCATGATGCTGACCCATTTACAGTTATGCAGCAGTGCAGAGTGTTGTGGCGCACCTAATCCACAGTGCTGCAGGAGTGCAACAAAGCAGCATACTCGTTCTCCGCTTGTTGTTTTGACTTGACCAGCTGTGCCTCATCAGGAGTCCCTTGCTCCAGCAGGTGCACAAACTGACTCTTGAGCATGCGGGCTCTGCCTTGACGCTGCGTCCACTCCCGGCCAGTTTCCACAGCCGTGTAGCACAGCACAAACTCGCATGTGGGAATGTCCAGACCCTCTTCTGCTGCTGCTGTTGCAACCAGGACTTGGCGGCCTTGCCCGGTTTTGAAGCTGTGCAAGACAGCGGTTTGGTCCTTGACCTTCATGCCGTGAACTGTGCTGACATGGCTGGTCCAAGCTGGGATGCCTGAAGTGCTCTTGCCAGCCGCATGACCAGTGAAAGCATGACATGCAACATGCTCTGCAACATCAGGCGTCTTCTGCAGCAGTGAGACCAGCTCATGTACGCCCTGCCTTGTCTTGACAAAAATCATGCCATGCCATGCACTCTTCTCCTGTATCATGCCTTTGAGAAAGCCTATAAGCTTCTGAAACTTGGGAAACCCTATCTCAGCACTGCCTGATCCAATCTTCAAGGCCTGCAGCGCCAGCGGCAGCTGACAAATCGTCTCAGCAAGATGTGCCAGTAAGTTCGCGCTGAGAGCGCGCCATGCTGCAGTGTTTTGTGCAGCGTCTGTCTGCTGATCAAAGGGTGCTGCTGCTGCAGCCACATCTGGGGAGCCTGCACCTGTACCATCACTTGCTGCAAGCCAGCTGCTAGCAAGGGAATGCAGAGTTGCCTCACAGCCAGTGATCTTGACAAGCTCCAACGCATTGTTGCAAGCTAAAAGCAGCGTGATGTGCACTGCCAGTGATTGATCAGGATTGCGGTTGGGATGCAGCATGCCGGACAGCCAGCCATCAAGGGAGTCTGAGCAGTTGCCCGACTTCAGATTGCCAGCAATGTCTGTAGGCAGCCCAGTCCCTGTAGCACACAGGAGTAATCTGGTCATGTCAATGAATGAGCAACCTTGTTGCACAATATGTGTCCTGCTCAGGTGACACATGACTGCAGATTGCATGTTCAGGCAATGCATGTCATCACATGTTCAAGCGGCCATAATGTAGCAGGTGACCGCAGGTTACGCATTCAGGTGAATTACCCTCTGTTTCAGCAATTCAGATTTGGTTGCAGGACAGCCAGACCCTGCTGGCAAAAATTACAATGGCTTCGTGATCAAGAAGGGCTGCAAGGTTGATAAGTGCAAGCTGACAACATGAATGGGAGAAGGTTAACCCACCTGGCAGGGCTGTGGCCAATATTTCCACGTGTTGCAAAAGTACTGCTGCCAGGCCCAAAGCAAAGGTCTTGTCTTCATGTCTGGGGTCAACCCAGAGGAGGACTTCTTCTGGGGGCGGGGCTATCTGCCTAACCTCATCAGAATCAAAAGGCACAACCAGGAACTCTGCCCGCATGTTCCAACACAGGCGCTTCTGTTTATTCAGGGTTGTTGTCTGCACAAGCGTTGCAGACAATCCATGCTCTCTTTGTAGCAAAGCGCAATGCTGAGCGCGTCAAACTGCACTTATGCAGTTGTAATCGCATCAGCATGACCTCATCCAGTACATCCAGTATATTGATGAGTATGCATCCATTGGCACAGAATCAATGACAGTACTTGCGGCCGTCAGCAACGGCTTGTTTCAATAACCGCGGTCACCTACAGTTGCATGCATCCACAGCAAACGTCTCAGATGTCCATGCAGAGGACCATCATTGGGATGGTCCTTGCTAACAGGCAATCATGACATGCACAGATGACAAGCAGGTGCAGACGCAGCAGTAAGAGCTGTACCAAGCTGTTGTCGCCACCAGGTGACCCAGTCAAGCCTAAGACCTGTGAACACATGCGCAACCCATCAGCACTGTCTCAGGTGTCATCGTGACCAAGCCCTATCACCATTAGGCTGTCAGCAAGCTACATTTGTATGTTTGTTGCCCAATGCACACAGCACAGCAAAAGCATTGCTGCCTGTTGCATACACATTGACACTCACTTATGCCTGAACACAATTTGTTTCATGCCAATTAGTTATGTGGCTGCAGTTCATTTCACATAGCACGTCTATGCATTACCTGGGTTCCAGCTTGTTGCTGATCAGGCTGTTGCCGGTAGTACTCCAGAATCTCATTGTAAGGATGCATGTTGTCAGCATGGTGACATTCATCTATCACCTGCATGCATGCTCCATGTGCTTGATGGACACAGGTGACACAGAAGGCACACGCCTGACAAGACAGAGGCATTCATCACGTGCATAGCACAGTCTTGTCTCCACGGCACATACAGCATTTGCGCTGACATGCACATGAGTGCAAGCTTGCCAACAAAGCCTGCAATTCAGCATTACTCCGTTGCAGATTTAAATTACGCCCATTTTAAATCCGCGACAGATTAAAAGCTTGACGGCTGCCTGTTGCTGAATGCAGATCTGTGACAGCCTTGCAAGCCAAAAGCACTCACCATCAAATCAAACTGGCTGACTTGTGCGATGCCTTGCTTGAGCATGTTCAGGAACCTCTGTGCACTCATGACAAGCACATCATTGACCTGAATTGCAGAGGGCCATTTCTGTGCGGTCATGGGGTTCTGGTTGGTGAAGCATTCAACTCGTGCTGATTGAGTTAGAACACCTGCAGTAGACATATTGTCGGCTGATTTGAGTTTGCCCATTCAGCAATTGTTGGCTAGTATACTGCATCTAGCTGCGAGGATTGTACATTACTTTGCAATTCAATAAGGAGAGAACAAGGCAGGCAAGACCGGCAAGCAAAACTCAATGTCTTAGCATTTCCAGTCCTATAGCGTAGTGCTTGCCAATACATTAACAGCCTATGCTTGACAGAACGGCTGCTCCTATGCTCAATAAGCCAATCATTGTGTACTGGCAGCCTTACCTGCTTGTTGCATTGCAAGCATGATTTTGTCGGTCAAGAACAGGACACGTGCGCCCGTTTTGCCCAGCAGCAATGCTTTGATCAGCTCTTCAGCCACACGCGTCTTGCCAAAGCCAGTCTTTGCCACCAGAATTCTGTTGCCTCCCTGCTTCAAATCATCTATCAGCTGGGCTTGCAAGGGTCGCAGGGCTTGAGTGTTACACGACTTAGGTGCTACAGCTCTGCGAGACAGCAGAAAAAGCATCAATGTAACAATATTGGGGCTCTTGTGAGCCTTGCGTAGAGTGGCATAGGCATACTTGCACCACTGCCAGGACTTCACTGCTTGCACTTGAATCTGTTTGACACTGGAGGCAGCAGCCGCAGCAGCAGCAGCAGCAGCAGCACAGTGCGACTCTTCAACTTGAAGTGGCTGCAGGCAAACAATGCAGATGCAGACCCAGGATTGGCAGAGCAGCTTTGAGTTTGATTAATGAGAACAAGTACCTCATCTTGTCATCATGTCGCTTCTTGTTCAGCAGCTTGACAAACCTGCTTCCAGCAGTCGGGCCCCCATTGCAACTTCTTTCTGCTTGTGCTTGCTGAAAAGATTGCCACACTGAGTGCCGTCCAAGCTGCGCAATGCGGCGCCTGCACATCTCAGGTATGCCAGCATTGTCCTCCTCAAGAGCTGCTATCATGTGTGAGACCATGGCCTCCTCAGTTGCAAACTCAAAAGATGGCGCTGATACCTGAGTAGAGCTTGGCTGTGAGGATGATGCATGATCTTCATGAATGACTTGACCTGTGTGCTGATCGGTGCTCTTTGGTTGCACCACCACACGAACATCAGGTGACGGGCCATGCTGAATGCCTGATGTGTGAGTAATGGTGTCAGCACCAACCTCAGCGCTGATGCCGAGGTCTGCTGACAACGAGGGACTGGTGACATTTGGTGGTCTTGATGAGGCTGTCAGCCTTGAGACCAAGTCATGTGCTTCTGACTTGGCAGACTGAACCCAGTTGGCAGCCCAGAGCATCACCAGGCCCAAGCGCCCATTTGCCTTAGACCTGAAAGCTTCAAACTGTTTGCTGAGTTGCTGAATTGCCTGTAGCATAAGATAGTTGAGGCTGCTGGAACTGACCCGCAGCATACCAGTGGTTGGATCTGTCTCAACAGCATCAGGATAGAGTGGACGCACTTGCTGAGCAAGCACACCAATCATCCGCCTGCCGCTGACGCTGTGCTTTGAGGTAGTAGTGATATACTTCCAGAGATTGAATGATGCTGAGTGCATCATGATTTGCTGGAGTAATGTTAGTTTTTGCTCGCTCGTCTGACAGCTGCCAGCTGTCGGCTGTCAAAGATCCAAGGACAAGGGCATCCCCATGTACAATGAGACTGGGAAAGGAGTCACTGCTGGACGCAGCATCCCCCACTGTTAAGTGAGAGAAGTGAGTTGGCAAAGGTGGCAATGTGTCTTCTTCCATGATCATGCCCATCATATCATCAAGTTCTGCAGCAAAGTCGCTTAGACCTGCATTCTCACCTCATCATTTTGGTCCTCAAGTTGACCCCTGACCAGAATCGTGTGATATAACACACTTTCTGAGCTGATTGGATAGGTTTCCCTACAAGCATTCAAGACAGGCAACAGGACTGATAGCACATATCAGCTTGACCTCTACAGGATGTGCCACATCCTAGCATGAGCGAGACTGTCCTGTGGCGACTGCTTTGAAGCCATCAAGCAGGAATTTCTTTGTGAGATGCACAGATCTGGTCAAAACGAAGTCTGCTGCAGCAACAGTAGGCTCAACTCCAGCATGCTTGATCCTGCGATTCACATGCAGAGCACTGTGCATGCATGAAGTTTGCATTGCATCACAGGCAGTGCCCCAAAGCGCAGAGCTCACCCGAAGGTAAGTTGCAGCACACCATGGACAAGCTGACTGTTGGCCTCCGCAATGTCACAGGAACTTTTCTCTGCCCTACTGACTGTTAACCGCTGTCCAAGGTGATTCTTTTCAGCAGCCATAACTCGCAGGGGTGTGCCAGCAAATTCTGACAGGACCCCGAGGTTCATAGATGGGTCCAAAGGGCATAGTTCACAAGCGCCACATGTTCTGGCTGTGAACAAGTGTGCTCCATCTGTCTGCACAAAGAATGTTCTGCCTGAGGGTCTCTTGGTAGTTTTATGGCTGATAGACAAGAGCCTTGCAGAATGTGCTGCTGTCTGATCATGAGTGAGGCTGAACACTCGGATGCTGAGGAACTGCATAGCATGCTCAAGCGTCAAGCCATTTGCAAGCACAAGTTTGCTTGTCATGCGACAGCAACAAGAGAGACCCTGCTACCTCCAACATGGTGTGACACGCACATGATAAAATATGTGTTGAGCTGCGACAAAGCTAGAAATCACCGTGTACCTTGTTGTCCAGCTGAGGCTCTGAGCCTGGGCCTCTAAGATAACGTGCAAAGTTGGCCTTTTGCTGAGCGATGACAGGACCTTCCGCAGGAAGCAAGGTCATTTGGCCTGAATGACCTGAGCCGTTGTCACAGCCCTTGACAGGCGGATACTCAACCCCTTCAGGCGCAGCAAAGTTTCCAGAGACCTCGCTTCCGACTGCAACAGCTATTACGCCCTTGACGTCGGACCGGTTCTCCCTTACTCTTAGCAAGCGCTCACACTCATATTTGGCATTCAGCTGCGACCCGTTAGGCAAGCTGCCAATGTTCGATCCGAAGCTAGCTGTGTTTTCGCATGAAGCGTTACGACTTAAGAGATCTGCATATTGCGCTGGCGCTAAATTCTTGCTCAAATCCAGGCTCAAGTCCGTAGCCAATGCCTGTGCATAGTTGGATGACGCCATCTCAGGCCGTCGCCCACTTTGCAACGTGCATGCCATGACGCACGCGGTCAAGCACTTGATCCCGTGTTTGATTGAGCTGCAGGCCGTGTTCAACACGAGCGTTACACAACACGGGACGGGGGGAAGGGGAGGGAGGGGGAGGGAGGGAGCGTTACACAGCCCCAAGCTTCCCAAAAAGCAGGCGGTCTTGCATCCTCTGGTGCAGAACCGCAGCGAGTTGCATGGTTCAATTGAGAAAGTCAAATTTGCAACCATGCAACTCGCTGCGGCAAATTTGACTTTCTCAATTGAAGTAGTTGTCAGCTTCGCACGCTGGCGCGCTCATGCGCTTTGCTACCGCTAGCTGTGCAATGTCAATTGTGCCTCGGACCAAATTCCGTCCATACTCACAGGCAACGTCACACCTTGCTGAATGCCTGGCTTAGATACGCGACTGTGGGGCAGATTGAGCAGAAGGGCTTGCAGTTTGACTGTTCAAAAGGCCTGTTACGACAGCTTTTTATAGCGGTGGTAAACGGCGGTATGCAGGGCGCAAAGGATTTGCCAAATCTGTCTGCTTATGAGCTCAACATTGCCAGATGATCAACAATTAGCATGTCGTATGTTGCGTCGAGCAAGTCGGTTCGAATCGCAAACAGATCTGGGCTGCAAACAGCTATCTAGCTTGTTGCCCTTGATCCGCCCCAAGATCAAAGCATCCACGCGCTCTTCATGCTGCTTGGCTGGCGTAGCTTCTACATCTAGGACTATAGTGCTGTCGCAAGCTTGACGAAATGCCAGGTCTGGATGTGGACTTGCTTTTGTCGGTTGTGAAGGGTCTAGGATCACATGTGGCGGACGGCACGGGGAATAAGGTCTACAGCAAGGATGACGACTGCTTGCGTAAGTTTTGGACACGCAGATTTCTGACATACTATATGATATTGCACTAGGATAGAAGCAGACGAGTGTTGCCCCAATTTTGTCCTGGTGTGCACAGCTTGCTTGAAGGATCTGCAGAGGCTGCTGCGCCAGGATGAAAGTGAAACCAAGGAAGCATTCCAGATTCTTGGCCATTACAACATAGCTACAAGTGATCTAGTCCCTATCATTGTCACCTACCCAAAGGAGACAGACATAGTCTACAATGCTCGTGAGCTTGTTCAACAACATGCTGCTGATAGCTTTTGCAAGTGAATATCTGCAAAGGCTCCTTTCTATACCAACCCGTGTCACTGTCTGCAGTCAAGGTGTTGACATACCTGACGATGCCAATAGATCCTGCAAGTGAGAACAAGATGATGCAGGTCAGCTGCCCTCACCTATGTTGCCTGCAGTGCATACGTGCAACCCATGCATGCCATTGCACTCAGTCTGTGTGCACTGAACAAGTGTCCTGCCCTCTGCCCAGAACTGCCATATGTCACACTTATGATGCTGTACAAGTCATCAGCACTTCTGTCATTGCATCAAGGCAGAGCGGCACATACCAAACACCTGGTGCATTGTGCAGACTGTGTCACAAACTGTCTGCTTCTACAGGCAGAGTACATGCAGCTTGTCAAAGAGGCTTTCATGGAGAAAGATGCCATGGCGGTCATTGTGGGCTTAGTTGCAGAGCCTCTAAGCAGACACCCTCGCATGACTGAGGCAGACGGGCTGATAGTGCAGCTTATCATCACTTTCATCAGAAATTTGCTTGCTGTTCCAGACAGAGCTGCCACTGCAGGTTTGCTGTTCACCCAGACTTCCCATGTGCAGACGCAGTATAGGCAGTCAGTGTGCAATCTTTGCACAGGGATGCTGCAAGCAGTAGCTGCAGATGCTGAGCATTTGATGCCATGTTGAGTCCAGTAGCAGTGTAGTTGAGTTGCCCCAGCAGCATAGTAAGAACTCATGCTGGGTGTTGAAGCAATGCAGGATCAGGTGGAGATCACAGGACCAGGTTGCGTCAGACTCTTCTGATCCGCATGTTTGATGACAATGTCATGGAGCTTCTGCTGGTCATTGCACAACATGCCCATACGGTGAGCACAAATTTGTTTATATGCCCTGATGCAGAGCCTGCATGCAAATTGACTGGATCTCCTGCAAGCATCAGTGTACGTACAGTGACTTGTGGAAGTGGTGTGACATACCTGCTGGCATGCATGGCATTTGCAAGACAATCAAGGTGTGCTACAGATGTATTGGGACAACAGTCAGTTGCAATTGGCTATTTTAGTGGTCACTTATTGCTGCAGAAGCCTTTCAGAACAGAAGCCCCGTTGCTGATGGAGATCTTCCAGCAGGTCTTCAAGGGGGCCACTGCTGCTGAGCTGGCTCAAGCCACTGCTCCTGCTGTTGCTCAGCGCCAGCCTGGGCAGTCAAGGCGGGCGAACATTGTCAGACCAAAAGGTGATGCACAAGTGATTTCGTTGCTGTTATGCTGCGTCAACAGCTTGGTGTACATCCTTGCACAGTCTTGGTGCACATACCAGTCATTGCATACATCCATATGTGAAAACAAAACAAGAGCTGCCTGTGCTGTACACGGACACCATGAATGTCATGCTGTCGCACATCGTCCATTGTGCGTCAAGCAGCTTGTAGGGACCTGCTTGCCTTTGTGTACATCAGAGGCAGACGTGCAATACCCAGGGGCTCAAGCATTGCTCACTGCAAGTTTGAGGCATCTGCTACGCACAAAACCAAAATCATGTGGACAGGTCCTGGCATGGCAAATGAGAGAGCAGCGATGGAGAGGCAGAAGCAAAAGCTGCGGCAAGGCAGTTCTGGCCCTCCAGCCCGCCACGCCCGCTTTGGAGGCCTGTTTGTGAGGAGGTACAATGCTGAGGACAGAGGCTCTGTTGTGCGCAGCAACCCCCTGGCCTCACACCTGCCTGCTCTACCAGAGCTCAAGAAGACCAGCAAGACTATGGTAGGCATTGGTCTCCTGATTCATGCCCAGCTCTGATGCTGCTATCATGCATTTGTATTTACCAATGTTGCTGACAGTACTGCATATCTCCTGCCAGGTGATGACGAAAATCAGCATGGCCCCTGCTTGACTTCATTGAGCTCTTTTCAATCCCAAAACGTCTATTTCAATTCAGGAACATCATCCCTACACTGGAAATGTAAACTCAGAAATGCCTGGGGACAGTAAAACTAGGAAATTTGGGAAACTGATAAGCATCAGATTGTTCTGCAGCAGCAGTAGTTAAACAGCCGTACAGGTCTAGTGAGCTGAGGCTCCTTATTCTGATATAGTTCCTTGCCGATACTCAGCAGGCCTGAATCACTCTGGATGGACAGCACAGTGAGTCTTGTCCTGCAGAATGAGCACAAGCCAGCTGCTCAGCTTCAGTCTCAGCTGCTATGGAGGCTGCGGCAGTACCTGGAGCAGCTGCTGCAGGCCGGCAGCTTTGGTGTGGTCATGGCGGCAGTCCTGCAGGACCTCAAGCCGGGCCTCCACATCTCTCGCCTCTCCAGGGAGGCTTTCGTGTGCTTCTTCCGATTTGCCAAGCTGGCAACAGCCTTTGTACGCCTCCAGCAGGTCTGCTGCTCAAGCTGTTGCTCCTCGTGGGCATTGTGCTCACTGCCTCAGGCCCTCCATGCATGCTGGCATTTGTCTGCTAAGCTTGCCACATCTTGTTGCTGCTGCCTTTTCTGTCATCCTCTGATCGAAGTTTTGCCAGCACTTAGCAAGAATCCACACAGAAAACAAGCTCATCATGCCAAAGTCGAAATGCTTAGCTGTCTCATGCCTGCAGAGCTGCCGACTTCAGTGCCACAGGTCCACTGAGCACGATGTGACGCATTGGAGAGCTTTTACGCAGAGCATTCTCATGACACCTGATCATGCATGCAGGACAAGGCCATGAAGCAAAAGCAGGAAGCAAAGAAGCAACAACAGCCTCCTGTCAACAGTGGTGATACAGCAACATCATCAGCAGCAGCAGGAGAAGCAGCCAGTCCTGCTGTCCAGCGTGGCCCCGATGGGGCTGCATCAAGCAGCCCTACTGGGGCAGGGCCAGAGGCAGGCTCCAGGCCAGA
>JAABUO010010486.1_pt1 | contig 10254 bp, 8 predicted proteins | sample 5559291 | NCBI WGS metagenome assembly JAABUO01 (sample SAMN10711878, study PRJNA513372) | rock metagenome | isolation source: Antarctica rocks | place: Antarctica: Victoria Land, Finger Mt sud
CCCGCCCGCAAGTGTTGGTTGTTTTCGCTGACCATCTGACGCTGTCCGACGTAACCCGCCCGGACCTGCCGAACTTTGCCCGGATGCGCCGGGAGGGTGAACTGGCGCTGATGTCGCCGGGGCTGGCGAAAAAGCCGGACCCGGTCGCGGCGGCGTATGCGTCGCTCGGCGCAGGCGACAGCATTGGGGTTGGGGACAAGTCGCAGGGGCTGATGGCGGATGCTCTGCGCGAGGCACGAATACGGACCGCGCTGCTCGGCAATGACGACGGCGACGACACGGGACCCTACCGGCCCGCGCTTTTGTTTCTGCCGACGCCGACTTTTTCCGGCAGCGGCGGGACAATTACTGACCCGCTGGCACTCGGAGGCAAGCGGGAAGACCCGGCGCGGTTGTGGGCGGCGACGCAGAAGACATTGCAGATCGCGGGCCTTGTTGTTGTGGACTTCGGCGACTTCGAGCGGGCGGACCGGGAGAACGAGCGCGGGTTTCTGCTGCCGACGGCCTACCGGCAGCACCGGGAGCGTGCTTTGCGGGCGCTGGATGAGTATTTGGGCCTCGTCAGCCGCCTGCATGGCCCGGTGTATGTCGTTGTCCCCGCGCCGCCGCTGCTGCCGGACGGGTCGTGGAACTCGCTGACACCGTTTCTCGCGCTCAATACGGGTGCGCCGGGTTCGCTGTCGTCGGACACGACGCAGACGCCGGGATTGGTGGCCGCGCGTGACCTCGCGCCGACCTTGCTGTCCGCGCTGCAAGTTCCCGCGCCCGTGCAGATGACCGGCGCTCCGGCACGGCCCGCCGTAGTCACGGAGGCCGCGCTTAACCGTCTGGACCGCCTGGTGCGGCTCAATCAAGAAGCGCAGCTTGCGATCTTTTGGGCGGTCGGGCTTGTCGCCGGGACGATTGTTTTTAGCGGCCTCGCGTTGTATCTCGCGGGCCGCATGACCGGACGACTGGGGCAGGCGGCGCGTTATGGTCTGCGAATACTCTCGGCCTGGCCGCTGGCGCTGCTGCTGGCCCCGCTGGCCGGGCCGCGCACGGTCAGCGAGTATCTGCTGACTATCGCCGTTACAGTCGGACTGCTGGCGCTGCTGCCGTCGCCGACGGTCATTTTCAGCGTTTCCGCTGCGGTGCTGGTGCTGGACGGCCTGACGGGAACGCATCTCATCTCAAACTCCGCGCTGAGTGAGTATGCGCTTTCCGGCATTCGCTTTTACGGCATCGGCAACGAATATATGGGCGTTCTGATTGGCGGCGCTCTGCTGGCGGTGCTGTGGCCGGGACGGCGCTACCGCCGTGATCCGGCGCTGCTGACCTGGTCGGAGAAAATGCAGGCCCCGACGCGGGCGGAACGGGCGTCCCAGGCTCTTCTGATCGCCTGGTTTGCGTTTGTGACATTTGTGCTGTCGTTCCCGGCGTTCGGCGCGAAAGCCGGCGGGGCGGTAACGGCGACGGCGACGTTTGTGGTCGCCTGGCGGCTGCTTCAAGACCGTCCGGTGCGCTGGACGCATCTGCTCGGCAGCGTCGCGCTCGGCTTTGCGCTGGTCTTCCTCTGGGCCATGCTGACGCCGGTGCTGCATCTGCGGCGGACGCATCTGGAAACGGCGGCGGACGCGCTGGGGTCAGGCCGGTTCGGGTACATTGCCGGGGTCAGCCTGCGGAAGATTGGACTGGCTGTGCGGGTCGCGCTGCATCCGGGAACGCTGCTGGGCCTGCTGGCATTTGCGGGGCTAGGCTTCGCACTTCGCAGGTTTCTGTGGCGTCAGGTCACGGCGTATCTGAGCATTCGGCCCCGCGAAACGGCGATTTTGAGAGCGGGGCTGTGGGGCTGCCTGGTCGCGCTTTTGTTCAACGATTCCGGCATTGTGGCCGCGATTTTGATTTTGCAGTGTTTGGCGCTTTTGCTGCTGCACGGGCTGTATTTGGAAGGATATGCGGGGACAGGACGCGAGGAAGTGAACTTCACTCGCTGATTAAGGTCGTCCTTCGGACGAAAGAGCAGAACAAGGAGGCTATGCGTCTGTTGTCTTCTCGTCCGAAGGACGAACCTAACCAGCGAGTGGAGTTCACTTCCTCGCCTCTTGCTTCTTTTTAGGGAACTGAAATGCGCCTGCTCGGCCTTGACATTGGAGAAGTGCGGATTGGCGTCGCCGTCTGTGACTCGCTGGAAATCGCGGCGTTCCCGGTCGGGCTGGTCCGGCGGGTCGGCAGCCTCAAGCGCGACGTGGCGGCGGTGGCGGCACTTGCCGTGGAACAGGAAGCGGAAGGCATTGTCGTCGGCCTGCCGCTCTCGTTGAACGGCGAAGTAGGGCCGCAGGCGCAAAGGACGCAGGGATTCGCCAAAGCGCTGGCGAATATCCTTCCCGTGCCGATTATTTTCTGGGACGAAAGCCTCACAAGCGTGGAAGCGGAAGAAATCTTAATCGCCCAGGGCGTTTCCCGCGCCAAGCGCAAAGGCCGGATTGACCAGACCGCCGCCGCGCTGATTTTGGAAAGCTACCTTCAGCACCGCCGGACGACAAACGCCCCGCGTGATACGCTGACACAGTCGTGAAATGCTACAATCTCAAATATCCCATCAGGAGGAGAAAGCCATGCCTGAGACAGCAAACGCCTCGACCGAGGCCCCCGGCGCGATTGTGGTGGATCAAACCGAGTACCGGCTTTCCCCGGAACAATGGAAAGCGTTCTGCCGCCGTTTGGATAATCCGCCGAAAGTCGTTCCTGCCCTGCGGCAGTTGTTCCAAGAGAGCGGCGCGTTTTGATGCGGTTCCTGGCGCTCAATGAGCTGGAAGAATGGTACGCTGAACACGGCGTGGCCCTCGATAACCGAGGGGAGATACGTCCGGGGGCGGCGCTTGCTTACTCTGCGCGGGCTGTGTATGCCGAAAGCGGCCGCTCCGGGCGAGAGCCGGAACTTGCGGCGGCTTGTGCAAAAGCGCTCGGTGATCAAGGCGAGTGCCTGCTTTGGGTGAGATTGTGGGGAGTTTGGCCGTCAAGCGAGGATTGGCCAAGCTACTACGCAATGCGCGGCGCTTGCGGTGAGCGCCGTTCGCTTGAGGAAGCTCCTGGACACCTCTTTGCAGGCAGTGAGAATGATGCTTTGGTGCGCTTTCTGACTGTTGTAATGGAAAATGCTTGGGATGCTGATGCGCTGGCAGTGGATGATGAAGCATCCGTGAGCGCAAGCGCTTTCATCTCGCATGACGGCTGGATTGAGTTATCTTCATCCTCCATTGTCAGCCTGTCTTGATATTCCGCTGGCGCTATATCTTATGCCTTCTTCTGTTTCCAAAATACCACGTTCTTCTCACCCGCCGGGGGGGCGGGTGCGGCGCAGCGCGACGCTGCTGGTGCTGCTTCTGATTGTCGCTCTTGCGACTGTTTTTGGAATTGCGTACACGATTGAGCTTTTGGGGCCAGTGTCGGGCAATCCCAATGCCAAAGCGGTGCTGGTGACGATTCCGCCGGGCAAGAGCGCCCGGCAGATTGGGGAAATACTGGCCCGAAAGCATCTGGTCCGCAGTCCGCTTTCGTTTGTGCTGGCAAGCCGCATAGACCATCTGTCGGGAGAAATGCACACCGGGCGGTATTTGATCTCTCCTGCCATGCCGCCGCGCCAGATTGCAGCGCTGATGGCGCTGGGCGAGACCGCAGGCAATGTCGTCACGGTTCCTGAAGGCTTCACGGTCAAGCAGATTGCCAGGCGTCTGGCCGGGGCAGGCTTGGTGAACGAGGCGCAGTTCTTGACGCTGGCCGAGACGCAGGGGAAGACGTTTTCGGTGCATGGCTGGACGCCGCCGGCCGATTTGGAAGGCTATTTGTTTCCCGACACCTACACGGTCCCGAAAGGCGCGACGCCGCGCGAGATTATCCAGCAGATGACGGCAAACTTTGATGCGCGGGTCGTGAAGCCCTACGGCGCGGAAGCGGCCCGAACGCCGGGCGGCCTGCCGGGGACAATTACGCTGGCGTCACTGGTGGAGCGCGAAGCCGAATTAGAGAGTGACCGGCCGCTTGTCGCCGCCGTTTACTTAAACCGTCTTAAGGCCGGAATGCGGCTGCAATGCGACGCCACGGTGCAGTATGCGCTGCCGGCGCATAAAGCCCGCTTATTTTACGCTGATTTGCGGGTAGAGTCTCCTTACAACACTTACCTGCATCCGGGCCTGCCGCCGACGCCGATTGCCTGCCCCGGCCTTCCCAGCATTTTGGCCGCGCTGCATCCGGCTCCGGTGAAGTATTTGTATTACGTGGCCGGTCCCGATGGCCGTCATCATATTTTCAGCACGACGCTGGCCCAGCAGGACCAAGCCATTGCGCGGGTTCGGGCGAAATAGACAGGAACCGGCACTGGAAGTGCCGGTTCTGCTCCCATAACTTTATGCTATACACACTCAAAAATCTGACCCCCAGCCGTGTTGTCGAGACCATCAAAGAACTCGACCCGGCTGAGCTGAAAGCGCAGGGGATTACAGCGATTATCACGGACCTCGACAATACATTAGTCCCGTGGCAGCATTACGAAATCATGCCCGGCGTGATTGAATGGCTCGCCAAGCTGGAAGTCGCGGGCATTAAAATCTGCATCGCGTCCAACACCATCCATACGGAGCGGCTGAAGCAGCTCGCAGACACGATGGGCATTCCATTTGTGGACCGGGTGCAGAAGCCGCGCACCGGCGGCTTCCGGCGGGCCATGAAGCTGATGGGGTCCGATACCGGCAGCACGGCGGTCTTTGGCGACCAGCTCTTTACCGACATTCTGGCCGGAAATCGCTTGGGCCTGCACACAATCCTGCTGCGCCCGGCGCTGTCCAAAGAAGAGTTCATTTCTACCCAAATGGTGCGCTACGTCGAAAACGGCGTCATCCGTCGGCTGCGTGAGAGCGGCCAGTGGCCCGCCGCCGCTGCCGTTGAGGCCGCACTCGATGCGATCCCGGACCCGCGCACCCCGGAAGCCAAGCGCCGCTCGGTCTGGGTCATCGCCGCCGCGATTGGCCTCGCCGCGTTCCTCATTATCCGCGCCCGCCGCAATCCGTGAATACGCTTATAGTCGGGGCTAGTGAGCTTTGGTCAGCCAGTTAGGGGATGATATAAGATGAATGATGCTGGTGCTGGCGCTATGGGCTGGACTTCTCTCAACAGCAGTTTTGCGCTTGCTGTCGGTTTTCTCGTGTGCATTATTCTTACTCTATTTGTTGCCAAGCCACTCGCAGATAGAGGCAGGGAGCGGTACATATTTTGGGTGTTTCTCAGTTCTTTTGTTCTTGTGACTGGCGCTAGCTTTATGGTTCTGTCGCAGCATCATACAGACAAAGCCATGTTTATGGCTCCCGACAACCGAAGTACAGCGAAGTAGGTATCGGGCTTTTGCGTCGTTTCGCTGGTCCGAAGACCCAAATTGAAATCCGTTTGACAAATTCTATTGACTAACATCTCAGGCACAACTAAAGTCGTTGGCGTTTGGGGCCATCCGGTAGGCCATTCGCTGTCTCCGGCAATGCACAACGCGGCGCTTCAAGCACTGGGGCTGGACTGGGTTTATGTGCCGTTTGATGTGGACCCGGACGAAATCAATGTTGAGTTTGCCGTTTCCGGTCTCCGTGCGACAGGCATGGTAGGCGTTAATGTCACAGTGCCGCTGAAAGAGATGGTGCTGCCGTACACAGTTGTTTCTGAAGAAGCCCTGCAAATCGGGTCGGTCAACACGATCCACAATAAAGACGGCAAGTTGTACGGGTACAGCACGGACGGGGCGGGGTTCTTGCAGTCGCTGGAAAGCGCCGGGCAGAACACGCAGGGGCGCGAGGTGTATGTGCTGGGGGCGGGCGGCTCGGCGCGTGCCGTCGCCTGGGCACTGGCGTCGCGGGGCAGCCGGTGCCGGATTGCAAACCGGACGCGCTCTCGGAGCGAAGCGCTGGCGGCGGAGATTTGCCGCGTGTATTCCGGCAGGGCGGAGGCGGCAGAGTGGGGGGCGGAGACGGAGCCGTTTGACCTGCTGGTGAACACGACAACGCTTGGGATGCAGCCGCGTGCCGGCGAGATGCCCGCGCTGCCGCCGGAGGCGCTTTTAAACAAGCCGTTCGTTTGCGATTTGATCTATGTGCCTGCCCGGACGCGGCTCATGGAACATGCGGAGGCGGCGGGGTGTCAAACAATGAATGGGGTCAAGATGCTGGTCTATCAAGGTGCGATTTCGCTTTCGATTTGGACCGGCAGGCCGCTTTCGGAAATGCCGGTCGCGGTGATGGAACAGGCGGTCCTCGCGCACCTCTAAGCGGCCTTGCAAGTGGGGCAAAGGGAACCACTTGACCGGAATTGGCGTTTATGTTATAATGATGAACACTGCTTGTACCGCACCTTTATGCTCTACTGTCACGCTCTTTGCTCATGCTTCGGCGCTGCCCGGATTTTCTGACTGATTTGCTCTTTTAACTATTTTTTATCGTATTTGACGGAATGGACCGATATGACGGGAGAGGCTGCGTAAGGAGGCAGATTTCCACTATGGTAATGCAGGCTAAAAAAAGCATTGGTGAAGTGCTGGTTGAGCGCGGCGTTTTGACGGAAGAAAAGCTTCAGGAAGCGCGGGAAGTGCAGAAAAGCGCCCCCGGCGATCTCGGGCTGATTATTCAGGATTTGCAGCTCGCGTCGGAAAAAGACGTGACCTCGGCCCGTGCGGAAACGCTGGGGCTGAAGTTCGTGGACCTCAGCAAAGTGTCGCCCGAGCCGGCGGCGATCAAATCGGTGCCGGAGCATATTGCAAAGCGGTACAACATCCTGCCGATCAAGCGCGACAGCACGTCTACCCCGAACCGGCTGATGGTCGCAATCGGCGACGTCAAAACCGGCGCGGTGGGCCTCGACGACGTGAAGCTGGTGTCGCGCTGCAAGATTACGTCGGTGCTGGCGACGAAGTCCGAGATTGAAGAAGCGATTATTCGGGCGTACAGCGGCAGCAAGCCAATTACCGGCCCCTTAAATGGGAATGGCAGCGGGCGCGACGGCGGCTCTGCTTATCCGGCCGTTGTCAAAGGCGAGAATGGTCAATATCCGGCGATTATCTCCAAAGAAGACGGCACGACGGACCTGACACCGGGAAGCAATGGCATGGCCGGCCGCAACGGCCACGACATGACTGCTGCCGGCAGCGGCCTTCAGGACGCCATCAAGAACGAGCTGGGTGAGCTTGGCGGTGTGGGCGTGGACGAGGATGACGAAGGCGGTCTGGAGAAAATCTCCGAGGAAGCGCCGATTATCCGTATCGCCCACGCGATTATGATGCAGGCAATCCGCGAGAAAGCTTCGGACATCCATATCGAGCCGGGCATCAAAGGCGTTCGCATCCGCTACCGGATTGACGGCGTTTTGAACGAGACCATGACCGTGCCGAAGCACATTCAGGCGGCGCTCATTTCCCGCTTCAAGATCATGGCCGAGCTGAACATCGCCGAGCGGCGCGTCCCGCAGGACGGACGCATTCCGGTCCGGCACGAAGGCAAAGACTATGACATGCGCGTCTCGTGCCTGCCGACCATGTTCGGCGAGAAGATCGTCATGCGTATTCTGGACAAGACGAGCGTTCTGCTTGGCCTCAACAAGCTCGGCTTTACGCCTGAAGTGCAGGCGAAGCTCGAAGAAATTGTCGCCCAGCCGAACGGCATGTTCCTGACGACCGGGCCGACAGGCTCCGGCAAGACGACGACGCTGTATTCGGTCCTGCACAAGATCAACTCGGTGGAGAAGAACATCATCACGGTGGAAGACCCGGTCGAGTATCAGTTGTCGGGCGTTTCGCAGGTGCAGATTAACAAGAAGGCGGGTTTGACGTTCTCGACGGCCCTGCGGTCGTTCCTGCGGCAAGACCCGGACATTATCATGGTCGGAGAGATGCGCGACCTCGAAACGGCGCAGATTGCCGTGGAAGCGTCCCTGACGGGCCACTTGGTGCTGTCTACGCTGCACACCAACGATGCGCCGTCGGCGGTCATGCGTTTGGCCGACATGGGCATTGAAACCTATCTGATTGCGGCGACCGTACAGGGCATTATGGCACAAAGACTTTGCCGCAAAGTCTGCTCGAACTGCAAAGAGCCGTACCGGGTTCCGGCGAACTTCCTGAGTAAATTCGGCTACAAGCCCGAAGACCCGAACGCACAGGTCACGCTCTACGAAGGCAAGGGCTGCGAAGAGTGCCGCTATAAAGGCTACAAGGGCCGGGTCGGCTTGTATGAGCTGATGACCATGAACGAGGAGATTGCCGAGCTTGTCGTGCGCCGCGCTCCGGTCGCCGACATCCGCGACGCCGCAAAAGCCAATGGAATGCGCGAGCTGCGCGAAGACGGCCTGTTGAAAATCTTAGAGGGCATGACAACTCCCGACGAAGTCATGCGCGTCGTCTTCACCGCCGGGTTCTAGTTTCGTCCCCATCCTGCATAAAGCGGTAGGATGGGGCCTGTTCGTTTGTGAAAGAGGCAAGTAGTATGGCCGAACCAATAGCCGCGATGGGGAACGGCGCGGCAACCGTGCCGCAGGCTCCCCAAACCAATGGGCAGACGACGCCGCAGTTCCAGCCGCGCCCGACGGCAAAGCCCGTGCAGAAGAAGTCGGTGCAGGAGCTGCACATTGACGAACTGCTGGACCTGATTATCGCGATGAAAGGCTCCGACCTGCATATCGCGTCCGGCATTCCGCCGGTCATCCGGGCTGACGGCGAGTTGAAGCCGACGCCGTATGAAAATATGTCGCCGCTGGATATTCAGCAGATGATGTACGGCATCCTGACCGACGAGCAGATCCAGAAGTTCGAAAGCACCTGGGAGCTTGACTTTTCGTATGCCCTGCAAAAGAAGGCCCGCTTCCGTGTCAATATCTTCCGAGATAAAGGCAGCGTGGCTGCGTCATTGCGCCTCATCCCGACCAAAATCCCGACGCTCGAAGACATGGAGATGCCGAAAATCTTCGAGAAGCTGACCCACCTCAAGCGCGGCCTGGTGCTGGTGACGGGGCCGACGGGTTCCGGCAAGTCTACGACTCTGGCCGCGATGATCCACGAGATCAACTTAACCCGCTCCGAGCATATCATCACGATTGAAGACCCGATTGAGTTCGTGCATAATCACAAACTGTCGGTCATCAACCAGCGCGAGCTGGGCATGGACACCAAAAGCTTCGGCAACGCGCTTCGGGCGTCCCTGCGCGAAGACCCGGATATTATTCTGGTCGGTGAGATGCGCGACCTGGAAACGATGTCGCTGGCCGTCTCCGCCGCCGAAACGGGTCACTTAGTGTTTGGAACGCTGCATACAAACTCTGCGGCGTCGTCTGTGGACCGCATCGTGGACGGCTTCCCGCCGGGGCAGCAGGGTCAGGTGCGTTTGCAGCTCTCGAACAATATCCAGGCGATTATCTCCCAGCAGCTTATCCCGACGACACCGAACTACCAGGCCAGCTCGAACCGAGGGCGCATCGGCGCGTATGAGATCATGATTGCAAACGCCGCCATTCGAAACCTCATCCGTGAGGCCAAAGCCCACCAAATTACGTCCATCATTCAGACGTCGGCGAACATAGGCATGATTACAACCGATGCGTCCCTGCGGAATTTGTACATGGAAGGCAAGATTTCCTACGAGAACGCGATGAGCCGCGCTCAAAATCAAGAAGAGTTGAAGCGGATGCTGGCCGGCGACGGCACCACCGGCGCAGGCGGCTCGCAGGGCGTTCCTCCCGGCGGTCGTCCGGCAGCGGCGGGGCGGTAAGGTAGGTCAAAAACTTTTTTCGCAAACCCGAACCATTTTGGCTTGGGATTGCGTTTTACGCTCATTAAGGAGCAAGTAACACATGGCAACATTTGCATATACCGTTCGTGATGCCGCCGGCACGACGCGGAGCGGTACGTCGGAAGCGGAAAACCCGGACGTTCTGGCCCGCCGCCTGCGCGAGCAGGGGTTTGTGATCTCGGAAATCAAGTCCGCCAAAGTCAAAAAAGGGCTGGGCGGCAACTGGTTTGAAAACATTCAGAAGATCAAGCTGACCGAGCTTTCCATCTTTTGCCGCCAGTTTTCTACCATGATTGACGCGGGCGTCTCGCTTGTGCGCTGCCTGGACGTTTTGTCCCAGCAGCAGACGAACCCGAAGTTCAAGCGGATGATTATTGACGTCCAGCGCGAAGTCGAGGCGGGAAACACGCTCTCGAAAAGCCTGGCGAAGTATCCGGGGACGTTCAGCAACCTGTTTATCGGTCTGGTC
>JAABUO010010487.1_pt1 | contig 10254 bp, 17 predicted proteins | sample 5559291 | NCBI WGS metagenome assembly JAABUO01 (sample SAMN10711878, study PRJNA513372) | rock metagenome | isolation source: Antarctica rocks | place: Antarctica: Victoria Land, Finger Mt sud
CTATCTCAAGAACTTGGTAGTGTGACCTGCTGTACTCCATCCGTAACGGCGTCGACAGGCTCCTTTCCCACTTCTGCAGGTTTTGCTCTTTTCGTTGCCGTTCCCTCAACGCTCTCCTGCTCCGCCTTCTTACTCTTTTTCTCTGCCTTTTTGGCTTTGATCGCCGCCTTCTTGGCGGTAACTTTGGCCGCTTCTTCTTCCTTCTTCAGTCTCTCTGCCTGGGTGCCACCGTACATATTTCGCCATTCATCCTCCTTCTTCGGATCAATCATAGTGAAGAGGTACTCGGCTTTGCCGATTTGGTGGCCAGGCTTAATGTCATCCGCAGTCCAATGATCTGGGATGTAGAGGAACGGCGCTTGCAGCTGCTTGAGAATTGATCGTGATGTTGCAGGAAGATACGGTTCAAATATGCTTGCGCATAGATAGATTATATTGATGGCTATGCCAGTGACCGCAGCGGCTTTCTCAGGCTCATTGGCAGTAAGTTTGTTGTCAAAGCCATTACTTTGCAGGAAATTGTTGCCAGCTTGCGCAATTTGCATGGCGCTCAGGATCCCCGCTTTGAGACTGACGCTTTCCATATCCTCGAGATACTGCTTCAAATGTTGATTGATTTCTGCTTTGGCCATTTCAAAAACTGGGTCCGAGTGCATCGCGGTATAGTCTGGTACAACAGAATTATAAATCTTGCTGTTGACAAGCTTGATCACACGGTTAACGAAATTTCCAAGTTTGGCTAATAGTTCATTATTGTTCTGCTCGATGAAATACTTCCACTCGAATTGACTGTCTCCAGTCTCAGGTCGATTCTTGAGGAGGTAGTATCGCCAAACATCTGCGGGAACACCGGTGTCCTTTGCATTATTTCCAAATACGCCGATGCCACGAGACTTCGAGAACTTGCCGGTCTCATAATTTAGGTACTCGGTTGTTGAGAGATGGTGTAACATGGTCCACGGATCTCCTGTACCGATTTGACTGCCAGGAAATATCACCGTGTGGAATGGAACGTTGTCTTTGCCCATAAATTGATAGAGTTGCACATCTTCTGGATCGTACCACCATTTCTCCCATTCTTCTGTATAATTTGCCGTTATCGACACATAACCGATACATGCGTCAAACCAAACGTAGAAAACTTTGTCCTTATATATCTCTTTATCAGTCTGCTCCGAGAAAACGTCCAATGGTATTGGTGTACCCCACTTGAGGTCTCGGGTAATTCCTCTGTCTCTAAGGCCCTGTTTGAGCCATGACTCTGTAATAATCCTGCCATTTTTTGACCAAGCACCTTTCTTGGAGGCTTTCTCAAACCACTTCTCAATGCTAGGTTGGAGCTTATCAAGTTTGAGGTGGATATGTCTAGTCTCGCGTGCGACTGGGGTTGTGTCGGGATCGACCTTGCATCTAGGGTTTATGAGGTCCAACGGTTCGTAGTCAACCGAGCCGCATGAATCGCACTGGTCGCCACGAGCATCATCATAACCACATTTCGGGCATGTGCCTTCAATAAAACGATCAGCAAGAAAAGATTTGTGCTTCTCGCAGTACGGCTGCCGCGAGGTTCTCTCTATAAGGTGGTCATTTTTGTGCAGCTTCCTGAAGATGTCTTGTGTGATATCTTTCTGCTGCTGCGTAGATGTCCGGCCAAAGATATCGAAACGTATCTCAAACCACTCGTATATGTCTGCGTGTATCTTATTGTATTTGTCACATAGCTCTCTTGGAGAGACTCCTTCCTCGAGTGCCTTAGTCTCCGTAGCAGTTCCATACTCATCGGTGCCACAAACGAAAAGCGTAGGACGTCCCCGGGCTTTATGGTATCTGTGATAGTGTTAAGAAACAAAATGCTAGGTGTTCTTCATGCAACACTACCTTGAGAAAACATCAGCACTAAGCACGCTACCTACTATGTTACCTAGATGAGGAACGTTGTTGACATAGGGTAAAGCACTGGTGATCAAGACGTTCCTTTGACCTTTTTTGGGCAATATCTTCTCCCAAGACTCCATTGTGTGTGGAATTGTTTTCTTGATGATCTCAGGTTAAAGGATACTATAGATCCTTATTAACATTCATACCTGCAGTTCCATGAGTCAGGTAAGGGATTAATTATACTACCTACCTTAGTGTGGTAGTCAACGGTTATAGGGCTGATCAGAGTGGGAGCCAGTAATCCCTGCAACCCGTAACCGTGTCTTGAGTGAGCAGTAGTATCTTAAAGTATCATACTTTATCTTTAGATGACGCTAAGGTATTCTGTCTACCTTACATTAAACGTTTTGGGATTGGACAAATTCCAACGAACTAGTCTACACAATGTTTTCTGCTGCCAACTTAGATATCCAACATACTTCTTCTCGAGGTAAGCTTTGCCCTGCGCCAATTAGTACTTACACCAATGTTCTTAGGTCATGCCAGTCGAGCTGACGTGGAAGTATGAACAGCAGGACCAACAAACAAGAAGCACAAGAAAAAGAAAACAGGCAACAAAGGCAAACCAAATGGGGAACTAGGAAAACCCAATGGCACCAAGGTTGATGACGAGCATGAAAACGAGGATGTTGAGGAAGAAGAGCAGGAACCCAAGACAGCAACAGCAATAATACAAAGCCCACTTCATAAAGAGTCGTCCTCTGGAAACAACGACACAGTGAATGGTGGTCATCGGACTTCCCAAGATCCGTCACCGCCCGAACCTGTTGAAGAGTCAGTGGTGGGAGATCTGGATTCTGAAGCAGAAATTAGCCATAAGAAGAGCCTGACAACGGTGGATCAGACAACGCAAGATAGCTTGTCGCCAGTATTCTCAGATGATACGGAAGCGAGGTTGGACGCATTAGCAAAAGAGCGGACCGCTCTCCGAGACGAAGTGGCGCAGCTTCGCAGGTCTCTAGAACAGATCCAGGGAAAGCATGAAAAAGACATCGGTACTGTCCGGGCGCAGCTTGAGGAGACCCAAGGCGAGAAGGAGCACGCTGAAGCGCAGTATCGAAGTCTACTAGGAAGAGTCAATACTATCAGATCACAATTAGGAGAACGATTAAAGGCAGATGCAGTATGTATAGAAAGCCTTGCACATCTACCATGGAGCTCACTCTGCCACAGGAAGACCTAACACAGGCTAGAAATCGAATCGAAGAGCTTGAAGATAAATGCGGAACCTTGCGCGAACAGAACGAAGCCCGCACCGCCGAATTGGCCTCTATGGCGGAAGATAACGAGCAGCGATCTAAAGAACTATCGGGTCTTCGGAACCGGAACACCCTCTCTCAGCAGAACTGGTCTAAAGAAAGGGAAGACTTTGTCCAACGAGAGGCTTTCGCTAGGGAAGAATTCGAAGCCGCGAAGCAGGCTATGCAGGATTGGGAAATATTAGCCATGGAGGAGCGATCACAACGGGAAACCTTAGTTGAGAGAGTTTCAGATCTCGAGGACCAAGTCTCAAGTCATCGTGAGGCTTATGAGAAGGCAGCAGCGGAGCGCGATACCCACTCATTGACCGTAGATGGATTGCAAAGAGCATTACAGGAGATTCAAGATGGTAAGTGCCCTACTGATTGTTTTTGATTGTTGCGCTTACTGGTACTGCTAATTCAGCCCGCAAACGGGAATTACGAGAGCTGGTGGAGAACTCTCAGGCCCAAACCGAAAGCCTCCAGAGACAAGTACAAGAGTTCCAAAGTAAAGCCAACGACGCTGAAGGATCACTCAAATCCATGCGGAAGGAGCTTGAAAGAGCTCTTCCATTCGAAAAAGAAGTTAAGGAAAAAAATCTCTTGATTGGCAAGCTACGGCATGAAGCTGTGATACTCAACGATCATCTTACGAAGGCTCTTCGATATCTCAAGAAGGGAAAACCTGAAGACAACATTGATAAGTTAGTAGTTGCTTCCCTTGTCAACACGTTCGGGTGCTAATAGATCTAGACAACTCGTCACCAATCATTTCCTTCACTTTCTCGCTCTAGAAAGGGGGGATCCCAAGAAATTTCAAGTGCTACAGATTATTGCAGCTTTACTTGGTTGGACTGACGGTACAGTTACTAATTCTTGCTGCTTTTTTCTCGTGAATGCTGACCGGCACAGAGCAACGAGAGCAAGCAGGTCTAGCCCGACCTGGCGCATCAAACCCAAATTTCAAAGTCCCACTATCACCATGGCATCGAACGCCTAGCACTACCGACTTCTTCCCCGAGGGAGGGACAAGGAAGGAATCTCTTGCTGAGCTTTGGTCGGACTTTTTGAAACAAGAAGCTCAAGAGGGCGCGAAATCTTCAGGATCACCCAGTGTTTCAAGTTCGGTCAAGCCTTCTTGAGCACTACTAGTACACATCTCCATATGTTTCCGATATGTTGCAATTCATGCTCTGAGACTACGATGGTAATCAATACTCTTCTTGGAGCGTTGCATAGCGTATGCTTTTCAAAAGGTAGCAATCCTCAATTCAAAGACAGCGACTTTCGTTCATTCAGATGGCCTCCTTTTCAAGAAACTATCCATTGTTACGGTATTTCCATTTACTTAACTTACAATACCCCATAGCAAAGTACAGCTCGGGAAGCCTAAAGAACACGGTGAGGCGGTCTTCTCACCGCCTCAAATTCTGCCGCACTTCATCTTGAGCTTAAAGCTCAACTTACGTTCGCTGCGACCGCACTGCTCCCACAGCTAGATCTTACCCGTAAATGCTTCTGCGCAAGTCACCGACTACTCACGGTCTTTTAGCTACCTCTGTGGGACCAGTTGTGCCACATTCGCGCTGCAATTCCTATCCAAGACACCTTACCATGGCCCCTACAAGTAAACAACAGCTCCCCTCTTCCCACTTGGCACACTGCTAACCCTAAGAAGCACCCACACCAAATTTGCCCATCGAAAAACTTCACAAATACCGCCCAATCGTCATATCGGGTCCCTCCGGCTCAGGCAAATCCACAGTTCTAAGACGTCTCTTCGCCGACCACCCTGATACCTTTGGATTCTCTGTTTCTCGTTCGTTCTCACCTACAACCTCACCTCCCTACAGTAATTAATCAATGCTTTTTTTTTTCAGACACTACCCGTGCACCTCGCGCCGGCGAACAAGACGGTCGCGAATACAACTTTACAAACAAAGATTCATTCCTGCAATTGGTGGATGAAAAGGGCTTCATCGAGCATGCGCAGTTCGGAGGCAATTACTATGGTACTAGCGTCAAGGCCGTGAAGGATGTTGCAGAGAAAGGCCGGATCTGTGTCCTAGATATCGAGATGGAGGTTCGCGTGCTTTCTCTCTCTCACACCACCTCCGCATCCCGCGACCTCAACCACGGCTAAAATTCCCCTCAAAAACCCAACAGGGCGTCAAACAAGTCAAGAAAACCGACCTTCACGCCCGCTTCCTCTTCCTCTCACCCCCTTCCCTTGCAATCCTGGAACACCGCCTCAGAGGCCGGGGCACCGATAACGAAGAGGCAGTGCAGAAGAGGCTTAAGCAGGCGGAGGCAGAAATGGCGTTCTCCAAGGAAGACGGTGTACATGACAAGGTTGTCGTCAACGACGATCTAGACAAGGCCTACAAGGAGATGGAGGAATGGATTGTAGACGGAGGAAAGTTTGGCGATGAGGTGAAATGATGGAGGGTTTATGGCTATGAGGTTGCAATGCACTCGACCTATCTATGAGAACTTTTATAGACAGAGCATAGAGAGAGCGTCGGAGGGTCAAAACTTCAGACATTCATCAAGTCACAAGGCAGATAGCTCGACTTAAATAAGAGTCTTCACGCTCAACACCTTTTGGTATCTTCCCACAAACATACAACATAAGACCACAGATAACACAGCCGCGCCAAAACACTACATTAGGATTGCTCCACAGAAGTACGTATCTCCAGCCCGTCTTTCAGGCTAGACCCGTTGTTAACACCAATGTAAGAAAACAGGCGCGCCCTAGTAGCCGTTCAAGGTCATCCTCTGTGACTGTCTGCTCAACTCTCGTTCAGCAGACGGACTGATGGGCCTGCTGCCCATGTTACCAGCAGAACTGTTTTCTTTCAAGGCCAACAACTGCTTGGCGCGGAATGTCTCGTAGTGGATTTGCGACGTTGTCTCAATCAGGTCTTGAAGATGTGTGCGAGTTAAGAAATTTCTCAGCGAAACAAACTCGCAATGGTTCTCGTCCTCGACGTTTATGACACCCCAGCGATTTTGGCGTCCCCGTACTTGGCGCCCACCCACCACGATCGAGTTCTCGGAGCCCACGACGGCAAATGGGATGAGATCTTTGATCGCGGTGTTTGTGGCGCGCTCTTCTTCGTCTTGCTCATCATTGTCGTAGGGGTACATTCGGAGGTTGTGGAAGGCGAATTCCTCCTTGATTCTTTCTTTGAATGCCATGCGTTCTTCTAGAGTCAAAGAGTCGGACTTGGCAATCACTGGGACGACGTTGACTACATCGGAGAGCTTCTTGAGCACAACGATGTCGATTGGTTTCAGACTGCCAGGATTCAGTTGGATATCCACCAATGGCTGGTCATGGTTACACGAAAAGTGACTTACGCATGGCCCGATGGTTGGATAAAGAAGAGACAACAATGCACACGGGTATCTTGGATATAGCGCTCTCGCTGTGCTGTAAGTTCCTTACGCAGGTATGCGGAGTGCTGGTCTTTGATGTACTTGACAATAGGGTCCCAGCTGCAGTTTGTCAACATTATTACTTTCAGCGTGATACTTTCACTGCTTACCATCTGTCGTTGTTCACCTGATCACCGTACCCTGGAGTGTCCACGATATTGAGCCGTAGGCGAACACCGTTTTCTTCAATAACTACACCACTCCTTAGCTTTCCCTTTCCCCGCACAATCGTGTGCCAAGCATACCATGAGACACGGCTTGAATTTCTGTCGTTGTTCGTACAGGATCAGAAGGGGTGAGGCGGCCTTTAGAGTCAATAAGGTGTGATGCGAATATGGTGTTTATTAATGTTGATTTGCCCAGCCCAGTTTGGCCTGCCTCGAGCGTCAGCAGGTCCAGCTTTGTAGTAAATACAAAAACCAACATACCAACGCAAATGACATTAAATTGGAAACCTCGCTTTAGGAGCTTGCGCTCAATCTGAGTTGTAATGCTGTCAAAGCCAACATGGCTTTTGGGCATCACGGGATTTTGAGGGTTCGACATCACGTTCGCACTTGCCATTGGCAATACTTGGGAGATTGAAGAGTATTCGAGAATACTTGTATGGTTGATTCTTGTTGCTAAGTCTGCTCTGGAAAGAGGCGTGTCCAGAAAGTATGGGGATTTGTGAATATACCAAGAGGCTTCGCCAAACTTTTAGGGGTAGCGCGTTGCGGGCCGCTAGTGTAATATAAATTACATAAAATACTTTGCAACGACATGCACTCCAATGAGATCGATCCCAAAAACCGTTCCCTCAACTGCTGGGCACCGAGTATGGCGCTGCGTCAGGCCCTTGGCCTCTCGGTACTCTCTATCCTACCTGGGTCCTCGACTGCCGCCCCTACACTTCGATCAAGGACAGCTCTCTTTTCCCACCGACTCACTCAATCACTATTCGGATTCCCGCTCGCAATACCTATATCTATCGGCATCAATGTTCCTCCGATACTGTCCGGACTGTGGGAGTCGATACTACGAGCAGTGCCGAAGAAGAAGACATCACATAGGAAAAAGCGCCAAAGGTTCATGGCGGGGAAGGCATTGAAAGATGTAAAGGCTATCAATAAATGTTCTGCCTGCGGGAAGGTCAAGAGAGCCCATCTACTATGCCCATATTGCGTAGCGGGTAGAAAATCTCCCTGGCTGAAGGTAGAAATTGAGAGGCTAACAGATTCCACCAGAGATCAAAAACATGTGGAAGGGCAAGAAATCTCCAGTCAAGAACGAAGAGGATGATGGATTCTGATCTTCGCATATTGGATTTTTGCAGCATAGCGCCTCTAAAGCATATCTCGGCGTTTGGGGGTAGAAGGAAGACTGGCCCAAAGGATGGATTTCTGAGCAGTTAAGGAAAAGCACTGCGTGGTGAAATGATTCATCACACACTGTTCTTCAGTTACATATAGGACATAACAGAAGCTGTATATCACTTAGCTGTTAGGGATGCCATTCGGTGACTGTAAGAATATAGACTCGCTAAACGTAAAATGCTCCCTCTATAATGTCACCCGGTTTGATCAACTACCATGTGACAGCAACTGTCCATGAGGAAGCCTTTTATAGTAACGCTTACACTGTGTTTCATTCACAGCTTTTGTAGAAATGGTAGGTACAGAATAGAATCTGGTTAAGAGAATTTGATTTGACAATACACAGTCGAAGCAATACTTGACCTCCCACACAATCGATAATGGTGCGGCACAGAAAGGAGAATCACATATTATAAAACAGATATTGATTTTCAAACAGCTCACGTCACCGACATATTCTCCATAGCGGCCACGAAAGACCAGATCATCTCTGCAAGCGGTTCATCAGCTCTTAAAGTTCATTCAACTACCGAGCCTGACTTTCCACTTGCTCAAACTTTAGAGAGAGCACACAAGCTGGGATGTCATCATCTAGCCACTAGTAAAAACGGATCTGTCTTGGTAAGTGCAGGCTTCGGGGGGGAAGTCATCATCTGGGATGTTCAAGACAAGCACGTGGCTGAGAAGGGGAAGATTGTGGGTGCGAAGTTTCTATTCTAGAACAAGTTCATAATGGAGCTCGTGATGCTGACCGATGCTAGATGGCAACAAGGCCGGTGAAATATGGGCCATAGCTTTGTCAGAGGACGGCCAATATCTCGCTGCTACTTCAATGAATGGACGCATCAATGTCTGGGACAACCTTGCCAATCGAGCAAAGATACGGGAATTTGAGACTAAAGGTAGTTTCGGGTTGTGCATAGATCTTGTATGCCGTAAATGTACCTTCCGATACTCACAGTCTGACAATCTTCAAGTCTGCAGATGGGAGATTCACTGCATCTGGGCACGAGAATGGAGGGGTCTACATTTTCAACAATGACACAGGACGCTTGTTCCATTCATTGCCAGGTCAGCTTAGTATATTCCTAGTCTGAACAACTCGATACCAACTCTTCTGTAGGTTTAGTCAAGCCTGTGCGTGCAGTAGCCTTTTCCCCTGGAGGCAAATTACTCGCTGCGGCCGGGGACTCCAAGGTCATCGCGCTTTACGACGTGACCTCTGGCGAACAAGTGGCCAATCTTATGGGCCATGGCGCATGGATTTTCTCTCTCGACTGGAGCGACACGGGCGAATACTTATTGAGCGGGTAAGACTCCAGAGATCTAGAAATATTGATGCTCGGAACTCAGAATCATGGCAGAGCATTCGATGGTAAAGCAAAGGTGTGGTCAATCGATCAACGTACGTGTGTAGCCACCCATACAGAAACCGAGAAGACGCTATGGAGTGTCAAGTGGCTGCCGAAGACGGGCAAGAACGAAGGATTTGCTACTGCTGGGGCGAATCGTAGTATCTCTTTCTACCGGGAAGCTACTGGAGGTTGAGTTTTCTTAGGAAGGCTGGACTGTGCGTAGGTTCTCTAGAACACTTCCAGATGTTCCTGCAGACATCTCTGGATGGAAAAGAATGGCTTCCTTTCTGTGGAAAGACCTGCAAGAAAAGCTATGTTACACGGTTCTTCTTGTTCTTGAGCCAGAGAGATTTTGCAAACATCCTCTTGGAGATACTCATCACGCAGCAAGTAGATGCGAGAAGGCCTGAGTGTTTGGCCCGTACTTACACTTGGCCTAGAAAGAAATACATGGTCAACTAGACTCATCGAATTTTAGAATGAATAATGGGGTGAAGAATGAGCTCGAGATGAGATGTATTATTGTTGACAATGGAAGATATGCTATTTTGGCCGACTCTGGCACGCTAACGCAAGGCATCGCTGTGTGCGATTCCTTGCGCAATGTGTTAAACCTTGAGTTTGTCGAGGCCCGAGGCTGTAAACCTGCGAGAAACTCACTTAAATTGACTGAAAATCTCCAAAAGTCATAGGAATCATAACAATCGATGGGATATGAGACTTATATAATGCTACATACGAAGCTATATAGAAATCTATGTACATATTCAATGAGATTTAATAGGGAGTGGATATGAAGCTTTGTAGGAATCTAGCAAAGAGCTTTGTAGGGAGCTGATATAAAGCTTTGTAGGGATCTAGTAGAGAACTTTATAGTAGCCTAGTAGGAAGCTTTGTAGGGACCTAGTAGAGAGCTTTGTA
>JAABUO010010488.1_pt1 | contig 10253 bp, 10 predicted proteins | sample 5559291 | NCBI WGS metagenome assembly JAABUO01 (sample SAMN10711878, study PRJNA513372) | rock metagenome | isolation source: Antarctica rocks | place: Antarctica: Victoria Land, Finger Mt sud
TGAAGCCCTTTGAGTTCCAGAACTGGGTGATACAGAGAATGTGCGGAACCCATTCTCCCCGTAAATCGGGTGACATGGGTATCGACGGCTTCTCCTTCATGGTGCACGATCCGATACAGGTCAAGCAATCTGACCACGTGGGGCGCAATGTCGTGGATAACTTCGAGACGGCGATGGAGCGAATTAATAAAGCCACAGGTTACATTGTTGCGTTCAGTTATACCCGAGGGGCTAGAGAGGAAGTCGCGCGTGCGCGGTGGACTAAGCGATTGGACATCCAACTCCTGGCCGTAGCCGATCTGCTCGCTCCGGAGTTGCAACACCGTGGCTCGGCTTTTCCGCAACCGGGGAAAGTGATCGACCTTCCGCTCCCGGTCCGCCCCAAGGACGCCCGGCCGTCGGCCGAGGAACTCATGGAAAGTGACAGCCGGGCCAGCTAAACAAGCTCTTCAACGTGAAGCGTGGTGAGTGTGTCAGCGACACGAGGTTCAGCCTGACGTAGGAGACATGCCTGGGGCCTCACCACGCTTCGTGATCGACTAAAGCAAGGATTCAGAGTCCCAGTTGGGACGCCAGGCACCAGTAAGGCATGCCGTTAGTCGATGTAAATGCCCAGAGGACATCAGCCGGACACGGCCGCCCGGTACCCCTCCGGCGGCCGTCGGCCAGTCCCCCGGCTAACCGTCGTATCGGCCCGGCTCACCCGTGGATCGGCTACTACCCGCCGCCGAAGGGCGTCCGTGCTCATGGTCAGCCCGAGCGCTTCGCGGGCCGCCGCGAGGTCTGGGACGGTGAAGACGCCTTCACTCACCATGGGCAGCGGCCAGAGCAGATCGACCTCGGCAGCATGACGAGCTGCGTCGATGCCCTCGGCAAGGATCTCCTCGTGGTCGAACCCGAGACGAACGCCAGACCCGAGAACGTCCCGCAGTTTGTCGCCGTCCATCACCGCTTCAAGCAGACGAACGCCATCCTGAGTTGGTAAGTATTGAGCCGACAGCCGCCCGAGGTAGGCCATGGACAGCACACGCATCCTGGCGTCACGAGTGACTGAGTCGAAGAAGTGCAAGCGGTCGAGCGAAACGCGCTGCGCTATCCCGAGCTTGTCGCGGATGACCCGCTCGGCAGCGTGATCGACCCGCTCGTCCCGACGAAGAAAGCCGCCAGGCAAGACCCAGGCGCCGTAGTCCGGATGCTCGAGTCGCCGCAGCACCGGTACCCGAAGCTGCCCGTCACGAAGTGACAGCAGTACGACGTCCACGGCCACGGACGGATGATCCCGCCCGAAGGAGTCCGGGTCGTAGTGCGCCAACCACTCCTCCTCGGACTGCGGAGGCGGTGGCAGCGATCGCGTTACCTCCACGACCGCCCACACTACGAGTCGATCACGTCAGGGCTTGACGCGACACGCTCAACGCGTAGTATGCGATCCGCGGATCGGATAACACCCGACTTATAGGGCGTCAAGTCGAAGGACCAGACATGGCCGCTGTATCAGACCCAACTCCGTTCCCACGAGATGGTCGGTGGACCAAGAGCGACGGCGCCGAGCCAGGCGTCGTCGCCCCCACGGTCCTCGGCGCTGTATGCCGCTTCGTCGGCGACGCCCTCGCTTGGTTCGCTGGCGCGAGGCCCGCCACACTGCGGTACTGCCCGAGTGAGCGGCCGCGCTTAGCCGCCCTTGGCTTTGCCGTCCTGGTCGCCGGAGCGTTTGGCGGGTTCGGTGCCATGCTGGCGACCGGATACTTCCTGCACCAGGCTCCTGCTCGCTTCTGGCCCATCGGCCTGGCGTGGGGGCTAGCCCTCTCCAACCTCGACCGCTTGCTGATCATGCTAGGCGGCACCGGCCGCCGGCTGCTCATAACCATTCCAATGCGCCTCGCGCTGGCCATCCCGGTCGGCATCCTCGTCACCGAGGTGCTACTGCTCCAGATCTTTCAACCTGAAGAGAATGCGCTCATCGGCAACCGTCAGCAGACGCAGCTGACGCAGACGATCACCGCGCTTGAAAACTCGTACCAGCCGAAGATCGCCGCGGCGCAGAACAAAGCAGCGCAGGCCCAGAAAATGATCAGCAGCCAAAGCCAGGCGCTCGAGCAGAACCGCTTCCTGGCAGGTTGCGAGGCAAATGATCCGAGCTGCTCTACTACCCATGAAACAACCTGCGGGCAGTACTGCCAGCACTACCAGCGTCTCGCCCGGGACGAGCAGACGCAACTGGAAAGCGTTCGCCCGGCACTCGAGCGTCAAGTGGCGACGGCACAGCAGGAAGCCAGTCGCCTGGACGGACTCCGCCTGAGTGACGAGGCAGCGGCCCGCACCCGAGTCAGCCTGGACAACGGCCTAGCTGCCCACAAGCAAGCCCTCGACCAGCTACAGCAGCACGACGGCGGTACCCGCGAGTTGGTCTGGCTTCTCCGGCTGTCTGTCGTCCTGCTCGACCTGACGCCTGTGCTGCTCAAGGCCTTCTTCGTACTGCTCGGTGCCACGCTCTACGACGAAATGGCGGCCGCTATGCAGGCGGTAGAAGGCACCCAGGCGCACTGGTTTCGCAAGCTGGTCTGGTTCACCAAGCGCCAGACCGACCGCGACTTTGAGGCACGCGACGAGGTCGATGAAGCTCAGGTAGACGCTGAAACTGAACAGCAGGTCAACGAGGCCTATGGAACGTCCTCTTCGTCGTACGCGGGTAGCCGCCCACGCTCCCCTCGTCCCGAGTCGATCGACGCAATCGGTCTCGCCGACTTTGCGGGCAGCGCTCGCCGCCACGAGTCGCAGGCCGTGCCAGTACATCCGGCGCTACGGCGCGCCGCCTGGATGGGACTGTTCTCGCTCGTCGGCCTGGTCGCCATCGTCACCACAGCCCCGTTCGTCTGGCACGCGGGTCTACGCGGCACGTGGCTGTCCGTGAGCGCGCTGCTTGTGGGCGTGGCGCTGGCGGGACGCAGCCGTGGCTTCCGACTTGCCAGCGCGGCCCTGCAGCGGGCGATCTTTGCGGCCGCCATCGCTGGCCTGGTTCTGCCGTTCGTCCTACTCGCCCTCAACGTTTAGGTATCCCCCAACTGCTCTGAAGGGAGCACGCAGCATGTACAACTCCAACATCCCGACCAGGCCGTCGCACGACCCGAGCCCGTTCGACTCGCCACGACAGGCGACGCGCGTCGCCACGCTGGAGCGGCGCGCCCCCAAGCGGGTGGATCAAGCAAGACAAGCTGGTGTGGACATCGGCTACCTCGGGATCACCCCACTCTTTGACGGGGCACAGGGGTACAGCGGTGCCAGCAGTGACTGGGTGGTCGCACCGGTCAAGGAGGCGAACCGTGAGACGGTGCCGGAGGCCGAGCGCCAGTCCTTACAGTCCCTGCTGGATGTCGGGATCGACTTCCCGCTGATCTACATCGCTCACGAATTGCCGAAGGGCCAGCTACCGGTCATTTGTGGGAGCCGCACTTCACCGGTTCCGGTTGAGCCGCGCCACCTGGTGGCCGCCCAGGCAGCGCCCGTGCCAGAGACGTCGATTGACGTGAGCCAGCGTCTGGGGTCGCGCGCAGAGCAGCTGCTGCACTTACTCGGCAAGGCCCTGCCTATCGTCGGCGGCGTCGCCTTGACGCCGCTCGTGCTTGCAGGAGCAGCTGTCGGGGCGCTCGCCAGGCTCGACCCGATCGTTTTCGGCGTCCTGCCGGTCGGCGCGGGCGCCCCCGGCGAGCCAGCCGCTTGGTTCGTCCTGGCACAGTGGGACTGGTAGCTCCTCGGCAACGCCCAGGGAGCCCGGTTCGGCGGCAATACGCTGGACCGGGCTTCTCCTGTGCTTAAGTCACCGATCGAGACGCTGGGCGGCGCCCTACAAGGCACTCGGCTCCCGACACGCCGCCTGGCAAGGGCCGGTTTGATCTACAGCAGTGCCATCTTGAGCTATGCGCGGCGGCCCAGCTCGTTCCGGGATCTCGGTTGACGGTTCCACAAGATCGTTTATAGTGGATCTTGTAATCGGAGATCAAGTTGTGGAACAGCTACCAGATGAGCAATGGCACCAAGTAGACCTCAGCCAACAGGGGCATCGCGGGGCTCGTCGCCCTGCCGATACCTGGGTAGTGTCAGACGGTCAGCAACCAGTTGATCAACTGGCCGGTGCGCCAGAAGGTCATGAACCGGCGTCCGTCTCTGGTCGGTCATCAGGGACACCGGCCGAGTTAGAAGCTTCTATGCCACCGCCGCCTAAATGGAACCGCGAGCGCTTTGAACGCCACGTAAATCGCAAGGTTGCGCTGGCGGTGCGTGATCACTCACCTGAGGTCGCAGACGCCCTCGCACGTATTATCCACGATGACATGTGGAAGCAAGCCGAGAAACAAACGCTAGTTTATCAGGATTTGATAGAACACGGCAAGCGCGCTAAGTAGACTCAGGCAGCGCATTCGTTATCTCTTCGCCGACATTGTGCATCAATTGTAGGGCCGCTGCATGGCCGCCCTGGTTCCAGTTCTTCAAAGCGCTCTCCGGCCGATCTGAGTCGGATCCAAGTGCGATAACTCCTACAGGAAAGTGCGCACGCCCTACCGCCGGCGTTAGGCCCGCTATCTCGATAGTTTGGTAGATGGGCTGAGCCAGGTATGTCTTCCAACGACTGCCAGCGTTGTCGTTGGGAAGCAGCAGCGGCCGCCCACTGCAGAACGTCTGTATGGCAGCGTACTTGCTGAGGCCGTCTATGGCGCCCGAGCGCATGACGTGTGCCCCCGCGAGCGTACCCGCGGAGGAGGCCCAAAGGCGAAGAGCCCTCGATAGCGAGCTTGGTGCCCACCTGATCCAAACCTCGAGCTTAAACTGTTCATCCGCCTGCCCGAAGCGCAGGCTGTCTCGTACCCTTTCCAAGGTCTGTACCAGCCTGTCATGATCACGCGATTGCGCATCGACAAATTCCTGGGAGGTTCTTCGCGAGAGAAGCCAGGCATGCCACCAGGCAGAGAGCCTGCGACTGTAGGTGCCTTCGTACCCGGGTGCAGAGTACGCCCCTGACTGAAGATGCGTAGCAAGGGTCACCTCCTCGACAAACTGGCTGACTTGAATGTAGAAGTCAGGGAATACACCCTCAACGCCGAAGTGCCTTAGGCGCAGCCGCTGCAGCCTCACGTACTCGTTCTGATCCTCCTCCCGCTTAAGGCGCCCAGCCAGCGGCTGTAGAGGCATGATTGCCCAGCGGGAATGACGAGGCCTGATCCCTTCCTTTCCATCGGCGCCTCCGAGAGATGAGAGGAGTGAGCGAAGCACCGGTTGATCGGTCAAGCTCGTCCCGAGGAATAGCGCAGGCATTTTGGCGAGGGCTGACGTCAGCATTCTCTCAGTATCAACAGCAGATCTGGCAAAGTTGTCTTCTGCAAGCACGGGGTCGAGCTCGTTCGGCTCCAACTCGTTGTTGAAGGTGGAGCGGCCTTCCGTAGACGTCCCGTCAAGTGACGTCGCAACCTCCCCCTCATCTAAGTCATCGAGAAATCCGTGGAGGTACACCATATCCACGCCAGCCGACTGGTTATGCAGCGCCAGTTGCCGATTCCCATGGACCGCCAGGGCATCGGTGGGAAGCGCAGTGCGCGTCCACCTGCGTAGTTGCACCGCGCTGGCATCAAGCAGCAATTTACGGGCAGCGATGGAGCGCTCGATGTATGTGTCGAAATTTGTAGTCAAGATGCTGGAGTATTGGCCTGAGAGATCTCTAACGGTCACTAAATTGGCTATTCGTTCCGTCAAGGGGCCAGCTAACCACTGACCATTGCGGTATAAAAGACGACGCAACTCGGCGCGAAGGAGTCTGCCAGCCATCTCGTCATCTACCGCCAGTGACTTGTACATCTCCACGAGGACGGTCGCCGACTGACTGTCCGTGAACAACTCTCCTAAGTGCTGGGCAACGACCAGACTGCGCAACTCTGCCGGCACGAGCGCCTGGATCATGCCCCTCCAGTCAAGTCCGGTGCGGGTGATTGTGACGCCTGCACCGGCGAAGATGCATAACTCTTTCGTCTGGGCGACGTGATCGATCAGCTCGATGGTGGCACGGTCGCGAAAAAATGGCGGATTGGATCTCACAACTCTCCGTAGCTTATGAGCAGTAGCACGCCATGCCACGGGGACTTGTTGTCAAGCGGCGTGGGCGTCGAACTAAGACGTAAATTGAGGCGAAGCGAGGCTTATGGCGCGCCGCGGGCGCGAGACACATCGATAACCGCGCTGGCTCAGGATAGGATCGGAATAGTGCAACAATCTCGTTGACGCCTCTCGTAAGAGAGTGCAGAGGGCGTCGCTTGAGCTTGGTTATCGGTTCCTAGGGTGGGCGAAGCCACCGAGCGGTATTTCGTCCTACATCTTTTCTACGTTCGACGTCCGACAGATTAGGCTCCATCGGAGACTCGGACCCATCGCCCGTCCTAACGACATGGCCATAGAAGGCCCTGAATGTAGTCTTGCGTCGTCTGATCGTGTTTGAACTGTACTGGCGACGCCTCAGGAGGGCGAGGTACTGGCGAATGTCCTGCTGGGTCAGCCCCAGCACGTCCTTGTCTCGTTTGTTTGCCCAGTAGAGCAAATCGTCGAGGTCGCCCCAGTAGGCCCGCGCCGTGTTGTAGCCGAAGTCCAGCAGGAATTCCTCCCGCAACTCGGCGAAGCGCTGCTGCTGTTCTGGCAGCTCGGCAGCAACCGGCATCTGGTCTTCCGGGTAGCGCAGCTCGGACACGTCAACAGCCTAGCCGTGATAGCAGGTCGGTGCTATCACGCTTGTGCTTTGAGGCTCCTGACCAGCGGTTTTAGGGTCGGACACGTCAGCCCCTCACTTCGAAGGAAACAGGCACGTGTCCCACAACCTCCCACCACGGTCCGTAAGCAGCCTTACGTCGCGACAGTCGCCGTCGTGCGTCGGAAGCAGAGCCCCTGACTCTGACACTGGCGGCGTGAGGTGAACCAGGCCCCCCGCTCCTGGGCTGCCAGCATCCTGAGCATCTCGTTCGCGGTTCTGGCTGCCTCCGCCGCTCTGAAGTGGGCGGCGCAGCTGCTCCGCGAGGCGCTGCCCGTGCTTTTCCCGATCGCCATTGTCGGATTGCTCGCAGTCGGCGGGTGGCGCCTCCACCGTCGTCATTTCGACAACTGGTAGTTATCGTCGGCGAACACTTCTCAGACACGTCCGATCGGCGTTGTGGAATGTGTTCATTTACTTGCAAGGCGCTTTCAGGCACCGCATAGTAATGAGCACTGCTGTTGCTTTCAAGCACCCGCTAATCACATCACTAAGAAAGGGGGTACAGCCATGTCCAAATCACGCAATATCCAGGTACGCGGCGCTCGCCGGGCGGAGCCCGACCTGCGCAAGCTCAGCCGGGCCCTGATCGCGCTTGTCCAGGCCCAGGCGGAAGCCGACGCTCAGGCTCAGCTCGAGCAGGGTCAAGACCGTCCGGCGAAGCGGCAGCCGCAGGACGGAACAACGGAGCCTTCTCATGAGGACTGACCACTCCTGGCACCGACTGCGCTTTCCCAGCCTTGTCGAGCCGGACGGGCTGACCAACTTCCTGCGCTCGCTCCACGGTCTGAGCCGACCGGGCGGCGGTACGCCGTTCATCTTCGAGATTGTCGCAAAGCCAGATCAGATCGAGCACTACCTGGCCATCCCCGTTGACCGGGAAGCAGCGATTCGGCGTCACGCTACCGCTGTACCGGGACTCGTCCTCGACGCTATCGATGCGGCGCCCGACATTGCGCCACAGGCTGCCTGGCGCCTCTGGCTCTCCTCATCTCGGCGGCCCCTGCGCGACGCCGTCCCTGCAGAGACAGCCAGCACAATCCTTACCGCGCTAACCGGTCTCGTCTACGGCGAGACCGTCGTCCTGCAGTGGCTGCTTGGACCGGTCCGTCGTCCGGTCGTCGTCCCGGCCAACCACGCCGGCCAGCTCAACGAGTCCTGGCCATGGGCACTGCTGTCCGCGCTGGTATTTTCCCCGAAGCAGCCCGACATCGAGGCCCGCCGCGCGCTGCGCCTGAAACAGGGCGAAGCCGGCTGGCGAGCCGTCGGCCGGATCGCCGTGCAGGCGGCCAACCGCGAGCGCGGTCACGCCCTCCTTGGCCAGACGCTCGGTGCCCTCCGCACCGCCGAAGGCCCCGGCGCCGCCCTCGGCATTCGCCCTATCCGCCCTCAGACGGTCGTGGCTCACCGCCAACCGTGGTTCTGGGGGCTGGCCCTGTCCATCAGCGAGTTCACCGGCTTGGCCGCTTGGCCGCTGGGAGACGGCGTTAGCCAGCTGCCCGTCTTGCGGCGGCGCGCCCGGCTACTGCCCGTGCCGGCGCTTGTCCCCCGGCGCGGCCGCGTCTTGGCTGTCGACCCGAGCAGCGAGCGAGCGATCGCCAGCAGCAACCGCGACGCCCTCCAGCACTTCTGGGTGACCGGTCCCACCGGCTCAGGCAAATCGACGCTGCTGCTCAACCTGATCATCCAAGACTTGCAGGCCGGCCGAGCCTGCGTCGTCATCGAGCCCAAGGGCGACCTGATCCAGGACGTGTTGGCGCGAATCCCGGCACACCGCCTCGGCGACGTCGTGCTGCTCGATCCGACTGACAGCCAGCCGGTTGGCATCAACCCGCTGGCGGATGCAGTCGCCCCCGACCTCGTGGCCGATCAGCTGCTGACGATCTTCGCCCGGCTCAACGCCGACTCCTGGGGGCCACGGCTGGCTGAGACGCTCCACACGGCACTGTTAACGCTGGCCCGCACCCCGGGCATGAGCCTGGCCGCGCTGCCGCCGCTGCTAACGAACGATCAGTTCCGGCGCCGGATAACCGGTTCCCTCGATGACCCGCTCGGCGTCTCGCCCATCTGGGCCGCCTTCGAGCGCCTGAGTGAGGAGGCTAGAGCTCAGACAGTCGCCGCCGTGCTCAACAAGGTGCGGGTGCTGACGGCCCGACCCGATCTACGGGCTGTCCTCGGGCAAACGGTGCCGCGCTTTCAGTTGCAGTCGCTGTTCTCCCGCGAGCGGCCGATTCTGCTGGCCAACCTGGCCAAGGGCAGGCTCGGTCCGGACAGCGCCCGCTTGCTCGGTACGGTGCTGCTCAACCAGCTGTGGAACCTGGCCCTCGGTCGTAGTCAGACGTCACCTGAGCGCCGTCACCTTGTTTCCGTGTACGTCGACGAACTCCAGGATTACGCGGGACTGCCGGCGGATCTCGGTGACATGCTGGCCCAGGCCCGCGGTCTCGGTGTCGCCTTCCACGTCGCCAATCAGTTCGCCAAGCAGCTCCCGACGAGCTTGCTCGACGGCGTCCTCGCTAACGCCCGCAGCCGCGTTGTCTTTCAAACCGACAGCGCCGATGCGGGACTGCTGGCCCGCGGCCACCGCGAGGTGACTCCGGAAGACTTCACGCAGCTACCCGTCCACGAGGCCTACCTGCGGCTGAGTGTCGACGGCGAGATCACGCCGTACTTCAGCGGCCGGACTCTGCCACCGTCTGAGACGTCTAGTCATCCCGGCGAGATCGCTCAACTCAGCCAGGGGCGCTACGGCGTCAGCCGCCGCGAGACCGACCAAGCCTTGCGGCGACTGGTCGAAGGTCAGCACGCACCTCGGCCGATCGGTACCGCCCGGAGGCGCTCATGACCGGGGCCGGACAGTGTCCGGTCGCCCGTCCGGTCAAGTGGTGGCGCCGAACCGGTCCCACCTGTTCAAGCAGCCGCGGCCGGTCATTCGTGGCCGGGACAGAGTGTGGTCTTGGAGGTTGTTCATGACCTCCGCCCCCCGACTGCGCGGGGAGGGCTTGCAGCGGCTGACGGAGCGGCTGAGCCAGCGAGACTGGGCGGTGCTGCAGGACGTTGACCGCTTCCGCCTGATGACAGGCCGGCAGCTCCAACGGCTCTACATCGGCGAAGGCGAGAGCGCCGCACGGGCAACCCGTCGCCTCGTCGCCCGACTATCTACCGATCAGTTCCTGGTCCGCCTACCCCGTGTTGTAGGCGGCGTCCGCGCTGGCAGCAGCGGCCACGTGCTCGCCCTCGGCCCAGCCGGCGTCCAGCTGCTGCACCCAGACCAGCCTCGCCGTCGGCACCGCGATGTCCGGGACGGCTTCCTCAAACACACCTTGGCCATCGCCGATCTCTACGTCACGCTGCGACTCGCCGAGCGCCGGGGCGACCTCGAGCTGCTCCGCCTTACCACGAGCAATAGTCAAGACCTGTGGATGAAGATCGTTTAGGCGGCTGCTGGGATTGAGTGTTCAGCGGCGGGGTT
>JAABUO010010491.1_pt1 | contig 10252 bp, 17 predicted proteins | sample 5559291 | NCBI WGS metagenome assembly JAABUO01 (sample SAMN10711878, study PRJNA513372) | rock metagenome | isolation source: Antarctica rocks | place: Antarctica: Victoria Land, Finger Mt sud
TTCATAGACACATAAGGAAAAGCGCCTGAGCGCGTGCACGCCCCCCGTAAACACTTGTGTACACCTTGGCATCAAAGTACTAACAGCACGACCCCAGATTTTGATTAGAGCTGCCAGCATTCACCAAGTGTCAGTCCTCATGGGCTGCTGATGCTTGAACATGAGACAAATCATAATGCACTGCGATAACATCATGTGTGACCTGCCAGACATAGGTGGATGAACAACAGCAACACACAACATGCTTTGACAGGCACCGAAAGGATAGCAAATAGTAATAGAAAAAAGGCTAGCAGTACTCAGCAGCTGCTGATTGGAATGTGAGTGTGTGCAGTGCAAGCATTTGATACCTTCTTTTGTTGACCACAATCAAGCTGAAGCATAACACTGGCATTTGCATCAGACTCATGTGCAGGCTGACAAGCAGAAAGCATGTTTGATCCTGTCTTACCAGTCTCAATTTGGCAGCAGCAACCGGCTGACGACAACCTGAGAATTTGGCAAGGTTGCAAGGTTTCCTGAAATTTTTATACCCATGATGGAGACTTCATGCGGAGTCCACCAACATCTGCTCCTTGACAAGAGGCTAGCGCTGGCCAAGGAATTGACCATCAGAGACTGTGCAGTGCTTGAACGGCCAGTGGTCTAGCAATGACTGTAGTCTGTCTGACAGATCACTTGGGTAGCAGCATGCTGGCGGGAGCATGCTGGGCCCAGGAAACAACAAAAGACAACTGTGACCTGTCACCAATTACAGGGTGAAGAAGAACAGTGCTGCAATGTAATCAAGTCAGGATCAACATGTTGAGGCCTGAATATCCTATGCTGAAGTTGTTGTAAACCAACCTCAACTGCAAGTGCACTTGTACAGTGCTACATACCTCTTTTGCTGCCTGCCTGATGCTGGCCCAACATACAAGCAGAGGTGGCATATACAATATACACTTTTGTACATCAGGCTGCCATATAAAATAAAGACATGAGAGTCACAAGCGTATACCATCAGTCAAAACTCAACATGTATTGCAACACCAACACCTATCCCCTTGCAGCACAGGGCTCGCCGTCATTGCAGGTCAGGCAAAGGCCGAGACACGAATGTGGATGCTGCCTTGAGCCTGGACAAAAAAGGGCCTCCTGGTCTGTTTTGTCTGTGAAATGACTTGATGCAGCAAGCTGTGATTGAACCTGCAGCAAATGCATGCTGGCTCAGGCCACTAAACCTGGAAGAACCTTGGGGTGAGAGTTTTGCAATAAACAGAGTAATGGAACGCGCTGCCATGGAAGGGCAACTGTACCTGTACAAAGCCTTCCAATTTTTGCAAGGGGCTGACCGAGGAGGACTGAACTTCTGATAGCACAGGCGCTTCCACAGTTCATCATCTTGGGCTGCAACCCTGCACAGCAGCATGGTCGTGGTGCTGGGCAGTCAAATGTGGTTGTCAGTGCAGGCAACATGGAACAGTCATTGCGCCAAGCACTTTGCAAGCATGATGTGCTGCTTACTGCGCGCCTACAGCTATCTCCAGTGTGGACTTTATTCTTGGTGCAGCAGACTCACCAGCAAGACCTGCTCAGCACTTCGAACGTAGTCAAGTCCTGTGCTGTCGTCAAGGCTGAGGCTAGCTTGTGCAAAATCGCAGACGGCAGAGACTCCCATCGCTGCGGTGGTCGGGGAGCGTGCTTCGGCAATGTATGCACAAACAAGGGATGCACCACTAGTGCTCGTTCCTGCTCCATACTGCAGCCATACGCAATACAACTATTGAAAGCACTCAGTTGGCATGCGCGCAGAGCGCGCAACTCAGTCCGACGAGGTTCAAAATGCCAATAGACAGCGACTTTGCTGCAGCATTGGGATTATGACGCAGATGTGACCTGGCATCAAATGTGTATGCATGAAAATTTACTGGCAAAGCGTCGAACATCGATGCAATTCTCGTTGCATCTACCTGGGCTTACCCCAAACGCTTTATAGCTGTTCAGCACTGCTCAGCGGTGAGAAAACAGTCACATCGTGAAACAGTACATGCTCTCTGTGACAACAGGTCGAGGCAACATGAGCCGTGGCTGCTTGGCTTGTGCGGTCTACAGAAGAAGCTGTCAGTGTTAATATGTCTACCGATTGGAGCCCCTGTGCTTCGCAGGAAGTCGGCAAAGGAGGTGACATTGCTGTGTACAGCTTGACACGGCCAGGTGGCACGCCACGTTGTGTACACATACGACTTTAGCTTGTGTTGGCACTGGCAGGTTACGCTGCAGATCCCGGCTCACCCTTGACATCGTTTTGGTGTAGCAACGAACGCGGCAGGGTAGGCCACGTTCATACGCTTGTGAGGTGCCCAGTTGTTGGATCATCTGCCGTTCGTGTATAAACTGCTGTGAGAGTGTTGTAGGGTCCTGTACTTAGAACAGAGGAGGGACAGGAAGGGGCTGTGCTTTACAATGATGACGAGAGCTTGGGCACTGCTAGCAGACAAAACAGCTTAGCCGACTGTGGACTCCTGAAACAAAGTTCTTTTGAGGCAGTGCAGTGCAAGTAAGCAGGCAGATCACCCTACAAGTCCCTCTGCGCATCTCACACACCCCATCATCAGTCACACCTGTTCATGTTTGTAGTAACGCCTGGTCTTGCTGTTAGGATCAGCACAGTTGTCCTGACTGAACGTGTGTGTCTTGCAGCATGGATGATTACGAAGTGTGCAGCAGCGGTGGGGTGGAAACGCCTGTGCAAACAGCTCAGAAGCCCAGCAGCAGTATGTATGAAGCACCACAAACAGAGGCAGACCTCATGGCAGAACAGGCAGTCTCTGAGGCTGAAGCAGGGACCAGTGGGCATGATGACAGCTACGGCACAGATGATGATCAGTTCTCCGACGTTGGCGAAGCACCTGACACAGAGGTGCTATTCTTGGTTGGCTGGGCCTCGCTGGTCGATTGCACTTCATATATGCTCCTGTGCTGCCTTTTTCTGGTGACGTGAAGTATGTGCAATGAACAGGCATGACCGAGGACTGGGTGTTGCATCAGTGAAAAAACTGTGTCGTGCATCTATGCTCAGATACACAGAGCCTGTCACCTGGGCTGAATTTTTGTTCCTGTAATGTTTGACTGCGTGCTTGCAACCATGCCCCTGATGTTCGTCATGAGCAGCTTCACAAAGCAGATGTTGCAACAGCTATATGGCTTCAGGTGGTCTATGTGAGAGAGGGAGTGGCAGTGTGGCCTACAAAGAATCAGCGCATCATGGGTAGGTTGAGCCTAATTAAGCAACATCAAGTCATGTTCCTGGCTTGGCTGCCCTACAGCCAAGGGTCTCTAAACAAAGATGGAACATTCTACTCGTCAGCAACAGCTGAGAAATCAGCCACCCAATCTGCCAAAGGTACAAAAAGTTGTTGCAATGTCTTGCTGATGTACAACTGCAAGCGTTGCGCATTCAAAGCGGCATGCAGTCGAAGGAACAAGCAGTGGCCAAACTATCAACATCATCAAATCAGACTTTGCAACTTGCTAGCCAAAGTTTTCCATCTCCACCTTTCAACTCATTATACACCTGGTGCATTTGCTGTGCAGATGCTCAGACAGTGCTACCCATGCTGGCATCAGTCCACAGCAACATCTATCCATCAGTACTGTAGCTTTGCTGTGTCCTGTGGCCAAAACTCACCCATCAATTTCATGTACATCTGTTTATTTCATCACACGGCTGGCTCATTGCAACAACCAAGCTTATCCCACTGCAAGGCCTGTTGGGCTGGGTGACATGGTACCTCATCGTTCCAGCAGCTACACTTCAATGTCAGGAAATTTAGTGCACCAACTTGCTTGCGTTCACTGCTGTCCAGCAGCTGTTTCATTCTTAGTAATCTGCCTACTGCAGCATTTGAGCCAGCCTATCCTGAATTTCAAAGCACTGTTGCTTGCATTCATTGCCGTTCAACAGCTGTTTCATGTTAAGAATCTACCTGCTGCAGCATTTGAGCCAGCCAGACTGTTGCTTGCAGACCGCACCATGTATGCCGTACATCCTATCCCCCTATCAGAGGTGAAGGCCATCAGGAAGCACGCCCCCTCCTTTGGCTGGCAGTACATCGTGCTGGTCCTGGTCAATGGGCTCACACTGCCACCTCTGTACTTTGGCACTGGTGGAGTCAGAGCGCTGTTTGCTGCTCTCAAGCAGGTATATCAGCCAACTGGACATAAGTGCTGGACTCCTGTGCCAGCCACACCGCATCCTAGCTTGACTGTACCTTGACTGTACCAACCTGACCCCAGAGGAAGACATGTACTTGATGAATGAATGAATGAACAAGCGAACGTACGAATGGATGGATGGATGGATGGGTGGATGAGTGGATGAATGAAATTTAGCTGTCATCTGCAGTGTGTCTGGTTTGAATGAATGTGCCCCGAACAGCTAGGCTCCCAAGAGGAAACTTTGATAAACAAGCCTGTCTGCATTGTTGACACCTGCACTGCAGACAGGCTTGTTTATCTGAAGTATATTGATGTGGTATGCCCAAAGCTGGCAGCTGGGCTAACTGGGAACAGCTGCATTGCTGCATTCCATACACTGTGTGCTCAGAGCATGCCAGCGCGTCCTCTGCACAGCCAGACACCATGCCCTCTCAGGGCTCAGGCAATGAAAGACTCTCGGCAGGCAAGCAGATCAGTCAATCAAGGTGTCATGTTGATACATCTTCTTGTTGCAGCATGGCTATCTGCTGAAGGTCTCGGCAGGTAGTGAATCAGTTGAGCAAGATGTCGCATTGATACGTGTATTTGTTGCAGCATGTGTACCTGGTGAAGGGCTCAGAGGACCCCAACACCTACCTAGTGAATGACACAGCGGACCCTCTGCAGCGCAGCCTGACCTGCCTAGAGCTGACAGATGTCCTCATGGGGGGCCCCCCTCCTGGTGCCTCTTCCACCTGGGCCCCCCCTGCAGGTCAGGCCACACTGCTGCTCAACAAACAGATCTGCTGCAGCACCTGCACTCAGCCTTGTGCCAGCTGTGTCTGTCTGCAAATGTCTGCACTATGCACCTTGACCAGCATGAGCTTGCGGATGAAGCATGCAACAAAGTTGCTGCTGCTTTGTCACATGCAGCGTGCTTATCTCCCTTTTTGCACACGCTGCTTGATCAAACATTTTTCAGGTGTCATCAACCGCATCACATGTTTGATGCTGTATGGCTGAGTCTGAGGCTGTCCCAGCCTCCCCTTTGCCCCTCAGGTGGTGCATGGGTGGGTCCTGATGTTGGCAGCACTGTGGCATGGCAAGATACAGGAGATAACAGGGCGCCCCTGGTTGCTTCAGTCCTGGAACAGTTTGGCAGGATGACAGCTCTGGCCAAAGAGACCACCTCCAATCTGCTGACCAGCACAGCTTACTGGGGCGCGCAGCCAGGTCAATACCATCTCAAATCTCTGCATTGTGCCGTGCACAACACCTTTCGGCAATCATTCAACTCTTCCGCACGACCATCATATCAGTAATGCTAGCGCTTTGCAAAGTCCATTAATTCTCAAGTATCACGACGCCATATTGGCAGGCCCCTCCGGTTAGAAGGTGTTGCGCCTCTCTGTGACATGGTCAGTTTGCATTATCCTTTAGCACAGCTTCATGCGTCAGCCCATGCTGCATCATAGGCAGCCAGAATACACACACTCCTTGCCGTTGCGGCCATCTAGCTCCTCTGAGCAAGCACATCAGCCATGCGTTGAATGCGTTGAATGACAGCATCAGTCATGCTTTACAAGCGTTCGTCTATGCTGCTGTGTTTCCTATGTGGGTTGTTGTGTACAAGCATAGCACTGTGTCCCAGATGAGGAGGCGCTTGATGCAGCAGCTGCTTGCCCCCCAGCTGTACAGCCCCCCCAACCCCAGCCTGAGGGTCCCCCTCCCTTGGTGGTGGCCAGGCAAGCAGCTCAGGGCCTGGGAGGTGACCAAGAGCAGCAGGATGACAGGCAGCACAGTGGCCAGCACACTTCCACCAGCGTCGGGGTGTTTGAGCTCATAGACAAATCGGTGAGCAGTGGTGGTGCTCTATGAACTCTCCGTTGACCAGCTTGTTGCTTGCCGCCCACCTTTGCCTGACAGGTCGTGCTGCTGCAAACCCAGTGCGTGGTTACAATCATTGTGAGGGATGGTCTGCCTTGTTCATAGCAAGGTTGCTTTCATCTTGTGTTTCAGCATCACACACCCGTGGTCTTGCTACAACCTGTTTGGCGGCAAGCAAAGTCGTGTACCAAGAGCAGGCGGCGGGAGGTACAGGGCAAATGTGCTACATGTGATGCACTGTTGCTGACCATGAGGGGCTTTGTTGTGCAGGGTGCAAAGCTGCCAGTAGACCGCCGACCAAGCTCCCCTGCTCCGCCAGTCTATCAAGAAGAGTTTGAGTCGTTTTTCAACTGTGAAGGTACAGACCCATCAGGCCACCTCAGTGGACGCAATTTGCTTCTTCGTCACTGTGCCCAATGTCTCACTCTCCTGATCACTGCCACAGCTGCATTGCGCGCCTTCAGGGCTGCATCCGCCACTGTTTTGCATTGTGTGTTGTCGCTGACTCATTTACATATAGCCATGATACCTGCAACTTTCACTTACGCCTGTTGGCACATACACCTGTGCTTTCAAGCCGGGATGTCTGATGAGTCCATACCCTAGACTGTAAGGTATTAAATGAAATGTGCTGCTTGAGCAAGACTGACAGCAATCATCTCGCTGCCAACAGCGCTTGACTGCTCTCACTGGCACAGCCTGGAGTCAACTGTTTCAGCACAAAATTTTGAAGGATGTTGGCCTGTTGACCTCTTCATGCATTACAGGTCAGATGGTAGGCTGGAAGAAGTTCAAGGAGCGTGTTTTCAGCAGTGGCATTGAGCCCAGCTTGCGGCAGACAGCCTGGAAGTTTCTGCTGGGCTTCTATTCATATGACAGCACGCTTGCTGAGCGCAGAGCCCAGCTTGCTTCCAAAAGGGCTGAGTATGCGCGCATGAAGTCCCAGTGGCGCACTCTCAACGATGAACAAGCAAGCAGGTGAGCTGCAAATCCTGCTGCCTGGTCAAGCACATGCACTCAAGAGAATTGCTGTTTGAGTATGCGGGAGAATTGCTGTTTGAGCATGCGTGAGAATTGCTGTTTGAGTATAAATGTCTGAGCATGTCTGAGCATGAGTGAAGATTGCTCCTTGAGCAGCCTCGTCAGATCTCCTAGCGTCAACTTTACAAGATTCAGTGGCTTGATACAATGCGATCCAATCGAACAGAAGAAGCACAGCAATGCAGCACAGACATTCATGTGCTAATGTTGAGAGCATGATGAGGTCATCATGGGTGTAAGAACTGCAAAGGGGCCTGACAGTGTTTCCAAGCCTGCCATGCGTAAACTCTGGAACATGCGTCATGAATCCTGTATGTTGCGTCAACAAGAGACAGTGTGTCTGGAATGCAAGAGGCAATCATGTCATGTTACATCACGTCAAACACACAGGCTTGACAGAAGTCCAATGCTGCATATACACCATCCAAAGCAGCATGTATGCGTGACCTGCAGAAATGCCAAATGGCGGGAAAGGAGAAGTAGGGTGGACAAGGACGTGCACCGGACAGACAGGCAGCAGCCCTTCTTCAGTGAACCACGCAGTCATAACACCAAGCAGCTGCGCAATATCCTGCTGACTTATGTTCAGTACAACCATGACTTGGGCTACTGTCAGGTTGGCATCATCTTTCTGCTACATGTCATCCGTCTGCATGCATATATCGCCGTCACTTCATCAACATGCACTGCAACACCTGCTGTTCATACAAAAGCTCGATCCTATGTTTGTGTGTTCGGTTATCAGCTACTGTGTGCTAATTTATTGTGATACATGGCATTGACAGCAAGTGCCTCAGGACAATAGAACTTGCTGTAGAAACGGCCTACTTGATGCTGACCTTCTGCATGCCCTGCAAAACAGTCTAGATTAGGTACACCCCAAGACTGAGCAGCCCACAACTGCAAACTACAGATCTTGTCAAATGCAAAGTGTGCTAGTGTGTTCATCCTGGTGAACAAAAGTGAATCCCATATGCTAGGGTGAGCAGCATGGCGTATGGTAACAATGACACATGCAGAGCATTATTCAGCAAGCAATCTTTGACATTCTGTCATGACACCGCAGGGCATGTCTGATCTAGCATCACCCATTCTATACATCATGCGAGATGAGTCGGAGGCTTTCTGGTGCTTCACAGCCCTCATGCAAAGACTGGAAGGCAACTTTCAGCAGGACAGCATGTAAGGCCCTTTGGAGTGATAAGCAGACTTGCTCACTTGGCACAGTTGGGAGAAGATGCAAGCTCATCTATGGTTTCTGTGCTGTGCTGTGCTGTGCTGTGCTGTGCTGTGCTGTGCTGTGCTGTGCAAGCTGCTGCATTTGGCCATTTTATCAAGACAGCGTCACATGCCCAGCTGCAGCAGGTGCCCAGTCTACACATATGACAGGATGGAGAGAGCCTGTGCTGTATCAGATGATGGTGCCCGGCGCTGCGTCTTGCACAGCTTTCTGATGGCAGCAAGTCAGTCTTGGCGTTCACAATGCAGCCTGTCAATGCACTGTTTTCATGGCACAGGACCATGCTTGGTCAGCTGCGAGTACTTAGGGCACTTGAACAGTGACCAGAAAATGAGTGTGTGAGTGAGACGTGTACAAGGGGTACAGGTATCTCAAGCTTGGACCTGTTCCTTGCGGTACAAGAGGCACAGTCATTTCCAATTGGATTGCTGATTGTTTTGTTATCCTGCTGCAGGGCCATGCATGGTCAGCTGCTGGCATTGAGGAAGCTGGTACAGCTGCTGGATCCACCCATGCATGCCTTCATGGAAGCCAAGTCCTGCCTCAACTATTTCTTCTGCTACAGATGGCTCCTCATTCATTTCAAGCGTGAATTTGCATATGATGAGGTAAGTGTGCTGTGTCAGGCTCGTCATGTCCTTAGATATTGTGTCATGTCATGTCATGTCATGTCATGTCATGTCATGTCATGTCATGTCATGTCATGTCATGTCATGTCATGTCACCACCATCTTGATCACAGTCAAGCATCAGTGTCATTTGACACCTGCATTGATTCTTGCAGGTCCTGCTGCAACAAAAGAAGAATTGCCCAATTATTGACGCTGTGTATGTAGAGGTGTCGTCACTGTGTGCAATGACTGCCTGCACAAGGCAGCTGCAGCATGCCACATGTGCATGCACTGTTTCTTAAAATCTGCCTGGCAATGCTGAGGCACCAATCTGCAGGTGCTGCGCTTTTGGGAGGCTCTGTGGTCGAACCCTCACCATGAGCATTTTCATCTGTTTGTTTGTGTGGCTGTTTTGGAGCATCACAGGAGGGCCATCATGAACAGCTGCCAAGATTTTGATGATCTGCTCAAGTTCTGTGTGGATCTTAGTGGTCGCATCCCTATGACATCAGTTCTGCAGGATGCCGATGCACTTTGTAAATGGGCAGGGGATGCTGGTCTTGATTGTGTGGCTGAGTTGACTCCTGTTCAGACAAAGTGAGCCAGGTTGTGAGTACCACACACGGTCCTGTTTGGTCTGGCTTAAGGCTAAGAGGGTGCATGTATGTACAGTAATCTGCCATGTACTATGTTACCAATGTATGTCTCAAGCAATGTGTATGTGTGATGTACATTAAAGAGTGCATTCAGATGGTGCCCCCCACAGACCCCTTCGACAAATTTGCTTCTTGCTTAGTTGTGGTTGAGCAAAATGGTGTTAACGTGTCATACTGATTGTTATCTCACACAAGCTGCAAGTTTGCAAAAGCCAGCGTTTCAAGTTGATGCTACAGATGTGCAGTCGTAGGCCTATCGGTCCTTCTATTTCGCTCATTTGTTCGTCCATCCTTCAGCTATACAGCTGCCGTCAAAAGTCTGCTTACAGTAATGGCACTGCTTCAGCAGAAACCTTAGAGTGAATGCTGTGCGCAATGCAAATGGCGGTGAGGCCAGCCAGGGTCAGCAGACGAGCCTGCGCACTTGCTGCTGTGACCGTTGCCGTTGAAAACGCTTGTGCCGCAAGCTGCAAGGCTTTGGCTAAAGCAGGTGAGTGAGGCAAGAAAGCTGGTGACAGCCAACAGTCAGGTTCGAGGCTGCCCAGCAGGCAAGATTCATAGGAAGCAATACCCTGTGAAGGTCAAACCTTCTGGCAAAACATGCCAGCTGTCTTGCCTAGTATCTACTTTTCTCAGCA
>JAABUO010010492.1_pt1 | contig 10251 bp, 12 predicted proteins | sample 5559291 | NCBI WGS metagenome assembly JAABUO01 (sample SAMN10711878, study PRJNA513372) | rock metagenome | isolation source: Antarctica rocks | place: Antarctica: Victoria Land, Finger Mt sud
CGCGGGGGCGCGTTGAGGCCAGCACTAGCACGCCGCCTGCATGGGCCACACCCCCTTCCCCATCGGCCACCGCCCTGGTCCCAGACCCGGGGCCGGCCTCTGCCCCGACACTGTTCCCGGTGTCCTTAAGCGGCAGCGGCGCCTGCTCGCTGCCCGCAGCTCCTGCCTCTGGCGGCAGCCGCCGCAGCGCCTGCAGCAGCACGCAGCGCGTGCCGGGTGGGAGAAAGCCTGAGTCAGACCCTAGCCCTGCAGCCGCCAGCGCACCTGCGTCCGCGAGGTACTCCGCCGCAGCCTCGCCCTCAAGCATGCGCCGCAGCGGACGCGACCGTCCAGCCGCCGCATAGGCAGCCTGGCCGCGACGAGCCCACAAGCGTCAGGTGAAGGGCTAGTGTTGGCATCTGTTCGGCGCTCGCTGAGGGTGCCTGCATGTGACTCCGATAGGGATGGCAGCAATATGCTGCTTGGGAGCCTGATGCAGGACGAAGCACTATTGAGTGTTGCTCTCCTTTCTGTACGTAGCATGCAGCCTGTGCACCAAGCGGTGCTGCGATGGGCCCGTTCTGGCCACCAGGCCCAAGAGCGGGACGCCACCTGGCCCAGCGCTGCAAGCGCGGCTGGTCCGTCTGCGGCGCCGGCTGCGGCCGCGCCGGCGCCGCCGCGCGCGAGCCAGGCGCGGCCGCCGCGCAGTAGCAGCAGCGCGCCGGCGTTTGTGTTGCGCAGCAGCGCGTATGAGGTCCACGCCAGCTCCTGCTCCCGCCGCAGCCGACTCTTGAACCAGTAGGGCAGTCATACATGCACCTGCTCCTCACACTATGCGCGGCGAGCGTGACGACCATGGCGGCGTTTTGAAACTTTGGCGAGATGCGCCTTGCCAGCGCAGTGGCGCACGTAGGCAAAGAAATGCTCAGGAGGCGACCATGGGTTTGGAGGTGCAGCGCCTCAGTCTTGTGCAGCAAAGCATTTCCAATGGGTCCGATCTTGCACCTGCTTGGCAGCCAGAGTCAGCTCGGGCGCAGTGGCGAAGAGCTGCGCGGCTGGTGCGTCCCCAGCGGCGGTGCCGCGCCCGGGCGCGCCCCCGCGCAGGCGCGCCTCCAGCGCGGGCGTCGCGCACGCCACCGCGGCCAGCAGCGCGCCCAGCGCCTCCGCGCGCGCCTGCGCCCCGGCAAGGCCTGCCCTGAGCGCGGCTCGACGGACGCAGCTTGCAAGGGGTGGGCCTGCGATAAGGACTCCGACAACCAGGGGCAGGAGTTGCAGGGCAGGAGTCGCCCGCAGTAGTCGCCTGTGCACCTTCGCAGCTAGCAGGGCGCCTGCGTGCGGCACTCTTCCGCGCACCTGTGCAGCGGAGGGCGCGCCGGCGCCGAGCACATGGTTGGCAACCAGCGCAGCGGCGCCGAGCGCGCCCACGGCGCGCGGGATGAGGGCGTCATCAAAGCCCGGGATGCCTAGTGTGAAGCGGAACACCGCTACGTCTGCATCCTCGCCGCCAAAGCCTGCGCAACAGCTACACATCAAGCTTTCAGAGCAAACGCGAGAGCCTGTGCAGACAGCCAAGTGCTGCGGAACAGAAATAGTCATCTTCAGTCAGTGTCAGACTGTGCTCCGGAGCACCTCGCCAAGCGCAGAGTGGCTGGCATCTGTTGTCAACGCGGCGGTGGCGCCTGTGCATGCCTCCGCTTGCTGCCTGGCGCGCATGCGAGCCTGGTGCAGCTGCAGAACACAAGCAGTGTGCAACTGGACACGAGCTCGACCTTTGCAGACACACCATATGCATCTTGTGCTCTTTTTGTCGCCACCTATGCGATGGCTGCCCCCTGCGCGACTGCTGCACGGACTGCACGGCGTCAGACGGTGAAGTGCGCAGTGAAGCTTTCATGGCGAAACGTGGCTGTGCGTTTGGCATTTTGTAGACTGTGTCCCTCTTTGTACTGTAAGAGCCTGAGCTAGACAGCACGATGCTTGAGACAGGCCTGCTGCTCGTTGTTACGGTCGCGCACGGGCGCGGGCGCAGCCTGTAGAAGGCTGTGAAACCACTTTACACAACACAGCACGCCGGGCAGCAGGCGCGCCCTGCGCAGTTCACGAGTGCAGCAAACGCAACACGACTGTAACCAAGCAGCTCGCCTGCTACAAGTTTCTCCTGCTCAGCTCTGCGATGACTGGCTCAAATACGCGGTCGACACCCTGGTTCCAGCGCCGCACCAGCCGTCCCCGCACGTCGGGGCCGAAGAAGGGCTCCGGCTTCTACGCCGCGCGCCACGCGCACACTCAGCTTGAGGTGTCGCGAAGCATATATCAGGGCCGCAGAGCAACTGAGAAGCGGTATGGGCGAACCCATGCGCCCTCCTCGGGCGGCGGCACGATGCCCCACGCGTCGGCGACCTCCGCCGCTGAGCTCATGACGCCCCTCTGCGAGGCCGCACCGCACCTCTGTTACTCGACTATGGACCCTGCGGAGCAACTCTACTACAGCTCAGGCAGCTACAGTATTGTCATACCCGGGTGGATACATACGCCGCGCCGGCGGTGCCTGCACCAAGCAGGAAAGCCCACAGCTTGTTCTGCAAAAGCGTTGCTGCGGTCATGCTCGAGGGCAAGCACCGCGCGGCCCCCAGGGCAGCACAAGGCAACAGTACAAGCTCCAGTCCCCAAGACTTCCGCGCTCCTATGGTGGCTTGGCGCGACCTGAGCTTTAACCCCGCCAGGCTCACCCCACATGTCCATCGGTCATGCCTGCCGCTGGGGCTGCTGGCCCTGCAGTGCGCGCTACCCGCCGGTGTAGGAGAGCGCCAAGCGCACGCAGCTCGGTGGTTGCCCCACAGACCTGCGGCGGGGCACACCACTCCATGCATGCCTGCCATCTCAGGGGACCCCGAGCCTGACGCCCGGCGGCGCCAGAGATGCAACAGCTGCCAATGCTGTCCCCACAAGCGCTGGCCCTGGACCTGGCTTCCAGCATTGACAGCTCGCTGAACAGTGCTTCAGCGGCATATGCCGCGCGGACGTTGCTGCCGACAGGGGTGGCGCTGCGGTGCGGCCCGTCCCTGGCCGCCGCTGCTGACGCGCTGCACCCGGGCCCCACTGACCTAAGTGGCTGATAGCAGAGCTCGGCCATGCAGGCAGTTACCCGTGCTGACGCAAAAGTAGATCGTGTTGCACCTCTGTGGCCTTGCTGTCAGTCAATTCAACTATATGCGCATTTATGCATGTCCAGTAGCTAGGCCGCAGAGCCAACACTCGCTCGGGAGGTCTGTGGGGCGCGTTGACGGGTGGCTCAGCTTTGCAGCAGCGCTCGCCCACGGATGTTGCCCCCTGCTACACAGCAGAGGCACACGGCGCCAACCGTGCTGCACCTGTGCGTGCAGGGCGGCGCTGAGGGTGACTGACGGCCTGGTCGTGACATCTGAGTGTCTGCTCAGCGCGGGGCCGCTCGCGGTCAAGCTGCACCCGGTCGCAGACGTCGCCGAAGGCCGAGTCATGGCCGGCACGGCTGCCCCCGGCTGGCTGCCTGCAGACCTCCTGCCGCTCGGTGCACACCGGAGGTTCATGCCCCCGGACGGTCTGGCCGCAGCGGAAGGGGCGCTGTGCGTGCCGCTGCCTGGCGCGGCCGCGCCACCGCCGGGTGCGCTGCTGCTGCGCGTGGGCGGCGCCGCCTCCGCGCCTGGCTCCGTTGAAGGGTGAGTGTCCCGCCTGTATGGTGCTTGAATCATGGATCTTGCTGGAGCGGCCCCAATGCGCTGCGGCGGTGCGGTTGCATTTCTATCGTGCCAAGCTCCGCCTAACGTCGCAGAGGCTGGCTGCCTAACCAGGCCTGCGAGGTGTGTGGCGGGCCCGCTTGCTCAGAGAGGCGCAGGGGCGCTCTGCTGCTGGATACCGTGCGCCGGCATGCAAAGTACCCAGGAGTCGTGGCAGAATGTAAGCAGCGGCGTCGAGACACAAACGTCACACCCCGATCCAGACCCCAATTGCCAGACCATATGCTGGCAGGACGTGCGTGTGCCATAGGCTGAGCACCAGCGGGCGCCGCCAGGGCGGCGACGCTGGCGGCGCTGCAGGCGCTGGCGGCCGAGCTGGCGCCCGCGCTGGCACGCACGCGCCTCGTGCGCGACATGGCCACGCTCTTGCTGCCGCTGTACGCCCGGCCCGGCAGCTGGGCGCGCGGCGCCGAGGCCTCGGACCCTGCGCGCGCGCGCGCGCGCGAGGCGCTGCAGGCTGGGGCAGCGCCGAGCGCGGCTGCACGCAGCCGCGAGCTTACGACGGCGGGCGTGGGCGGTCCAGGGGCAATACCAGGTCACAGGACCGCAATGCTGAGGGTGAGGGGCGGGGCTGGCGACACCCCGAGCTGGACCGAGGCCGCGGGCGACGCGCCGGCCGCACTTGCGAGCCTGGCCGCAGCCGACACGGCGCCCACCGCGGGTGACAGCGCCACTGCGGGCGGCGCAGTGAGCGCCGCAGCGCCGCCGGCCCGCGGATGCGGCAAGGCGCGCCAGCCGCGACCTGCGCACTGCTTCATGGGATGGGGCGCTTGCTCTCGCTGTGGACTGGGTGTGCAGCACCTGTGCTTGGTGCGCCGGACCCTACTGCGGCGCTGCAAGGGCTGGCAGCTGCGGCGCGCTGTGCAGTGCGCATTCGAGTGAGTGCTGCGAGTGCTGCGAGAAGTTGCCCTAGGTAGCGACACACCGTGCAGGCTCCCGCTGTGGCTGACCGCGCCTGCGGTGGTGCCCGCGCCGCAGCCTGGCGCTGGCGGCCGCGGCGCGCGCGTCAAGCCCGGCGGCGCGTTGGGGCCGCAGGCGGACGCGCAGCGCATGCACGCGCTCTGGCTGACCTTCCGCGGCAGCGCGCTGGAGGCAGACTTTGCTGCGTGGCACTCTGCGAGCAATTGCTGGGCGCGCGCCTGGCAGCCAAGGACCTGCCTCCCGCCGTGGCGTGGCAGAGCCTACAAATAGGGGCCCTTTCGCCTGCTCTGACGGCTGCGTCAGCTGTTGGCGCCGGCCGTCTGCGCTGATCAAACTATCTGAGCTGGCTCCAAGCTGCAAACTGGGCGCATGTTCAGGCCCGTGGAAGTCCTGGTTCAGGATACGCTAGGGATTAGGTAAAGCCCCTCACCTTACCCTAAAATGTTCGCGCGCGCGGGGCAGATGGACCGGCTCGGCTCGAGCGTGGCGTGCGCGGTGGCGGCGGCCCAGGCGCTCCGTGCCGGCGGCGGCACGGTGCACGCGGGCATCAGCGCGGCGGCCGTCTGCGCCGCGCTGGTTATGCTGGGCGTGTCCGCGCTGCCGCCCGCATCCAGGTGCGCGCCCTGTCGGCTGGGCGCACGCGCTCCCGCTCCAAGCTCTGGCGTCCTGCCTGGGGACCGCACAGGCAGGGTGGGGCTCGCCCGGGCGGCGCGCGGTGAGCGGGGCCCCGCATACAGCCTCGGACCCGCCGACGGTGGGCGGGCATGCGCATGGCGTGCCCTGCTGGGCCAGGACGCTCTGGCGGAGACGTGGAGCCCGCTGTGCAGCCACCCGTCATCTCAGCCTTGGGTGGAGGCAGCGCGCCGGGTCATGGGCGCATCGGCACCGCCGAGGCCCCCGCCCAGACGCGCGAGCGCCCACTCTCCCACCTGGCGTTGGAGGCTGGAAGCTAACAGATGGGCGCAGTAGAGTTGGTGGCTCCAGGGCTATAAGCGCGCCAGCGGCCTTCGTGTTGCGCAGGTTGGTGCGCTGGCGCGAGGCTGCTGCGACCGCAGCGACGCTGGCGTGGTGTGCGGCCGGGCTCGCGGCGGCGCGGCGGCTGCCGCCCGGCGCCCTCGCGGCCGCGCGCGCGCCCAGCGCCATAGTGTGGCTGCAGCGCGGCGCGCTCGTGGACGTGCTGGTCATTTCCGCCGTGGCGTGCCAGGCGCGCCTGACCTTGCAGAGATGACCTGTGAGTTGAAGAGCATCCCCGTCTGCTCCCTCCAAAGGCTGTGGCACCGCCTGCGCACCTCACACACCAAACCTGATCTCTAACCCTAGCCCTATGCCATGCACAGGTGCGCTTCTCAGTGCTGGCGCCTGCCGCGGCCGCACGGTGGGCGCTGGCGGCCGCGGCAGCACTTTCTGTCTGCCGTGCATCCGCGCCAGAGCTGGCCGTGGCGGCCTGCGGCGCCGCGGTGCTGGGCATGCAGGCGGCGGCCGTCTCTGCCACGCTCGTGCTCGGGTGGGCACTCGAGCGGCGCTCGCGGCGCGCCTGGCTCGCGCGCCGCCTATAATGCTGATGCAGCGCAGCTCCCGATGTGCAGCTGCTGTGTTGGGCGCAGCGCTGGTGTACGCGGCCCGCGCGCCCCCGTGCACGGCAGGCCCAGCGCTGCTATGAGACCCGGCAGCTGGGCGGCCTCCGGGCGCTGGCCTGCTCAGGTTACATGCTAGCTGCAGCACGCGTTACGCAGCCTTGGCAAACCAAGACCCAGCGATGCTGGGGGTGGTGCTGTGATACGACTCCAGACTGTGTTCCTTTGCCTGGGTCGTGTCAAGTGCACTGCAACCAGGCGACATGCAAGTATATATGCCTGACAAGTTTGGTGCGGTTGGCTTGAGTCCCCGTGGTGGGCTTGCCACTTTTTCTGCATTGCACTGCCGGCTCCTTTGCTGGGGTGCAGTGCACGTCCCCTTGCATGCCGCTCGCTCCTGCAGGTGCTGCTGGGCGTGCGCGTCGGGAACCTGAAAAGCGGCAGCTGCTGTCAGGGTGTCAGGGCGGGCGCTCGCGCCACATGGGCAGCACTGCAGGGTGCTCCAGCTTCCCTCCCGCGAGGGGAAGAGCGGGGCGTTGGGCATCTCTTCCCCTGAAGACCTGCGCCTGCAGAGCGTTTGCTACCTGAGAGGTGCTGTCGGGACCCCTGTCGAACAGACGGGATGGGCTCCTTCGTCGGCTGTGCAGCGTCGTCAAGGAGGTGTGCTCCTAGCATGGCGCGTCGGCGCAGGCTGCTGCGGTGCTCGGGCTGCCCTGCAGAGGCGCCCTGCTTTGGTCAGGGGCACTTGGTCGGGGGAAGAGGCACCTGCCTCTTCCCCTGTAGGCGTTCGTGCTTTGGCCGCAGCTGCCATATGACGCGCCACTGTCGGGCGCTGCCCAGAGGCTGGCATTGCTACTTGGGTGCCAGCTGGTAAAAGAGCCTCATGCATCTGTGTTTGCTTCCTTAGCTTGCTGCTGCGTGCCTTTCAACAGGAAGCTCTGCCGGTCTCCGCAGACTGCCAGGCCTCTGTGCGGGCTGATGCTGTGTGGAGACCGGCGCTGCATGGACCGACTGGAGGCAGCTGTATCACTGTAGGACAATGCATGTGCCAGGTGTATTGCTGGATGCGGTGCGCGTAGGTGTGCATGGTGGGCTGTGAGCAGCCCTATTTGGCTGGTTGCTGTTACAGCCAACCCGTGTCATGGGAAGCATGCCAGGCGCTTTAATATGACGGAAGTGCGTGCACACTCGAGCGCTAAAGCTGTGTACCAGCTTCCATGGCGAGCTGCTCCTCTATGGTTCAGGAATGGAGGTGCAGGAAGCCACAGGCACCTTACCCGCTGTAGACCGCTTTGGCGACGTCACAGACGGCCGCACGCGCCTGCACTGGCACTTGACAGGCACCTACAGCGTCTCAGCCGGGCAGTATAGCCTGTGAGCGCGCTTTTTCTGCTCAGTTTGCTGCTCAGCAGAGTGCATGCGCCAGAAGGAGGAGTGCAGTACTGACATGTGACAGCCAGCAGGACGCTCGTGCTCTTGGACCCTCCCAACAAGTGCTGGAAGGCTGACTTTTTGCTCGACGCTCTGGTTGAGTCAGAGGTGCACGCCTGGTCACTCCGTTTGGGCGCCATCTGCTTGCCACCGCGTTTGCCTTGGAGATGATTGCCTCCGTCTGTAGGCGCCCGGACTGACCAGGGGCTCCCGCGCAGTTCGCTGCCAAGTCAGCGGCAGAGTGGCTGGACGAGCTCCGAGGCTTCCAGGCGCGCGATGCGGAGCTGCGGAACTGGGCCGGTGCGCTCGTTGCCTGTCTTAGCTCAACCTCCGTCTTCTGTACGCATCCACAGGAGTGCACGCTGCCGGCCCGGCAGGACGTGGCCTGTGCCTCTACGCGCCTGTCTCCCAGTCACCCGAGAACCGCCGCTTCCGGTGCGCGCCTTTGCCGCACCTGGCCTGGCTGCGCAGCCGTGCAAGCACGTGTGCCTTGCCCAGCACGCCAAACCAAAGCATATGTGTGCTACTACGCTTCACGTGCCTGAGGGCCAGCGTGGCAATATGCAGGCTGCCGCCAAGCGGTGTCCTTGTGGAGGTGGCCGCCGAGTCTATGGCAGACCTTGTCAAAGGTCGCACCCGCGCCGGTGTTCTCTGGTACTAGCAAGGCTGCGTGTAGCGACTCGTCCACCATGTCCTGACTGGTGGTGTAGACTGCCTGCGGCGCTCAAAACACCCGGCGCAACACGTTCGCAGCTGTCCTGAGCGGAGGCACCACACGTCCTGGCACCCTGGCCCAGTGGGTCTGCTGTGCGGTCTGCCCGTCCGCCGACGGGCACAAGCGTGCGCGCCGCACTGCCGCAGGGTTCGTCGACGAGCTCATGGACGACTACAAAGCCAGGCCAAGCCAGGCAGACGCCGCTCGCGCAGCACAGCGCTTGGAGCAGGCTGAGGCGGAGGTGCAACCCCGCTTCCCACTGTCGGACACCCTGCAGCCGCGCAGCACTGCACATACCTGAATGCGTATCATGCCCTGCCTTTCACCACGTTTCCATAGCCAGGACACATGCATGGAGTCGGATGCATGCCTCCGGGGGTTTGCATGTTCAGGCCGCTCTTGCAGCATGCTGCAGCAGCGTGCATGTGGCTTTTGTCGCGGGCATGCAGCACTGCTGTGTGGGCGCCCAGTACTGTTGCAGGGCTTCACAAGAGTGTGCCACCAAGTGCGTGCTGGCATGCCGCAGACCACTGCCCTGAAGCAGCAGCTGGCGGTGCTCATCAAGAAGCAGCGGAGCGGCGGCAGCGGCAGTCTCAACCTGCAGAGTGCGCGTCGCCCCACACTCGAGCCACTGTCTGCTCCCCGCGTGTCAAGAGCAGTAGCTCGTGCACTTGCGGGGGCTCCCTATTGACGCGCATGCGCGGCAGGCAGATGCGCCAGTGCTGCGGGCACATGCACCTCAGCCTCGGGCGAGCTGCCTCCGCAAGAAATCCTGGGGGTGTTGGCGGATGTGCATGGGTATGCAGGCAAGTGCATCAGCGCTAACAGCTGTAAGGCTTGCGCGCAGACCTCGACTCTGGCGAGCTGAAGCGCCTGCGCAAGAAGCATGCCAGCGGCGCCCAGGCCTCTGCCTTCCCGGCCAGCCAGGGCCAGCCTGGAGCCCTACCAGCCTCACAGCCCCTATCGCCCTCGCAGACGCAGCAGGGCCCCCAGGTCAGCGCGTTTGCTGCCGGCGCGCTGGGCAGAAGGGGCTCGGGGGGTCCCAGCGGGTCCCCCCACGCACAAGCCGGCAGAGGCGCAGGCGGGGCAGGAGCGGGAAACGCCACGGCTTTGGATGACCAGGCGCCAAACAACCCTGGGGCAGGCACAGTGTCGGGCGATGAACGCTTGCCACTGCAATTTGGCGCGCGGGTTGTGCAGCGCCGCGGTAGGGGGCCGCGCGGGCGGCTTGGCGCGCGGCGGGGTCTCTAGGGGCACCTGCATGCGCTGAGGCTGCCGTGCGGCCCAGTCCCAGGCTCAGGCCCCAGCATGCGCATTGCCTGCTCGTGGAGGTGCCCACAGATGCCCACTGCGCACCAGCATGCCTAGCTGCCTGCGCTGCGAGCATGGCACTGCACAATGCACCACCTGTGTGATGGCCACGAGACTCGGACCGCATGTTTTGGTGAGAGAGCAAGCAACCAAGCGCGCTTAACCTGGCAACCAGCATACATGATGTGTGCCTTGTGGAAGTGGCAGTGGGTCTCTGCATTCAGCACAGGTCTGATAGGGGGGGCTGGCTGAGCTTTGCCACCACTTGAGGTGTTATGTCTTCATGACAGAGCAGCACTTTAATGGCTGGAGGGTCTGCAAGTCACGCATGTAGTGACAAGAGAAGTGCGTAAATTGTAAGAGAGAATTGCGCGTGAAGATGGCCTTGTTAGAGTCACCAAAACTTCGGCGGCCGTTGAATTTGGGCCGGTCGCACATTGTAAATGTGTTTATCACAGGGTACATATATTGGAGCATGAAGCAACACTGCGCCAACTGTTATTTTGAGTGTGACAATAGACACCAGGTGTAGAGCTGAGCTGAGAGA
>JAABUO010010494.1_pt1 | contig 10250 bp, 18 predicted proteins | sample 5559291 | NCBI WGS metagenome assembly JAABUO01 (sample SAMN10711878, study PRJNA513372) | rock metagenome | isolation source: Antarctica rocks | place: Antarctica: Victoria Land, Finger Mt sud
TGCGCACGCGCACACACCTCCGCCCTGCCCTACCCCCTCGGCGCGTCCGCCTCCCAGGCGCACCTCGTCATACCGGTACTTGCGGTTGTAGCGCATCAGGTGCTGCTGCACGAGCAGCTCCTGGATGATGTTGTTGTAGAAGCCCGGCACCGGCTTGCGGAACGCCTCGTAGAACCGGCGCTTCGTGTCCGCCACGGTCGGCGGGTTCCAGGGCGCCGCCGCGCCGCCTGCGTCGGCCGCGCGCCCCCGCTCTGTCCTATTGAGCTTGCGGATCGCGCGCCGCCGAGCACGCCGAGCCGCAGGCGGTACTTTCGCATCCTCACTGCCGCTCATAACGCGAACGCTGCGCTGAACAGACCACACACGTGCGGCGTCACCGCAGCACGGCAGGACCACTTGGTTGCTACCAAGCGCACAGCGGGAGTGCGGCTGTGCAGCAGCAACGGGCCACGTGCACCTGCAGCGCAGCCCCCGCACCTTTGTCGGCCGCTACCCGCAGCGCTGACCTCCTCTGAACGCATCTGGGCTGCCCGCGGCTCGCACGCAGCCTGCACAAGCAGCCGCACGCTCACCCCCGACCGCCTGTACTGCATTGGGGTGCCAATTAAGGCACCCCTTCAGGTCCGCAACACAACCCGCACCTGCTGCCAGCCGGCGCACAGCTGCCGAGCAGCGCACACGCTGGCGCACGGGCTGCGGGGGCAGGCGCCACTCTGCACGCTGTTGCGGGGCCGGCCAGGCACTGCGCAGCCATGTTACACGCACATGCCATCGCCGCTCCCACAAAAAAACAAGTGATGGTGGCTCGGATGTGTGCCCTCGCGAGCTTTGAAGGAGGCGCCACGCAACGTCCCTGGGGTGCAGCCCCACCGTTAAGCCCTGCTGGGTCCTGGCTTCCGAGGAAGTTTTGCTAGATGGAGGAGAAAGCATAGCCCGGCAGCTGATTAAAAAGCCACAGGTCCTTTCTCATATTGCAGCGAGTGCCACTGTCTGAAGCAGGCAGGAGAGCGCATGGGCATGGGGAGCTGGACCGCGTGAGCGCTGTGGGCCACTGCGGCCCTGCTGCGTGAGCATGAAAGACGAGCTGGAGGACGATCATGCAGCTAATGGGACCCGCGGCGAGGACGGCAGCCAGGTGCACGTTGTCTGCTTTTGCAAGGCAATGTGTGCTGCAACAAAGTGCGGCACAGTGAGCCGGCCGTGTGAGGCAGCATGCTTGGCACCACACCACGCAGCATTGCTCCGCCAGGCGTGCCATGCCCCGCCACTGCCTTGGGGGCGGTGCCAGGTGACGGGCCGGTGCGGTGCAGGATCAGTCGGCGCGGCGCACGCGGCTGAAGCAGCAGCCAAAGCGAGCGCTCAGCCCTGGCGTAGGTGCGCCGTAGTGCGTGAGCGGGGAAGCCGCTGGCTGCCTGCCACGCGTGGCGACTCGTGCTTGCACGCTGCGTGGCTGCAGCAGTTGCCACCAGGGCGCTGCAGCGACATGCTGGGCTGCCCCGAGGGCGTTGCACAATGTGAAAATGTGGCGGGGCGGGGCGCTGCAAACAGCTTGTGCGCTTGTAACAAGGCGTGGGTGTGCTGACAGCCTGGTGGCGGTGTTGCAGTAGACGAGAAGCTGCCGGAGCTGCACTACGAGGGCGAGCCCCTGGACCTGTCCAGGTTCCTGCAGGGCGGCGTGGGGCAGGCCGTCCTAGTGCGCCCGCGCTCTGCTTCCCCCCTGGTTCACAGGAAAACGTAGCTCCGGGAACCTGCACTCCCTCCTCTCCTCTGCCCTCGCGTTGCTCAACCAGCCAGGTTCTTGCGCAGCATCCAGACGCAGCATCCAGGCGCGCACCAGCTGTCCGGGAGCACCGCCTCAGCTCTTCTCTTGCTGCGTCCCCAGGTGCACGTGGCCGCGGCGTTCATGAGCGGGCAGAACCCCAAGGTGCGCTAGGCCGGCCTGCACACTCGCGCATGACTGCTCCCGGCCGCCGCCCTGTCGCGCATGGACTGGCCCGTGCTTGTTTGTGACCCTTGTAACCAGCCGCCCTGGCTGGCTTTGGTTATGGCAGTCGCAAGGCATGTCCAGCCGAAGCACTTGTGCGTCTGCGCCTGCTATGTCGACAGCACCAATTGGCAGCACCCGCCCGCTCCCGCCCGCCCCGCCGCGCGCGCGCCGGGTCGCGACGCCCGCCCGCGCGCGCGGCGCGCAGGTGCGCGCGCGGCAGCTGTGGGGCAACATCGTGTACACGCAGGACAGCGACCTGGTCGCCGTGCTCATGCACAACGGCTTCTACAACCACGCGCTGCAGCAGCCGCCGGCGGGCATGGCCGAGGCGCGGCGCCCGCGCGTCCCTGCGCCGACGCTGCCATGCGCTGCGGCGGCCTTGCTGTGTGTCACCTCATGATCCGGCAAGTAATAGTGATGGGAGTTTCCACCTCACATGTGAGCGGAGTCCTGGTGATGCGCGCCAGCCTAGGCTGCTGTGCCCCCCAAGTGCCAGTGCCAGTGCCAGTGTGCCATCCGCAGCATGCGCCACAGCGCCGAGCCTGCAAGGCTGAGCACAGGCGCGGCTCGTCCCCAGCGCGCACGGCCCTGCCCGCTATGCTCAAGCCTTGCGGCGCCGACGGTGGGGCCCGCTGCGCATGCGCGCAGGTGCGCGCTGTGGTGCTGCCGCTGCCGCCGCAGGCCGCGTACGCGTCCAGCGCGCGCAACTCCATCCGCTCGCGCGCGTGGGGCACTGCCGTGGAGGGCTTCTCCTACCGGGTGCGGGGGGGCGCGACCCTGCGGCGCAGCCGCGGCCCTGCCCGCGCTGCCCGCGCTGCCGGGCGCAAGCCCTGAGACAGCGACGTGCAGGTCTTCTGTTGTTGACAAAGGTATAGATGTGGGAATGCCCAGCTCTTGCATTGACAGAGGAGTGCACACCCACCTGCCGCATGGCCTGCGATCTGCTGGATCTTTTTCGTGCGGGTGGGTAGTCAGCGGCGGCAGCTTCTGCATATGCCGGCAGAGGCTGGAGCGCGCCAATGAAGCGCATGTGCATCGCCATGGCTGAGAGCGTCCCCCCGTGCTGTGCCCCCCTGCTGTGCTCGAGCGGACTCACATGCAGCGCCCGCGCAGGTGGAGCGCTGCTACCTGGTCAGCAAGAGCGGCGCGGTGAGCCCGCTGGAGCCCGGCCCGGACGGCGCGGCGACGGTGGTGCCGACGTTCACGCCCGCGCAGTTTGAGCGCACGCTCAACACGCGCGCCGCCACGTCCTCCGTGGAGCGCCGCCAGCGCACCATGAACGTGCGCCGGCGCCGCCGCGGCGATGTTGGCACTGCGGCCTTGCCTGCTGCAGGAGGGCGGCGGCGGCCTTGGCTGCATGCGCGCTGACGAAAGGCCGCAACCTTTGCCAGTGTGGTTGCGACGCAAGCGATGGGGCTGCGCGGCCGGCGTGCCTTGACTCTGCCTGCGCCTGCGCCGCTGCGGCCGCTGAGCCGCTGCGGCCGCGTGGCTGAACGGCGCACGGGCGCGCTTCGCGCAGGAGGTGACCGTGCAGTACAACCTGTGCAACGAGCCGCGCATCAAGTACAGCATGGCGGCCGTCGCCGACCGGGGGCTCAAGCCCAGCCAGTGGACGAGCGCGCGGCTGCGCGGCGAGGTCATGGTGCTGGAGACGCACCGCGCGCGCTACGAGCTCTCGCGCAACGCGCCGCCGCCGGATGCGCCCGCCGAGGCGCTGCACGTGCGCCCCTCCCAGGCTCTGGCCGTTGCCGCGCGTTGGCAGAGGCGTGGAGGTGGGCGCTACGGTCACTGCCGCGCGCGGTCGGAGACGCACCGGTGGGGCCAGGGCCGCTGAGCGCTGCCGCCGCGCGCAGGCGGAGACGTACCGATGGGCGCGCTGCCGGGAGGCGGCGCCGCTGCCGCGCCTGCGCCGCGTGGGCCTGCCGCTGCCAGAGGCGCTGCTGGACGTGCTGGCGCCCGCGCTGGCGTGGGAGGACCTGCAGGCGCGCCCGCGCGCCTGGCTGCGATGTACAATACTGAGTGGTGTGGAGCTGGGTGTGCCGGCGCGCGCGCCGACGTGGGCGGCGCTGCAGGCGCGCCCGCATGGCCGGCAGCGCGGCGCGGCGCTGCTGGGCAGCCGGCTCGCGCGCCTGGACGGGCGGCCTGACCTGCGCACTCCCTGTCTGCCTCCGCTCTTGCTACTGGCTGCGGTGTCGGACAGCACGGTTCGAGGGGGTGCTTGTGCACTGCAGGCGCACAGCAGCGTTTGTCATGATGATGTCCGCATGGAGAGCGTGTGCGCTGCATGAGGGTCACGGGCCGCGCGCGCAGTGGAGCCAGCTGGGCGTGTTTGTGCGCGGCGAGCTATTCCCGGTCGTGCGCGTGCACTTTGCCAGGCGCCAGCCGCCGCTCGGCGAGGCCGCGCCCGCCGACGCGGGCCCCACCGCCATGGAGAGCTGAGCCGGTGATTTTGCTTCTATGTTTGCTCGTTCACGGGCGCCAGAGGTGGGGTGGGGCGGCCAGCCTGTCCCTGACGCGCTGTTGCATGTATGGCCCGTCCCCGGACCCCCAGCAGCCGCGCGCCACGGCCGGCGCGCCTGCATGCGTGCGCACTGTCCGTTGTTGGTTTTCCAGCCAGCGGACCCTCTCAGCATTCGACGCGCGAGCTTCGTGCGCCTCGGGTATCCGCTCGCTGGCGGCGCGTGTCTCCTGGCGCCTGCATGGCCTGTCTGTCGTGCGCTGCCCGGCAATGCCCCTGCTGCTTGGCTGCTTGCCCTGCATCCTGGCACCTGCGCTGGGTGGCTCCTGCAGCCAGCCGGCACGTCGGCCTTGGTTTGGCATGTGCCTGGCTGGCTGGTTGGGCTCATCCCATCCAGTGAGTGAGAGGGCATGCAAGCACATGACGGAGCGGGCGGTGCACGGCCTGCCTGGCTGCTCGCTGCACTGCCATGCAGGGCTCGCTGGCTGGTAGCGCAGGGGTGGCCCAATGGCGCGCTGCTGCCAGCGCGCTGCTGAGTGTCAGAGGCGCGCTATGAAGGGCGCAGAGATGGCGTTCCTGGGCATGTGTTCGCTGCGCAGCTCGTGCCGGGCATGTGGCGACCAGTGCTTTCTACAAAGCAGTTTTGAGGTCGCGCTCTGTACGTACTGGTGGTTGGTGCTGTGTAGACGCCCATGCGACGGTACACAGTGTCGACTTCCTGCAGGCTCATTGCCTTGTCAGCCCACCCTTGGCTGCTGGTGCGGCTGTGCGCAGTGCAGGAGCTCCCGACATGCTCATTGTCATCACAGAGAGGCGCAAGCAGAGTCTTCCGCCCTCGAGCATGCCTGTCCAGCGACACCAAGCAGAATAGCAGAATCTTACAGGCTGCAGAGGCTGCAACAAAGAGGAAGGCTCACCAGAACCAGCATGTTGCAACCCGGCGTGAACAGGTGCGCATACTCAAGCGCGGACACAGGCGACAAACCGACACTGAAATAGCAGGTGCTGCTTGTCGGCCAGGCTCCGCACTCACATGTTCATGCAGTAGCGCTGCGCCCCAGGTGATATCACCGTTGCGCACGGCCACTATTGGGAGCTGGTGGCAGCCTGGCCAAGACTTGCTCAATGCATGTGCCTCTGGCTGTAACCCTCTGGATACAGGTTATTTTGTCGATGGTGCTATCACTTTCATTGTTCTGAACTCCTTTCACACATGATCTCAGCAGTGTCAAGGCTGCCGAGCGCTCAGTTAGCTCTCCTGGCTTGGTGACTAGTAGGAGTGGTAGTATGTCTGAACGCGCGTACACAATACGTAAAGCTGCAAAACTAAGTATCAATGGCCGGCCTGTACCCCTTGCTTGGTAAATCAGGCTACTGCTGCTGCTCTCGTGACACAAGAGCACAATAGAGCAGCAGCCGTGGCAGCTTACGAAACAGCAAGCATTCGTGCACGAGCGCTTATCTATTGCTCCTGTCGTGACTGAGTCATGAAAGCGCAGCACAGCGCTACCGCAGCCATGACACTGTTGAGACGACGTGTGGATGTAGCTCAAAACGTAATGCAAATCCTGATGCATAGCTTGAACGCTGTGACATAAGCTTTTGCTGTTACAACGCATGCAGCTTTGCAGCTCATGCAGCTCTTGCAGCAAGAGCTGCTCTTGTAGCTTGCAGCTGGAGGCTGGCTTTCTGTGTGTGTGCGCGCTGATTACAGCATGCGCAGCTACTACTGCATGTGCTGGCCCTGGTCTTTTCTTGGCTCGTTGTTGAGCATGGCGCGTCTGTGCAGGCTGCGCACGACTGAGCAAGCCCGGAAGGATCCAGCCCTGCAACTGCTGAATGCCTGTGCCGCAGGATGGCAGAGCAGCTCAGGGAAGAGAAGGCTGCTGATGGTGGACTTTGCGGGCCTGCTGAAGGCGCAGTCTGGGTTAGCAGCACTGGCTTGGAACAGCGGCTAACCGGGAATGCACCTATAGCATGACGCGCAGTCTCTCATCAACAGTCTTCTGTGCGCTGATCTGCTGTGCCATCGCTGAGGCACAGCCACTTGGCAAGTCGCAGGGCTCGTTTTTTCTGGCGCGCTACTTCGCGCGCCTTGTGTACATGCTGACCTCACTAACTCTTCATGTAGATCAGGATTACGAGTCTGCAGCTATATCTGCATGAGCTGACTAATGAGCTCACAATAAGCGCCAACAAAATTGATAGATGCAGAATTCAGGGCACTGAACATGGTGCGGTTGCAACCAGCAGCTCGCATGCTCTCGATCCCCGAATCCACCGCCACAATCTGTCATGCAGTTGCTTGTTCTGGCCCTGCGTAAACATGGCATGAGGTGCTGCAAACTTTTATTACGCTGTACTAGCTCGCATGTGTTGCACTGACAAGCGTCAAGCGCGCGCAGGCCGCTGGTGATGTCAACACCTTGGACGAGATGCACGCGCTGCTGAGGTGCATGACCAGTACTCACTGCCTTGCTCCCTAAATGTATTGCCACACATTGTCACGCCTGCCGGCTGCCTGCTCTGGCTTTGCGTGCAAAGTGACACCAGGCGTTGCAGTGTGCATGATGCTGTGATAGCTGGCATATGCTGCGTTGACACAGTCTTGGAAGCGCACAGGGCACTCCAAAACTTCTTCAGGATGTACAGGACGCCTGCTGCATGTGCGCTCCCAGCAGCCTCTTGTAGTGACTTTTCTGTTGCTGTGCCCTGATCTGCCATGTTCCCACATGCTCTGACCCTGCACACAGTACGCAGCTCTACAGAGACAATCATGCATGTTTGCATTTGCCATAAGCCATGCTAATGGTCGCACAACATGCGCAGAACACCGAGGAGCGCCGCACGACAACGATGGCTGCACTGAATCGCCGCCGCAGAGCGAATGGTGCTGGCCGCGGCTCAAGCGCCGCTGATGCTGCAGCCGCCGCGCAGGCTACAGGCAACGTTGCCTGCGCTGCATGTGTATGCTCTGTGCAAATGCTGTCGTACAGGAAGGCGGTAAAGGTGCTGTGCATGCAGAAGCGCTCATCCACCACTTCCGCAGCGGTTGTCGTGGCCGCATTGAATCACTGCGCCCACAACAACCGCTGCGCAAGAGGTGGCATGAGCACTTCTGCAATGCGGCCACGGCTACTGCTATGCAAGAGGTGAACATGGTGTTGCTGCATGTTCATGCCATCTTTTGCGCTTCACAGCTGCACAGCTGCACAGAGTAGCAGATGACTGCAAGCATGCACGCGCGCATGCAGCATCCACGTGCGCTTAACTGACCAGCATGTTGCTTGTGCAGATGACATGCGCAGGCTGCAACGTCGCCAAGCCGCTTGACAACTCCGCCATGCTCCGTAGCAAGCTGTACGACATCTGCGAGATTTGCTCGCGCATGAGCAAGCGGCGGGCTGGACGAGCTGGCCGGCGAGCGCTCCTCGGCGCCGGACATGCGCTGGCTCTGCAAGGTGACGCCCATGGCGGCATGCCTCATGTTGAAGAAAGTCCACAGCACATGCTTGATCTGCCGCAATGGCCAGAGGGCCGCCCTGGAAGCGGCAGCCTGGGAGCGGATGGACTCTGCGCGCCAGGGCGCGTGCTATCCAGGGAGTAGCAAAAGCTGCTCACGTGAAGCGCCTGATGGGCTGCTCTATTCGCATGGTGATCAGGCTTGCTGATGTATGATCTCATGACCTGGAGTAATTGGAAGCACGTTGATATATACCACAGCATCAAATGCACTGCCCGTGACAAGGGCACCTGAGGCTCAGAAGGCCTGCTTTGGGCTTGGTAACATCCAGCACCCCGTATCTAATTGGGTTGGATGGTGCCGAGTGTTGCCCAGCCCGAAGCAGGCCCCATGAGTTTTGGGGTCGATCAAATTGAAGGCAGTGTATGGATGGATGGTGTGGTCGATGTGAAATGTCCCTCCAGTCAGGAGATCGTACATGAGGGGGGCATCGGGCGCATTGGCTCGTTCACCATGCTAGTAGGTGCAGTCCATGAGGGTCTTCACGTGAGCGGCATTTTTGCTACCCCCTGGTCACCTTCCAGGCATTCCAGAACACAAGGTCATACATCAGATCATACATTCCAGCCCATGCGGGCACGGCAGAAATTTGGAAGGGGGGCACTGCTGACAACGTGCGCAGCTTTAAGACCATCACCGACCCTGTCGCTATTGAAGCAGAAGTGCAGGTGAGACCTTTATGAAGACGCGTGTCGCCAGGCGCCCGTTCTGGGCCTCTTCTCGTGCGTGCTATGCGGCGCATGCAAGTTTTGCGGCGCTGCCGAGGAGCGTGGTGGGCCGGGGGAGTGCCGGTAGGCTGCTTAGGCACCGGCGCCTGCTGCAGCTCCATGCTGACGCGCAAGTATGCGAGCTCAGGACCTGCAGCGTGCTGTGGTTTGCTGCGCCAGGCGCGCACCCACAGCTTTGCAGTGAGCGTCGTGCCGCGCAATGGGGGTCAGCATGGAGCTGCAGCAGCCCCCGGATCCCTAAGCAGCCTAGAGGCACTCCCCCGGTGCACCACGCTGCTCCGCAGCGCTGCACACCTTGCATGCGCCGCCCATGCATGTGCACAGCCCCAGAACGGGCACCTTGCACGTGCGCATCTTGGTGCTCGCGGCCTGCGGCTCTGCCTCAATGGCCGCAGGGTCCGTGATGGTCTTAAAGCTCCTGATGTTGTCAGCTGTGCCCCGCTAGTAGTAGGGACAACTCCCGTTCCCATGTGGGCTGGGTGGGCAGGGGATCCAGGCACTTTTTTTTCCTTTTTTTGCCATATGTGCATCTTTGCGTACGGGCACACAGGCGCGCGTGCGGCCCGGGCGGGCCGCTGCCCAGCTTGTAGATGAGCATGCACGAGCAGGCCGACTGCGCGAACGCTCGCCATGGCACGAGCGTGTGCGCGCCCCAAGCATAGGCCTGCGCCAGCCAGCAGCGCGCCAGCACACGGAACACAGTGCAGCATCCATGGGAAGTGCATCTCTGCGCACTGGCAGTGCCTCTCGCAGCGTGCGGCCCAGAGCCAGTGTTGCATGGCCACCGCAAACGGACGGCCATGGGATGCACGTGAGCAGTGTCCTGCGAGCCCTGCCTAAAGTGCGCATGCGATTTTGTGACTGTGGAAGCTGTGATCTGTAGAAGCCACCCAGGCATTGGGGTAGTGCTTGAAGCATGCTGCACCGTTTCAGCAAAAGCCTTGCGTGCCTGCTGACGGGAAACGGTTACATCTGACTCTTCAAGGAGAAACATGCGCATGGTGCCTGTGTAAAAGCATGTCAGTACACCATTGCGCACTATGCATTGCACCCCGTCCTCCTGCTACGCCCTGCGGAGCCAACGCTACAGGTAGAGCGCGCCACCGCCCCAAGTCACTGCAGCGCGCTACTCAGGGCAGCGCGGGGCCGCGCAATAGGTGATGCAGCCAACCCGCATATTCATGCAGCCGCCGAGACTGCCCAGGGCACCCAGCCTCCTATGCCTGATCTGCATCATTGCCACCTAATCAGCCTGCCGCTGGCCGCTGTCGTCGTGCGCCTCGGCCACGTCGCTCAGCGCGCCGTTCAGGGCGGCGCCGCGCGCCCCGGCGCCGTTCGGGCTGAACGCGCCGTTAGCCGCCGCGGCGCTCGGGCCCGCGCTGCCGTTGCTGGCGGCGGCGGGCGCGCCGGGGCGCTGGCCGCGCGCGCTGGCCAGCCGCGCGGGCAGGCGCGTGGGCCGCCCGAGCAGGCCGACCGTGTCGCCGAGCAGGTCGTCCACCAGGCCGCGCGTGGACTGCCGCCGCAGCAGCCGCATGAGCGCCTGCGCGCGCGCAC
>JAABUO010010495.1_pt1 | contig 10250 bp, 7 predicted proteins | sample 5559291 | NCBI WGS metagenome assembly JAABUO01 (sample SAMN10711878, study PRJNA513372) | rock metagenome | isolation source: Antarctica rocks | place: Antarctica: Victoria Land, Finger Mt sud
GGCCATGATCGACGATGGCAAGCTGGACCTGCTGCAGGAGATGTACCACACGTGGCCGTTCTTCTCCGTGACCCTCGACATGGTGGAGATGGTGGGTCCCTAAACTGTCCTTGACCCTAACCCTAGCTTAAATTCCCCCCCCTTGCCTCGCCTGCCTGGCGGCCGCTGCGCAGCCCGCCCACGCCGTCCCGCCCATGCCGGCCCGCCCACTCATAGCACACCTCGCACTGCGGCTGGGTGCGCTGGTCGACATCTCCCAACGACGCGTGGTGCTCATCTGCGTGCCGCGCCCCACGCGCGCGGCCACGGTCGCCTGCTGCACACGCCGCGTGCGGGACGCGAGGAGGCCAGGGCGCCATGCGGGCAACACTGCACACCCCTGTCAGGGTCGCGCATGCCTACCCCGCGCCCTGTGAAATGTGGGGCGCAGGGGGCGCCCAGCGCGGGGCGCCGGCGGCGCGCAGGTGTTCGCCAAGGCGGACCCGCGCGTGGCGCAGTTCTATGAGACGGGCCTCGTGCCCAAGGCGCTGTGGGGCTTCGGCGGCGAGCTGCGCAAAAAGTTCCAGGCCACCAAGACCGTGCTGCTCAAGGCGCGGCGCGCCAGATTTGCGCACCAGGGTCTTGTGCGCAAGGTTTTGTGCGCATCGTGCCCAGGCACTGTCGCTCCGCGGCGTCTTTGAACCAAGTGTCGACTTTACCAGCCACACGTGGCTGCGTGGGGTTGCATGCCTGCGCCGGGCGGGCGCCAGAGCGCCGTGAGCCGCGCTCATGCTCAGGCGGGACCGAGTGGTGCGCCGCGCGCGCAGGTCATGGGCCACAAGCGGCTGCTGGAGACCAACGCCGACATCATCCTGCAGCAGAAGATTAACCTGCGCGCGCCCTATGTCACGCCGCTCAACGTGCTGCAGGCGCGCGGGCCCGGCGGCCGGGGCGGGCTGCAGCTGGCCGCGTGCGCGGAGCCTGGCACAGAGCCTGGCTGCGGCGCTCCTGCATGCATGCGGCTGCATTCGTGACTGGCGCTCTGTGACGCATGAGCCAGACGCCCATGCTACCTGCGTCTAAAAGAACCTAGGTGCCGCGTAGGGTCACAGGCGCATGAGAGTGGTGGGCGCCGGTGCACACGCTGCCAAATGGACAAGCTGCATCAGTGGTACTGTCAGAATGTCGCAGGTCCGGGTGTACTCCAACCACCCGGGCGCGCAGGTGTACTGCCTGAAGGCGCTGCGCGGTGGGCCTAACCAAACAGTCTCCAAACGGTCTCGGCGCGCAGGTGTACTGCCTGAAGGCGCTGCGCGCGATTGAGAGCGGTGAGGGCATCGATCCGCGCTACAAGACGTACCAGCCGCGCGACCGCGAGGTGATCGCGATGCTCACGCGCGACGTGACCACCGACAAGGAGCCCTACAAGGCCGCCGTGGAGGACTGCCTCATCATCTGCATGAAGGGCGTGGCCGCGGGCATGCAGAACACGGGGTAGGGCGCAGAGGGTGCGGCGCGCCTGGGGCGGCCTGCCATGGAGGACTGCCTCATCATCTGCATGAAGGGCGTGGCCGCGGGCATGCAGAACACGGGGTAGGTCAGGGGGTTAGGTCGGGTGCGGGAGCGCTTGGGGCGGCCAGCCGCAGGGGTTTTACGGGTGGGTGCATGAGGGGCGCGGCCGCGGGCATGCAAAAACCGGGTTTAGTCGGAGAGTGCCTTGTGCGGCCGGACGCGGGGGTGTTGCGATCGTATGTGAGGGGCGCGGCTGCGGGCATGCAGAACACGGTGGTGCGGGGGAGGGGTGCATTGCGCCCGGGGCGGCCTGCCGCGGGGGTGTTACGGTCGTCTGCGTGAGGGGCGCGGCCGCGGGCATGCACGACAAGGGGCTAGCTCGAGGGTTGAGGAGCGCCTGATGCGGCCTGCAGCGGCGATGCTGCGGTCGAGTGTGCATGACGGGTGTGGTTGTGGGAAGGCGGGTCCGAGGGCAGGGCGTAGCCCGGGGCGCAGCACGGCCGGCCAGACAGCCTACAGTGAAACGGAGGTGCTGCGTTTGCCGGAGTGCTGGTGGGCGGGTGTGGTGCAGGTTGGTCTGTCTGTGTGGGCGCGCCGCTCAGCGGCTCGCCGTCGTGCTGCGGCGCATGGCGGGGAAGGGGCGCGCGCGTTTTTGCGGAAGGACCCATTCTTTGCAGCGCTCGCTTTGTGATTGCTTCGGATGCACATCCCGGTCAAGCAGCGCGGCCGATGGCGGAGGCGCTAAATGTGATGCGACGCGGGGCGCTGCAAGCAAGCGGGCAGCGGCCGCGCGTCGCGCAGACGCACGCATCATATCAGCGGCCGCTCAGCAGGCTGATGCCTGCATGCGATTGCCGTTGGCCGTCATATGCTTGTTTTGCCTTGGGGTGCTGAGACGCGCCTACATACTGTTGCCCAGAGTGGGCGAGCCTTTGCTTTCGCGTCACTGTGTGTACGCCCAGCTTTAGTGGAGGGGGCGAGTGGAGATAGGGACGTGTTACAGACACGGCTGTGAGCCAAAGAGACAGACACAGTGCTTGCAGGCGCAGGCTCTGCAACACACCACCAAAGATGGCCGCCACGACACCTGGCCCGTCACTGTGGCAAGGACCCCGCTCTGCACACAGGACGCGCAGTTGTGTCGGCTCACCTGCCCCAAGTGAGCCCTCCTGCTCCAAGAACGCCCATAATTACCAAAGCTCAGGGCTTGACCCAGGGCAAGAGCATCCGCAAAAGCTCCAGATAGCGGGAGCCAGCCCGCGCGACAGCGGCGGCACAAGCGCACAGCGGCTTGCAAGCCACAATGCGCAGAAGCCCGCCGCACGCGGGCGTGGCGCCCCCGCGAGGTCCATCCCGCCAGCCCCAGAAACCAGGGGCCGGCGCCCCGCGGCCGCCAGCGGTGCCCTACCCTGGGGCCTGCTGCCACCCCCTCGCACCGGAGCCCAGAGCTCCCAGCAGCAGCATCACACACGATCAAGCCTTGCAAGAGAGCAGCCGTTCGTCACCCAGCTCCACCAAAAGGCAGTACTTGAAGCCATGCTCAGACCCACTCGCCGCAACAGTTGCGGCCACTGCACCTGGTGCAAAGCATGGCATCGCTGATACGGAGCTACTGGCAGTGGGTCAGGCCAGTCGCCCACTTGCATCGGCTGCGGCGCGCGCTAGAAACTACCGTGGCGCCTGGCGGGGCTGCTCAAGCCGCGCTCAGACGCGGCCGCCGACGCCCCAGACGCGCACGATGCCGTCGGTGTAGCCAGAGTACAGCGTCGCGCCGTCCGCGGACCAGGCCAGGGACACGCAGTACGGCACCTGCGCACGACGGCCGCGCCCATGTCAGCGCCCGCCCATGACGCGGCGTGCGGTGCGTTCAGCATGCTCTGCTGGCACGCCTCCTCTGCGGCGACATGTTGCGGGGCCGGCGGCCCCTCGTCCACGCCTCTGCGCGGCATCGACAGGCTTGCACCAATGCAGGGCGAGCTGCATGCGGCGCAAAAGACATAGGGTCAGGGTAGGGGGTGTGAGGTATGGTCGGGCGCGCGCCTGGGCCTTCTTGCCAAACTCCTTGTCGAAGGTGGGCTTGAGCTCGTCCACGATGCTCTTGCTCTCCAGGTCCCAAATCTGCGCGGCTCCGCCGCGTCAGTAATGGCAGCTGCCAATGCTCTGCGCACGCCTCAGTGTCTGGCTGTGCCATGCAAGAGACGCCATGGCGAATGTGACATGTTCTGACGCCTGTTCGGGCTCGTGCGCCGAACTATAACCTGGTATAATTCACGCACGACACGAAAGCATGGTGAGGGCCTTGATGCACTGGCTAGAAAAACGCGCGCGCCTTGATGCACTGGCTCGTGGCCGCGCAGAGCCAGTAGCGGTTGGGCGAGAAGCAGAGCGCGTTGATGATCTCGCCCGCGTCCAGCGAGTACAGGCGCTTGCCCTCCGCCAGGTCCCACAGCATGGCCACCGAGTCCTGCGCGCCCGCGCGCTGAGCCTGATCAGGCGCGCTAAATTGAACCAGCAAAGTTGTCCGTGACGGGCCTTTGCCGCGGCCCTGCCCAGCTGCCGACGTGTGCGGCGGCGGCGCACGTGTTCGCACGCAATCACATGGCTATACCAGGCCCAATGTGCAGGCTTCAACTCGTCAAAGAAAATGCGTCTACCCAACTGCGCCCTGCTGCCGCAAGCTCAATTCGCAGCCATGCTCCTGTGCAACACACCACGGCCACCATACTGTCATCTTTGCGCGCACAATGCCCTTCACGCGCACAGGGACAGGAGGGCGCAACAGCGCGCCTACGACGCACTACACGCGCGCAGGGACGGGCGGGCGCGGGCGGCGCGCCTTGCCGCCGGACGCGCAGAGCGAGCCGTCGGGCGACACGGTGACGGTGTTGATGTAGCCGGTGTGGCCGACGAGGCTGGCGCGCAGCTTGCAGTTGGTGAGGTTCCAGACCTGCGCCGCGCACGCGGGCGCAACGGTTGGCGTGTGGAAGTGAAAGGGAAGCGCGGAGATGGAACAGCGCGATGGTCGTCAGGCATTGGGGCGCGCGGTGGCCGGGCGGCACGGCCGCGTGAACGCGCAGCCTGTCTCCACAGCCAGCGGTCGGCATCTCGCTGGCAGCGTGCTGCACCGCAGCAGCCACACAGACGCCCTCTGACTTGCAGACCGGACGCCACACCGCATTCGGGCCAAAACCCGCCCAAGCGAGTGAGCAAGCGCCTTGTCATAAATTGTTAAGACTTATACTTGCGCAGATGCGCATGGGGGCAGACAGTGGCTCGGCGTGGCAGCCCCAGTCCGCCCCAGGGTGCTGCCCGCGCCCAGAGCGCGCGCGCGGGAGGGCCGCACAGCGCACACGGGCAGACCTGGCCACATGCGGGCGCCCTGGAACGGAGGGCCCAGGTGCGCCCTGGCATGGCGGACGCGGCCGGCGCGGGCGCGCGCCTTGACCTGGCGGTCCCAGCCGGCGGAGACGATGAGCGGGTTGTTGACGACGGGCGAGAAGCGCACGCAGGAGACCCACTCGGTGTGCCCGTCGGGCTCGCCGATCGTGTACTTGCACTCGCCCAGCGTGTTCCACAGCTTGATCGTCTTGTCGCGCGCGCCCGACACGATCTGCGCGCGGCGCGGCGACAACAGGGTTAGGATAGGGTTGCCGATCGTGTACTTGCACTCGCCCAGCGTGTTCCACAGCTTGATCGTCTTGTCGCGCGCGCCCGACACGATCTGCGCGCGGGTGCGGCGACAACAGGGTTAGGATAGGGTTGAAGGAGATTAGAAACTAACGCTACCCCAGTGTGTTCCACAGCTTGATCGTCTTGTCGCGCGCGCCCGACACGATCTGCCCCGCGGGTGCGGCGACAACAGGGTTAGGATAGGGTTGCCGATCGTGTACTTGCACTCGCCCAGCGTGTTCCACAGCTTGATCGTCTTGTCGCGCGCGCCCGACACGATCTGCGCGCGGGTGCGGCGACAACAGGGTCAGGATAGGGTTGAAGGAGATTAGAAACTAACGCTACCCCAGCGTGTTCCACAGCCTGATCGTCTTGTCGCGCGCGCCCGACACGATCTGCGCGCGCGAGCGGCGACAACAGGGTTAGGATAGGGGGGCTCGGACCCGCCGTGACCCTGGTAGAGGAGCCTGAGACGGTGCACGCCCACAGGCAGCCTGAGTACCAACCTCTGACAAGCAAGATAGGCAAAGGAGGAGGTGAAAAACCACAGGTACCCATTGAGCCGCGCAGCTGCCGCTGCGCAGCGCGGGCGTCCTACGGGTAGAGCCAAGCGAGTGCGGTGTTCAGACGCCGCGCGCGCGCCTGCCGGTTGTCGACCGAGAAGGCGACGGAGAGCACGTCCTTGGTGTGCCCCAGGAAGCGGCGCGTGGTCGCGCCAGTGGACAGGTCCCACAGGCGCAGCGTGCCGTCCCAGCTGCCCGACAGCGCAAACTGGCCGTCCGAGGAGATCACCACATCCTGCGCGCCGCTGCGCGCGTCAGGGGCGCACAAGAGGCAGGATCAATCGTTTGGCACTGCACATAGCACCAAAACAGCCACCACAAGTAGGCAGGTGGCCCCCAGGTGAGGCAGAGGGGGCACAGGCAGATTCAATGACCGGCGGCCGGACGTTGAGCACTGGTGCAGCTGTCACGTCACAGTCCAAGGGCACTGGCCTTTGGTCAGCGTCCACAAGCACTAGGAGTGTTTGTGCTGCGCCCACTTGGAGGGGGCGCCGGCCCCACCTGCACAAAGTGCGAGTGGCCGCGCAGCGCGCGCCGCGGGAAGCCGGCCTGGCCCTCAGAGTCCCGCGACAGGCTCCACACGATCACGGTCTTGTCCCTGAGCGCCGCACACGCGCACCGGCGCTCAACACACGCACTACGCCAGCGCCGCGGACGCGGTCCATCAGTGAGAGAGCTGCCCAAGTCGCAGCAGGCAACAGCTGCAAAGGCCGTAAGGGCAGTCGCCATCTTCGCACCGCAAGGACGTGAGCACTGTGTCCGCAGCAGGCACCAGTTGCAAAGGCTGTGAGGCAATCAACAAGTCCACACCGCGAGGAATTGAGCACTGTGTCCGCAGCAGGCAACAGCTGCAAAGGCCGTGAGGCAATCATATTTTCGCACCGCGAGGACGTGAGCACTGTGTCCGAGTTGGGGTCCAGCGGCGTGGCGATGCTGGTCACCCAGCCGGCATGGCCCACCAGAGTGCCGCGGATCGTCAGTTGCTCCGCCATATTGCCAAACGCACCAGTGACTTCACACGGTAAGAGCGCTCCTCGACTCAAGGCGGCTCAAAACCCGCAGGGTCTCTGGGAGTTCAAGGCTTTTGTAATTACAGGCTGGTGACAGATGAGCCCCCATGCACAGGAAAGCATCCGTCCGTGAGTAAGAACACAGCTGTCAAGGAACCGGGTACCGCCACGCTGTGCAACAGGCGGGGGACAGGCGTGCAGGACTGGCTGAATGATGACATGCGCTGAGCGTGCGCGCAGTCAAGTTCGCACCGCGTAGCAGGCTTGAGGCAGGCAGCAAGGTGCAGCTGCAGATTGGCGCGCTGTCCCACGTGCCAGCTCGCAAAGCTGGGCCGGCCTAGGTGGCCCGCAACGGCGCGCGCAGCTAGCCGTGCGCCGTGCCGGCGCGCGGGGCATGGGAGCGTGGGCCTCGCCTGGTAGGGCTGGCCTGGCAGAGGCGCTGCGCTGCTCGCCGGGCAGCGAGTCCGCAGCGTCCAGCATCTCTGACGAGGGCCTCGTGCACTCCATCTGCCGGCTGAAGCAAGGTGCGCCTCTGTTGTGTTCAGATCATGTTCTCCATAGAGAGGCCTGTCGCGGCCTCGTGACGCCAGCGGAAGCTGACCGCGTGCGCGTGCGCGCCGCAGCGTCGTCCAACGGCATGTCATCACGGCGCGCGCAGCTGCAGTGCCCTTCCGGCATGGTGCTTCCCAACCCCCCACGCACCCTCTGCTTTAACAGTTTGCGCATAGCTTGACTGTCATCTCAGGCTGGAATGCTTCTTGACCAGAGCGTACGCTGCCGGCCAAGGCCTGGTTGTGAAAAGAGCAAAGTCCCGGTGTGTGCTGCGGCCCAGGGCCAGGAACCCGGGTCAGCGCTGCCCCGGTCGCAGCAGGGCGGTGCGCCGCGGTCGGAGTGTGCGCCGGGGCGCTACGCCAGCGGCAGCCCCGTGGCGCAGCTGGACGGGCAGGTGTGCTGCAGGCCGCCCGGGCTGCCCCAGCGCACGTGCCTGTATGTCGCAGTCCATCGCGGGTCATGCTGTGCTGGTTGCGTCACGAAGCGGGATCTGTCGGCTGATGTGTCCCAGCGCGTGCTGTGCAAGCTTCCCCTGCACAAAGTTGTGCTGAAGAGCGCGCGGCGCTCGGGCAGTTTGCGGCAACGGAGCGGCGTGCGCGCACGCCGCTGCCGAGCGGCACTGTGCCGCGCGCGAGTGCGGCCGCGCACGCGCCGCCAACCCCGTCGGGCGCCCACGCGGCCGCCACCCTGCAGGCCGACCGCGGCCTTACCATGGTCCCGGCCAGGACCCTGCCCGGCGCCCAGCAGCGCCCGCCGGACGCCTGGGTAAGCCCGCAGCGCGCGCCCGCGCCGCGCTCGCCGGCCGGCACGCCCGCGGCCGCCAGCACGCCCACCGGCTTGTCTGCGGAGGGGAGCCCGCTGGGCCCTGGGCGCACGCCCTCCAGCGTCGCGTATCCGCCGGCGCAACTGCTGTCGGCGCTGCGGGCGCCTGCTGGCTGGGCACCCGGCAGCACGGGCGGGCGCGCACCCCGCCTCGGACCCCACCCGGTTCTGCCAGAACAGCAGCGGCGGGCAATAACAAGAGCCTTGCGCGCATGCGCTGGGTTACGCGTGCTGCTATTAAAGTCAGTTGAGCAAGCATTGAGCATGGTGCCAAAGCAGCATGGTGCTAACCACGTGTGTTGGCATACGCGGCTGGCTGACCCTGAAGGCGCAGCCTTGGTCTCAAAATGGACGGAGCAAGCTGTGTGTTCTGCAAGGCAAATGCTTTTCAAGGCAGCAGGGAGTGCTCATGCAAGCAGTCGCCTACAACATGGCACCAACGCCGCGCACGGCGCGCAGGCACGCAGCCGATGGCGGACGCCTGGCTGCGCACCTCGCGCAAGGGTCCGAGCTGGGCTGTGCCTGGCGGGACGCACTTGGGGGCCTGGCAGCAGACATTGAGATTCTTTGGGCGGGGGCGCGTGAGCCCGGGTCTGCCGCACACGCCGCTGCTGAGGGCGCGGCGTCGCCGCGCCGCGCCGATGCGCGCTGCTCGGACAGCGAGGGCGAGGTTCCAGGCCCTATGCCTGCCCTGGAGCGCTTTGCGCCGCCCGTCCTGTCGCCGCGCAGCGCCGTCAAGCAGCAGGTGCGGACGCCCGGCTCCGGGCGCCCGACGCCGGGGCTTGGCCCGACCCCGCCTTGCGGGCGGGCGCTGGAGCCGAGCGCCAGCGCTGTGCGCCGTGTGCGCTGCGCTCCACAGCTCCCGAGCAAAGTCGCCGGACGGGAGAGCGTCTTCAATGACTGTGCTTGACACACACAGTGACACACATGGTGGGCGCCTGGCAGCGCGCGCCTCGGTGTCGCAGCGGCGCGCCGAGCGGCGGCCCCGGCCCCTCTGGCGCGCCTCAGCCGATGCCCGGGGCCGCGGGCGCCGCAGGTGGCCGCCTCGCCGTGGCTGCGCCACGTCCAGGAGTTCATCTCGCGCTCGCCGACGCCCGCGGGCTCGCCCGTGGGCCTGACCCTGACACTAACCCTAAGCCCTGCCGCTGCGCCGGCCACTGCGCCGGCCGCGCCGCGCGCCAGGGCCTGGCAGCCTGCCGCCGTGCCCGCCAGCGCCCCCCGCCCTGGCAGCAAGGGTGTGGCGGCCGGCCCCGCGCGCTTTCCGGAGGGAGCCTGGGGCGCGGGGGCATGCACGGACGGGTGCCCGCCGGCAGCGGGGGTCGCGGCGGCAGCTGCGGTCACGGCACCAGGCCCCTGTCACGGGGACGCGTACGAGGACGGGCGCGAGGCGGAGGCTGCGCAAACGCGCGCTGAGCCCCGGCAGCTGTTCCCGCCAGAACATTGCGAGGCGGAGGGCGAGGGCCGCCCCGCACAGGGTGCCCCCGCCATGTCATGCAGCAGCAGCGCCCTCGACCGCGCGTGCAGCCAGGGCCCCGAAGGTGTCCACGCCGCGGCGCGCGCGCGGCGCGGCGCCATTGACCTCCACCCCGCGCAGGGCGACGCGCCGAACCTGGATGCCGGGCGCGGCTCGCAGCCGGCAACGCCGACGCTGCTGGCGCCAGCGGGGCACGGCGGCACGGGCCGCTCAAGCTGGGCGCCCGGCGCATCAGGCGACGGGCGGCCGAGCCGGCCAGCGGCGGGCTGGGGCGGCGCGGCGTCGGCGCACGCTGCCGCCGCCGCGCACGTCGCCGCGCCCGCGGAGGATGATGCGCCGTCAGCGGAGGGAGGCAACGCACGCGGCGCGCCCGCTGAGGCAGCGAGCGCTGGGAAGCGCCCGGCCGCCCCCGCGGGGCTTGGCGCGCCGGCGGCGGCGCAGGAGGGCGCCTGGAGCATCCCGGCCATCGGCGGCCGCACGTCCGGCGCGCCGGGCTCAGGAGGTGCGGCTCCCTCGGCCGCTGTCTGCCACGTCCCTGCTGCATTGGGCAGCGCCGCAGGACTCGCGTGCGTCGCCGCCCAGGCCACTGCCTTTCATGCCCTGCCTTCCTGCACCTGCGCACGACGCTCAGCAGACGCTCGAGGACCGTCAGTAAGCGTTCTTTGCGGC
>JAABUO010010498.1_pt1 | contig 10246 bp, 14 predicted proteins | sample 5559291 | NCBI WGS metagenome assembly JAABUO01 (sample SAMN10711878, study PRJNA513372) | rock metagenome | isolation source: Antarctica rocks | place: Antarctica: Victoria Land, Finger Mt sud
AAGAAATATTCCACTCTTCCTGTCTCAACCATACAGCTTTGTTGGGGTGACCTGGCCAATCACAGCAAGGCTTCAAGGTGCTGTGCTACTGCAGACAAGCCATGCCTGGGCAACAAGGCCACAATTTGCCCAGGCTTGGGTATGGCAGACGTGTCAAGCAAGGCAGTTATCCAGCCGTTGCCAAGGTAAACAACCGGGACCAGACACAGGAATATCAAGCTTCACCTGGCCAAAGTCAGTAGTAGGCCCCCTGAGGTTGGGTTGCCTGTCTACATGCTCGGCAAACCAGGACTCGTCAGGCTCATCTGCACTGTCTCCCCTGACTCATTGTCTGTCAGCCTTGCTGCCTGCAGACCAGGGTGTTTATCAGCCGATAGAATCTGGTGGCTGCTCAATCCCCAGCAATCACAGATGTGGCCACAGCTGTGCAAGAATTGCATGCTGACATCGACAGGTGTGCCCAATCTGTAAGTGATGCGAGCAAATGCACAGCACTGCTGGGCTAAGCAGTGCGTGGTGTGACAAGCAGAGTACTAACGATGCACCTGCAAATTACCCTTCACCCTCGCTCTAGGGGGCCTGGCCCCCTCCATATCCTGGGGCGTCTTGCCCATGTCTGCAGCCTTTGTCAGCAATGTAGCAGACTTCTTCCTCTGCTGGGCTGCTTCAGGCTCAGCATCCTTCTTCTTTGCTGCTGCAGCTGCAGCACTTGAGGGAGGAGCTGGCTGCCTTAGTAAATTGTTGGCACCTGCATTGTCCACTGATCATAAGAGAGAGATGGCAGGTGTATCTGATGACAGGTGTGTGCAACCCTTCTCAACTGGACATGTAAGATATCACGTGCCCGAGCGAGCTACAAGCAAAGCAAAGCTATACGCTTTGCTTAATGACTTGAGCAAATCTCAGTCAGCAGACATGAGGCAACAGAGGTCAAGCACATATCCAGGTGCCACAGCGACTGCTTGGCCACAATTGACAGGAAGCATATGTCTGTATAGGGACAACACAAAGCACGCATTCACCTGCTGGTGCTGAAGCGGTGATGCTGTACTGCACAGCACGTGAATTTGTCAAGTCACTGTAGGGCCTCTTCTCTACTCCTGGGGGCTGGGGGCTTGCAGTCGCTGTGAGTGCTTTGGGGTCTTTGTTCTCAGTGTTTTCTAGGTCATCTGCAATAACAACTCATGAGAGTGAGCGTCCAGCGGAACAGTGAGGAGCAACTACAGATATATATATGATCGATAGACAAATTTATGAGTCAAATACCACTAACCTGCATCATTGTAAGCAGGATACGCAGAACCTGATGGGGGAAGCCAGTCCAACCTGGCCCCCTTTGATATGTTATCATGAGCCCATAAGGGCTGGAGGCTGTTGAAACTGAAGCACTCAAGCTGTTACGCACTGTATACTGAGCCCTTGAGGCGTCATGTAGTGCCGTCAGACTGTAGATGTGGTAGACTCACGTCCCTAGTGCTACGCAACATGGCACTCTTGTGGACCATGCTAGCGATCACTGTGCTGTTGGGGGGTTCAAATACTCGTGTGTGTGGTAAATGCAGTGAAAGACAACCAGAGGATACCTTCAAACACAACAAGTGCAGGAAGTGTAGAAACAAGTGGGCCCTGGCATGCAAAAAGAAGAAATCTGCTTCCACCCCGCTAAGTGTTAGCAAAAAATACGGACGCTGCCACATCAAAACAGCAGATGCGTTCTACAAGAGCAGTAGTGCTACAGGAGGGCTTCAAACGCAATGCAAAATTTGCCAGCATGCACGACACCGCGAGAACCAGAGTCGAGGTGTCAGGTAAGCTGTAGAAAGCCTGTCATTCTGCAGAGCAACAAGATCAGGCCTTGGGCAAGAATGTGAATAGATCAAGTGAATATTGGAATGCCTGTAGCAATGCTTGGCACACAGAGCGGTATGCTACCGGTGTCAACTACAGACTCAGGAAGGACGTAAACACAGAATCGTGGAGGCTCTGGATGGCAAAATTAAGTCCAGCTCCATAGTAGAGCTATTGGGGTGCACCATTCCAGAATTGCGGCAGCACCTCGAATCCGAATTTGCACCCAGGATGACTTGGGAGAATCGAGGAGAGTGGCATATTGACCATATTGTGCCATGTGCCTCCTTTGATCTGACAGACCCCACACAACAGCTTGAGTGCTTCAGTTTCAACAACATTCAGCCCTGTTGAGTGGCATCTGTCAGATCAAAGGAGGCACATGGCACAATGTGATCGATATGCCACTTTTCTCGACTCTCCCAGGTCATGCCAGGTGCAAATTGGGCTCCAAGGTGCTGCCGAAGTTCTGGAATGGTGCACCCCGATAGCTTTGTTGTGGAACTGGAGTTGTCTGGGCCATCCAGAGCCCCCGCAATTCTGTGACCTACGTCTATCCTGAGTCTGTAGTTTGCATCGGTAGCATACCGCTCTTTGTGTCTAGCAGATCTGCAGGCATTCCTATTCACTTAACCTTCTCACGGTCTTGCCAAAGGCCTGATCTTGTTGCTCTGCAGAATGACAGGCTTTCTGCAGCGTACCTGTCACCTTGATTCTCGCGTTTTCGTTGCAGCTGGCAAGTTTTGCAACACGACTGAAGCCCTCCTGGTAAAGTATGGGCCTTGTAGAAGGCATCTGCTGTTTTGGTGATATGGCAGCGTCCGCTTTTCTTGCTGACACTTAGCGGGGTGGAAGCATCTCTCTTCTTTTGGCTCGCCATGGATTGCTTACTTCTACATTTTCTGCATGTCATGAGGATCTTGGCGATGAAGGCATCCTCTGGTTTTGCTTCAGCAATTGAACATTTCGACTAGGGGCCTTGTTTTGTTGCGCCCTAGCCTTGTCCCCCAATACCGCCCCACACATGCTTAGCTTGCAAAGACGCTCGTATGCTGTGACTGGCTTTCTATTGCCACAGCGAGCACTCAAGGCACGCTTGATCGTTGCTCTGCTGATCCGTCGCTTCGACTCACTCACTCGTCTGCCGTTGCTATTACGCACCTATCGATCCCGTGGCTTGGTCGGCACTGTCTGCGGTCTTTCCATGGCCGAGCAGATCGCGCCCATGCTTTTAGAAGATGCTGAGCTGCCGGGGGTATTGCCGGACGCGTTGCTGCAGGACCACAGTATGTGACGCACATTCACTCAGATGCAATGCAAAGTCACGATTCAGTGACACAGGCCGCTTGTTCATGTGGGCAGCAAGCTACTTTTGTCGTTATTTGCTCTTTGACCAAAGATGATTCCACTCTGCAGGTGACGAGCAAGAGGGCAGTGGAGCTGAAGAGTGAGCTTTTTGCACTCTTTTCTCGTAGGCAGCTATCAAGGTCCTCTTTAAGCAAGCTATGTATCATTGTAGGCCAGTAGACGACACAGGGGAGCTTGACTTTACGTATGACGACTCTCTCCTACAAGGCGAGGAAGAAGAAGACACAGCAGTGTTAGCAACACAGCAAAAAGAACAAGAGGACCAAGAGGTATTTGCAATCTGGGCAGCCTTCCCGGGACCACCATCAGGGACATGATCACATTGCAAGCCGGCGACATGTGCAAGAGCAACACAACAGACATTTTTACAGAAGCCACAGGCAGCCAACCGTCTGGTGTTACTGCATTCAGTCCCTATCTTGTGGGACAGCGAGCCTGAATGTGTGACCACATCTTTTGTGGGGTTTTGTCTTTTGCTGAAGTTTGCGCAACTGACCTCGTGAACAACTTACCTTGTATTGTGGTGTGTGCTAGCTTCCGCTTTGTTGCCTATGCTGGTTTATCCTCCAGTTTTGCTTGTCAGTAAGCCCTTAGCCCACAAAGGACTTTGGGCTGTTTCTGATCATGTGGTCGGTTTGTGAAGGCTCTTCAGGGAGCTCACCCTATAGAACATAAGGGGTGACTCAGAATGAACCCTGTGTGCTGTAGAGTGAAAGACGCAAGAAGGAGCGTGAACGCAACTGGGGCCCTTCCAGTGCAAATGCTTTGCCCGCTCACACAAACGATATGCCTGTTCATAGTAGGCACAGCAGTACTGAACATGCAGACAGGCAAAGAGGGTATCAAAGATCTCAAAGACCAATCCAGTCATCTAGGGGAAGAGAGCCATATCGGGGTCGCAGCAATTATCCTCAAAGCAGGGAGGGGTTGCAAGACCAAAGCAGACGAGCAGAGGGGCCTAGGGGCCCAAGTGCTCCTGCTCTTGGTATGCAGCTTGAACTCTTGTCTGAGATTCTGCTGTTCACAATGATGTTGTCTTTGTTGCATTGGGTGTTTGCCCTGCAAGCTTTCAGTGCAGATTTTATCAATAACAAGCATGTCTGTCACATGGCTGGATGCGTGTTTTGCCACCTATACATGCAACCCCTGCTTGGCATTTGCCCGCACTGTATGCTCTGGTTCTGGTCATGACAACAGAAATGAAGAACACAGAAACGCCAGAGCTTCATTGCGCTTTGTGCTACGCTGGCTTTATATCAAAACAACGATGCTTCTTCTTGAAGGTGCACCTGCGCGCCGGCAGCCTCCACCTGGGACAGCCAGCACAAGTCATCAGTACCCCAGGGCCATGCCACCAGGCCCTCAGCAGTCGGGTCACCAGGAATTTGACCCTGGGCTACTGTTTCAACTTTTGCAAGCGCCCTCTTTTGCTCCTGCAGCAGATGAAATGAATCAAAACAAGAGGAAGCACGACCAGCTGCAGGTTGGCAAAATTGCATCATGCAGTGGTGCACTATGGACATGACATGCTTCAAAACAAGGGATATGACATGCTTCAACATGAGGTTGTGCACCCTCCATGGTCATGATCACTTTGCTGTCTTGACACATTGCAGACAATATGGCTTGCTGCATACCTTTCATGAGAAGCCATGCCATTCATAATTTGCTTTGTCTTCTGCACATGACTTTGTGCACAACAATCTGTCCTAATTTGGTTTTGCCTTGCAGGCGCCTGCAGCAGGGCCCACAGCTGCTGCTTCCATACCGCCTGAGGTCATGCACTTTCTAAACCGCATTTCACAGCAATCTGTGAATCTGCCGATGCTACAGCAGATGCAGCCTGATGGGTTTTTCAATGGCATGCGCCCACCTCATCACGCCATGATGGGCCCAGCAGTCCCGCCGCCTCGCCCCCCTCAGGGCCCCCCTCCTCCTGGCCCCAAGCCCCACCTCCCCCATTCAGCAGCCCCGTTCTTTGCTGGAGCCCCCAACTTTGCTCCCTTGACATCCATCCCAATGGAGTCTCGCCCTCAGTCAGGCAATCCCCCCTTGGAGGTCCAGGGGGCAAGGCCAAGGCAGAAGCCTCCTGGGTGGTCACTGTCACATGGCATGGAGGGACTTGACAGGACAGGCACCGGACAAGAACCCATGCTGGCTGCAGACATGGTATGGGATGCTGAAGGTCAAGGCAATGCCAGGTTAGTATTCACATGTGCAAGCTCACAAAATGCTTCATGGCGCTTTGCTCCTTGGCTACATGAGGCATGGCATATGCTATCTGCTTCACAGTGTCATTGCGCCGCAAAGTAGAGCTAGAATGTACAATTCTAGTGGAGCTGTCCAGTTTTTTTCCTCACAGGCACTGCCCCCTTTGGCAGCTTCCATGAGCCATGCACATGTGCCCCATTGCATCTCAAAATCCGATTTCGTCAACATTGGTGTAACCCTTTTTGTGCTTGTGCAGTTCTCATGATGCTGGTCCAACAAGACCAGAGCCTTTTAGGAATCCTTCTGCAGGTAAAGGCTCCACACTGCACCTTTTTCACGCAATGTTAGCCATGTCGATGCACTGCTTCTTACATATGTGCCGTCCTTTTATAGGCCCTATATCTTTCCTACGCATGCAGCATTTCCATACTTGTGTTAGATCTGCCTTTTGTCCTGTAGCAACTGCATGCTATCATGTGGTGCTTAATGAAACATTTGCTACTTCAATGCTGTTCTGCAGGGTTCATAGCTAAGATTCTGCAGTAACTTTTGTCTTGCTGAGTGCAGGTCAAAGGACAGGCATGCCAGGTGGGGGTGCATTTGCAGTGGGGCCCAGAGGGCCAACTTCTAGACCCCCTGTACCGGCACAAAACAAAGCAGCAGAGGTATGTGGCTGGTCAAGCTAGTGATTTGATACTGGTGAGCATCAGGCTGTGCTGCAATGCATGTGCCTGGTCATCTTCTTTAGCATCCAGATCCTATGCTGCCATTTTGTGCTGCGGCAAGGTCTAGTCATGCTGAAAGATGCAGCCAGGTTCTTCTGCTTTGCTTTTGTTGCCAGGTGATGTTGTCATTTCAAAGTCTGTTGTGTGCAAACCAGCCATGCAGTGTTTGTAAGCTGTGCAGATCTGGCTGGTTTCTTTCTGTTGCCTGGACAGTAATAGATGTCATGTCTTGATAGCAATATTTGTTTGTGCAGTTGGCTAAGAGTCAGGCAGCTCTAGCTGCTGCCAAAGCACGCTTTGCACAGCAGCAGAAAGAGAATGAACAGATAGCTGAGCGCACAAAACGGCAGCGTCTGGGCTTGCCTGAACCAAGGCCTGTGTACCAGGAGGTAACCTGCATCCCTTTGTGGCATTCCATTTGTGCATATTCTGACCAGACATTTCTCCTCCGTTCTTTACATGCACCATGCTGCCAAAGTGATGTAAAGGGCATTGCTGCTTGTTGTCTCCAGTAGGGGCTGCATAAACACACACAAGCTTGTCCATGTAAAGCATACAGCATGCAAACATGCTGCATGCCGCTGTGATCGATGCAAATGTCTTACGACTCTTGTGTATGTCTTGCTGTTGCCTTTTAACTGTGCTACATGGACAGGCAGTATCCTCAGGCCTGCCTACACCTGGCTGATGCTCAAAATGATTTTCTTGTGTTTTGCAGACTGAGATTGACAGGCTGAAGCGGCAGATTGCAGAGAAGGAGGCTGCAGTCAAGGCTGGCCAGGCACTTTTACCAGCTGTCATCAAGGTCTGACATAGCATTATAGCTTTCTTGTATTGCTGTGTGCTGCCCACATAGCTTCTTGCTTCTCATTTGCAATATGTGTGTAGGCGTGCTGCTCGAAAATAATTAGCTCAAGAAACATTACGTGCTCAGTTGCTTTCCATCAGCAGCGTATGTAAAATATCAAACTATACAGTGGTCTTTGCATAAGCCAGTGCCTTGGGCTTTGCATGTATGAGGTCAGCCCTGTCAACAGATATACAGCAATGTCACTTGCAACAACCATCCTCATCATGGCTGTGAGGTCCGCACTGTACCACACGGGAACATAGCAATGAAGTCATTTGCGACAGCAGCATCCCCTCATGGCTGCAGCGGGTGACAGCTGTTGTCTGCATATGCAGTCTGCCCCCCCATCCCCTGCAAAAGGCAGAGCTGAGTCAGTCTCCCATTCCCCCTCTTCAGCCCCTGGAGGCAGCACTCCCCCATCAGCTGCGGGCTCAGGGCACACAGGCCGCCGCATACGAAGTGCAATAGTGCGCCCAGAGTCAGCTGAGCCTCGCACTGACTCCTCGGACAGATGGCGTCCAAGCGAGGAGGGCCAAAGTGGCAGCACCCGAGTTAGCAGGGAAAGGAGCAGTAAGGATGACACTAGTGATGGTCATGCTAAGCAGAATGGCAGTGGCAGCAGCCACAGGCGCCAAGAGCATAGAGGGGTCAGCAAAGACCGTGATAGGGACCAAAGCAGAGACACTGGGCATAGAGAGCGGCAGCGTCCAGATCATCATAGGGCACACCAAAGCAGCAGAGCACAGGTCAGCAGCTGAATAGCCCCTTTTTGAACACGCTGATACACTGCCCGGCTGCTTGCAGACTGTGTTCTATTCCGTCAGCAAGGTAAGTTGGTGCTGCATGCCTGTTTCCACAGGGTCCATGTGCAACCCTTGCTGAGATCTCAGCTGACATGTGCTCACAAGATCGAATGAGTGGTCAAGAATGCTGCAGCTAACATGCAGATATGCATGTGGTGTCATGCAATGGCGTACTGTATTAGGTGAGGTATAGCATTAGGCTGTTGTGCTTGCACTGTGTTCAACTTATACTGCTGCACATCTGTTGTTTTTGTAGCATACCAAGCCGCATGCTGTCTTTCTGTTGTAGATGCATTGCTGAAACAGAAGCTGCTTTGTTGCTTGCAGGCATCTGGGCTTGAGCATCGTCACTTGAGCCGCACGCAGCAGCAACACACAGAACCTGTTCAAACTCACGCTCAGGGTCATGGCTAGCATTGGTCATTGGTAAGCAGCAACTTTGCATAAGTCCTTGTTTGCCATGGGTCTTCAGGATTGTTTTGTAGCATACCAAGCAATGTGTACACTGTGTCAGGTAGCATGAGGTTGTTGGAAGTAGCATGAGAGTGCTGACGTCACTACAGTCACTGCATTGTAATGTACCTCAGTACATAGTGAAGCAAGATGATAGATTTGTCACTTCCAACGTCCATGTTGAGCCATGCTGTACCAATCTGAGGGGCGCTGCTGTGCTGCAGGTCACAGGTGCATGCCCCATTGACTTTATGAACTTGCCAGCTCGAATTGACAAGCATACTATTTATATCTGGTCCGGGGTCCGATCTGTAATAATACACTTTCAAACATTTATCCCCTGTAGCTGTTCAGCACGTATACACGTCTGATACGGCATTGTACCTTAGGTTTGCTCACTTTGTTGTGGTATATTACACAGGCAGTCTCGGGGACAGTTACAATTGCAGCAGGCAAACAAAATATCAGTGGGTCACATGAAGGGGTCAACACAGCATGCACCACAAACCTGCCCAAGAGCATACACGCACAGGTATCGGCTGATCAGAATCAGTATCGATAGCCAGCAATGCAGGTTGCCTTAACGAAGACGCAACATGCTGAACAGACACCATGCCTAGCATACACGAATGTGCTGCGCCAGATTGCATACAGACACGACTAAATACAGCTGAGTACAGAAAGCAGAAACCAACCATTATAGGATGAAGTTGAAGGCAATGCAGCTGAATCAGAGCAGTCAGACATGCAAATGCAGACCTGCAGGGCAGACTCAGTCATAAACTGAACTCAAGATATGTTGCAAATCTTGTATGCAGCATGATGTCAAGCCCACCAGCATCAGAAATCTTAATGCTAACTCCTGCTTTAGATCAACAGTGCCAATCACTATGCTTCCGATCATTTTATGCTCATGAAAAGTTGTAAATGACCATAGGCAGAGCAGCAGAATCTTTTGATGCTTGATCAGAACCAGAAGGAGTAATCAGAACATATATCTGGTACAAGCTTGCATTGACAATGAAATTGCTGAACACCATGCCTCGTGTATCAAACAGTCTTTGTTGCGCCACACACTGTGCTGCGCAGAGAAACTTCTTGTCCAAAAGCCAAGCAGCGATCAAAGGTGCTCTTGATGGTGAAAAAACAGTCTACTGCATTAAACAATACACAAGTGGTGTCATCACCACCAACAGCAGCACTGGTCAGAATCAGAAGGAGGAAGTGACTTCATGCAGTAATGAAGACGCTGTACAGAAGCATGGCACCTGTTCAATCAGTATATAGGCAAGGCTCCATCGAAGAAGCATGAAATTTCATGTGAAGACCACAGCCACGGCAGGTATTCCTTGTGCATCAATGCTGTCTGCCTCTCAAATCTCCCATATCGCTGGAACTGGGAGAAAAGGCTTGTCCAACCAGGCTCAAAGTGGTGGCGGACAACAGCAGGAGGATAGTAAGTCATTCTGATCCTGTTCTTCTTGGCTCTGATACAAAACTCCACATCCTCAAAGGAAGCAGCAGGAAAAGATGAGTCAAACAGGAGATCCACACCAGCAACACTGATGGACAGGTTGCAGGTGCATCCATACAGCACTGACCCATCTTCCAACATCCTGCCGTTGAGTGTGCCAAACACTTCATGGTACAGACCAACAGCAGTGGCTGAGGAGTCTGCTAGAGTCTTGCCGCAGACAATGCCAGGTGTCTCCTGCTGAGCACGCTCCATCATTGCCACCCAGTCACTGCTTGGCTGACAGTCTGCGTCCAGAAAGCAAATGACATTGGCGCCACGCTCCTTGGCTAAGGTTATGCCACAGTTGCGAGCTGTTGCTGGTCCCTTATTGCACCAAAGTTGCACCAAAGCAAGCCCCTCATTAGCAATAACGCTGGGGATCGTCAAAGGGCTACCATCATCCACGAGGACGATAAGATCAGCTGGGCGCTTTTGTTTGGAGAGGTATTGCAGGACCTTGAACAGCAAGGCC